>ERZ1023499.110-NODE-110-length-15278-cov-115.402943_pt1 | contig 15278 bp, 12 predicted proteins | sample MGYA00380544_ERZ1023499 | MGnify/ENA primary metagenome ERZ1023499 (study PRJEB33173, sample SAMEA4830353) | metagenome | study: EMG produced TPA metagenomics assembly of the PRJEB25223 data set... | reverse complement strand
TTGTACTGTCTGCGGCTCGCCGCCTTGTACTACTTTTTCACTTCTCCGACTATACTTTCGCCGTTATCCCGAAGCTATTACCCAATAAAAAAGGCTTTGCATTGTTGCAAAGCCTGAAAAAAACCGCATTTCGCTTAGTAAACCGTTTGATAGGCTGCTTGCGGATTATGCTCGGAAATCGCCTTAATAAAGATTTCCACGCGGCGGTTTTGCTGACGACCGTTAGCGTTGGCATTAGAAGCGCGCGGATAATTTTCGCCGTAGCCACGTACTACAATACGCTGCGGATTCACACCTTGGCTAGATAAATATTGCGCCGCCGAATTGGCACGACGCTCAGACAAACCTTGATTGTAGTTGGCATTGCCTACATTATCCGTGTAGCCATACACATGCACCACGGTTTGCGGATATTGATTCATCGTCTGCGCCACGCTATTCAGCGTTTGATAGAAATTCGGCTGAATTTGGTATTGATTGGTCGCAAATAAGACATCTCCGGGGATATTAAGCTGTAAAGTACTTTCATTTACACGCGTGACATTCACGCCGGTGCCCTGCATTTGCTGCTGCAACTGACGCTGCTGCTGATCCATATAATTACCGACCGCCGCACCTGCTAAAGCACCGACAACCGCGCCGACATAGCGACCATTGTTATCATTAATCTGATGACCTGCCACACCACCGGCTACCGCACCAATCACGCCGCCGACTGCTGCGCGTTGGTTTTCCGTCATATTACTGACGCAACCGCTGACCAAGGCGGCAATTAATAAAGGGGCTAATGCTTTTTTCATCGTTTACTCCTGTGTTTAAAAGAAAGACTATCATACCGAAAACAAAACAGAAAAAGATAGTTTTTTCTTTCAAAGCCAAAATAAGTTTATAAAACTAAATAAATCAAAGACTAAGTTAGCAATTACCGTATCGCCTTCACTGCTCACTCAATCTAACTCTCCGATATCGAAGAGACGTTACCAATAAACTCACAAATAATTTTTTAAACATGCTTTTCCTTTTTATTGAAACGAATCAAAATAAAAAAGAGCAATCACAGTATTATCATGGATTACAAAAATCTTATATTATAACAAAATGAAATTAAGTCATATTTTAAGTTTTTCTTCATAAATCTTTAGCGCAAATCATTTTACCCCATTCTCATGTTGGACTTATAATTAATGCCTATTATCCTGCAAAAACAAATATACAACACTGATTTATAAATTCTTTTCCAACGAAAACATCTTCAATAATCTTTCCTGCAGGCAGCGCAAAAATAATCTATTTAATTGATATAATTAAATAATAATTACAAGCAGCAACCCCAATACGAGCGACAATTGCCCAAGACATGCTCCGCAGAAAAATACAAAAGAAGAGGTTTTTGCTAGACTTTAGCTTCTTTCTTAATACCTATCTTTACACACTATGCACATCAATCCAGACAACGTCCGCATCGAAACCTCTTGGAAACAAGCCCTCTATCCCTGCTTCAGCCGCCCCTATTTTCAGCGCATCAAACAAGCCCTGCTCGATGCCAAAACGCAGGGCAAAACCGTCTATCCGCCCAACCGCCTCATCTTTAACGCCTTTGAGCAAACGCCCTTCGAGCAAGTGAAAATCGTCATTCTCGGGCAAGATCCCTACCACGGCGCAGGACAAGCGATGGGGCTGTCCTTTTCCGTGCCGCGAGGCATCGCCGTGCCGGCATCGCTCAAAAACATCTACAAAGAACTGCAAATGGAATACCCAAACTACCGTATTCCCACGCACGGCGACCTGCAATACTGGGCGCAGCAAGGCGTGCTGCTGCTCAATGCCTCACTCACCGTCCTTGCGGGACAAGCCGCCAGCCACAGCCAAATCGGCTGGTTGGAATTTAGCGACGATATCATCCGCACCTTAAACCAAGCCCACAGCGGACTCGTCTTCATGCTCTGGGGGAATTTCGCCAAAAGCAAAGCCGCCTTGATTGATGCCGACAAACATTGCATTCTTACCGCCACCCACCCATCGCCGCTTGCCCGCGGCGCCTTCTTCGGCTGCAACCACTTCCGCCTTGCCAACGACTATTTGCAAACTCAAGGCAAAACACCGATTGACTGGCAGATAAGCGCGATTTAACAACATTAAACCCACAGGAAAACATATGAAAATCCATCACAACATTTGGCATATCCTTTTAGGACTGGGCTTAATAGCCTTAGTTATCGCCTGCTTTTTATTATTCATTTTGCTGATATTTATAGGCTATAACATCTTATTTAGCTTCATAATGCCGATAAGCCTCATCGCCTTGTATATCAGTTTGTGGATACTCTTCAGCCTCGATGCCGAAGATCGCAGACTCATCAAAGGCATTGCCACGCTATGCGCCTGTATCCTGGGTCTGGGCATGACTTATGTCGCCATAAAAGAATGGCGTAATGCACGCTATCGCGCCGTCGCCGCTGTAAAAGAACTCGAACTGCGCGAATACGAACCTTTCTATTCCGACAAACTGGCGGTTCTTGAACACCCTGCCGATCTGCAACTCAAAGACAATCTGCCCGTGCTGGACGGTTCTACTGCCCTCTATCCCCTCTATGCCGCCTTTGTGCAGACCGTTTATCCGCCGCAATTGGCACAGGAATACGGAGAGCTGAACCGCCTAATCCAATCCAGCAAAACCGGCACCGCCTATCAACGCCTGCTAGACGGCGAAGTCGATATCATCTTTGTTCCAGCGCCATCTAAAAGCCATCAAGCCGTTGCCGACAGCAAAGGACTGCAATTTCAGCTATATCCCATCGGGCAAGAAGCCTTTGTCTTTTTCGTGCATCAAAGCAATCCCGTGAACAATCTGAGCATCGCGCAAATTCAACAAATTTATGCCGGCAACATCAAAAATTGGCAGGAAGTCGGCGGCAATAAAGAAGCCATCCGCGCCTTCCAACGTCCGGAAAACTCCGGCTCACAAACCGCCCTGCAAAGAATCATGGGCGACATCGCGCTAATGAAAGCGCCGAAAGAAGACATTCCCACCGGCATGGACGGCATCATCAGTCAAGTCGCGGATTACCGCAATTTCCCCAATGCGATAGGCTTTTCCTTCCTGCTCTATTCCTCGCAACTGGTGCAGGAAAAACAAATCAAACGCCTCAGCATCAACAATATTGCCCCCAACCATGAAAACATCCGCAATAAAAGCTATCCCTTTACCTATGATTTCTATGCGCTCACCCTAGGCAATGAAAGCCGAGAAACGCAGCAATTGATTCAATGGATACAATCGCCGCAAGGCAAAGAATTGATTGAAAAAACAGGCTATGTTCCAGTGCCTTGAACCGGCATCACCTGCCTATCGCTTTAAACAATAGAGCAAGTCTCATTTCAAGCATTCGCCTTTATTATGTTTCAACACACAGAGCGACACATAAAGCGTCGCTCTACGTATTGCCCTGAATTGGAAGAGGTTACACCTCTCCCACAAGATTATCCTCCCTAAAGGGAGGGTTTCAACCAGTAAGGAAATTTTAATGAAACACAATTCCGCTTTCGGGCTGATAGTCCGCTTTGATGCGCGTGCCTGAAGGGTATTTGCCGCTTAAGATGGCGGAAGCCAGCGGATTTTCAATCAGGGTTTGAATGGCGCGTTTCAGCGGTCTTGCGCCGAAGGTCGGGTCATAGCCGGCATCGACCAAATACGCCAAGGCATCGGCGCTGATGTCCAATTGCAAATCGCGTTCTGCCAAGCGTTTTTGTAGGCGTGCCAATTGGATATTGGCAATCGCGCCCATATGCGTTTTGCCCAAGCCGTGGAAAACGACGGTTTCGTCAATGCGGTTGATAAATTCGGGGCGGAAATGCATTGCCACCACTTCCATCACCGCATTTTTCATTTCCTCATAGCTTTTATCGCCCATGGCTTGAATCAAATCCGAGCCGAGGTTTGAGGTCATGATGATAACGGTATTGCGGAAATCGACTGTACGCCCCTGTCCGTCGGTCAAGCGTCCGTCATCGAGCACTTGCAGCAAGATGTTAAAGACATCGCCATGCGCTTTTTCGATTTCGTCAAACAGCACCACGCTGTAAGGTTTGCGGCGCACGGCTTCGGTCAGATAGCCGCCTTGGTCATAGCCCACATAGCCCGGAGGCGCACCAATCAGCCGCGCCACACTGTGTTTTTCCATAAATTCGCTCATGTCGATGCGCACGATATTGTCTTCGCTGTCGAACATAAATTGCGCCAAGGTGCGGCTGAGTTCGGTTTTGCCCACCCCTGTCGGTCCAAGGAAGAGGAAAGAACCAATCGGGCGGTTGGGGTCGGAAAGTCCTGCGCGATTGCGGCGAATGGCATTTGCCACCGCTTCCACCGCCGTTTTCTGCCCGACCACGCGTTCATTAAGCACGGCTTCCAGATGCAGAAGTTTTTCGCGTTCGCTTTCCATCATTTTGCTGACGGGAATGCCCGTCCAACGCGAGACGATATGCGCGATTTCTTCGCTGCCGACTTTGCTGCGCACCAGTTGATGATGCTGTTCTTGTTCGGCGTTTTCCGCAATGTGTAATTGTTTTTCCAACTCGGGCAGTTGTCCGTATTGGATTTCGCTCATTCGCGCAAAATCGCCTTTGCGTTTCGCCGCTTCCAGCTCGACGCGCAATTTATCCATTTGCTCTTTAATGCCTGCCGTGCCGTGAATTTGCGATTTTTCCGCTTTCCAAACTTCTTCCAAATCGGCATATTCTTTTTCCTGCGCGCTGATTTCGTTTTCCAAATCTTGCAGACGTTTTTTAGAAGCCGCATCGCTTTCTTTTTCCAAAGCCAGCCGCTCCATTTTCAGCTGAATCAGACGGCGGTCGATTTTATCCATGATTTCCGGCTTGCTGTCTAATTCCATACGAATTTGCGCCGCCGCTTCATCAATCAAATCAATGGCTTTATCGGGCAATTTGCGTCCGCTGATATAGCGGTGCGACAACTGCGCCGCCGCCACCAAAGCAGGATCGGTAATCTGAATGCCGTGATGGACTTCATAGCGTTCCTGCAAACCGCGCAAAATCGCAATCGTATCTTCTACTGTCGGCTCATCTACCTGCACTTTCTGAAAACGCCGCTCCAATGCCGCATCTTTTTCCATATATTGGCGGTATTCGTCCAGCGTGGTGGCGCCGATGCAGTGCAATTCGCCGCGTGCCAAGGCAGGCTTAAGCATATTGCCGGCATCCATTGAGCCTTCGGTTTTGCCCGCCCCGACCATAGTATGAATTTCATCAATAAACAGAATGATTTTGCCCTCGGATTTACCGATATCCGTCAAGACGGCTTTTAAACGCTCTTCAAATTCGCCGCGATATTTCGTGCCTGCCAGCAAAGCCGCCAAATCCAACGACAACAGACGTTTGCCTTTCAAACTCTCCGGCACTTCATTATTGACAATCCGCTGCGCCAAACCCTCGACAATCGCGGTTTTGCCCACGCCCGGCTCGCCGATCAGCACAGGATTATTTTTGCTGCGACGTTGCAAAATCTGCATTGCGCGGCGGATTTCTTCATCGCGCCCGATTACAGGATCAATCTTGCCGTCCAAAGCGCGTTGCGTAACGTCCAGCGTATATTTTTTCAGCGCCTCGCGTTTGTCTTCGGCGTTTTCGTCGGTTACCGGCGCATTGCCGCGCAACTCGCGAATGACCTTTTCCAATGCCGCCTTATTCGCGCCCTGCGCTTTCAATGCCTTGCCCACCGCCGCTTTTTCTTCCAAAGCGGCAAGCAAAAACAACTCGGAAGATAAATATTCATCGCCGTTTTGCTGCGCCTGTTTGTCGCATAAATTCAGCAGACGCGCGGTTTCGGGCGATACATTCACTTGTCCGTTAGCTTGGCTGATACGCGGCAAATCCGCCAAAATCCGCTCCAATTCGCTGCGCAAAGCCGCTACGTTCACGCCCGCTTGACGCAAAATATTGGCGCTGGAGCCGCCTTCTTGATTGAGCAATGCCGATAAAACATGCACCGGCTCAATATAATTATGATCTCTGCCCACCGCCAAAGATTGCGCGGCAGCTAGGGCTTCTTGAAATCTCGCCGTAAATTTTTGATTCATTGTTAAGTCCTTAAAGTTAAAAAATACTACACCCTATCTTAGGGCGTCGGCAGCGATTTCAAGCGCAAAGACCACCACATACATGAATTTTTATTCAGTTCGGCAATAGGGCTTCAAACGACTTCCTTTCAAGCAAGCACTCACTAAACAAAGTAAAAATTAAGCCATTGCATTAATTTTGATTGTTTATTACCATCTTGGTTTCCCTTATCGCTTTAGGCAAAAATAATGCAACATCTTCCTCCCATGTCCCTTCCTTCAAGAGAGGAAAACCATAAAATCATCCCTTTTGCTTACTACAACACCGAACCGCGCAACCTCATCGTCGGCCCTAAGCATTACATCCTGCGCGACAACATCAGCATCATCTCGCGCACCAATGCAGACGGCTTCATCACCCACGCCAACCAAGCATTTATCGTTACCAGCGGTTACAGTAAAGAAGAACTCATCGGCAGCAGCCAAAACATCATCCGCCACCCCGACATGCCGCGCAGCGTATTTAAAAACCTATGGGAAACCATCAGCCAAGGCAAAATTTGGGAAGGACACCTAAAAAACCTGCGCAAAGACGGCGGCTATTACTGGGTACACGCCACCATACAACCCGTCATGGAAAACGGCAAACCCAAAAGCTACACCTCCACCAGACGCAAAATGGACAGAGAAACCATCCAAATGGCAGAAGCCTTATACGCAGAAATGCGCAAATCCGAAAAAGAACAGGTACAATAAGCCCATCTCAACAACCACTGCAAAACATGAGCGACGAACAAAGCGAATCGAAAAACGGCTGGCTAAAAAAACTCTCAGCCCTACTAAGCGACCATAGCCAGCCGAGCAACCCTCGCCAACACTTCCTAGCCCTGCTGCAAGAATACCGCAGCGCCTATCCGCAATTTAGCGACGACACAGCCACCATGATGGAAGCCCTCTTAGACCTAAACAGCACCCAAGTGCGCGACATCATGATTCCCAGAGGGCAAATGGTGCTCATTCAAGAAAACTGGTCATTAGAAAAAGTCTTCGCCGTCATCATCGAATCAGGGCATTCCCGCTACCCGGTCGTAAACGAAGAATTCAACCAAGTATTAGGCATACTCATCAGCAAAGACCTTCTCCCCATGCTCTTAAAGCCCGAACAAGAGCAAAACTACCTTACCGTACTGCGCCCCGCCACCCTCGTGCCGGAAAGCAAAGCCCTAGACGCCATGCTGCGTGAATTCAAAACCAACCGCAACCACATGGCAGTCGTCATCGACGAATATGGCAACCCCTCAGGACTCATCACCATAGAAGACGTCATCGAAGAAATCGTCGGCGAAATAGACGACGAACACGATGAAATCGCCGATGCCCAATACCGCCAACTGGCAGACGGCAGCTATCACGTCAAAGCCCTTATGGAAATCGAACAATTTAACCAATGCTTCCACACCAAACTCCCGGACGACACCGCCGACACCATCGGCGGCTACATCGCCCAACAATTCGGCAGACTACCCAATAACGGCGAAACTCTCGAGCTGGACGAACAATGGCAAATCAGCATCGCCAAAGCCAATCAACGCCGCATCTTACTATTAAAATTATTTAAAAAATGTTTCAACACACAGAGCGACACATAAAGCGTCGCTCTGTGTGTTGCCCTGAATTGGAAGAGGTTACGCCTCTCCCACAGATTATCCTCTCTAAAGGGAGGGATTTCAACCAGTAAGGAAATTTTGATAAAAAAATATCGGATAATATATCCGATATTTCTAACTTTATAAGATTAAGGCTAATTAACCACCCCAACAGTTTATCGACTCTGGGGCTCGTGCATTTTGATCGTTCGCTGTTTTAGCGCCCGTATTGCTTAAAGCAAACACGCTACATTCTGTATCCTTAGTCTGCGGCCCCACAGCTCGAGCTTGGACTTTAAAACTTGTCGCATCAATTGTTTCAAAAGTGATTGCATAACGCTGTGTGCCGTTCATTGGAGAACGGTGCAAACCCCAAGTAGACAATTGAGCATTACCTATAGCTCCCCCATTAGAGGTTTTATTATAAGTTCGTGTCACACTGAAATTTTGCTCTAATTTTTGCGCAATATCTTGCAACATATTACGCGCTTCAACACGATGGGAACGCAAAATATAGCGTTGATAACTTGGCACTGCTATCGCAGCCAATATTCCAATGATGGCAACAACAATCATTATTTCGATTAAAGTAAAACCACGATTTTTTCTATCTTTCAACTGTGTATTCATATTTATCTCTAGTTACAATCAGAATTTTGTTCAACATTTCGAATGCGACCCGCACTGCTAATACATAATTTAATTTGCAGATTATCAAATCTCTTATTCTCAGCTGTAAAATTTGCACCAACAAAATTACCAGTACCAGTAAGCCGACCATTATTTAAAAATATAAGGCTAACGCCACTTCCGGCATTAAAATTCAACTTAATTTTCTCATCATTTCCTTTTAAGGTCGGCGGAAAATCCCGAATCAAATTATTAACGTTAGCATCCATATCCCGAACAATCCAACCGACTTTATAATTTTGCGAATCAGAAGCACATGTTTCACCATCAGTACTCGGGCAAATTTGCACTCGCGTTTTACGCCGGATTGCCTCTTTTTGTGCTAAATAAAACGCCGTGCGCCATTCTCCGACAGCCGTTTGCAATTGATTTCTAGCCATCATGCGACTAAAACTGGGCGCTGCTATTGCGGCTAAAATACCGATAATAGCGATAGTGACAATTAACTCTAAAAGCGTAAATCCCTGTGATTTTTTATTCATGACATTTACTTCCCTGTTAGCAAATAAGTATTTTGCAATACGGCTTTGCTACGCGCAGCATTCCCATTAGCTATGCTATAACCAACTGCCGTCACACGTAACACAATAACATCCTTATCATGAGCGTCACTTAAACCCAAAGTAGCGCCGTCACCTTTAAAACGTTCGATGATATATGCGCCCTGCTCATTTGATAAGGCTGTTGAATTACTTTGATCACCAAAACAGACTAATTTTGAGCAATCAGGTTTACCGCCCGTATCTCCCCAATCTAATAAGCAAGTATAAGAAGGCTTGTCACCGCAAACCTGTCCGGCATCGCCATCATACACGCCTGCTCGATTAGCAAATTTGGCCGGGTCTGACCAATAAGCGATAGCTAGTTCCATTTGCTTTCCTGCATCCTTTTCATTGGCATCTTCCAAAGAAACACTTTTACCATTACTTGGATTAGACATCCGTTTAATATCATATTCCGCATCACGCATAGCAATTGCCGCGGCTTCTGATGCACGCATCTGATCATAATCTGCCCCCGCTTTCATTTCCTCCATTGAGGCGCTGGTTAAAGTAAAACGCAGCATACTTAGTAGCAATAACAAAAAAATTAAGCAACTTAATAATACGATGCCCTGTTCCTGTTTTTTCGGTTTTAAATTCATATTTTACTCCTTTAATTTGTAAAATATACGGCATTAGGAATATTGATAATTTTAATGTAAGCACGATAAAGCTTCTGATCATTTACCTGTCTTGCTTCATTACCAAAATTACCATCTGCATCAAATTCACAAGTTGGTATTGTCGGCTGCAATTCCATCCAATTTCCTTGAACATTACCGCTTAAAGGCTCTGCACCAACGACCAAACATACCTCTACTGCCGTAACTCCCGCCCAGCCCAAAGGACGTTGGGAACTCACTACTTCATTAGCTTTTAATGTATTTGTCACATACATGCCGGCATAACTATCTTTCATAGTAGCAGATGTATCACTAACGCCTTCAGTCACTAAATATCTGAATTGCAGATCGCTGATTCCGCTTACAAGCGGCTCTTCTAAGCAAGAAAGAGTACCATTATTATCGGCAGCTTTAGTAAAAGAGTATGTATTAACGACTATCGGCGTATTTTGCAAAACATCAGCTTGAACCTTATTACCAATACAATTTAAAGCAGTACCTGCATGAACAGCAGCATCTACGTTTGTTGCATCTGTATAAGTACGTAAACTGCTTTTATCGCCGCGAGCAGCACTTGCTGCGGCTTGATAACGTAGCGTAAGCGTTCTATCAGTACCTTCTAAACCATTCTCGCCAAAAATTGATTGAAAAGGCGTTTTTACAGTGCCTTTTCCAGATAAACGACCGTACATTATTTGCACTTTTTCATCGCTTGGCGCCACTAATTTTTGTGCGGTTATTTGATTATCAAACACATCTACATAACCTGCCATATTAATATCTGCCGTTAATCGCTCAAAAACTTGTCTTGCCGTTTCATCAAGTATTTCATTCATACTGCGTGTTTTATTTGAACGATTTGCCGTAAGATAAACCGAGCTTAAAGCCAATAGTAAAATCAAGCCGATAGTGAGCGATACCATTAGTTCCATTAAGGAGACACCGGCCTGTTTCTTTTGTTTTAATTTCATTTTACGCTCCTAAATCACTACTCTTAACTCAATAAGTTCATTTTTTGTTTCATCATCTTGCCGCTGATTTTCTTCACCGATTTGCCATCTCACTCTGACAATATAACTACCATCAGGCTGCCTAAGAATCGAACCTTGACCTGCCGGCACAGAATTATTCACATTTCTCAGCCAAGTTGTCATTTCACGTTGTGCTCGTGTCAAGGCCTGCGACTCTGCTCTTTGCTTTAGCTTTTCTTCAAGCGTACATTCAGCAGATGCGCATTTAACTTCAGGATTTTTTTTGGCTACGGATAATGAGTAGTTATTATCCTCCCATTGCCCACTACCAAATTGATAGCCCGCTAAGCCCATGCGGTTGGCTCTCATGGCGTCTACGATAGTTTGCATTTCACGCATAGCATTGGCGCGATATTCCGCGGTAGCACCATAGCGATTACTTGCGCCTAGCATAGACACTAGCAAGCCCAAACCTAAACCCACAACAAGAAAAGAAACAATAACTTCTAATAAACTCATACCATTTTGCCGCTTACCGGCAAAATAAGATAAATTTTTCTTTTTCATAGTTTTCCTCAGTTGGGCGGCAGGAACTGCCGCCAAAGTATTTTTGCTTAAGAAGCATTATTCAATAATTGCTCATTCAATAATTGGTCGGCTATTGAGTCGAATCAAACGTCCGCCTTCTGTAGGACATTTAAATGCTTCAAGGCCTGTAGACTCATAACCTGTCGTTGAGCTAACCACTCCCACTGTGTAATCCCCATGCTCTACGCAATCGTTTCTGCCTTGTGCGGCATCAATAGCTAAATCCTGTCCTGAGCCGAAAGCACCGTTAGCGTTCACAGCTTTGACAGTTCGGGCTAATGCTTCGAAAGAGTTAAGCGTTGCGCCTGAAGATAAACCATCAATTTGCAAAGCAGCAACTTTTAAAGCTTCATCGCCCTCAATTGCTTCTTTTTCGCCAGCGTTGAAAGAGGTTTTACTTTGCTCACCCAAGTCTTTGAAATAAGCGCTGCCTTCTAGCGGATTACTACCTGTTTTTACATCAACAGCAAATAACCAACCGGTTGACTCAGACTTGGTACTGGTTTTATTAATCTTACAACTATACGCATTATTACTTTGAGAAGAGGTAGTTGGGGCAGAAGAAGATTTCTTCGTGGTATACACGCGCGAAGTAAATACCGCCGTACGGTTAATCACGCTTGCTTGCGTAACTACGCGTTCGCCATCAGAACCTAAGGTTAACATCCAACCGGGGCTACCATCGGCAACTGTTTTGCGCGTGAGATAGCGTAAGGTTTTTTTATCACCCCCTGTTCCGCTTGTGCCTGTAGTACCCAAAATCTTTTGTTCTACCAATTGGCTTTGCTCGATCGGCTTAGGCGTTTTTTCTGTCAATTTATCGCGAATGCCTAAAACCACCTGCTGGCTTTTGTCTTCCAAATCCTTTTGATAAATATCCGAACCGGTACCGACGATCACCATATAGCTATCACTGCTTTCCTTATATACGGCCGGAGCGGCGGTAATAGGTTGGCTTGACTTGCCGTTATAGATTTTATGAGCCGTCCAAGAGCTTACCTCGCCACGCAAATCAAAGCGGTACAGATTACCGCCCTGATCTCCTGCATAAGCGACATCTGCCAAGTTATCGGCATCGATATCCACTAAGGTTGGCGTAGAAAGACCTTTCAATCCGTCCTTAACAGGGATGGCTTTCACTAAGCTTCCAGCAGCTTTGCCTGTTTCGACTGTCGGCGCCTGCTTAGCCATATCTTGCCCTAAGGCATCATAGATATATAGCGTGGGCGCGGTTAGAACTTGTGCAGGGGCATCATAGCCATTAGCTAAAAATAGCAGCTGACGCACACCCTGGGTTTTGTCTTTAACATCTCCAGTTAATTTTGTCGCCACTTGGGCAAATTGTGGTGTACTAACTGTGTAGCCTAGTTGGTTGTTTTGACCTTTTGGCGTTTCCCACATAGGCACTGTTCTAGCCCAATTAGACTCATGATTGTCTAAGCCCACGGGAGTAGCAGCCGCACGATCCTTACCACTAATCGCCAACACATAAGCACCGCGGCCGCCTTGCCCCATGGCGCCAGCGATATAAGTGGCACTATTGCCATTTTTATCCGCACTGGTCTGCCGCCATTGAATGCCGCCGCTATTTAAGAACAAATGCGGTTTTGAATCTTGAGAAATATTCTCACTGGTTAACGTCGAGCCATAATCGGTTTCGGCAAGTGCTACCGCTGCCTTAGCAACCGTATCCGAGAAATCCGTGCTTTCTCTTTGCATTGAGGCAGGCAGATAATTTAACCGCAATGTATATGGCCTGTTATTATTATCTGTTTTTTCAAACAAATACATCATGCCATCATTTGCCGCTGTCAGCATATATCTTGGTCGTCCTTTTGAGTAGTCCAAGGCCACTACAGGCGCGCCCATCACATCTGCCATCATACGCGCAGGATCATAGGCATTCGCCGTACGCTGGCGATACTGTTTCACCTTAGTCCGCATTCCGCGATCACGGTAATATTTTGCATTTCTTTCAATGTCGGCATCGGTTGAGCCACTGCGTAAATACCAAGGCAAAAATGCATAACGAAATTCATCGCGTTGAGAAGCATTAAAACCAAATAAGGGATATAAATGCACGCTGTTTGTGTTCATATCTTCTGTCCGCTGCTGTCCATTGCCATCCACATAACTAATAATCACCTTGCGATTGGTGCTATAGTCTGCTGGTACGCTTTCTGTCGTTTGCTTACCTTGCTTATCTAGCTTGAGAAACTTAAACTCACTAGACCAAGTATGAGGATTGAGTGTCAATTGTGCTGCTAAACGGTCTAATTTTTGATCTCCAGCGCCAGCAAATGCTGCTGAAGATGCACTAAATCCCGTCTCAAAGTTTGGCTTATGTTCTTCATTATCCTTATTAATTTCTCCCAGAATGTCTTCAAAAGCACGGTTTAACTCTTGTTCATTAACCGCGTTATATACCTTATTATTACTAGAAGCATCTCTTAAATAAGCATTACCTTGTGCAGAAGTGTCGCCGCCAAAAGCAATCGAAAAAGTTTTAATCGGTTGCTTGTCAAAATACATTTCTCCGCCATGTTCAAAGCCGTCCCATTGGGTATTATCCTTATCATTGCCAGCAAAAAGTCTATTCATATAAGAACTTGATGATGAATAATAAGAAAAGCGTGAAGATTTGGTATCGCCTGATTGGCCATGTCTCCCACTTGAGCGACCATCTAAAATGCGGCTAAAAAATGCGATGCCGTTTTGCGGACCAGGTCCGCTGATCTGATAGTTATAGGGCAAATTGCCATAAAAATCACTATGTTGATAGGCTCGGAATTGGTGATCACGAATATTTTCTACATTCGCATCACCATCAGAGAAAATAATCACATAATCATTTTGGCAAATATACTCTTTGGTGCTGATAAGATAATCTACCGCTTGCAAATAGCGTGTTGTGGTTGGCGTATATCCACCAGGGCGCAATCTTTTAATGCTATCTTTAAAGGCGGCATAATCGTTTGCCGTGCCAGCTTTGGTAAACTCATGCACCCTTGTATCACCATAATGTTCAGCAAAATAAGGCACTGCATTAACAGGCAAGAATTGCGTTAATCTTTTTTCCGTACCCCATAAAGACATCAAGCTCCAGGAAAACTCATCTTTATAACGGTCCACAATATTCGTCAACGCCTTACGCGCCACCCCCATTCGAGTATTTTCTTCAGGAGAAACCCCTTGTGAATATGTACTGACAATCACATCTGTTAGCATCGGCGCTGGAATGGCTTTTGAATTAGGGTCGAATAATTGAGTATATTGACGATAGGTGTTACGACCGCATGAAATGCTATTACCTCGTTTAATTCTTCCAGAAGAATCTACCAATTCATATTCCAACCATGTACTAAACTTGATGTTAGGTTTGCTGCCATCTTTACAAGCAAAACAAAAAGATGGAAAAAGCACATTACCATACTCTCGATGATGACGAGGAACATCTAACTTTACGCCATATTTTCCCCCAAAATCATATGCATCAGCCCTTACATGGGGATAATCCTTATTTGTAACACAGCTTCTATTAGCCTTTAGAGTTTGAGCACCTCTAGGTGAAACATGTAGCACTCTCTGATGGACACCACCTTGACGAGTATAATTCACCCATGGCGAACTATTAGGCAAACCTTGAACCCCGTGACCCATTGAACCTGAGTCATCAAATAAAATCATTAAACGCGGCGGAAGATTGAAATTGCCGCTGGAGCTTTCGCTGGCTTGTAAATTCAAGTTTAAAAAAGCAAAGGGCGATACGGGGACTTCTTTATCGGTCTTCTCGACTTTATTAGCGGTTTGCGCTTGAGCAGCAAAGCTCAAACACGCCAACATAACCGCGGCGCTGAGTTTGAGCGGTGCAAAGCTTGTATGTTGCATATAGTGACTCCTTAAGTTTGAGACGAACTCCTGTCTCGAAAGATTCAGCGATTAATCGCTGAGCTAAACGTTGGGGGATGCTGCAAACTTCCGCAGCTTAGCCAACTGACATAGTCTAGCAAAAAACATTCCAAAAGATTTTTATTGTTTGCACGAGGGCTACAAAATCATCTTTATAGTACCTTAACTTCAAAATGAGACTTAGAGATACACATTTTGTCAGGAGAAGCGCTTAGAATAATCTCATTTTGAAGTTAAG
>ERZ1023499.108-NODE-108-length-15496-cov-11.596270_pt1 | contig 15496 bp, 19 predicted proteins | sample MGYA00380544_ERZ1023499 | MGnify/ENA primary metagenome ERZ1023499 (study PRJEB33173, sample SAMEA4830353) | metagenome | study: EMG produced TPA metagenomics assembly of the PRJEB25223 data set... | reverse complement strand
TTTTGAGTATGCCATAAGTTTTAGTGTAACCTTTTTTGGATTCCTTGACTATATGCTGGCTTAGTGGAAAAAGATTTGCCAGCCGTCATTCTCAATGGAGAGATGGGTACTGGTAAAACAATGATGGGCATCAGTGTTTCAGCATTGATATTTAAAGGCTACTCGCAAAAACCCATCTTGGTTATCTCACCGCCACATCTGGTCTATAAGTGGCGACGTGAAATCCTAGACACCGTACCCAATGCAGTAGTACATGTAGTCAACGGCAGCAATGCCATCCACCAATTGATAGCTTTTCGTGAAGGGCTGCAAAACGGTAGTTTTAAGGATGGCAGACCGCGTTACCTAGTCATCGGTCGAGTACGGATGCGGCTAGGTTTTTACTGGCGTCCAGCATTCTGGAAACGCGAATACCGATTTGTCTCTATCGACCCACACAGCGGACGACGCCAGCTCGGCAGATATGCTGCTGTCGCTTGTCCGCACTGCGGTGGCTGGCAGAACGACAGCAAGGAAATGCCTATAGCAGCTGAGCTCTGGTCGACAGATCGGCGCGAACATTGTCAACATTGCCAAAGTCCGCTTTGGACCATGCGGCATAAAGACAATGAGGACGAACAGGCGGAATCCAGACTTCGCAAGTTTTTGTTGCAGCTGCCCGGAATAGGCAAAGTAACCTGCGACCGCCTGATCGGCACTTTCGGAGTGGATAATCTCAGCCGACTGGTGGATGGTAATGTCTATGACTTCGTCAATCTGCAGCGTGCAGACGGTGAATTTGTATTCAATGACAAACAGGCAACTCGACTGGAAAAAGCACTCGGCCGCTTGGAGTTTGCACTCAAAATGGTAAGTTACCAGCCTAGCGAATATGTTAAGCGCTATTTTCCGCGCAAGGCATTCAGTCTGGTACTGGTGGATGAGGCGCATGAATACAAAAATGCCGGTTCGGCCCAAGGTCAGGCCATGGCAGTCTTATGCAATGAGGCTGAAAAGGTTTTACCGTTGACCGGGACTCTGATGGGCGGCTATGCCTCCGACTTGTTTTACCTGCTGTTTCGGGCTATGCCCGGCATAATGGCCTCATTAGGTTATGCCGCCAACCGGCATAATTCATTTGCTGCCAGTGAAGAACGCTTCATGCGTAACTACGGTTGTCTGATTGATGTTTTTTCGATCAATGATGAAGGCTCGCATCTGACGGCAAAAGGCAAAAAAATGAGCGTACGTAGTAAAAAAGCCCCGGGCTTTTCACCCGAAGGGATCGCACGCTTTGTGCTGCCTTATACGGTGTTTATGCGTCTATCGGACTTAGGCGAAGGAATTTTGCCTGATTTTAAGGAAGAAACGCGTAGCATCGCCATGGATGGCCATCAATTACAGGAGTATGTACGCCTTAGCAACACCCTGAGAAGACACTTGGATGCGGCATTAGCCAAGCGAGACAATTCACTGACTTCTGTGGTCATTAATGCTCTGCTCCGTTGGCCAGAAACCTGTGCCAAAGCTGAAAAAATCCATCATCCACACAATCGGGAACAAGTGTTGATAAGTATGGAATCGCTCTATGATGCCGACAGCCCAACGCCCAAAGAGGCCGACTTGATTCAGGTCTGTCTCGAGGAGCAGGCAGCCGGACGCCGAGTAATGGTCTTTACCACCTATACCGGTGCTCACGATACCGCCTCACGGCTGTCCCATCTACTCAAACAGGCCGGTCTGAAAGCCGCCGTGCTGCGCAGCAGTGTCAACAGCGATGCCCGCGAGGACTGGATTGCCGATCGGGTGGAACAAGGCATCGATGTGCTCATCTGCAATCCCGAACTGGTGAAAACGGGCTTGGACTTGCTGGCTTTTCCAACTCTGTATTTTATGCAGACGGGATACAACGTCTATACGGTAGCACAGGCTTCACGACGCAGCTGGCGTATCGGCCAGACCAAGGAGGTCAAGGTCTACTATGCCTGCTATGCACAAAGCAGCCAGGTACAGTGCTTTGACTTGATGCACCGCAAAATCAAGGCAGCGCTCTCCACCATGGGAGTAATGCCGGAAACCGGTCTGGATTCCTTCTCGGAGGATGAGGACAGCGAAGCATCGATCACCGAGGCCCTGGCCAAGCAATTATTGGGGCGTCCTTCCCTGTTTGCCGCTTAGGCAGCCTTTCCCGGCGGGAGCAATCCCGTCGGGATTGCTTTTTTTGGGGCATAGGGCGACAATCACGCCAATATTGACAGCGCTTGTGCCGCGGACTATATTGTCGGTTAAGTGTCGGCGGACCTTAAACGCACAAAGCCGGAAGTATATAAGCACGATCCGTACAGACGTGTGAAAGCCATCGCAATCCGGCGCAGCCTTATGGCTGATGGTATCTGTTATTTTGCTGCGCAAGCAGCTTTCATCCACCCGCAGGGGAGCTATCCCCGTGGGATTGTTCTCCTGTTTTGGGACATACCTTCAACTTGTACAACTGAAACCGCCGCACCGGCGGTATGTCTTTTATTTCTTAACAGGAGAGTATTATGTCTAAATTCTCATTAGTCAGAACCCCTCAAGGGACTTTTGTTCAGTCCGAAACCGAACAAGACGGCCATCCGGTAATAAAGCGTGAAAGCGCGTTCATGGAGGAAGACCATGCCCTCATGTATTTGCAGTGCTTACACATCGGCACCGTAACGCCGCTGCAGGTGATGCAAAGCAACGCCGGTTTTTATATCGGCAGAGTTTACACCGGAGACGGTTTTCCCGTCCCCTTCAGCCGCGAAAGCGTGGAGTATTTCGCCTCCCATGAGGAGGCTGAGAACGCATTGCGTACAGATAATTGGACGCAACGCGATCACTACTGAACAAGGAGGTCTGCATGAATCTATTTAGCAGAAAACCGCTGGATAATTACCGGCGCTTCGTCACCGATATCCACGGTGAGGAAGGCTTGGTTGTGAACGGACTGGTACTCAGTCCCGAACAAATGGCCGTCATTTTGCAGCTGTACGACTACGGGGTGAGCGGTATCTCCGAAGAGGAGGTAGCCGTATTCAATCAGGTGCTGGATCAGTTGAAAACGCTGATCTGGTCGTAAAACCAAGCTAATTTCTCACTCCCTTGGGGAACATTCCCCTTGGGGCAGTGTTCCCTTTTTAGTTTATATTTTAAGGAGAACACTATGAATCCCTTTGTCACCATTATCACCGGCGATTCTGCCGCTGAACAAGCCTTTGCGGCAGCGCTGAAGGCAAAATTGGCCAAGGATTTCGGGGACGTTGTAACCGAAACTGTCGAGCCGGCCGGCAAACCGGTCAAAAAGATGACCAAGTTTACGGCAAGTATCATTCCCAGAGCTCTCATTGCACAGATGCAGGCTAATCGGCTCAGCTCGGAGCGTGATGAGCATGATCCAAAGCCGGTTGTACACCTGTATGTACCCGGCAGCAACTCTCAATGGCTGCTGACCGAGATCGATGAGGATCTCGACATCGCTTTCGGGCTATGTGATTTGGGTGTCGGCTTGCCCGAAATGGGCTATGTGAGTTTGCACCGGGTGCTGGAGCGTACGCCGTGGGCAATGATCAATCCGGGCTTTGTCGGGATTGCCCCCTTATCGGAGTATGCGGAGCGGGCCAGGGATGGTAATCGCATTGTCATCAGTTGGGAAGGAATGCCCGACGCATAACACGGCTGCCCAAGCAGCTTTTCCCAACGGGAGCAATCCCGTCGGGATTGCTCCTTTTCATTCAAAACAAAGGAGTTTGCTATGCCCAATTGGGTTATCAACGAATTGACCTGCGATCAACCGCAGGTGCTTTCCCAACTGCGGGATTTCAACCGCATTATTCCCATGCCCTTGATACTGGAAAAAACCGTCAGTGGTTCTCACAGTCATCATTTCGAGCAATTAGTCGATGAGAAGATGACTTATTGCGAAATGCTGCAGCGTCCGCCTGCTTATCTCAGAAAGGATGAAAACGGCAATAAGGTGTATGTCATCGGCGAAGCAGACAAAGCCGCCTGGCCGTCCCTGCTGCGCCGCTATTACCTGGGGCTTAAGCTCTACGGTCATCCCACATGGTATGACTGGTGCTTATACCATTGGGGCTGTAAGCGGAATGCCAAGGATTTTGAGATCAACGAATCCGGTACCCGGTGCCGCTTCGAAACGCCCTGGTCGCATCCGATGCCCTTGGTTGAAGCGCTGTCGCGGACTTACCCGCAAGCCCTCATCGAGGTGCAGTTTGCCGATGAAACCATTGGCTACAATGCCGGCAGATATACCATCAAAGATGGGGAATATCTGGTCCCCGACGATATCGTCTGCGGCAGCCGCGAGGCTTATGAGATCGCTTTCGATCTCTGGGGCGGCAGAGAGGAATACCGCTACGACGAGGAGGAAGGCAGCTACGTCTATATCGATGAAGATTGAGCCCTCTCAATCTGCGTTATGTCAGCCGGTAGTGCCTTAATCAGGAAGGTCGGCATATATCGGGCATATGCCCATTCACCCCCGGGGGAAACTGCCCCCCGGGACAGTTCCCTCTTAATTTTTTGGAGGAACTTATGAAACCGTTTATCGACAACATCACCGTTCTGCGCCGGCGCCTAATGCTGCGCCGACTGCTCAGAGAGCGCAATCCGTATTTGCAGGCCAGGCTGGCGATCCGCCTGATCCGGCTGTAACACTCAGGGTAAGAGAGATAGAAGCCCGCCTTGTATAAAAGCCACAGGTAATTCCTGTGGCTTTTTTATTTTGTGGCAATAATTGATCATCTTTGCATTTAAAACCGTGAGGTAATATGACCGACATATAAGATCTGCGCAGAATAGCTTCTATCGGCCGGTTGATACTGATAGAGCAATACTTGTATTTGCAATGTATGTTTGCGAAGATGTCTGCATCAGTCACTTGGAGGATCTATGCCCATTAGCAACAACATCACCATGCGCATCGATGCTGTCGCGCTCAAGCGCATTGATCAGGCGGCACGTATGAGCGGCAAGAACCGTACCCAGTTTATGGTCGATGCCGCCCTGCGTAATGCCGACAGTCTGCTGCCTGATCCGGATCGTTTGCGCATCGAGCTGGAAGTCACGGCATTTCAGGCGGTACTTGATCTGCTGGGACAGCCGACGGATAAGCAGGGACTTGCCCGCTTGCTGGACAAAAAAGACCTGCCTTGGAACAGCCCGTGAAGATCTCCGCACCGCAACCGCTCTGCCCGGCGCATATTACCGAGTACTTTGACTGCGGTGTGCCGGTACTGGATGCCTGGCTGCAACATCGCGCACTGGCCAACCATCTTGGCGGTGCCAGCCGGGTGTTTGTCAGTGTGGATGAGGACAAACGGATACAGGGCTATTACGCCCTTGCCGCCGGAGAAATCACCCATACGGAAGCATCCGGCGCCATAAGGCGCAATATGCCCGATCCGATACCGGTAGTAATCCTCGGCCGTTTGGCGGTCAATCGCGTTGCGCAGGGCAAACAGGTCGGGCGTGGCTTACTGCGCGATGCTTTTCTGCGCGCCTCAATGGCGGCTGAACAAATCGGCATCCGTGCCATAGTCGTTCATGCCAAAGATGATGAGTCCAAGGCGTTTTACCGGCGTTTCGGTTTTATGGAAACACCAATCAACCCCTTAACATTACTGATGAAAATAGCAATATAAACCGGAGAGGGTGATGACGAGTAAGAAAAGTGTGGATTTGGCATATTGTGTTGAATTAAGAAGAAACGTTTATATTGATGAGGCGCGATCGGAATTTTTTTATCAATCGGCGCACAAGGATTTCCATTTCTTATGTACCGATCCCGGTTGCCTGCAACCCGATGGAAACAGAACCCAAATTTTAGCAACCCACTATAAGCTGTCCCCAAATGAGGCAACCCCACAGGCCCCATGCTTCAGACATTTTCCAAAGCAAAATCATGCGCCACATTGTGTTTGGCTTCAAGAGGAAGAAATATTAACTAGGGACAAACTGCCTCAAGAAAAACAGGATGATTATTTAGGTCGAATCGTTAAGGCCAAACAGCATAACCGGGTAGATGTTTTTATTCGGCCGGGTTCGGAAAATGGAAACCAATTACAAGAAAATAATTCTGAAAATACGAAAACCAATACAAAATTGGCTACCGGTGAACATCAGGTAAGAACGGCAAAATGGCCATCAAACGATCCAATACGAACCACTTCTTTGTTGGAGACGTTAGTTACTGCATTTGTGTCGTTGCATACCCAAAGGAATGATGGGAAAATTACTGAAGAGGAATTTTTTAGGGCTTCTTTTACTATCAGGAACGAAGGCGAAAAACTGTATTATCAGTTTTTTCGAAAAATTTCTTATATTGAGAAAAATCCAGCATTTGATGGCGTTCTGATTGGAAGAGTTTTAGGTACAAATGAGTATTATGAAACCGTTAAATTCTACGGAAAGGGATTTAGGCTGGTTTTACAAGAAAAAATCAACAATAAACCCGTCCGTTTATATATGGATAGCAAAACACTGGAAGCTTACCGTTATCGAAATAATTTCTATGACATACTCAAACAAAGAGATACAAACGATATTAAAATATACCTCATCAATGCCGCTTTTCAAGAAACTGAACATGCGATAGAGATCAATCTCCCCAGTCCGGCCTGTTTATCGATGCGCCTCATGCCAAAATGAGGTTTCATCCAGCCACGACAGCATATGCCCGGCTTGGAACTTGAGGATGGTAAAAAATCTGGTACCTGCCTGTCCGGAAAGGTGGTCTACCCAAAAGTCCGTGTCCTCATCCGGATAATACTGTCTGGGCGTTTTGGCCTTTGTATGCTTGGGCGTCTTGGCAAGATCTTCCTTCATGTATTGTTCCAGTATTCTTTTGGCCAACATATAGTCTTGACAAACATAGAGCGGGATATAGCTTCCGCCTGTGATTCCGCTGCAAACAAGATAGCTGTAGCCGGTGGCGGTTTCAGCGGATGCAATGGCTTCATTTTTAACCGGCATCTGTGCCAGCACCACCAGTGCATCCTCCAGAGGTCGCGGTTTTCCATCAATAAATGCTTGCAAATGGAAACGCTTTTCCAATACATTGCCAATTCCGCCTTGCAGGATTGCCAGCTGTGATTGTGCCTGGGCATAGGATTCGGTCAAATAAACCGGATACATCTCACAAGGTGTGTCTTCTCTTAAAATGAGAAAAAATACTTTCTTTAAGTACTTCTTTGCCTCAATACGAGACTGCAAGGATTCACCTTTAGCAAGCAACTTGTTCATTCTTTCAATTAATTTCATGACTCTTCCTATATTGAATGTGTACTACACCGCCAACGCCCGTTGTACGGTACGGTCGGCGTGAATATCTGCGTATTGCGGATCCAGCTCAATACTGATCCAGCGCCGTCCGAAGCGGTTAGCCGCCTCAGCCACCGTACCGCTGCCGCCGAAGGGGTCGATTACCCAATCGCCCGGGCGCGTGCCGGCCAGCACGCAGGGCATGACGAGTTCCACCGGGAAAGCAGCGGTATGACCGTGCCGCCGTCCGGGACTGGTGGGGATCTGCCACACGCTGCGCCGGTTGCGCAGCTGCGATGCGGTCGTGGGCAGACGGTCCCGACGGTCATGCGCCGTCCTGCCCGGCACGACTGCACCGCGTTTGACCTTGTCGCGGCGGAAATTTGCCTTGGCATCGGCTTTGTCATCCTCATAAATCAGGGATGGCTCTTGAATCGCCAAATGGTCAAAGTAATACTTGGGGCGTTTTGACAGCAGAAACAGATACTCGTGTGCGCGTGTACAGCGATCGGTTACCGACTCGGGCATGGCATTGGGCTTATGCCAAATAATGTCCTGTCGCAGATACCAGCCGTCATCTTGCAGAGCCAGGGCAACCCGCCAGGGTATGCCCAGCAGGTTTTTGGGGCGTCCGCCGACGCGGTTGCCGCTGTAGGTGTCGCTCAAGTTCAGCCACAGCGTACCGTCCGGGGACAACAGGTTGCGCACCTGCCGAAAGACCGCAATCAGGTTATCGACATGCTCCGACACACTGCCCTCGATGCCGATTTGTCCGGGCAGGCCGTAATCGCGCAGACCGTAATACGGCGGCGACGTGATGCAGGTCTGCACTTTCAACTTGCGGCGTATCAGTCCGGGCAAGACTGCACGGCAGTCGCCGATGAGGACTTGGTCAGTGGTCATAGGGGGCACGATTGCTGCAATGCAGGAACAACACTCACCCCCTATGCGATAAGGATGTCAGCTTATCCATGGCTTCGACCAGCCGGTGGTACTCCTCCCAGTCATATCCCGGGCGCGGGGATTCGTCGGGTGTGTAGACATAAAATCTGGGCCCCTCCGGCAGCATTTGCCCTAAGCGGTAGCTGATCTCGGCAGTGACGCTTCTATGGTTTTCGCGTGCCGAACGCTGTAAACGTTGCAGCAGATCGGCTTCCAGGCGGATACGGATACTTTTGGCTTGTGCGGTCTTTTTCATTTGCATCTCCGTTGTGGATGGTTTTCAGGCAAACTGCGGTTTGCCGTTTTTGTCCTGCTCGGTATGCTTGCAGTCAGGATAATTGCTGCATCCCCAAAACACGCCTTTGCTTCCACGTCGCTGCCTGAGCTGTCCACCGCAGGCACCGCAGGTATAGGTTTGATCTACTCCGCCGGATTCCGCTTGGCTTTGTACCTTTCCTTCTACTTTTCTCTCCCCCCATACGCCCGGCAGCCCATTATTGTCCGGTGCAGTATAGCTGCATTGAGGATAGCAGTTGCAACCCCACCAATAACTGCCTTTTTTACGACCCGGACGACGTTGCAAAAAACCGCTATCGCATGAAGGACAAGGATAATCGCTGCTTTGCGGCGCAGCGGCCTTTTTCTCTCCGGGTTTTCCCTTATTGTCAGGTAAGGTTGTCAGACAGGGTTCAGATTCGCGTTTGTAGTTGCTGCATCCCCAAAAATGGCCGTTTTTGCCTTTAATTCGGCGCAGGCGACCATCTTCACAGTTGGGACAGGGATGGGTTTCCTCATTACCGCCGGCGAAGGCGGCAATGCTGCTGTCACCGGCAAAGGTGGCGAGCTGGGCATCAAGCTCGCCGTCATAATGCGCTACCACGGTTTTGTAATCTGCTTTACCCTCGGCAATCCGATCAAGCTGCTCTTCCATTTCTTTGGTGTAGGCAACTTCTAGGAAGTGAAACCGTCCGCGCAATCCGCCGACAATAGCTTCACCCAATGCTGTCGGCTCGAAGAAACGTTTGACCATCTGTACATACTCGCGCTTTTGCAGGATGGTGATGATGGCGGCATAGGTCGAGGGTCTGCCGATGCCTTCCCGCTCCAATGCCTTGACCAATCCGGGTTCCGAGTAGCGCGCCGGCGGTTTGGTTTCCTGCTCCAGAACCTTGGCCTGCTCAGGCACATGCGTTGTGCCGGGCGACAGTACCGGCAGCGGATTATTCTCTTCCTCATCTCCTTCATCGGTAAAATCGTCTTGAGCGGCCTTCAACCAGCCGTCAAAGATCAAGCGTTTGCCGGAGGCACTAAACAGCGCCGTCTGATGATTAAGCTCTGCCAGCGGATTGAGGGTTTGCAACTGTGCGCTGCGCACAATATAGCGTGCCGGGCGCATCTGGGAGGCCACCGCACGTCTCCAAATCATTTTGTAGAGGGCATCATGGGCAGTATTGCCGGTATGCGGTGCAAAACAATCAATATCGGTCGGACGGATCGCTTCATGCGCTTCCTGGGCATCACCTTTGGCTTTCCAGGTATTGGCTTTCTCAGGGATATAGTCATCCATGCCTTTGCTGCGCAAATAATCCCAAATCGCCGCTATGCCGTCTTCTGAGAGATTGGGGCTGTCAGTACGGTGGTAAGTAATCAATCCGGCCTCAAACAAAGCCTGAGCAGCTTTCATGGTGGCATCCACGCTCATCTTGAGTTTATTGGAGGCTGCCTGCTGCAAGGTTGAGGTGGTAAAAGGTGGAGGTGCTTTGCGTGCCTGCTCTTTTTCACCGTAATCTTTAACTACAACGCCGTTCGCCGCGACAGCACAGACGGCTTCGGCAATCGATCGGTCAGTAATGTAGGGCTGCTCCTCGCTGACCAGGGGCGAGCTATCCCAGCGGGCATGCCAATCGCAGAGTTCGCTGTGAGCGGAGGCAAAATCCAGCCGCACCCCATAATGCAGGGTTTTTGTGAAGCGGCGGATCGCTTCTTCACGCTCAACAATCAGTCGCAATGCCACCGATTGTACCCGTCCGGCTGAGAGTCCGCGCCGGCCCAATTTGTTGCCCAATGCCGGGGAGACTTTGTAGCCGTAGAGGCGGTCCAATACCCGCCGTCCCTGCTGGGCCAGGAACAGGCGCTTGTCCACGCTGCGCGGTGCGGCCAATGCCTTGCGGATGGCCGACTGGGTGATCTCGTTGAAGGTGACACGCTTGCAGGGCTTGCCTTTGCCGATCACCTGCTCCAGATGCCAGGCAATCGCCTCACCTTCGCGGTCGGGGTCGGTTGCCAAGTAAATCTCGGATGCCTCTGCTGCCAAGGATTTAAGTTTGGCTATAGTCTTGCCGCTGCGATCGCCGGTCACGTATTTCGGCCAATAATCCGGACCTTCGACTCCGATCTCATCGACGGGCATATCGCGGATATGCCCGGAAGAAGCTGCTACCGTCCAGCCCTCGCCAAGATAGGATTGAATCTTGGCACATTTGTTGGGAGATTCAACGATGAGCAATTTCCTATTCATGCCGATTCTCCTTGTGTTTAATCGGAAATCGAAGGTGTAACGCGGATAGGTCCTAGCGGAACAAAGGCCACCACTTTACCGGCGCGATAAAGATCACAGCGATGGTTAGTCCACATGGTCCAGGCATAACGGTCGCGCTCCTCTTCTTCAATACCGGTATGCGCAATATTTAGGCGGCACTCCGAGCTTGTCGGATGTACCTTAGACCAGGCAAAACGCGCCATTTTATAGCGAGGCTCACGATACAGGCGTCCGACGCCGCCTTCGGCTAAAATATCGGCTGCCCGTACTGCTGCCACGGCAGCCACTTTGGCGCTTTCCTGCTGATTAACTGCGCCTTCGCGAGGATATAGGTATCCCCAAATCTCGCCCTCAGTACCGATAGTACCGGCTAAGGGGTTTAAGACCTCCATCGTCCGGTCGGGATCCGTGACGGGATAACCCATCCGCCAGGCATAGGCATCGATACCGGACAAGTAAAAAGGTTGAAAAGCCTGCTGATTGACCGGGCAAAAAGGTGAATGACCAACTCTGCCGTTTAATGAGGCGGCTAATTTATCAATTTCTCTTATCAACCGTTTAATCTGCTTAATTACAGGCGATTTGGCCAGGGACTTCATCACTTGATTATACGAAAATGCCCCGTTCAACTCTGCTGTCCACTGTTCTTTGCCTTCGACAAAATCCTCCAAATATTGTTCGGATTTGCCTTCAGCCAACTGCTGAGCCGATGTTTGAATTTCTCTCGGGATACTCAATCCGTCCCAGGTGAAAGCATCAATCACCATAGCGGATGGATTACCGATAACCGATGCTTCGGTAAATTGTACAGACTGATGCTGTCCCCATGCCTCATGCCGGTATCGGCCACCGCCGATTTCAGCATCAAGGCCGATGATACTGCCGCCCAGTTTAGCAAATCCGACATTGGAGACCGACTTCAGAGCCGTGCCGAATACGCGGTTGTAATCGCTATAAGGCATATCATCCAGCTCACTATGGGTAATGGTCAGCATATCCGGCGAGTTATGAGACACATTAGGCGTCCAAAACCAGTAATACCCCCATCCGTAGTAGATCACCCGCAATGTCAAACCATGAAAGGTATATTCCAAGCAGTCAGTCAACTGCTGAAGATTCGTTTGACCCAAGTCCAAGGAGGAAAAATCTGCCCGGGCCGGCTGTATAAAAGCTAAAGCTATAGCCGTTGCCATCACGGTTTTCTTTCCGACTGCTTTCATCTTTGCGATTCGCATAATATACCTCCTTAGAAAATCTCCTAGAAAGGGAGATCGTCATCTCTATCGTCAAAATCCTGCGGCGGAAATTCTGATCTGTTCTGAGCCCCTGCCTGTCCTGCCCCATCGGAAGATTTTCCTTTGCCTATATTGGGTCGCGGCGTGGGTGCGCTGCTAAACTCTTTGGATTGATAAGTCACACTTTCAAGACCGATAAAATCGAGAGAAACTTCATCGGCCACCACCTTGAAACCGCTCTGCAACTCGCCGGTTTCTTTACTTTCCCACTGCTCGGCACGCAAATCGCCGCTAACCACTACAGCCGCGCCTTTCTTTAAGATTTCGGCCGCTTTCTCCGCCTTGCGACTGAACCAAACGACTTGCATCCAAAATCCGCCGTTATCAACATATTCGTCCCTTCCGTCCGCAAGTTTTTTTCCTGATCGCACCATATGGTCCTGGCGCAAGCTGAAAGAAATCCACGGCTTTCCCTCTCTGGTCTCACCGTAGGTAGGTTCTCCGCCGAGACGGCCTTTCAATGTGATTTTTGCACCCATCATAATCTCCTTACTTTCGGGTTAGGCGGCACTTTTGCCGCAAATCTGCGGCTCAAGAGCCGCTACATCTCCTATCAGCCTTAAGCCGATCTTGCCGCCGCTGTTGCCGGCAGCTGAAATCATTGTTTCTGTCCTTCTGCCTCTGGCGATTCAGCCGGTATGAATGGATTGACCTGCCAGGCAATACCACGTTCGATTACCACCGGATAATAGACAATACCCATCTGCTCCAGAAATGCTGCAATCAAACCGGGCGGATTAGCCGGCTCGGGACCAATGATCAATCCGCCTTGCGGCAGCGGCTGCTCCATCCCGGACAAAGGAGCTCTAAAATCGCTCTCTAGCTGCTCCAGGGAAGATAAATCCTTATCAACTGGTCTATCACTCGAGATAAGGGCAAACTCCTGCCATAATGGCAGCATAGATCGCATATCGGCATTCAAGACGATTACCGGTATCTGTGCCTGCTCTAAATACTCTCGATTAAGCCGCAGCCATTCCAAAGACGTCTGAGAAGTATCGATCACTGCCAGACTGCCAAGCTGAGCATCCGGTACGGCTTGAATCGATTGCTGGGTAAAACTGCCCGGCTGCAAAGCCCATGCTGCAATGTGAAACAAAACTGAAAAGCTTAATAAAATCCATGAAACATTATTTTTATTCATAATTTCAAATCCTAATCTTTACTGCTTGACCTGCTGCATCCCAGGTCATAGACCACCGACCCGATTGCAAAATGGGCTTTCGTTAACCGCCCTATTTCTGCCGAAAATGAATGCAGAGATGGTAAAACGGCAGTATTCTTCTGTCTCGATTTACGGGATATTTTTTCAATGATTGCCATCCGATAAATTTCGATACACATTGCATGTTCCCAAATACTCATGAATGCAAAATCTGCGTTTCGAGCTCCATGTCCCCCACCAAACGCTCGGCATTGCGCAGCGCGAGACGACACTCCAAAATGCGATTATTGATTTCGATACGCTGATGCTCCACTGCGAATACCTGACTTACCCTCTCCTTTCCCAGAGCTTTTAATTCAAGCAAAAAATCCCTGACCATCGGATGTTGCGGATGCGAGGGTGATTCCATCACCTCAAAGAATGATTGCGCCAAAAACACTTCCTTCTTTTGGCGTCTGCGAATACCCTTATGAAAAAATCCCCAGCGCCAGCGTAAAGCCGTTGACTCTCCGTTAGCGCGTCGACTGATCCAATAGTTGAGGGATAGCATAGCTTCCCCGTCACGGTAGCGAATATGGCCGAAATCGTCTTTGAGCAATACCGCCGTCTTGCGATACTGCTCCAGAGATTTTTCCAAATCCTCAATTTGCGCATACAGCACCCCCCTTACCCTTACCTTTAAAGGAAGCGAATTTTTTGAAACACGGGGGCTGTGTAAGGATTCCCCCGCAGATGAAACACGGGGGGTGGCTAAGGAAAGCGCCGCATCAATTGATCCGTTTTTACTGTCTCTCATGGACTATTTCCTATACCATCGTCGGTTTTCGCGTACCGTCCAGCACGTCTTCCGGTAGATACCCCATACGATGCTCCGCAGCTAAAGCTTGCGCCGTCTGCTGCAAAACAGCATCTTTACCCACAAAATACCATAGCCCCGGCATACCGAAGACATTGCGTAACAATCTTCCGATACGACTCTCAATATCGCGATATTCCTTATAGCTCATGAAACCCATCATGTAATAAGGCTTAACCTTACGAATCAGATTATCGTAAGCCGTCAACATATCGGCAAATTGATAACCGTATGGCACCCTGAAGGTCAACTTAATATTGGAAGGAATTCGAGCCGTCAAAGGCGCCACCTGCAAAGTACTGAGACTGGCCAAACGCGCATCGACTTCCTGATTCACCTGGTGCAACTGCTCCCGATATTTCGCTATTTCTTCCTCAATCCTAATCAAATACCAGGCAGCATAGGGGCATCCGGCTACATAACCCTGTACCACCGAGCGCAAATTTCGGCTTGCCTCAAATAAACCCGCGATATGCGCACGCACCTTCGTGCGGCTTTTTTGCCCATCATCTTCACCAAATTCCCCGGGATTAAGGCTGCCATCCTCTGCCGGTATCTCCTGAACCGAACGCGAACGCCCGATCAGAAAAGCGAAACTCTCTCGAGTGTGGTAGTCGATAGAAGCGGTAAAAGTGGCAAACGAGGGTCGGTTGCTCAACTGGCGCACAGGTACAGCCTCATTTACCGCAGCCTTAGCCTGACGCAATGATTCCTGCCTACGCTTCTCTGCCAAAACCTCCTCACGCCACTCGGCAGCATCTGCCTCAGATTCTGCTGACTCGTCAATCTCACGTTCTTCTGCCGGACTTAATGATACTGTTCGCATTGCAGCTTCTTCTGCTGCAATCAACTCGGATGCCTTCTGTGCATTTTTTCCGCGACGGCTGCTAACTGCACCGGAAACAGCATCTGCTCTATCTTCATCAGCTGATGCATTCCCATCACCTGCGCCAGGCAGATGATCTGCCAACACCTGCACCATGCCGGGCACTTTTTTTCCACCTGCACCGGACTGGGATTTACTATCAACTGCACCAGCTCCATCGGCCGGCAACACCGCTTCTGTCTTATCTTGCTCTGTCATAATTCCTCCGCATGTCTGCTGATAAAAATTCCTGTGTCGAACTGACCCAGGATGAAATAAACCGTTTCTCTGCGACCCGGGTTCGCACGGATTTTCGTGATACCGGGGGTATCACCTTTGACGCCGTCATCGCCAAGCATTTGCGTGATACCGGGGGTATCACCTTTGACGCCGTCATCGCCAAGCATTTTCGTGATACCGGGGGTATCACCTTTGACGCCGTCATCGCCAAGCATTTGCGTGATACCGGGGGTATCACCTTTGACGCCGTCATCGCCAAGCATTTTCGTGATACCGGGGGTATCACCTTTGACGCCGTCATCGCCAAGCATTTGCG
>ERZ1023499.96-NODE-96-length-16549-cov-11.116103_pt1 | contig 16549 bp, 14 predicted proteins | sample MGYA00380544_ERZ1023499 | MGnify/ENA primary metagenome ERZ1023499 (study PRJEB33173, sample SAMEA4830353) | metagenome | study: EMG produced TPA metagenomics assembly of the PRJEB25223 data set... | reverse complement strand
GTAAAGAATAGTTTTGGGCAGTTGGTCGCTGCTGTCCATCGCATTGAGCAGGGCAGCTAGGTTGTCGGCAATCGGGCGGTCGCCGATGGAGTCATAGCCGCTATCCACGCCGAGTTTGGCAAACATTCTGCCGCTGTTGTTGCGGATTGGCCCGATGTGGAGTTGCATGACCCAGCCTAAGCGGTGATATTGCTGTCCTAGCCAGACGAGTAGGGCGCTTTGGTATTGAGCAATGTCGTTTTCGCTGAGGCTTTGTTTGTTGAATCGTTTTTGCAGAATTTCATCGAGAATGTGTTCTGCCGGCAATTCTGCATAGCGCAGGATTTCCAGTCCGTGATCGGAGGCGAGGCAGCCGTGTGCGGCGAAATGTTGCAGGCGTTGCGCAAGGGCTTCCTGTATGTCGCTGAAGCGGCGGATTTCTGTGCCGCAAACTTTTTGCAATTGCGCGAGGTAGTCTAAAAATCCGCTTTGCTCGATTTTAAGGATTTTGTCGGGTCGCCAGCTGGGGCGCACGCGAATCTTGAAGCTGCTGTCGGCGGCAATGGCGGCATGATGGGCGAGATCGTCAATCGGGTCGTCTGTAGTGCCGACCATATGTACGTTCATTTGCTGCAAGATACCGCGTGCGCTGAATTCGGGTGTGGCAAGCAGGCGGTTTGCTTCTTGCCAGATATCTTCTGCGCTGTCGCCGTTGAGTAGGGTGGTAATGCCGAAAGGACGTTTGAGTTCGAGATGCGTCCAATGGTAGAGCGGATTGCCGACGAATTGCGGCACGGCTTCGGCATAGGCTTGGAATTTCTCGCGCGCAGCGGCATCGCCGGTAATCAGGCGTTCGGCAATGCCGAGGGTACGCATGCCGCGCCATTTGTAATGGTCGCCTGCCAGCCAAATGTCGGCGAGATCGCGGAATTGTTTGTCGGCGGCGATGTCCGCAGGCGGCAGATGACAATGGTAGTCGTAAATCGGCTGATCTTTAGCATGCTCATGGTAGAGTCGTTCTGCCATTGGGCTGTGCAATAGGAAGTTGTCGTTGAGAAAGGTCATGTGTTCTCCTAAAGTTGAATGTTCAGGTTGCTGTCGATGACGATGCGGCGGCCTTCGTTAAAGGGCAGTTCGAGGCTGATGTTGTCCAGCCATGCGGGGTGGTATTCGCCTTCGCCTTGAATGCGGATATGCAGGTCTTCGCCGTCGCCTTGCATTTCCCAGCGCAGGAGATAGTGTTTGCCGCTGTCGTCGGTGCCGTCGTCGTCATAAATCACGCCTGTCGCCGCTTGATTGTCTTTATGCGGGAAGAGGCGCAGCAGGCGGTCGCTGTCGTCTTCGGGGCTGTCGGCGTGCATGAGGCTGCCTTCAGGAATGATGCTGCCGGCGCGTACGAAGATGGGCAGATGCTCCAATGGGGCGGCGACTTCGAGACTCTGCCCGCCGCTATGGTATTGGCTGCTGTAGTAGTCGTACCAGCCGCAGCTGTTATCGGGCAGATAGACCTCGCGTTTACGTACGCCTTCGGCGGTCACGGGGCAGACCAGCAATTCTTTGCCGATCATGTGGTCGTCCGTGTCTTCAAAGGTGCGCGGATCGTGTTCATGGTCGAGGAAGGTGGGGCGCAGATAAGCTTCGTCTTCGCTGTGGGTTTGCCAAAGCAGGGTGTAGAGGAAGGGAATGAGGCGGTAGCGCAGGCGGATGGCATCGCGCACGGCATGGGTGATTTGCGGATACATCCACGGTTCGTTGACGCTGTGGTCGTCATTCCAAGAGTGAATGGTAAAGCGCGGCAGCAGCAGGGCGCTTTGAATCCAGCGTAGGAAGAGTTCGGCATCGGGTTTGCCGCCGGCAAAGCCGCCGATGTCGTGCCCGATATGATACATGCCCGATAAGCTCATGCCTACGCCCATGCGGATATTCCATTTGAGACTATGCCATGAGGTGCGGTTGTCGCCGCTCCATGTTTGGGCATAGCGCTGTATGCCGGGGCAACCGCTGCGCGAGATGAGATAGGGGCGTTCGGCGCTGTATTCGATTTGCGCTTGATAGGAATTTTGCGTCATCAAGAGCGGCATCAGGGGGCGGATATGATGAATGGCGATGGGATTGCCAAAGCCTTGGCAGCGTGCTTCGTCGTCCCAAATTTCGTATTCGTTATTGTCGTTCCAAGTAGAGCTGATGCCTTTGTCGAGTAATTGGCTTTTGATGTTATCACGCCACCATTTGCCTGTGGCGGGGTTGGTGAAGTCTAAATGCGAGCCGGTGTCGTCCCAAAACATGGATTGCTCGGGGCTATCGCTTTCGCTGTCCTGAATGAAGAGTTTGGCGGCGGCGACTTCCTGATATTTGGGATGGTCTTGCAATAAGCAAGGTTTGATATTTGCCGCAAAACGGATGCCGGCGGCGCGGAAATCCGCCGCCAATTGCGGAAAGTCGGGGAATTTATCGGTGTTCCAGTTAAAGACGTAGCGTTTGCCCGCAATGCTGGTATAGCCCGAGGACAGCTGGAAGCTATCACAGGGAATGGCATGTTCTTGGCAGAGACGCGTGAAGTTATACAGCTGTTCCTGCGCATTGTCCGCATCGGTGTAGCTCATGGTCGATCCCGAATAGCCTAAGCTCCATTTGGGCGGAAAGAGGTTTTTACCGCTGATTTGTAAGAAGGCTTTGGTGATGTCGGCAATGCTGTCGCCGTGCAGGAAATAGTAGTCGATGTCGCCGCCTTCGGCGCGGTGGCTGCGGTAGCGCAAATGGTAGTTGTCGATTTCATTACCCATGTCGAAGCGGCTAGTATTGAGGTTGTCGTAGAAAATACCCCAATGTGCGCCGCTGGGGCTGAGGGTTTGATAGAAAGGCCAATGTTTGTAGAGTGGGTCGGTGCTTTCCGCGTTATAGCCCATTGCATCCAAGCTGCGCATTTCGTATTTTTTGCCGAAGCGGTCGAGAGTGCCAGCTTTTTCGCCCAAGCCGAAGTAGCGGTCTTGGAGGTGCAGATACATATAATGCGCGATATTGCGCCCTTGGCGGCTGAGTTCATAAGCGCCGGTGGCGCGGTCGGCGGCGATTTCCCGCCATTGCTCGCCGTCTTTTTCATACCAAATCAATTGCAAGGGGCGGCGGATTTCAAGCCGTAAGGTTTTACCGCTCAGGATTAATGTATCTGCGGTTTCGCTCAGCTCGAAGTTCGGACAAGTAAATCCTGCGCGGCTGGCGCGCTCGCGTCCCGTTTCGTCAATCGGCGCATCGGGCGGCGAAACCAACCAGCTGCGTGCATTTGTGCTGGCGCCGTTTTTCAACAGCCACACACGCCAGATATGTTCTTCTAAAACGATGACATGCAATAGGTGTTTCTCGTCGCAACGTAGGCTGATGCCGTCGGCGTTGCGGCTTTCTAAAGTCCAGTGTTTAAGGGTTTTCATGTTTAGCCTCCGTAGCCGAGCAAGAGTTGCGGCAAGAATAAGGAAATTTGCGGAATAAAGGTCACCAAGAGCAGGGTAATGATCAGGGCGACGTACATCGGCAGCATATAGGGAATGACTTGTGCCAGACGCACTTTGCCCACCGAGCAACCCACGAACAGGCAGCTGCCCACCGGCGGCGTAACGATGCCTAGGCAGAGGTTGAAGGTCATCATGATGCCGAAATGCACGGGATCAACGCCCAGCGATTCGGCAATCGGCAGGAAAATCGGCGTAAAGATGAGAATGGCGGGGGTCATGTCCATAAAGAATCCGACAATCAATAAGATGAGGTTGATGGTCAGCAAAATGATGATTTTGTTTTCAGAGACCGCCAGAATCGCTTCTTCGATAATATAAGGAATATCGGCATTTGCCATTGCCCAGCTCATGCCTGAAGAACAGCCGATGAGCAGCAGGACGATGGCGGTGGTAACCATCGAATCCAAGAACAGTTTGGGCAATTCTTGGATTTTGATTTCACGATAGACCGCAACCGCCAAAATCAGGGAATACACCACCGCTATCGCCGAGCCTTCTGTAGCGGTGAAAATGCCTTTTACGATACCGCCGATGACGATAACAATCAGAGACAGAGGCAAGAGCGCTTGGATAAAGGCGGCCACCGCCGCATTCAGCGGTACGCGCGCATTCACGGGATAGCGTTTGCGGTAGGCGATAAAGCCCGCCACTAGCATAAGTCCCAAGCCCATGAGAATGCCGGGCAGATAACCGGCTAAAAATAAGGCGGCGACAGAGGTTCCGCCCGAGATGGTGGAATAGACGATAAAAGTATTACTGGGCGGAATTAGCAGACCGGTAGGGCAGGAAGCAATATTTACCGCCGCCGAATAACCGGGATCGTAACCGGCTTTGCGCTGCATTTCGCTCATCGTGCCGCCGACCGCTGCCGCCGAAGCCACCGCCGAACCGGAAATCGAGCCGAAGAGCATATTGGCAATCACATTGCAATGCGCCAAAGCGCCGGGCAGACGCCCCGCCAAGACTAAGGCGAAATTAATCAAACGCATGGCAATGCCGCCGCGGTTCATGATATTGCCCGCCAGAATAAAGAAAGGCAGGGCGAGCAGGGCGAAGCTGTCGAGGGCGGTAATCATTTTCTGTGCCGTGACGAACATCGTGTTGTCAAAAGGCATGGAAATCAGAATCGTGGCGACCGTAGCAATCCCGATGGAAAAAGACACCGGCACGCTTAAAAACATCAGCAGGAAAAAGATGCCGAATAAGACTAAAACGCTTAATAGTTCCGGACTCATGCCGCACCTCCTGCGCGCGCGCTAAAATTCTCGGTAATCGCTACTAATGAGAAAAAGACCATCAAAATGCCGGCGATCGGCACAATCATATAAATATAGCCCATCGGCCATTGCAGGGCAGGGGTTACTTGTTGATTGGCAAAAGTTTTGGCGGTTAATTCCCAGCCGCCTTTAATCATAACCAAGCTAGCGAAAGCAATGATGCAGCATTCAATCAATACATTCAGCACGAGTTTTGCCTTGCCTTTGAGCTTCATCGCCAGCAAATCAATCGCCAAATGTTTTTTATGGGCAGAGGCTTGCGCGGCGCCGAGCAAGCCGATCCACATGAAGGTAAAACGTGCCAATTCGTCGGTAACGGTACTGGGACGAGCGGCGGTATAGCGAGAAACCACCTGCCAGACCACGCAGCCGACCAATAAAAACGCCAATACCGTAAGGATATAGCCGTTAATTTTTCTAATGGGGGCGGCGATTTTTTCAGCCAAAGAGGGCGGGGGAGAAAGGGCGTGTTCTTGGCTCATAAGAAGACCTCCTAGAAAGATGTGGAATGCCTGAACGCGCATAGATTAACCATTTCCAGAAAATTGGTCAACCAGTATTGACATTGGTCGGATAAGCCGCCAAGATATGCGCAGTGAAATCCACAAATAGGAGTAAACATGACCCTGTTCAAACACGCCCTTGCGGCATCGATTGCCTTAGCCATGAGTCTTGGCGCGCAAGCCGCCGTTACCTTGAAACTCAGCCATAACCAAAGCAAAGACCTGCCTGTACATAAGGCGATGGAATTCTTCGGCGAAAAAGTGGCGGAATACACCAACGGCGAAGTCAAAGTACGCATTTATCCGAACGCGCAATTGGGTACGCAGCGCGAATCCATGGAATTGGTACAATCGGGCGGCTTGGCGTTGGCCAAAACCAATGCTTCGGAAATTGAGGCTTTTGAACCGCTGTATGCCGTGTTTAATCAGCCCTTTATCTTCAAAGATGAAACGCATTACTATGAAGTGCTGGGCGGCGACATCGGCGAAGAAGTCTTAAATGCTTCCGTTGACAAAGGCTTTATCGGCATTACCTACTACGACGCAGGTTCGCGTTCTTTCTATGCCGGTAAACCAATTAAGCACCCCGATGATTTGAAAAATATGAAAATCCGTGTGCAACCTAGCCCGACGGCGGTAAAAATGGTTGAACTCTTGGGGGCGCACCCGACGCCGATTGCTTTCGGCGAACTCTATACCGCTTTGCAGCAAGGCGTGGTGGACGGCGCGGAAAACAATGAATCGGCTTTGGTCGATAACCGCCATGGCGAAGTGTCTAAATTCTACAGCTATGACCAGCACACCATGATTCCCGATGTTTTGGTTATGAGTATGAAAAACTGGGAAAAACTCACGCCCGAACAGCAAGCGGCAATTAAAAAAGCCGGTAAAGAGTCCATGATGAAGCAAAAAGAATTATGGGCGGAAAACACCGTTAAAGTGATTAAAGAAGCGAAGGAAAAATTAGGCGTCACTTTCGTGGAAGACGTGGACAAAGCCGCTTTTGCGGAAAAAGTGCTGCCGATGCACGAAGAAGCGGCGAAAGCCTCGCCTAAGGCTGCGGAATTGATCCAACGCATCAAGGACGCGGCAAAAGACTAAGGTATCACCATGAACAGCACCTCTTCCCGTCGTTATCCCGAGGTGGCACAGGAATTGCGCCACTATATCAGCGCCCATTTCTTCAATGCAGGCGAAAAACTGCCTGCCGAAAGAGTCTTGGCGGAAAAGCTCGACGTCAGTCGCGCCTTACTGCGCGAAGCGTTGATTATGTTAGAAATTCAAGGATTAGTAGAGGTGCGGCAAGGCTCGGGCGTCTATGTGCGGCAGACAGAACATAGCGGGCAAAAGCTGGCAGAAGACGATATCGGGCCTTTTGAGCTTTTGCAGGCGCGCCAAGTCTTGGAAAGCAGTATCGCGGAAATTGCCGCACAAATGGTGACCAAGCGCGATATCGAAGATTTGCAAAAAATCCTAAACGAACAAAAAAATGAAGTGCAAAACGAGATTACCGATTACGACACCGACGAGCGCTTTCATATTCGCGTGGCAGAGGCGACGCAAAACCGCGTCTTGCTCGAAAGCGTGAACCATTTATGGCAAATACGGCGGCGCAGTCCGATGTGGGTGCAGCTGCACAGCCATATTTCGCATACGACATATTGGCAGCAATGGGTGGACGATCATCAGGCGATTTTCAATGCCCTGAAAAGAAAAGACCCGGCTGCTGCCAGACAGAGTATGTGGCAACATTTGGAAAATGTGCGCGAAACCGTTTTTGCGCTCTCGGATGTGGATGAGCCTGATTTCGACGGCTTTCTTTTCCAAAGTTTTCCCCTATCGTCAAATTAAAGAGGATTTAGAGTGATGAACAGAAGACAATTTACCGCCTTATCAGCCGGCGTATTATTGGCTTTAGCACCGCATGGCGCATGGGCGAAAGCGGAAAAAGTGATTAAACTCGGGCATATCGCCAATAAGCAGCATTCTTGGCATATCGGCTCGCTTAAATTTGCCGAAGAAGTGAAGCGTTTGACCGACGGACGCATCGAAGTGCAAATTTTCCCGAATGATTCATTGGGTAAAGAAATCGATTTAATCAACGGTATGCAATTAGGCACGACGGATATGACCATTACCGGCGAAAGCCTGCAAAACTGGGCGCCGAAGGCGGCATTATTGGCGATTCCTTATGCTTATCAATCTTTAGAGCATATGGATGCGGTGGCGACCGGTGACATCGGCAAGGAGATTGAGGCGGAAATCATCGCGAAAGCGCAGGTGCGTCCTCTGACGTATTTTGCCCGCGGTCCGCGCAATCTGACCGCCAACCGCGAAATCAAAAGCCCTGATGATTTGAAAGCCTTGAAATTGCGCGTGCCGAACGTGCCTTTGTTCGTACAGACTTGGAAGGCTTTAGGCGCTTCGCCGACCCCGATGGCATTCAGCGAGGTCTTTACTTCTTTGCAAAACGGCACGATTGAAGGACAGGAAAATCCTTTGTCTTTGATTGAGTCGGGTTCCTTATTTGAAGTGCAAAAATTTGTGAACAAAACCGAGCATGTGCGTTCATGGATTTATGTGGCGATTTCCGAACTGACTTGGCAAAGTCTCTCGGCTGCCGATCAAAAAGCCCTCTTGGAAGCCGCCGAAACGGCGCGTCTCACCGAGCGCGAAGCCTTCTTGAAAGATGAAGAGCGTTTGGAAAAATCTTTGAGCGAAAAAGGCATGACTTTCGTGGAAGTCGATCAAAAGACTTTTGCCGAAAAAGCGAAAAAAGCGGTATTGGATACGGCTGCCAATGAAATCAAGCCCTATGTCGAACGCATTTTCGTCGAACAAGCGAAATAATCGCTTCTCTTGAAAATGGGGCGGTATTTCCGCCTCATTCCTGAATAATAAGCAATAGGAAGGACGCGATGTCCAAAATGATTCAAGCGATCGGTATGCTGCTGCGCATACTGACAGGCTGCGCTTTTGCCGTTTTGATGGTGGTGGTCATCATTCAGGTGGCGACGCGCAGCTTCGGCGACGGCGGTTCGCCGGTGTGGACGGAAGAACTGACCCGCTTTTCTTTACTTTATATTGCCGCTTTCGGCGCAGGATTGTCTTTATGGACGGGCGCGATGGTCAACGTGGATATGTTGTCCGAGCGTTTGCCGGGCAAACTGCCTTGGCTGTGCCGCTTATTATCCGCCGTTTCGGTCTGCTTTTTTGCCGTGATGCTGATTTCTCCGGCATGGCGCTTTACCAAAATCGGCATGATGCAGACCGCCGCTTCCATGCCCTTTATTAAAATGGCGTATGTGCATGTAAGCATATTGATTTTATTGGTTTTAGTGGCGGCTTGCGCAGGCTTGCGCGTCATCGGCATGTTGTTTGGCAAACTCGACGGCCTGCCTGAAATTCGTCAAGAGGAAGAGCTATGAGTTTAACGATCTTAATTATCGTCTTTTTACTGGGCTTGGCAATCGGGGTTCCCGTTGCCGCTACGCTGGGGCTGGCGTCGCTGGCGTATATTCTCTCTGCCGGCATTGCGCTAGTGGTCGTGCCGCAGAAAATGTTTGCCGGCATGGATATTTACGTTTTGCTCTGTATTCCCGGTTTCGTATTGGCGGGTAATTTGATGAATGCGGGCGGGATTACGCCGCGGATTATCCATTTTGCGCAGGCGGGCGTGGGCTGGATGCGCGGCGGCTTAGGCATGACGAACGTGGCTTCTTCCATGCTTTTCGGCGGCATTTCCGGTACGGCGATTGCTGATGCGGCGTCTATCGGCGGCATGATGATTCCCGGCATGAAACGCGCGGGTTATCCGGCGGATTTTTCCGCAGCGGTGACTTCCGCTTCCTCGACTATCGGTCCGATTATTCCGCCTTCCGTGCCGATGATTATTGAACGTCTTCGGCACGCGCGTGAATAATTACCGCTTCCCCGAAGCCATCGAATTGTTTGAAAGCGGCAAAATCCAGCCGGAACTCATGCACACACATACCTTTAATTTCGCCGATATTGCAGATGCCTTCGAAGTGTTGCGCACCGATAAAAGCAAAGTCTGCAAAATCATGCTTCAATGGTAATTTATTGATTTAATTAGGAGAGAAAATGAAAACAACCTTTCGTTGGTATGGTGAAGGCAACGACACCATCACATTAGAACAAATCCGCCAAATTCCGACCATGGAAGGCGTGGTATGGGCATTGCACGACATGGCGGCGGGCGAAGTCTGGGAAGAATCGCGCATTGCCGAAGTCAAAGCGCAGGCGGACAAATACGGTCTGAACATCGACGTGGTCGAAAGCGTTAACGTGCATGAAGCCATCAAACTCGGACTGCCGGAGCGCGAACAATACATCGAAAACTACAAAATTACCCTGCGCCGCTTGGCGAAATACGGCGTGAAAGTCGTTTGCTACAACTTCATGCCGGTATTTGACTGGATGCGCACCGATTTATACCGCCCGAGTTTTAACGGTGACGGTTCTACCGCCTTATTCTACGAAGCCGCCGCAATGAAAGACCTCGACCCCAAAGCGCTGGTGAAAAGTATTGCCGCCGGTTCAAACGGGCTGACCCTGCCGGGCTGGGAACCGGAACGACTTGCGCATTTGGATAAACTCTTTGATGCCTATAAAGACGTGACGGAAGACGATTTGCGCCGTAACTTCAAATACTTCCTTGAGCAAATCATTCCGGTGTGCGAAGAAGTGGGCATTAAAATGGGCGTACACCCCGACGATCCGCCGTTCTCTATCTTCGGCTTGCCGCGCATCGTGAAAAACTACAATGATTTGAAAGCCATCTTGGAAATGGTGGACAGCCCTTACAACGGCTTGACCCTTTGCACAGGTTCTTTAGGCGCCAACGGCGAGAACGATTTAGTCAAAATGATTAAAGACTTCCACGAGCGTATTCCTTTTGCCCATATCCGCAACGTCAAACGCTTTGAAAACGGCGATTTCATCGAAACCTCGCACCGCTCCGCCGACGGCTCGGTCGATATTGCCGCCGTCGTGCGCGCCTATCATGAAGTCGGCTTTACAGGCTACTGGCGCCCCGACCACGGCCGCCATATCTGGGACGAAAAATGCCGCCCGGGTTACGGCTTATACGACCGCGCCTTAGGTATCATGTATGTGGAAGGCGTATGGGATTCTTGCGAGCGTGAGCAAGGCCGCTAAATCGATTTTTCTGTCAACGCAAAGCGCTTATCGCAACACGCGGCGATAAGCGCCCATTTTCAAAACATCAGGCAAACCCATTTGAGGACAAAATGATGAAAATCGCTTTACTTTGTGCCGCGCTTGCCCTTGCGCTGCCTTATGCCGCCGCCGAGAGCGGCGAAGCCAATATTCCGACTCACGGCGACCTGCCTTATATTGCCGATGACAATCCCGCACATCTCTTAGATATCTATCTGCCTGCAAAAGCGGAAAAACCCGCGCCGATTGTCGTCTTCATTCACGGCGGCGGCTGGATGGTCGGACACAAAGGCTCGGCATCCTTAAGCAAAATCTCGGGTTTGCACCGTTTGATGAAAACCCTGCGCGAATCGGGCTATGCCGTGATTGCGATCAATTATCGCCTCTCGGGTGAAGCCGTATTCCCTGCGCAGATGCAAGACATTGAAGCCGCCATGGATTGGATAGGCAAAAATGCCGACACCTACCACATCGATAGCCGACGCATTGCCTTGACGGGCGATTCCGCCGGTGCGCATTTGGCGGAGATCTTTGCCGTCAATCGAGGTAAGAATGCTATCCGCGCCGTCTTAAGCTATTATGGCGTATCGGACATCGGCAATGTGAACGCCGAACGCATCGCGAAAAATTGCCCCGAAAGCGTTCAAGAATTGATGGGAAAACTGATGGACAATCCGCCTGAAAACAGTCCCGAAGGTTTGCTGATGGGCGAAGATTCCCACAGTAGCGAATTTTATCGCAAAGCGACAGTCGCCAGCCCTCTATACCATGTCAATGAAAACACCCCGCCGATGATGCTGTTGCACGGCGATGAAGACTGCTGGGTGCCGCACAGCCAATCGCTGAAACTGCATGCCGCTTTGCAAGCCGCCGGCATTGAAACGCAATTGCTGATTTTGGAAAAGACAGGACACTCCGCCACGCGCTTTTTCGATGAAGACATCAATGCGCAAGCCCTGCAATTTTTGCAAAAACATCTCTAAGCCCTCATGATGCCCGATGTTTTATCGAAAGAGGAATGAATGATGTCTGATACCGCCGCTGCGCTACGCCTGCACTTGGCGCAATCGCCCAAAAGCGCCGTCGAACTTATGGAAGCATTATCCCTGAGCGAGACGGAGTTATCCGCTGTCGTGCAAGCCATGGCGGCGGATATTCTGCCTATCGCCAAGGGGAAATCTTTGCATTATGCCCTGCGCAATCGCGCAAGTACCGTGGCTGAAATGGCGGTTTATCGCGTCGATGTGCAAGGAAAGGTGCGGTATGCGGGCGAATTGCAAGCGGTATGTGCGGAAGGCTTTGTTTTTTCAAGTCCGCAAGGCGGCGAATATAGCGAAGGCTTACCGTGGTGGCTGTTTGATTTGCGTCCGCAAGGCTATTTGGGACGTGCTTGGGCGAAACGTCATGCCGCCGCTCATGCTTTTCCGCTGCGACTGGCGGATTGGCAAGACAAACATATCCTGCAAGCGCTCTTGCTGGATGGCGTCGATCGCATGGGAGACATTCTGCTGGGCGAGGAAAATCGCCGAGCCTTTTTACAATGGCAGCCGCAGGCGATTGCCGCGGCGGATAAAGCGCGATGCTATCCGCAATTGGCGGCGCAAGCCGCCGCCGGCGCATTAGCGGCTTCCTCCGCCGCCGGCGAACAGCCTAAATTTTGCGCTTATGCGCACACAGCCGAAGGTGCGCGGCATTTGATTGTCAAATTCAGCGAAGCGGAAGAAAGCATTGTCAGCGAACGTTGGCGCGATTTACTGCTGGCGGAACATTTGGCTTTGCAAACCCTGCGCGAAGCGGGACAAGCGGCGGCGCAGACCTATATCGTCGATATTGGCGGACAACGTTTTTTAGAAAGTCGGCGTTTTGACCGCTTCGGCGCTTCGGGACGCTGCGCTTTGTATTCTTTGACGGCATTAGATGCCGAATTTGTCGGCAAGGCGCGTGCCTCATGGCTGGGCATCGTGCCGGAATTGGCACGGCAAGGCATTGTTGCCGCGCAGGCGGTGGAACAAACGGCTTTGTTTTGGGCTTTCGGAGAGCTGATTGGCAATACCGATATGCACAACGGCAATTTATCTTTTCTCAGCCGCGGTCTTCGCCCTTATGAATTGGCGCCGGCTTATGATATGTGTCCGATGGGTTTTGCACCGAGCAGCAGCGGCGCTTTGTCTGACAGTCTGCCGCCGCCTCATATTCAAAGCGAGATTGGCGCCGCAATTTGGCGGCAGGCTTTGCGCTTGGCACAGACATACGGAAAAAAATTACAACAGCATCAAAAGGATTTCAGCCAAAGGTTTGCGATTTGTATCCATGCCTTGGCACAACATCTTCAAACCGCCGAACAGGCAATCGGCAAACTACAGGAGGAGGAATGAAAGTTTTATTATTCGTGACGACGATACTGGCATTAAGCGGCTGCAACAGTTTGCGCGGCGGCAGCGATGCCCTTGTGCTGCCCGATAAAGCCTTTCCGAGTCATATTCCGTCGCATATCGACTATCAGGGCGAGCGCTACACGCTGCGGCAGTGGAATGGACAAAGCGGCGAGTATTACCGCGACGGCGAGCAGGGCTATCAATGGCAGAAATTAATTACCCTGAATTTGAGCGAAGGCACAAGTCTTGAGGACTTTGCCCAAGCCATGCAGACGCAGTTGCAACGCGAAAACACCCTGCATGCGCTGAAGCGGCAGGCGGATAGTCTGGATATTCGCGTGCTGTATCCGCCGCAGCCGCAGCACCCGCATTTCTCCGGCTATGAAAGCAATAGCATGCGCTATCAATCTAGCGCCTGCGGTATTAGCGGTCTGCAATATGCCGAGCAGCATGCGGCGGACGGCGATGCACAGCAGCTGTTTGCCGCCCTGCAAGCAGAACAGGCGGATTTTCAGCGGCAAGCTGTCGAGATATTGGCAAGCATTTCTTGCCCCAAGAAATAAATCATTTGTTTAGATAAATAAGGAAAAACTATGAAACTTCAATATGCTACGCTTAAAGATGCTTTTTGGCAGGATAAGGGCTACCAATTGCCGCAATACGATGTGGCGGCGGTGGCGGCGAAAACTCAAGCCGAGCCGACATGGCTGCATTTGGGCGCCGGCAATATTTTCCGTGCCTTTTTAGCCAATGCCCAGCAAAATTTGCTGAATCAAGGGGCGGCGGATACAGGGATTATCGTGGCGGAAGGCTTTGACGGCGAAATCATTCACAAAGTCTATCGTCCTTTTGACAATTTGAGCATTTTTGCCCGTTTAAAAGGCGACCGCAGCGTGGATAAAATCGTGCTGGCATCGGTAACGGATGCTTTGGTGATGGACGAAGATTTTGCGCGTTTGCAGGAAATCGCCGCCTCGCCCTCTTTGCAGATGATTTCTTTGACGATTACCGAAAAAGGTTATCAAATCAAAGATAAGGATAAAAATTACTATCCTGTGGTAGCGGAGGATTTCCACGCCGGCACGGGCAATCCGAAAAGCTATATCGGCAAAATCGTGGCTTTGCTCTTGGCACGCTATCGTGCCGGCGGTACGCCGATTGCCATGGTCAGCATGGATAATATGTCGCATAACGGCGAGAAACTGCGCCATGTGATTTTGAAATTTGCCCGTAATTGGCAGGAAAACGCCCATGTGGAAGCGGCATTTGTGGACTGGTTGTCCAGCGGCAAAGTGACTTTCCCTTGGTCGATGATTGACAAAATCACGCCGCGCCCCGATGACAGCGTGGCAGCGATGCTCAAAGCCGACGGCGTGGAAGCGATGGATGCAGTGATTACCGAGAAAAAAACCTATGTCGCGCCTTTTGTGAATGCGGAAGAATTGGAATATTTGGTGATTGAAGATGATTTTCCCAACGGTCGCCCTGCATTGGACAAAGCGGGCGTGATGTTCGCTAACCGCGATACCGTGAATAAAGTGGAAACCATGAAAGTAACGACTTGCTTGAACCCGATTCACACCGCTTTGGCGATTTACGGCTGTCTGCTCGGCTACAGCAGCATTCACGAGGAAATGAAAGATGCGCAGCTGAAGGCTTTGGCGGAAGCGGTGGGCTATAAAGAAGGTTTGCCAGTGGTGGTCAATCCGCAGATTTTAGAGCCGAAACAGTTTATTGACGAAGTGGTCAAAGTGCGTCTGCCCAATCCTTTCATTCCCGATACGCCGCAACGCATCGCCAGCGATACTTCGCAAAAACTCGCCATCCGCTTCGGCGAAACCATTAAATCCTATTTGGCAAGCGACAGCCTGAAAGTTGAAGACTTAGTCGCCATTCCCTTAGTCTTTGCCGGCTGGTGCCGCTATTTATTAGGTATTGACGATGCCGGCAATGCCTTTGAATGCAGCCCCGATCCCCTATTGGCGGCGGCGCAAGAAAAAGTCGCAGGCTTGGCATTAGGCAGCAGCGATTTAGGCAATATCAAGGAATTATTAAGTGATAGCAGCATCTTCGGCGTGAATCTGTATGAAGTCGGCTTGGGCGAGAAAGTCGAAGGCTATGTGCGCGAATTGCTTGCCGGCACAGGGGCGGTGCGCGCGACTCTACAAAAATATCTGGGCTGAGCCATGAAACAGATAGCCTTAATCGGCGAATGCATGATCGAACTCAACGGCGCGCCCTTCGGCGAAATGCAGCAAACCTATGGCGGCGATAGTTTAAATACCGCCGTCTATTTGGCGCGTTTGGCGGCGGCAAGCGTGGACGTGCAATATGTGAGCGCCTTGGGCAGCGATGCCCTCAGCCGCGGCATGCGCAAACGCTGGCAAGAAGAAGGGGTTGGCACGCAATGGGTCTTGGAAGACAGCGAACGCCAACCGGGTTTGTATCTCATTCAATTGGACAGCCGCGGCGAGCGCACCTTCCTCTATTGGCGCAATCAATCCGCCGCACGCTATCTCTTGCAGCACCCGCAAATGCCGCAAGTCTGGCAAGGCTTGGCAGGCGCGGACTGCGTCTATTTAAGCGGCATCAGTTTGGCGATATTGCCGACCGAAGACCGCCGACAATTGATTGAAGGCTTGGCGGCATTGGCAGAACGAGGTGTGCAAATCATCTTTGACGGCAATTATCGTCCCAAACTCTGGCAAAGCCGCGAAGAAACCCGCGCTTGCTATCAAGCCCTGCTGTCGCATGTGCAACTCGCCTTGATGACCTTTGACGATGAAAAAGCTCTCTGGGACGATGAAGACGCCCAAGCCAGCATGGCGCGTTTGCGCGCGGCGGGCGTGGCGCAAATCGTGGTTAAAGTCGGCGAAGAAGGCGCGATATATTTCGACGGCAGCGAATACGGACAAGTCGCCACGCACAAAGTGGCGCAAGTCGTCGATACCACCGCCGCCGGCGATTCCTTCAACGCAGGATTCTTAGCCGCCTATCTGCAAGATAAGCCGATGGACGAATGCTGCGCCCAAGGCAACCGCTTAGCCGGCATCGTCATTCAGCATAAAGGGGCGATTATCCCCGCCCGATATTGCCGTTGGTAACAGGAGAAAATTATGAAAGAAGACACTTTATTAAACCGATTACGCGCATTGAAAATCGTGCCGGTCATCGCCTTGGACAATGCCGCCGATGCCAAAGCCCTCGGCAAAGCCTTGCAGGCAGGCGGCATTCCGGCGGCGGAAATCACCTTCCGCTCCGCTGCCGCCGAAGAATCCATCAAAATTCTACGCGATACCTACCCCGACATGCTGATTGCCGCCGGCACCGTGCTCAATGCCGCACAAGTCAAAGTCGCCAAACAAGCCGGCGCAGATTTCATCGTCAGCCCCGGCTTTAATCCCAATACCGTCAAAGCATGCCAAGATGCGGACATTCTCATCACGCCCGGTGTGAACAACCCGATGGCGATTGAAGCCGCCTTGGAAATGGGATTAAGCATCCTGAAATTCTTCCCCGCCGAAACCTCCGGCGGCGTGGCGATGCTTAAAGCCCTGCTGGCTCCCTATGCCATGCTCAACATCATGCCCACCGGCGGCATCAACGCTAAAAATATCCGCGACTATCTGGCGATTCAAAACGTTGTTGCCTGCGGCGGCTCGTGGATGGTGGAAAAATCGCTGCTCGCCGCGCAGAACTGGGCGGAA
>ERZ1023499.87-NODE-87-length-17572-cov-54.016670_pt1 | contig 17572 bp, 11 predicted proteins | sample MGYA00380544_ERZ1023499 | MGnify/ENA primary metagenome ERZ1023499 (study PRJEB33173, sample SAMEA4830353) | metagenome | study: EMG produced TPA metagenomics assembly of the PRJEB25223 data set... | reverse complement strand
TGCATAACGGCTCAAGCCTGTTTACCGGCGATGCAGGTTCAGGAGAAAGCAACATTCGTCGCCATATTATTGAAAAAGATTTGCTCGAAGCCATCGTACAGCTGCCTAATAATCTGTTTTATAACACAGGCATTACCACTTATATTTGGTTGCTGTCCAACAACAAACCTGAAGCACGCAAAGGCAAAGTTCAGCTCATTGATGCCAGCCTCTTATTCCGTAAGCTGCGTAAAAACCTCGGCGACAAAAACTGCGAATTTGCACCAGAGCATATTGCGGAAATTACCCAAAACTATCTTGATTTCACTGCCAAAGCGCGCGAAACCGACAGCCGAAACGAAGCGGTCGGCCTGGCTTCGCAGATTTTTGACAATCAAGATTTCGGCTATTACAAAGTCACCATCGAACGCCCGGATCGCCGTTCTGCACAATTTACCGCCGAAAATATTGCGTCTTTACGTTTTGACAAAGCCTTGTTTGAGCCGATGCAATATCTTTATCGGCAATATGGCGGACAAGTTTACAACGCCGGATTTTTAACCCAAACCGAGCAAGAAATTACCGCTTGGTGCGAAGCGCAGGGCATAGCCTTAAACAACAAAAACAAGGCAAAGCTACTGGATGTCAAAACCTGGGAAAAAGCCGCCGCACTTTTTCAGACGGCATCAAAACTGCTCGAACATTTCGGCGAACAACAATTTGACGATTTCAACCAATTCAAACAAGCCGTGGAATGCCGTCTGAAAGCCGAAAAAATCCCCCTTTCCGCCACAGAGAAAAAGGCCGTTTTCAATGCCGTAAGCTGGTACAACGAAAATGCCGCCAAAGTGATTGCCAAAACGCTCAAGCTCAAACCAAACGAATTGGACGCCCTTTGCCAACGCTACCAATGCCAAGCCGACGAGCTGGCAGACTTTGGCTATTACGCCACCGGCAAAGCGGGCGAATATATCCTATATGAAACGAGCAACGACTTACGCGACAGCGAATCCATACCGCTTAAACAAAATATCCACGACTATTTCAAAGCCGAAGTGCAACCGCACATCAGCGAAGCGTGGCTGAATATGGAAAGCGTGAAAATCGGCTATGAGATCAGTTTCAACAAATACTTCTACCGCCATAAGCCATTGCGCAGCCTTGCAGAAGTGGTGCAAGATATTTTGGCATTAGAAAAACAAGCAGACGGCTTGATTAGTGAGATTCTAGAGGCTTAATGAAAAAAACTGTTAAGCAAGTTTTTATAGGTCTTAAGCAAGGAATAATAATGACAGAACCGCTTTCTAAAATTAACGGCATTATCACAAAAAATTATTTAGAGATGCAGCCAGAAAACCAATATTTTGAGCGCAAAGGACTAGGAGAAAAAGACATCAAGCCAACTAAAATAGCTGAAGAATTAGTTGGAATGCTCAATGCTGATGGCGGAGTTTTGGCTTTTGGTGTGGCAGATAATGGCGAAATCCAAGACTTGAATAGCCTTGGCGATAAATTAGATGATTATCGGAAATTGGTTTTCGATTTTATTGCACCGCCTTGTCGGATTGGACTAGAAGAAATTCTGGTTGATGGAAAATTAGTTTTCTTATTCCACGTAGAGCAAGATTTAGAGCGTATTTATTGTCGCAAAGACAATGAAAATGTGTTCTTACGTGTAGCAGATAGTAATCGAGGCCCTCTCACCAGAGAACAAATCAAAAATCTTGAATATGATAAAAATATCCGTCTATTTGAAGATGAAATAGTTCCTGATTTTAATGAAGAAGATTTAGATCAAGAATTATTAGAGCTATATAAAAAGAAAGTTAATTTTACCTCCGATAATATCTTAGATTTGTTATACAAGCGAAATTTATTAACCAAAAAGGAAGGTTGTTATCAGTTTAAAAAATCAGCCATTTTACTCTTTTCTACCATACCGGAACGTTACATTCCTTCAGCATCAGTCCGCTATGTTCGTTATGAAGGTACAGTAGCGAAAGTCGGTACTGAGCATAATGTGATAAAAGACCAACGTTTTGAAAATAATATTCCAAAGCTAATTGAGGAGCTGACCTATTTTTTAAGAGCCTCTTTAAGGGATTATTACTTTCTTGATATCAATCAGGGAAAATTTATCAAAGTACCGGAATATCCTGAAGAAGCTTGGTTAGAAGGTGTTGTAAATGCGCTTTGTCATCGTTCTTACAATGTTCAAGGTAATGTTATTTATATTAAACATTTCGACGATCGTCTTGAAATTAGTAATAGTGGCCCTCTTCCTGCTCAAGTCACCATTGAAAATATTAAAACAGAACGATTTGCTCGGAATCCACGTATAGCACGAGTTTTAGAGGATCTTGGGTATGTCCGTCAGCTTAATGAAGGCGTTTCCCGTATTTATGAGTCAATGGAAAAATCATTATTGGCAAAGCCTGAATATAGAGAACAACACAACAATGTTGATCTAACATTGCGCAACCGTGTTACCGCACATGAAAAAACGGTATCTACAGCCACTATGCTGCAGATTGAAAAAGAATGGACAAACTACAACGACACCCAAAAAGCCATTTTGCTTTATCTATTTACAAATGGTACGGCGATATTGTCAGAATTAGTTGACTATACAAAAATCAATCAGAATTCGATCCGAGCGTATTTAAATGCCTTTATTCAGCAAGGTATTATTGAAAGACAAAGTGTAAAACAGCGTGATCCCAATGCCAAATATGCTTTTAGAAAAGATTAAGCAAGGTTTATCGCTTGCTAAGCAAGGAAATTGACAATGCTTAACTTGCTGAAAAATAATGAATTTTACCTTTTAAGCAAGATTTGGCATGAAATAAGCAAGTTTTTTTATAGTTAAACGGACAACAAATTGCATCAATAAGAGCGGTCAGATTTTAAGGATTTTTTGCAAATGAGACGATACGAGAGTTACAAGGATTCAGGTGTGGATTGGCTAGGGGAGGTACCGAGCCATTGGGAGTTAAAACGCTTGAAACAATTATTTGTTGAAAAAAAACATAAGCAAAGCCTGTCTCTTAATTGTGGAGCCATTAGTTTTGGTAAAGTTATTGAAAAATCGGATGATAAAGTAACAGAGGCAACAAAACGTTCATATCAAGAGGTGTTAAAAGGCGAGTTTTTAATAAATCCTTTAAACTTAAATTATGACCTAATTAGTTTGAGAATTGCTTTATCAGAAATAGACGTTGTTGTAAGTGCCGGTTACATTGTTTTAAAAGAAAAACAAATAATTAATAAAAAATACTTTTCGTATTTATTACATAGATACGATGTTGCATATATGAAATTATTAGGTTCAGGTGTAAGACAAACGATTAACTATGGGCATATTTCAGACAGTATTTTGGTTATTCCACCTCTCTCCGAACAACAAAAAATCGCGCAATTCCTAGACGATAAAACCGCTAAAATCGATCAGGCGGTGGATTTGGCGGAAAAGCAGATTGCCCTGTTGAAAGAGCACAAGCAGATCCTGATTCAAAATGCCGTAACCCGAGGCTTAAACCCTGATGTGCCGTTAAAAGATTCCGGCGTGGAATGGATAGGGCAAGTGCCGGAGCATTGGGATGTGCAACGTTCAAAATTCATTTTCAAGAAAATAGAAAGAAAAGTGAATGAGGAAGACCAAATTGTTACTTGTTTTAGGGATGGGCAAGTAACTCTGAGAGCTAATCGAAGAACTGAAGGATTTACAAATGCGCTAAAAGAACACGGCTACCAAGGAATTAGAAAAGGTGATTTAGTTATTCACGCTATGGATGCTTTTGCAGGGGCAATTGGTATTTCTGATTCAGATGGTAAAGCAACACCAGTTTATTCCGTTTGTTTGCCTCATGATAAACAAAAAATCGATGTCTATTTTTACGCTTATTACTTAAGAAATCTTGCATTATCAGGATTTATTAGCTCCTTAGCTAAAGGAATTAGAGAGCGTTCAACAGATTTTCGCTATTCTGATTTTGCAGAATTATTACTACCTATTCCTCCATATTTAGAACAGCAAAAAATTGCCGACTACCTAGATAAACAAACCTCTAAAATTGATCGAGCAATCGCATTAAAAACAGCGCATATTGAAAAGCTGAAAGAGTATAAAAGCGTGTTGATTAACGATGTGGTGACCGGCAAGGTGCGGGTATAGGGTGTGAAAAGTGCGGTCAAAAAATCCGATGGATTTTGAATATTGGCAGCGCAACTTGGGCATAATGAATAAATTTAAAAAAATTCACAAAAGGGTGAAAAATGGTTTCGGGAACTAAGGAAAAAGATTTAGAAATTGCCATCGAAAAAGCTTTAACTGGCACTTGGCGTGAAAACATGGAAAATAAGCTGGGTGAACCGAAGGCTGAATACCACCTGCCACGTCATCATGGTTTTGAGCTGGCATTTTCACAGGATTTTGATGCGCAGTTTGCGATTGACTTGCGTCTGTTTTGGCAATTCCTGCAAACCAGCCAAGAGGCAGAACTTGCCCGTTTCCAACAACTCAATCCCAACGACTGGCAACGTAAAATTCTAGAACGGTTAGACCGACAAATGAAGAAAAACGGCGTGTTGCACCTGCTGAAAAAAGGCTTGGATATTGATAGCGCCCATTTTGATTTGCTCTACCCCGTTCCGCTTGCCAGCAGCGGCGAAAAAGTCAGGCAGCGTTTTGAGCAAAATCTGTTTGGCTGTATGCGCCAAGTGCCTTATTCTGCCTCAAGCAATGAAACGGTGGATATGGTGCTGTTTGCCAATGGCTTGCCGATTATTACCCTTGAGCTGAAAAACCATTGGACGGGTCAGACGGCCATTGATGCGCAAAAACAATACCGCAACCGCGATTTAAGCCAAACGCTGTTTCATTTCGGGCGTTGTTTGGCGCATTTTGCCTTAGATACGGAAGAGGCTTATATGACCACCAAGCTGGCGGGGTCTGCTACGTTTTTCTTGCCGTTTAATTTGGGCAACAACTGCGGTAAGGGCAATCCGCCCAATCCCAACGGACACCGCACGGCGTATTTGTGGCAAGAGGTGTTCGGCAAAGCAAGCCTTGCCAACATTATTCAGCATTTTATGCGTTTAGATGGGTCAACCAAAGATCCTTTGGATAAACGCACACTCTTTTTCCCTCGCTATCATCAATTAGAGGTGGTGCGCCATTTGATTACTGATGTCAGTGAACAAGGCGTGGGCAAACGCTATTTGATTCAACACTCTGCTGGCTCGGGTAAATCTAATTCTATTACTTGGTTGGCGTATCAGTTGATTGAGGCTTATCCGCGCAATGAAAAGGCGGCAAACGGTAGAGAGGCAGACCGCCCAATTTTTGATTCGGTGATTGTTGTTACCGACCGTCGTTTGTTGGATAAGCAACTGCGCGACAACATCAAAGATTTTTCAGAAGTTAAAAACATTGTAGCGCCGGCGTTGAGTTCGGCGGAATTGCGCCAATCGCTTGAGCAGGGCAAAAAAATTATTATTACCACGATTCAGAAATTCCCGTTTATTGTCGATGGCATCGCTGATTTAGGCGACAAACAATTTGCGGTGATTATTGATGAGGCGCACAGCTCACAATCCGGTTCGGCACATGACAATATGAACCGGGCGATCGGCAAAACGGAAGACCTTGATGCCGAAGATGTGCAAGATTTGATTTTACAAGCCATGCAATCCCGCAAAATGCGCGGCAATGCGTCGTATTTTGCTTTCACCGCCACACCGAAAAACAGCACTTTGGAAAAATTTGGCGAGAAACAGGCGGATGGTAAATTTAAGCCATTCCACCTTTATTCGATGAAGCAGGCGATTGAAGAAGGCTTTATTTTGGATGTGATTGCAAATTACACCACTTATAAAAGTTTTTATGAGATCACTAAATCGATTGAAGATAATCCGGAGTTTGATAGTAAAAAGGCTCAAAGCCGTCTGAAAGCTTATGTAGAGCGTTCGCAACAAACGATTGATACCAAGGCGGAAATTATGCTGGATCATTTTATCCGGCAAATCTTTAACCGTAAAAAACTCAAAGGCAAAGCCAAGGGAATGGTGGTAACGCAAAATATTGAAACCGCCATCCGCTATTTTCAGGCGTTAAAACGCTTGCTGGCTGAGCGAGGCAATCCGTTTAAAATTGCGATTGCGTTTTCAGGCAGTAAAGTGGTTGATGGCGTTGAATATACCGAAGCGGAAATGAACGGCTTTGCAGAAAGCGAAACCAAAGAGTATTTCGATAAAGATGAATATCGTTTGCTGGTGGTCGCCAATAAATATCTGACCGGTTTTGACCAGCCGAAATTGTGTGCCATGTATGTGGATAAGAAACTCTCCGGCGTACTTTGTGTGCAGGCTTTATCTCGTTTAAATCGTAGTGCCAATAAGTTGGGTAAACGCACGGAAGATTTGTTTGTGTTGGACTTTTTTAACAGCGTTGAAGATATTCAGCAAGCATTTGAGCCGTTTTATACTTCTACGTCGTTGTCGCAGGCAACCGATGTCAATGTCTTGCATGATTTGAAAGACCGGTTGGATGAAACCGGCGTGTACGAACAAGCGGAGGTCAACGATTTTACTGAAGGCTATTTTGCCAATAAAGACGCACAGCAATTAAGCAGTATGATTGATGTGGCTGTCCAACGTTTTGATGATGAATTGGATTTGGATCGAAATGAAAAAGTTGATTTTAAAATCAAGGCAAAACAGTTTTTAAAAATTTACGGGCAAATGGCCTCCATCATCAATTTTGAAAATATCGCTTGGGAGAAGCTCTATTGGTTCCTCAAATTCTTAGTGCCGAAATTAAAAGTACAAGACCCGATGGATGAATTTGATGAAATTTTAGATGCTGTGGATTTAAGCTCTTACGGCTTGGCGCGTACCAAACTGAATTACAGCATTAAATTAGATGATGAAGAAACAGGGCTTGACCCGCAAAACCCCAATCCGCGCGGTACGCATAGTGAAGATAAAGAAAAAGATCCGATTGATGAAATTATTCGTGTATTTAACGAAAGATGGTTTCAAGATTGGAGCGCAACGCCGGATGAGCAACGGGTAAAATTTATCAATATTACCGAGCGCATCCGTAGCCATAAAGACTTTGAGCAAAAATATCAAAACAACCCGGATATTCATACCCGTGAATTGGCTTTCCAAGCCATTTTGCGCGATGTCATGAGCGAACGCCATAGGGATGAATTAGAGCTATACAAACTCTTTGCCAAAGATGCCGCATTTAGAACCGCTTGGACGCAAAGTTTGCAACGGGCTTTGGCTGGATAGAAAAGATTGCCTGAAAAATTAACGTTCGGCTCTCCTTTTCTATCTAAATTAATATCATCGTAAACATTAATTAATTTTTTCACATACTTAAAAGAGAAAATTAAATATAGTTTCCATAACAGCAACGTCGTTAATTAGAATAATTTATAAATTAGCTATAATTCATAAAACACAAAAGTGCGGTAAAAATATTTCTTTTTTAACCGCACTTTTATCTTCTGAAATTATCGTTTAAACATTCCGCCTAAACCGCCAAGACCGCCTAAGCCTCCGCCCATTAAGCCTTGCATTCCTCGCATCATTTTAGCCATGCCGCCTTTACGCATTTTCTTCATCATACGTTGCATTTCATCGAATTGTTTAAGTAATTTATTGACATCTTGCACTTGAGTGCCAGAGCCTAATGCAATACGACGACGGCGAGATCCTTTGATAATATCTGGGTTGGCACGTTCTTTTAGGGTCATGGAGTTAATGATCGCTTCCATTTTGATAAACATTTTGTCATCTACTTGATTTTTAACGTGATCAGGCAAATTTTTTGCACCTGGTAATTTCTCAAGCATAGACATCATGCCACCCATTTTTTTCATTTCGATCAGCTGTTCGCGGAAATCATCTAAAGTGAAATCATCGCCTTTCTTGAATTTCTGCGCCATTTTTTCCGCTTTTTCACGATCAACAGAACGTTCAAGATCTTCGATAAGGGAAAGCACATCGCCCATGCCCAAAATACGGGAAGCAACACGATCAGGATGGAAAGGCTCAAGTGCCTCTGTTTTCTCGCCCACACCCAAGAATTTGATTGGTTTACCTGTGATTTGACGAATCGATAACGCCGCACCACCGCGCGCATCACCGTCCACTTTCGTCAAAATAACACCCGTAAGCGGTAATGCTTCATTAAAGGCTTTTGCTGTATTTGCCGCATCTTGACCTGTCATCGCATCAACAGTGAAAAGAGTTTCGATTGGATTTAATGCAGCATGGACTTGCTTGATTTCGTCCATCATTTCTGTATCAACGTGTAGGCGACCTGCCGTATCCACAATCAACACATCGTAGAATTTCAGTTTTGCATCAGCAAGTGCCGCTTTAGCAATATCAACGGGGTTTTGTTTAACATCCGATGGAAAAAAATCCACGCCAACGGATTGAGCCAAGGTTTCAAGTTGCTTAATCGCAGCAGGGCGATATACGTCAGCAGACACCACTAACACTTTCTTTTTATGGCGTTCACGCAAGAATTTTGCCAATTTACCCACACTGGTGGTTTTACCCGCACCTTGTAAACCTGCCATTAAGATAACTGCTGGTGGTTGGGTTGCGAGATTTAAACTCTCATTCGCTTCGCCCATAGCTTTTTCAAGCTCACGCTGAACGATTTTTAAGAACTCTTGCCCTGGCGTTAAACTTTTATTGACTTCTTCCCCAAGCGCGCTTTCTTTTACTTTTGCGATAAATTCACGCACCACAGGCAAGGCAACATCGGCTTCAAGTAATGCCATACGCACTTCACGTAAGGTTTCTTTAATATTATCTTCCGTTAAACGGCCTTTTCCTGTGATATTACGTAAGGTTTTGGAAAGGCGATCCGATAAATTCTCAAACATGGCTAACAATCCTGTTTTTCTTAAAAAATTGTGCTGATTATACCGAAATTTAGGCGTTTTTCATCATTTCAAATGAAAATGGCTTTTTGAGTATGCGATTTCATAAAGAAAGTATAGGACATAAGGAAAAAGAATGATTATTTAGCCAATTTCGGGTATTATTCTGCCCACTCTTGGCTATTTGAGCAGCCATTTGATTTAGCAAAATCAAATAACAGGTAAAAAGTGCGGTGAAAAATGACCGCACTTTTTGTTGATTAACGAACAAAAGGATTTTCCCTTGGATAGCATTCCCCTTAGTACTTTATTTATTATTCTTATTATCTGTTTAGTGTTATCAGCCTATTTTTCTGGTTCTGAAACTGGGCTACTCTCCCTCAATAAATATCGTCTTCGTTTTCTATCTGAACAAGGCAATAAAGGCGCGAAAAAAGCGGAAAAACTGCTAGAAAAGCCAGATACCTTGTTAAGTTTTATTCTTATTTTTAATAACCTTGTGAATATCAGCGCATCTGCAATTGCAACAGTAATTGGTATGCGTTTATATGGCGATGCCGGCGTGGCGATTGCAACGGGTTTGCTCACTTTCGTAATGCTTGTATTTTCTGAAATATTCCCCAAAACTGTGGCTGCAATGCACGCAGAAAAAGTGAGTTTTTTTTCAAGTCATATTTTAACTTCATTGCTTAAAATCTTTTATCCGCTCGTTTGGTTAATGAATATTTTTACTAAATCCTTGATGCAAATAGTAGGGTTAAAACTTGATATGCAAAAACAAGTAATTAGTAGTGAAGAACTGCGTAGTATTGTGTCAGAAGCGGGCGAAGCAACACCAAATGAACAACATCCACAAATGTTGCTGTCTATTTTGGATATGGAGACAGTCACTGTTGATGACATTATGGTTCCCCGCAACGAAATCGGCGGTATAAATATTGATGATGATTGGAGAGCTATTATGCGCCAGCTCAATCACGCCGCACACAATCGTGTTGTACTTTATAAAAGTAGCCTTGATGAACAAGTACTTGGCATTTTGCGCGTGCGTGAAGCATTCCGCTTGCTCCTTGAAAAAAATGAATTTACCAAAGAAACCTTAATTCGTGCCGCAGATGAAGTGTATTTCATTCCTGAAAGCACGCCATTAAAAACGCAACTTGCAAATTTCCGTACAAATAAAGAGCGAATTGGCTTAGTTGTAGATGAATACGGCGATATTAAAGGGCTTGTCACTTTGGAGGATATTTTGGAGGAAATCGTTGGGGATTTTACCACTTCCACCGCCCCAAGCATTGACAAAGAAGTAATTCAACAGTCTGATGGTTCAATGATTATCGATGGCTCCGCTAATCTACGCGATCTCAACAAAATGTTTAACTGGGAATTAGATACAGAAGATGCTCGTACTTTTAATGGTTTAATCTTAGAACACTTAGAGGAAATACCCGACGAAGGCACGATTTGCGAAATTGATGGTTTGCTAATCACTATTCTTGAAGTGGGCGATAATATGATAAAACAGGCGAAAGTCGTCAAACTTTAATCATAAAAAACTCCGCCAAATTGAACCGCACTTTTGACTTGGATCATAAGTGCGGTTCTTTTTTGCGCATTTTTTAGAAAAGATTTTTATAATTCTTTCTAGGTATATTTTGATAGATAACAAAGATATGGAACACGAATATCAACGGGCGGTGACTCGCGTGTGCGTACAAACGGCACTGCTCTTGTTACAACATGGGGCAGAAAGTACCGTGGTGGTGCAAATGGCACAGCGTTTAGGCATAGCACTTGGCGTAGAAAGTGTAGAATGTGCACTTACGGCAAATGCAGTTGTGCTGACGACCTTATCAGATAATCATTGCATTACTACCGCACGAAAAAATACAGATAAAGGCATTAATATGCAAATGGTTACTGATGTTCAACGCATTGTGATTGCAGTTGAGCATCATTTGTATGACTTAGAGATCGCACAAAGAAAACTGGATCAATTAAAACCGCTTAAATATAACCGATGGTTAGTGGTATTCATGATTGGTTTATCTTGTGCGTCGTTCGCCCATTTATCTGGTGGCGATTGGATAATTTGCGGCATCACAATATTTATGTTGAAATTACTCGATGATATGCTATTTGCTGCGATTCCAGCGGTGGGCTTTGCTTTAGTATTTAATGTGCCGCCCAAAGCCTTAAAATATTGCGCAATTTTAGCCGCACTTGGGCATGTTACACGCACATTATTACTGCATATTAATATGCCTATTGTATTTGCTACATTCTTTGCCACTTGCGTGATTGGATTTTTAGGCGTGCATCTTTCCCATCGTTATTTAGCCCATCCCAAAGCCTTCACCGTTGCCGCAATTATCCCATGTCTTCACGATCAAAAGAGGATAGAATTAATTGATTAAGATTATTTTCTTGAGAAAACTTAAAATGTGAGGCAATTTGCTGAACAGTTTCATTTTCAACTTTAGCTCTCGCTTTCACAAAATCAGATTGATTTAAAAAAGCCATTAATTGAGCGGATGAAGTAAAAATTTTTGTAAATTCATGATACGCAGAATCTGTCGCCTTACGCTCAATTTTTACCATATCAACGGCATCAGCATCACCACTAACTAAATGGGGCGTGGATTCTAATACAAAGTGCGGTCAATTTTTCTTTATTTTTATACGTTGGCTTTTAAACTGGTTTATTTGAAGAAAGCACGCTAGAATAAGGTTGTTTTCATTTCAACGAAAAAAGTAAGGAAATTCTATGATCGATCCAAATTTACTCCGTAATAATTTAGCAGAAGTCGCAGAAAAATTAAAAGTAAAACGCAACTTTATGCTTGATACGGAAAAACTCACCGCGTTAGAAGATCAGCGCAAAAACTTACAAGTCACTACCGAAAACTTACAAGCGGAACGTAATGCTCGTTCCAAAGCTATTGGTGCTGCTAAAGCGCGTGGTGAAGATATCGCACCATTATTGGCAGAAATGAATGATATGGGCAATCAATTGACTGAAGCAAAAGCACAATTAGATGCGGTACTTGCAGAAATCAATCAAATTGCATTAAGTATTCCAAATCTACCCGCGGACGAAGTGCCATTAGGCAAAGATGACACAGAAAATAAAGAAATCTTACGTTGGGGTACACCGCGTACATTTGATTTTGAAGTGAAAGATCATATCACTTTGGGTGAAGAAGCAAATGGCTTAGATTTTGCTGCTGGGGCTAAATTAACTGGTGCGCGTTTCGCCGTGATGAAAGGTCAAATCGCTAAAATGCACCGTGCATTGGCACAATTCATGTTAGATCTTCATACGGAACAACACGGCTATTTAGAAACCTATGTGCCTTATTTAGTAAATCACGCCACACTTTATGGAACAGGGCAATTACCAAAATTCGGGGAAGATTTATTCCATACTTTAGCCTTAGAAGGCGAACAACCTTACGCATTAATTCCAACTGCAGAAGTGCCTGTCACTAATTTAGTGCGTGACGTGATTATTGATGAAGCAGAATTACCAATAAAAATGACCGCACATACGCCATGTTTCCGTTCTGAAGCAGGCTCTTACGGTCGTGATACTCGTGGTTTAATTCGTATGCACCAATTTGATAAAGTAGAAATGGTACAAATCGTTGATCCAGATAAATCTATGGAAGCACTCGAAGAATTAACTGGTCATGCAGAAAAAGTATTGCAATTATTAAATCTTCCGTATCGTAAAGTTTTACTTTGCACAGGCGATATGGGCTTTGGTTCTTGCAAAACTTACGACTTAGAAGTGTGGCTGCCTGCACAAAATACTTATCGCGAAATTTCTTCTTGCTCAAATATGTGGGATTTCCAAGCTCGCCGTATGCAAGCTCGCTGTAAAGCAAAAGGCGATAAGAAAACTCGCTTAGTGCACACTTTAAATGGTTCAGGCTTAGCGGTTGGTCGTACTTTAGTAGCTGTGCTTGAAAACTATCAAAATGCCGATGGTTCAATCACCGTACCAGAAGTGCTACGTCCATATATGGGCGGATTAGACGTTATCGGAAAATAATCCTTCTAGAAGATAAAAAAGCGTGGATTTTAAAATTTCCACGCTTTTTTATTATCAAAGCCTTACAATAACTGTTTTAAATTTTTTGGTATTCAAGCCAATTAGGAACTTTATTCTATTATAAAATTATATCTATAACATAGAAAATTTATCTTTCAATTGACATCAATATCCAGAGCATTACTCTAAAAAAACATATCAAAGTATCTAAATTGTTATAATATTAGTTCACTTTACGATTAAACAATAGTAAGAAGCAATTTTAATAAGTTAGATATTCCACGTATAAAACAGTATAATTCCATCAATAGATCATAAACCAACAGGAGTATTTTATGAAATTATATGGTTTAATTGGTGCGTGCTCATTTGTTCCACATGTGGCATTAGAGTGGGTAAAAATACGTGAAAATGCGGATTATGAATTTGAAGCTGTCACTCGTGAGTTAATTAAATCACCTGAATTTTTATCATTGAATCCACGCGGGGCAGTACCTGTATTAGTTGATGGCGATTTAGTTCTTTCGCAAAACCAAGCGATTTTGCACTATTTAGATGAACTTTATCCTAATTCAAAATTATTTGGTAGCAAAACCGTACGTGATAAAGCCAAAGCCGCTCGCTGGTTGGCATTTTTTAATTCCGATGTGCATAAATCATTTGTGCCTCTGTTCCGTTTGCCAAACTATGCAAAAGATAACGAAACACTTGCACACACTATTCGCCAACAAGCAGTAGAGCAAATTTTAGATCAACTTGCAGTCGCAAATGAACATTTAGAAAGTCACATTTATTTTGGAGAAGATATTTCCGTTGCAGATGCCTATCTTTACATTATGCTCAATTGGTGTCGAGCAGTAGGTATTGATTTCAGCCACTTAACACAGCTTTCGGCTTTTATGCAACGTGTTGGGACTGATCAAGCTGTCGAAAATGTGAGAAAAATTGAAGAACTAAAAGTATAAACAGGAAGTTTCTACAAAAATTGCCCATTTTTAACCGTTTGTATCACGTTAAGTTTAAATTTAAGTGAGTAATTTCGCTTCTTACCAAACACAGCTAACTCATTGATTTTACCATGATTAAACTGGTTAATCCAATGTCGCAATGTTCTACTGTCAAGTTGAAAATGTTTACGGATGAGTGAATAATTTTTACCATTTTGAATATAAAATTCGATGACTTGTTGTTTGAAAAGAGTGTTGTATTTGGCTATAAAAAATCTGCATCTTACAATTAATTTATATAAGTAAAAATATCTTGCTTTTATCATCGTTAAACTTAGAATAAATATAAATAATTATCATTAAGATTTAAGGGTATATATGAATATTTTAATTAATAAACGTATCTTTTTATTAGTTACCCTTGTAGGTATTCAACTAAATGTAACCGCAAAGCAAAATTCTTCTAATTCTAATAGAGAGGAGTTATTACCTATCATTGTGAACACTGACGAGGATAGTAATAAACTACCTGGTCGTTCAGTATTAAAACAGAAAAATATCGAACAACAACAAGCTGACAATGCAGCGAATTTAATTAATATTTTGCCAGGTGTGAATATGGCAGGTGGTTTTCGCCCTGGCGGACAAACATTAAATATTAATGGAATGGGTGACGCTGAAGATGTTAGAGTTCAGTTAGATGGAGCTACAAAAAGTTTTGAAAAATACCAACAGGGTTCTATTTTTATTGAACCCGAATTGTTAAGAAAAGTAACTGTGGACAAAGGAAATTATTCTCCTCAATATGGTAACGGTGGTTTTGCTGGAACGGTAAAATTTGAAACTAAGGATGCTAGGGATTTCTTAAAAGAAAACCAGAAAATAGGTGGTTTGTTAAAGTATGGAAATAATAGCAATAATAACCAAAAAACTTATAGCACTGCACTAGTTTTACAAAATGAACAAAAAATTATTGATTTATTATTATTTGGTTCTGTAAGAAATGCTGGCGATTATAAAAGACCCGATAATAGCAAAATTCTTTTTTCAAAAAATAATCAAAAAACTGGATTAATAAAAGTAAATTGGCAAATTTCACCCGAGCATTTACTCACATTATCAAGTGTTTATGGTATCCATAAAGGCTGGGAACCTTTCGCAGCGAAAAGAGATATTTTACCTAAACCAAGTTCAGATGATATAAAGCGTCATGGTACTGATATTGCTTGGAAACGTAAACTGGTTTATCGAGATCAAAAGGATAAAAATTACACTTTAAAATACCACTACCTACCTGAAAATAACCCATGGATTAACTTATCTACTCAGTTCAGCTACAGTAAAACCACACAAAATGATATGCGTCCCAAAGAAGCATCTTCAGGATTAGTGGGTAGCTTAGGTAATCAAAGCTGGATAACTTATTCAGATCTTACTTTTGATATAAATAACACAAGTACTTTTAATATTAAAAGTACTCGGCATGAACTATTATTTGGTTTGCAATGGTTAAAAAACACAAGAAATACTTTAATGTACGATAAGAGTAAAGTGAGACAAGCGAACTATAATTATGGCTATTTTCAACCCTATTATATGCCTTCTGGACGTCAATATACACAGGCACTTTATTTACAAGATCAAATAACATGGAAGAATTTAATTTTTAGTACAGGGATGCGTTATGACCATATCAATAATATAGGGCAGAAAAATTTTGCACCACGATATAATGATATATCTTTGGGGCATAATTATAGTCAGAAAAATTATAATGGTTGGTCTTATTATTTAGGTTTAAATTATAATGTAAACCATTATTTAAGTTTATTTACGAATTTTAGTAGAACTTGGCGTGCACCTGTTATTGATGAACAGTATGAGACACAGTTTCTAAATAATACACAAGATCGTCGAGTTTCTGTATCTGCGACTTCTTTGAATTTAGAAAAAGAAATGATTAATCAGACCAGAGTGGGTGGAATTATTACTCTCAATCATCTATTTCAGGAAAATGATGCTTTTCAATTTAGAACTAATTATTTTTACCACCGTGGTAAAAATGAAATATTTAAAACCAGAGGAGTTAATTGTGTAGGCAATGCTGCAGATACCAATAATGATGTTTGTCCTAAAAAAATCATTGGAAATTATCGTAATTTGCCAGGTTATGTTATTCAAGGCGCAGAGTTAGAAGCTTATTATCAATCCACTTATTTATTTGGTGAGCTAACATATTCTTATGTAAAAGGAAAACGTGACACCTCACCAAGAAACCCATGGGGTAAAACCTCAACATGGATTGCAGAAATACCCCCTAGAAAGGCAACTGCTACTTTAGGTTTCAATGTTCCAAAATATTATCTCACAGTAGGTTGGCGTGCTGAGTTTGTAAGAAGACAAGATCGATCGCCATTATCTGGTGACCCCAAAGCATCATATTGGTCATTACCAGCTTCAAGAGGATACAGCCTACATAACCTATTCCTTTCTTGGAGCCCTGCAAAAATTAAAGGTATGAATGTTAAGATTACAGTGGATAATTTATTTAACCGAGCATATAACCCTTATCTAGGCGAATTGGCTTCTGGAACAGGTAGGAATATCAAATTTAGCCTATCTCAGAAATTTTAAAATAAATAGCCCGGTTGAATCTAATCGGGCTTTATCATAACTATAATTTCCTATACTAATTTTAGTATTCTTTAAAGAGCAAATTTAAATAATAAATCCAAATAAGTACGACATTTTAAATTATAGATAAATATCAAAATTATGTTTTATCTTTACCCTATTACTTTCCATAATAGAAACTAAACTTACCTAAAAATTTAAATATAATTTAAAATCTAGCATCTAGCTTAACAACAAAGTCAATACACATTTCTCCTAGTTTTCCTTTCTTTCCGATTAATATACCCCAAACTATATACCCTGTTGTTCTCACTAACTTTTCTACTATAGGAATATCATTAGCATAAGCTATGAAGAAGAAAGTTAAAACAGAGGCATTATGTAATATAAGTTATTTATATAATTTAACATAACTTTCCATATAACAACAACGCATCTTTATAACATAATTGCAATGTATTCTGTTTTAAATTTATAGCAATTACCTAAATAGTAAAGAGTACGAATAAAGTACATATAGGCTATTAATTACTTTAAAAAAATTAAAATATATTTGTAGATTTATGGACAATTACATTTATCCTTTAAAAGATGGTTAATCTAGAGAAATTTTTTACAGCAATACAACAAGTTTACAAGGAATTCAAATATTTTTAATTTTTAGAAAAAAACAAAAACCCTAGCTTTTCAACTAGGGTTCTGTTTTTATGTGATTTAGATTTGTATCTGATAACCTGGCGGTGCCCTACTCTCACATGGGGAAACCCCACACTACCATCGGCATTACAGCGTTTCACTTCTGAGTTCGGTATGGTCTCAGGTGGGTCCACCGCACTATCGCCGCCAGGATAATTCTTTGATAACTCGTCTTTTCTCTTTTATCTCTCGTCTCTTTTATCTCTCGTTACTCAGTCTTTCCTCTACCTTTCACTCGTTCTTATTGGCTACAAGCTGAACATTTAGTTAATTTCTTTTTCTTTCACTCTGTTTTCCAAAAACACTTGAGCGTTGTATAGTTAAGCCTCTCGGGCAATTAGTATCTGTTA
>ERZ1023499.76-NODE-76-length-20172-cov-61.146195_pt1 | contig 20172 bp, 20 predicted proteins | sample MGYA00380544_ERZ1023499 | MGnify/ENA primary metagenome ERZ1023499 (study PRJEB33173, sample SAMEA4830353) | metagenome | study: EMG produced TPA metagenomics assembly of the PRJEB25223 data set... | reverse complement strand
TGCAATCTTAAAACAGCACGCCAAAAGTGGCGAAGATATTTTCGGCGGTGGCGTGTTAGAAATTTTACCAGATGGTTTTGGTTTCCTTCGTTCTGCCGACAGTTCCTATCTTGCAGGCCCTGATGATATCTATGTTTCCCCAAGTCAAATTCGTCGTTTTAATCTTCAAACTGGTGATAAAATCGAAGGTAAAATTCGTCCACCAAAAGAAGGCGAACGCTATTTTGCACTTTTAAAAGTTGATCAAGTTAATGATGACAAACCTGAAGTTTCTCGTAGCAAAATCTTATTTGAAAACTTAACGCCATTACATGCTAACTCTCGTTTAAGAATGGAGAGAGGCAATGGCTCAACAGAAGATTTAACTGCCCGTATTTTGGATTTAGCCTCGCCAATTGGTAAAGGCCAACGTGGGTTAATCGTAGCACCACCAAAAGCGGGTAAAACAATGTTGTTGCAAAATATTGCACAAAGTATCACGCATAATTATCCTGATGTGGAACTTATCGTATTACTGATTGATGAACGCCCAGAAGAAGTGACAGAAATGCAACGTTCCGTAAAAGGCGAAGTCATTGCGTCTACTTTTGATGAACCCGCAACTCGTCACGTTCAAGTGGCAGAAATGGTAATCGAAAAAGCGAAACGTTCCGTAGAGCATAAAAAAGATGTGGTCATTTTGCTTGATTCTATTACTCGTTTAGCGCGCGCTTACAATACAGTCACTCCAGCTTCAGGTAAAATTTTGTCTGGTGGTGTGGATGCTAATGCGTTGCATCGTCCAAAACGTTTCTTTGGAGCTGCACGTAATGTGGAAGAAGGCGGCAGTTTAACGATTATTGCAACAGCACTAGTTGATACTGGTTCGAAAATGGATGAAGTTATTTTCGAAGAATTTAAAGGTACGGGTAATATGGAATTACACCTTTCTCGTAAAATTGCAGAAAGACGCGTATTCCCAGCCATTGACTTTAAACGCTCTGGTACTCGTAAAGAAGACTTACTCACAACAGCGGACGAATTACAAAAAATGTGGATTCTTCGTAAGATTCTTAATCCAATGGATGAAGTGGATGCAATGGAATTCTTGATTGATAAGCTGATGATGGCGAAAACCAACGAAGAGTTTTTTGAAGTGATGAAACGTTCGTAAAAGCAACCGCACTTCTATGAAGAACAAGGGGGAAAATATTATGTTTTCCCCTTTTTAATATCCGTAATATTTGACGAAATAAATGATGACAGCTGATAAGTTCATAAAAGGGGCAAAAGGTATAAATTCTTTTTTCTTTTTATGAATAAGCGAAAAACATATTCCAAGCACTGAGGCTAATAATAAAAAGTGCGGTAAGGTTTCTAAATGAATAAAACTTCCTAATGCCATTGCTAGCCAATAATCTCCCCGTCCAAAGGCTTCTTTTCTGTAATAACATTTTGCAATCCAATAGATTGCGTAGAAAACAATAAAAAAACTAGCCGCACTTTTTATGCTTTCAGATAACGTTAGCAATGAAAAGTTATTGTCTGCTCCAAATAATCCTAGAGTAAGTAACCATAAACAGGGTGTCGTAGAAATAAGTTGATAGTGCCAATCAAGATAACTGATTGTCCAAAGAATAATAAGTGTGAGTCCGATCCATACAGTAAAAATAGAATCTTTGAAGGCAATTTGTAAAAATATAAATCCAACCCCAATACTAAAAAAATACCTCAAAATATGACCGCACTTTTTTTGTTGAATAGAGGCAAAGTGCGGTTGAAATGGAGAACGGTTTTGTGGAAATAATTCAACGTAAGTCGCATAAATCTCTTGCTGCAAATGCGTAATAAAACCAGATAGGTAGAACCACAATGCGATCCCTAAGATACCGCCTAATAAAAACATTGTGAAATAAATCATTGAATAACAGAACCCATATTAAAGATAGGTAAATACATTCCCATCATAATAATTCCAATCAGACTGCCGATGATCACCATCATTAATGGTTCTAGCATTTGTGACAGTAAGTCAATTTGATGATTAAGTTTTTCTTGGTAATTATCCGCAATATGCTCTAGCATCAAAGCGAGTTTTCCGCTTTGCTCGCCAATTTGGAGCATTTGTTGTGCTTCCATCGGGAAAAGATCGCTACTTACACTATCAGAAAACGCATAGCCTTGAGAAACCCATTGTAAAATTGACCGCACTTCTTTATCTAATATAATGTCATTTACAAGCGTCTTGGTTTGCCACGTTTGTGTGCGAGGGAGAAAACTGTCTAGTGCTTGATTAAGCGGAATGCCAGCCTGTAACATAATTTGTAAACTTTGACTAAAGTTCACTAAACGTGAAAGCTTTTGAATTGTGCCAAAAATAGGCGTGATAGAAATAAGTTGATTTTTCTTTTGATGAAACCAAGTCTGGCGTTTTAGATAAAAGTAATAAAATAGAACAAAACTCAAAGCGAAAAATAGCAAAATGCCAATATTTTGCTTAAGAAAATTGGATATAGAGAGCAATATTGCAGTTATTGTTGGTAATTCGGCATTATTGCCACTGTACATTTCAGCAAATTGAGGCACGATAAAAAGCAGTAATGCGAGTGTCAATAATAGAGAAATTCCTAATACCATTGAGGGATATAACATAATTTTCTGTAATTTGCGTTGTAAAGCCAAAGATTGACTACGGTGCGTGGCTATTTTTTTACAAACTACGGCAAGTTTTCCTGTCATTTCTCCCACTTGAATCAGTTGAATTTCTTGTTGTGTGAGATATTTTCCTTGTTGTTCAATGGCTTGTGAGAATGCTAAGCCAGATTCAATGGATTGAAGCAGTCGTTCAAGCCATTCGTTGAGCATAATTTGAGTACAATTTTGTTGCAAAATTTGCAGGCTGTTTTTTAACGGAATTACGGACTGTAGCAATGTCGCTAATTGATTGAGTAATTCACTGATTTCTGAATTTTTGGGTTTTGCCCCAAATTGCCAGTTTTGTTGTAATTTGATGTGAGTAAGCCCGCGGCTTATTAATTGAAAGTGTGCTTGTTGTTTCGTATCCGCAATAATTGAGCCTTTTTGTTTCTGATTTAATGCGTTACTACCTTGATAATAAAAGAGTTTTTTAGTCATGAGTTTTTACCTAACACACGTTCAATTTCTTTCTCATCTGTTATACCTTGACTAACTTTTTCTAAACCACTCTCTCGTAAATTCTCAAAATCCGTTTGATAGCCATTCTGTTGCCAATGTAGAAATTGATACACGCCGATTCGCCCTCGATAACCTTGATGGCAATCACAAGAATTTATTAAATTTCCACCGCACTTTGGACAGATTTTTCGTACAAGACGTTGTGCAATGACAAGTAGTAAACTGTTTTCAATTTCATACTGCTGAATACCGAGTTGTTGTAAGCGAGAAATGGCAGAAATTGCATCATTGGTATGTAAAGTTGAAAGCACCAAATGCCCTGTTTGGGCGGCACGTAATGCAATCCTTGCACTTTCTTCATCGCGAATTTCACCTAGCATAATAATGTCGGGATCTTGGCGTAAAAAAGCGCGCAATAGACGGCTAAAATCTAATCCAATCTGTGGATTAATTTGACTTTGAATAATGCCATCAAGCTCAATTTCAATGGGATCCTCAGCGGTCATAATATGTTTATCAGGCGTATTTAGCCACTGAAGTGCGGTGTAAAGTGAGATACTTTTTCCACTTCCTGTGGGACCTGTAACTAAAATTAATCCTTGTGGCTGGCTAAGTGCGCGTTGAAATGCTTGTTGCTGATTTTCTGTCATACCTAATTCAGAAAAGCTAAGTTCTACTGGTTTATTTTGTTGCGCTCGCAACACGATTTTTTCGCCCCAATGGGTTGGTAAGGTTGAAAGGCGAAAATCAAGAATATCGGAAAAAGTCGTTTTAAATTGAAATCGCCCATCTTGTGGAAGTCGATTTTCACTAATATCTAATTTAGCCAGTAATTTTAAGCGTGAAATAATACGATTGGCGAATATTTTGCTTATTAAGGGTTGTGGTTGTAAAACACCATCAATTCTAAACCGCACTTGAAACTGATCAGCCAAGGTTTCTAAATGAATATCAGAGGCATTTTTTTGTAAGGCGGATTCAAAAATCTGATTAAGTAAGCGGATAACAGGTTCATCATCTTCTTGTTCAAAATGGGTTTCTTGATGTTGATAGAATTTAACTTGCTCTTCCACTTGCATTTGGCGCGGAGTAAGTTGTTGTAACAGTTCTTTGAGTTGGCTGCTTTCTAACAAAATTGGTTCGACAGGTTTTCCTGTTATAAACGCAATGGTTTCACAGGCTGAAAGATTGGAAAGAGAATCAACCCCTAGCCAAAGACGATTATTTTCTTCTTTAAGTGGCAAAGCAAAATACCGCAAGAGCAAGGATTGCTGTTGTTGATTACGCACCCATAAATCAGGCGAGATCGTAAATATCTCGCCATTTTGTGCTTTTACACGAGGTTTTACACTAGTTAAGTCGATCATTTTGAACAGAATCCAGCAGGGAAAATATCGGCATTCGTTGTGCCACAGGTGGTTTTCCATGTAACGCCTTTTGCACTATCGCCTTCAGCTGTGAGCGTGTAACTCATTCCACCTAATGTACCATTACCCTCTACTGTTATTGCACCGTTGCTTGTTGTCACTGATTTTACATAGCCTTTTGCTGTGGTTATATCTGCTGCAATACCATTTTTTCCACCCGTACAATTTGTTGTTTCATTTGTACTATATACACATAATTCCACATCAGCCTTATAAGGCGCTGACGCTTGCAGTAATTCAGATACCGCTGCTTTTTTAGTATAATGTTGATAAGAGGGAATTGCGATAGTGGCTAAAATAGCAATAATTGCAATCACAATCATTAGCTCTATTAATGTAAACCCTTTTTTCAAGGTTTGCTGTGTTGTTAGTTTCATTCATTTTCCTTTTATTAGACCTTTGTTAGCGACGACATTGTGAAAAGGAAAAATTCGTTTGTAAAATTGACCGCACTTTTTCTGCGAGCCTGATCGCAAAAAAAGGAAAAAAGTATGCAAAAACTAAAAGATATTGAACAAGGTATATTGGATTGTCGGCAAATTCAGTCACCTCACTTCGATAAACGCCCAAATCCACAGGATATTTCCTTATTGGTTATTCATTATATTAGTCTGCCGCCAGAACAATTTGGTGGCGGATATGTGGATGATTTTTTTCAAGGAAAATTAGATCCTAAGATTCATCCTTATTTTGCAGAAATTTATCAAATGCGTGTTTCAGCACATTGTTTGATCGAACGAAATGGGCGAATTACGCAATATGTCAATTTTAATGATCGCGCTTGGCACGCAGGCGTATCTAATTTTCAAGGACGAGAAAAATGTAATGATTTTGCCATTGGAATTGAGCTGGAGGGGTGTAATGAACAGCCTTTTACCGACGCTCAATATTTTTCATTGCAAGAGCTTACCAATGTAATAATGAAAAGTTACCCGAAGATTACGAAAAATCGAATTGTTGGGCATTGCGATATTTCGCCAGGACGTAAGATCGATCCTGGTCAATATTTTGATTGGGAACGTTATTTATCCAGTGTAAAACAAACTGTATAAAAATTAAACATCAAATTTTGAGGTATTCTGTGTATTATAAATTCGTTCACTCTTTTAATTCTAACTGGTTGAATTAAAAGGAATAAATTTAAATCTGAAATTTTATTAAAAAAGTTAATTTGAGTTATACAGCATTATAGATTTTCTCAACCACAATTTTATCCACAGAAATATTGAATAACTCAAAGAGATGATAAAAAGATCTTTTGTGAATAAAACTGTTTTAAAAATTGTATTTTTTTACCGCACTTTCTTCCATTTTTGAATGTGAAAAGTGCGGTTTATTTTTGTTTAAGACCTTTTGGTTGGAAATAACCCTATTTATTTTGAAGTTTGATGTAATAAGGATCTTTGCCTGTTTTTACGAGATCAATTCACAATCAGAAATCCATTATTCACAATGTTATCCACAACATAGGTACTTTTCGTCATATAAACAAAATAAGAATATTTTGTTGTCTAGAATTTTCCCCTTCCGTAAAATTGTATATTTTTAACCGCTCTTTAGGTTCAAACCCAATGTGCGGTTATTTTTATTGATTTTCCTCTTTTCGCTTTTTGCGATTTTTTCTAAAATGTGATACTTTTTCGCCGTCAATAAGACATCAAACACAAATCAATATGAACGACGAACAGCAAAATTCAAACCAACCTGAAAATACGAAAAAACCTTTTTTCCAATCTTTATTCGGTCGCTTTTTTCAAGGCGAATTAAAAAATCGTGAAGAACTTGTGGAAGTGATTCGCGATTCAGAACAAAACGATTTAATTGATCAAAATACGCGTGAAATGATTGAAGGCGTGATGGAAATTGCGGAACTTCGTGTTCGTGATATTATGATTCCTCGTTCACAAATTATTTTTATTGAAGATCAACAAGATTTAAATACTTGTTTAAACACAATTATTGAATCCGCTCATTCTCGTTTTCCTGTGATTGCCGATGCCGATGACCGCGATAATATCGTGGGCATTTTGCACGCAAAAGATTTATTAAAATTTTTACGTGAAGATGCCGAAGCGTTTGATTTATCTTCATTATTGCGCCCCGTCGTGATTGTGCCAGAAAGCAAAAGAGTGGATCGTATGTTAAAAGATTTCCGCTCAGAGCGTTTCCATATGGCCATTGTGGTGGATGAATTTGGTGCAGTGTCGGGGCTTGTTACTATTGAAGATATTTTGGAACAAATTGTTGGCGATATTGAAGATGAATTTGATGAAGAAGAGATTGCGGATATTCGTCAGCTTTCTCGTCATACTTATGCTGTGCGTGCGCTCACCGATATTGATGATTTCAATGGGCAATTTAATACGGATTTTGATGATGAAGAAGTAGATACCATTGGCGGTCTGATTATGCAGACTTTTGGTTATTTACCAAAACGTGGGGAAGAAATTATTTTGAAAAATCTTCAATTTAAAGTGACTTCTGCAGATAGTCGTCGATTAATTCAACTTCGCGTGACAGTGCCAGATGAACATTTGGCAGAAATGAATAATGTAGATGAAAAATCTGAATAGGATTTTATTATCAATTAAATTTATGAATAAATATTTAACTTATTTTATTGCTTTTATATCGGGTTTAGTCGGCGTTTTTGCCTTTTCGCCTTTTGATTATTGGCCTTTAGCCTATGTGTCTTTACTCGGTTTACTTTATGTCGCTAAAAATCCTAAAAAATCCACCGCACTTTTATCCACTTTCTTGTGGGCGATGGGATTTTTCTGCTTTGGAGTAAGTTGGCTTAATGTTAGTATCCATCAATTTGGCGGTGCGTCTTTAGGGGTAAGTTATTTCCTTGTCGGTTTGCTTGCGGCTTATCTTGCCCTATATCCAATGCTTTTTACCTATTTAGCTCAGCGTTTCAAAGTGCAAAGTGCGGTAATTTTTGCCGTGATTTGGACATTGACAGAATTTTTACGGGGTTGGATTTTTACTGGTTTTCCTTGGCTTCAGTTTGGTTATACACAAATTGACAGCCCATTTTATGGTCTCGCCCCGATTTTTGGGGTAACAGGATTGACATTCTTTACCCTTTGGGCAAGTGCGGTCATTTTTAATCTCGTTTCCTCTTTGTTTAAAACGAAAAATCTTAAATTAGTTTTAGCGAATGCTTTGTTATTGATTATCGTAGGGGGATTAAGTGCTTATTCATCGCAAATTCACTTTGTAAAATCTGTTGAAGATAAGGCGATTTCAGTCACACTTGCACAAGGCAATATTGAACAAAATCTTAAATGGGATCCTAATTATTTCTATTCTACTTTGGCAATTTATCAAAAATTAATCGCAGAAAATCTTGGTAAAACCGATTTAATTATTTTGCCTGAATCAGCCTTGCCAACCCTTGAAAATACAATTACACCATTTTTTGAAAAATTAGAGCATGCTGCTAAAGAAACTAAAACGGAGATTATGATTGGAACGGTATTCCAAGATACAAAATCCGGTAAGTTATTAAATTCAATTATGACTGCTGGAAACCCAGATTTTCCTTATCAACCAGATACGCCAAATCGTTATAATAAACATCATCTCGTGCCTTTCGGGGAATATGTTCCGCTAGAAAGTATTTTGCGACCGCTTAATTCAGTGTTTAATTTACCAATGTCAGCATTTCAAAGTGGAGAGGCAGTTCAGCCCTCTTTAATGGCAAAAAAACGTGCTTTTTCGCCAGCAATTTGTTATGAAATTATTTTCGGCGAGCAAGTGCGACAAAATTTGAAACAAGATACGGATTATTTGCTCACCTTATCTAATGATGCGTGGTTTGGCGATTCTATTGGGCCTTGGCAACATTTACAGATGGCAAGAATGCGCGCTTTAGAATTAGGCAAACCGCTTATTCGTGCAACAAATACGGGGATTTCAGTTTTTGTTGATGCGCAAGGTAAGGTATTAGCACAAGCCCCGCAATTTATTGAAACAACTTTGACTTATAAAATTGCACCTGCGGAAGGCAAAACCCCTTATTCTGTGTTAGGAAATATGCCTTTGTATGCTTTATCTTTATTGTTTTTACTCTTGCACAGTATGATGGCGTTTATTCGTCGTAAGATGAATATCTTATAAAAACACCAGTTAAAATGACCGCACTTTTTCATTCATATAAATAAACATTATGCGCATACCAAGAATTTATCATCCAATATCCCTTGAAAATCAAACTCAATGTCATCTTTCAGAAGACGCGGCAAATCACGTTGCTCGAGTGTTAAGAATGACAGAAGGCGAACAGCTTGAACTCTTTGATGGTTCTAATCATATTTATCCAGCAAAAATTATTGAGTCAAATAAAAAGTCCGTAAAAGTAGAGATTTTGGGGCGTGAGCTTGCGGATAAAGAATCCCATTTAAAAATCCATTTAGGACAAGTGATTTCTCGCGGAGAGCGAATGGAATTTACCATTCAAAAATCGGTGGAATTGGGTGTAAATGTGATTACGCCATTATGGTCAGAACGCTGTGGCGTAAAACTTGACGCAGAGCGGATGGATAAAAAAATCCAACAATGGCAAAAAATTGCGATTGCAGCTTGTGAGCAATGCGGTCGTAATAGCGTGCCAGAAATTCGTCCACTGATGAAATTACAAGATTGGTGTGCAGAAAATGATGGTGCATTGAAATTGAATTTACATCCACGCGCGCACTATTCTATTAAAACCTTACCGACTATTCCTGCTGAGGGTGTTCGCTTATTAATTGGCTCGGAAGGTGGATTATCAGCACAAGAAATTGCCCAAACTGAACAGCAAGGATTTACTGAAATTTTATTAGGAAAACGTGTTTTGCGTACTGAAACTGCATCACTTGCAGCGATAAGTGCATTGCAAATTTGTTTTGGGGACTTAGGCGAATGATGGAATTACAAGGAAAATTTTTGATCGCAATGCCACATTTAGACGATTATTTTAATCGCACGGTGGTGTTTATGTGTGAGCATAATGAACAGGGTTCAATGGGTTTGGTAATTAATCAGCCGACAGATTTAAGCATCGCGGAACTTTATTCAAAACTCAATTTTATGATGAAAAATGACCGCACTTTTGGTAATGAAATGGTGGTTGCGGGTGGGCCTGTGCATACAGAAAGAGGGTTTATTTTACATAAGAATACGCTTAATGCTTTTCAACATACTTACAAAGTCACAAAGGAACTTTCAATGACAACCTCCGCTGATGTGGTGGAAACGCTAGGTTCAACTTTTGCACCTGAAAAATATCTTGTTGCGCTAGGATGTTCAAGCTGGGGGGCTGGTCAGTTAGAAAAAGAAATCAGAGATAATGCGTGGTTGGTGGTGTCATCTAACGATCAAATTTTATTTGATATGCCCTATGAAGATCGTTATGCTGCAGCCAATCAGTTACTTGGTATTCATCCTTATAATTTTGCGTTAGCGCAAGTAGGGCATAGTTAATGGGGATTACCGCTCTGGCTTTTGATTTTGGCACTAAAAGTATCGGTTGTGCCATAGGACAAAGTATTACTGGCACAGCACAAGCCTTGCCCGCTTTTAAGGCGCAAGATGGCATCCCAAATTGGGAAGCGATCGAAAAATGTTTGAAAGAATGGAAACCAGATGTTGTCATTGTTGGTCTTCCTTTAAATATGGACGGAACAGAACAAGATCTCACTCTACGTGCTCGTAAATTTGCAAATCGTTTACAAGGTCGTTTTGGCGTTAATGTTCATTTACAAGATGAACGATTAACCACCACGCAAGCTCGTAGTGAGATTTTTGAACGTGGTGGTTTTAAAGCATTAAAAAAAGGTAAAATCGATGGAGTGTCAGCTTGTTTAATTTTAGAGAGCTGGTTTGAATACGCTGAATATTAGATTCACATTGTAAAAATAAACTTCATTTTAGAATGATTAAAGCGCGATTTTATAATCTCGCTTTTTCGCCACCAAATTCATCTAATAAATTTTCGGTGAGTTTGGCTAAAATACCAGTCATCAGTACAAAATCTGCATCGAAACGCTGTGCAAAATCTTCTTTCAGAATATCATCATTTTTTTCCCGTACAGTATCTGCAAATTTTAAACGTTTGATTGTGCAATCTTCGTTAAAAACGAAAGTTAAGGTATCTTCCCATTCTAAGGCTAATTTACTTACTACTTTTTTGCCATCTTGCAGAAGAGCGAGAATTTCTTCATTTTCTAAAGGTTGTTTTTTACAACGGATAACGCTGTCTTCCTGACTGCCACGAAGCTCGGCTTCTTCTAATGCAAGTAACCAATGCGGTAAAGTATCTTGAAGGATCCAATTGGTTAAAATCGTGCTGGGTTCATTAGCAAAGGCTAAAGGCACGACAGGGAGCGAACCTAAGGATTTACGCAGTAATGCGAGCGCATCTTCCGCGCGTTTACTTGATGCGGCATCAACATGAACAAGATTATTTTCCGTATCAATCCATAGTGCCGTATGCTGATTTTTACTAAATGCACGAGGTAATAAATTCATCACCACATCATCTTTTAATGTCTGTTTTTCTACCTTTTTAAGTTTGCGATTTTCTTTTTGTTCAAGGTTTTCAATGCGTTCATCAAGTTCACGTTTGACCACATTTGCCGGCAAGATTTTTTCTTCTTTTTTGGCGATTAATAGAATTTGTTTTCCTACAGAAAAATAGAGTAAATCAGAACCTCGTAATGGGGCTGACCAGCCAAATTTACTTTGATCTTGAGCACCGCAAGGATGGAATTGACAATCTTCCAGTTGAGTTTGTAGTTGTGTAAGATCCCAATCTAGCGGTTTAGTCAGTCTATAAGTCATTAAATTTTTGAACCACATCGTAACACTTCCTTCAATATAGGGTAGAATGTGCGGTATTATAGCCCATAAAAGTAGGAAAAACGATGCAACACAAATTGATTGCCTTTATTGGTGGCGGCAATATGGCACAAGCTATTATTCTTGGATTATTGAAACAAGGTTATCCTGCCGAGCAAATTATTGTGAATGATTCAAATGAAGAAAAAAGAGCATTTTTTGCTAATCTTGGCGTGGCAACTTCAGAAAATAATGTGGAAAGTGCAATCAAAGCTGAGGTTGTGTTGCTTGCGGTAAAACCTCAAATGATGGCTGATGTTTGTTTGCCACTAAGTGCGGTGGATTTTTCCGATAAATTGTTAATTTCCATTGCTGCTGGTATTTCAACTGAACGCTTGAACGCATTAATTCCAAGCGTAAAATCGATAGTACGCGTCATGCCAAATACACCCGCATTAGTGGGCGAAGGCATGGCGGGGTTATTTGCACCGAAAAATACGAGTGAAAATTACCGCACTTTTGCACAAGATTTATTGGGAGCAGTGGGAAGAACGGTTTGGGTGAATGATGAAACTCAAATGCACGCAGTCACTGCCGCGTCAGGAAGTAGCCCTGCCTATTTCTTTTTAATGCTGGAAGCAATGCAACAGGCCTTAATCAAAATGAATATTGATGAGAAAACTGCGCGTGAATTAGTGCAGCAATCTATGCTTGGTACAGCCAAAATGGTGATAGAAAATCCGCAAATTGCACTTTCAACTTTGCGTGAAAATGTTACCTCGAAAGGTGGCGCCACTGCGGCAGCGTTAGCAGTATTTGACGCACAACATTTTAATCAAACAATAGAGCAAGCTATGCAGGCTTGTTTGTCTCGTTCACAAGAAATGGAAACTTTATTCTGATGCAAGTTCGTCCTTTTTATTGGCTCGCACTGAGCTTTCTGGGTTACTATTGCGCTTATGGCGTGTTTTTGCCGTTCTTCCCCGCATGGTTGAAATCGCAACAATATGGTGAAGAAATGATTGGTTTGGTTATCGGCAGTGCTTATATTTTCCGATTTGCGGGCGGATTATTTTTTTCATCGCTGATTAAAAAAGCCAATCATATTATTAGTTCCTTACGCCTATTGGCGTTAGCATCGGCCATTATTATGGCGGCTATGAGTTTAGTTGCACATAATTTTTGGTTGTTGTTTATTGCTATCGGTTTGTATGCTTCTGTGAATTCAGCAGGAATGCCGATTGGGGATTCGTTGGCATCCACTTGGCAACGCCAAATCGGCTTGGATTACGGCAAAGTCCGTTTGATTGGTTCTTCTGCCTTTATCCTTGGCGTAGTGGTGTTCGGCGGCATGATTGGCTGGGTTGGCGAGCAAAATATCGTGTGGATTTTAACCGCACTTTTATCTTTCTATACCATCATTCAGCTTTTAAAACCCACCATTCCCCCAAAAGATGAAATACCTGAAGATGGCGTTCAAAATGATGTTGGTTTTATTGCTTTACTGAAAAATCCGATGACATTGCGAGTCATGATTGCAGTAGGGCTGATTCAAGGCTCTCATGCGGCTTATTATGTTTATAGCACGATTTATTGGACAAGTATTGGGATCTCCGTTTCACAAACTAGCTTACTTTGGGGCATTGGCGTATTAGCGGAAATTGTATTATTTTTCTTCTCTCGTCGCTTATTTCAAAATATTTCTATCAGTGTGCTACTGTATATTTCTGCGTTTGCCTGCGTTGGACGTTGGGCTGTAATAGGATATATTGACGATTTTTGGTTGATATTCTTATTGCAACTTATACATAGTTTTACTTATGCCGTTTGCCATTATGCGATTGTTCGCTATATCACCACGCAACCGCAAAGCCATATTGCGAAGTTACAAGGTTTGTATAATGGTTTATCCAATGGTGTGCTCATTGCCATTTTCACTGCGATTGCTGGCATGATTTATCCAACGTCGCCAGCGATGACATTTGTATTTATGAGTATCATAGCAGCTGCTGCATTTTTTGTGATTCCACGTAAGTTAAATGCCTTTTTGATTGTTCAGCATAAATAGGACGTATCGCTTTCCTTGTAGAAAAGTAATATGAAAAATCTTGCGCTCATTGATTTGTTTCTTAACGAATATTGGATTGAAAAAGGGCTTTCAGAAAATACCGTTCAATCTTATCGTTTGGATTTAACCGCACTTTGTGATTGGTTGGATAAAAACGACTTGTCTTTGGAAACTTTAGATGCTGTTGATTTGCAAGGTTTTCTAGGAGAGCGTTTGGAGAAAGGTTATAAAGCCACTAGCACCGCACGAATGTTAAGTGCAATGCGTAAACTTTTCCAATATTTATATCGGGAAAAATATCGAGTAGATGATCCAAGTGCGGTGCTAAGTTCGCCTAAATTACCCAGTCGCTTGCCAAAATATTTAACCGAGCAACAAGTGTCTGATTTGCTCAATACGCCAGATGTTGAAGTGCCTTTGGAGTTGCGTGATAAAGCAATGTTAGAGTTGCTTTATGCAACGGGGCTTCGTGTCACGGAGTTAGTTTCGCTTACGATTGAAAACATGAGCATGCAACAAGGCGTGGTGCGAGTGATTGGTAAAGGGAACAAAGAGCGTATTGTGCCAATGGGGGAAGAAGCTGCCTATTGGGTTCGTCAATTTATGCTTTATGGTCGTCCTGTGCTATTAAATGGGCAGAGTTCTGATGTTGTGTTTCCAAGTCAGCGCACACAGCAAATGACTCGTCAAACTTTCTGGCATCGTGTAAAACATTATGCCATTCTCGCGGATATTGATGCTGACGCACTTTCTCCTCACGTTTTTCGCCATGCTTTTGCCACCCATTTAGTAAATCACGGTGCGGATTTACGCGTGGTGCAAATGTTGTTGGGTCATACAGATTTATCTACAACACAGATTTATACTCACGTGGCAAAAGAAAGATTGAAACGATTGCATGAAAGATTTCATCCTAGAGGATAATTTCGGGGTAAATTTTTATAGTTTTAAAGATTGATTGTGGATTTCTTATTGATTAATTAATTTGACACGCATCACAAATTTTGAATAAAAAATTAGACAGCTCAAGCATATTTTGCTATCTTTCGAAAAATTTCGACATTTATTCTATCGAAAAGTAATTTTGGATTCTAAAATGAAAAAAATCACGCTTTTTTTTACCGCACTTTTATGCTTATTTTCAACTTCTGTTTTAGCCGAATCTAATTCAATGCCTAAACAATGCGAACAACTATTTAAAGAAACAGAGAATTTGATTGCCCAAGCAGAAAAACAACCTGGAACCCACATTCAAGTAAATAAAATCAAAAGTAAACTAAACCAAAGCAAACAACAAATTCTTCAAATGGAATTAGCGACTCAGTTAAGAAGTTGTGAAGTGGGTTTAGCAAAATTAAGTAATTTGAAAAGTTATAGTGAGTAATTAAAAAAGCCTTATTGAGTACAATAAGGCTTTTTTAGTGGTTAAATTTATCTAGTCTGATAATTTCTGCAAACCAAAATGGCGATAAGTTTGTGATGTTGCAATACGACCACGCGGCGTTCTTTGTAGAAACCCCTGTTGAATCAAATAAGGCTCTAACACATCTTCAATGGTATCACGTTCTTCGCCAATTGCAGCAGCAAGATTATCTAGTCCCACAGGGCCACCATCAAAACGCTCAATAACTGCAAACAACAACTTTCTATCTAAATAATCAAATCCAGCATCGTCTACATCTAGCATTGAAAGCGCTTGTTTTGCCACATTTATAGAAATAATACCGCCATTACGTACATCTGCATAATCACGCACACGTCGTAATAAACGGTTTGCAATTCTAGGCGTGCCTCGTGAACGACGAGCCACCTCGAAAGCGGCTTGTTGTTCTAATTCAAGATTTAAACAGTCCGCACTTCTTGCAACGATAGATGTTAAATCTTCTACAGAATAAAACTCCAAACGTTGCACAATACCAAAACGATCACGCAATGGCGAAGTCAAAGAACCCGCTCTAGTGGTCGCACCAACCAAAGTAAAAGGTGGCAAATCTAATTTAATGGAACGAGCAGCGGGTCCTTCGCCAATCATAATATCCAACTGATAGTCTTCCATTGCTGGATAAAGGACTTCTTCAATCGCAGGGGAAAGTCGATGGATTTCATCAATAAATAATACATCATGCGGTTCAAGATTAGTAAGCATTGCGGCTAAATCTCCCGCTTTTTCTAATACAGGCCCTGACGTCGTACGAATATTCACGCCCATTTCATTTGCCACAATATTAGCAAGCGTTGTTTTTCCCAAGCCAGGAGGGCCAAAAATCAATAAATGATCTAAGGCATCTTGACGTAGTTTGGCTGCCTTGATGAAAATATCCATCTGCTCGCGTACTTGCGGCTGCCCAACATAATCTGCTAATAGTTTAGGACGAATAGCACGGTCGATAACATCTTCATCAACCTTAGCTTGCCCGCTAATAATTCTATCTGCTTCAATCATATTTTTCCTACAATGCGGCTTTTAATGCTTCACGAATAACTTGTTCACTGGTTAATTCAGGTTTAGCAACGCGTTTTACCATTTTTTCTGCTTCTGCAGGTTTATAACCTAAAGCAATCAAGGCTGAAATTGCTTCATCAGATGAACTTTCCGAGTGGGATTCAATAGATGGGGATAATGGAATATGCGTACTTTCTACAAAGAAATCGCTTTGTTTTACGCCTTTAAATTTACCTTTGAGCTCAACTAACAAACGTTCAGCTGTTTTTTTGCCAACACCTGGAATTTTAGTGAGTTTAGAAAGTTCTTCTCTCTCAATTGCGTAAGCAAATTGTTCGACCGACATGGCGGATAAAATCGCTAAGGCTAATTTAGGCCCCACCCCATTTGTTTTAATTAATTCACGAAATAAAGTGCGGTCTGTTTTCTGGGCAAATCCAAAGAGTAAGTGAGCATCTTCCCGAACAACAAGATGGGTGAATAAAGTAGTTTCTTGTCCAATTTCTGGTAAATCATAGAAACTCGTCATAGGCAAAAGCAATTCATAGCCTACGCCTTGCACATTGAGTAAAATTTCTGGAGGTTGTTTTTCTAAAAGAATGCCTTGTAAGCGACCGATCATAATTCTTCCGAATGATAAAAAAATTAACGCATAGAATAAAATAAAACTGGACGAACATCCAGTTAAATTTTTAATCTAAAGCGTCCTCGGCTATATCTAGTCTTTAAAAGTGCGGTCATTTTTTCTTGCGTTTCTGTCATTTTCACAGAATTGGCAATATGTAAAGAATGTTGAATAGAATGAGCGTGTGTAATCGCAATAGCCAACGCATCCGCTGCATCGGCTTGAGGTTTATCTGACAACTTCAAAATACGAGTCACCATTTCTTGCACTTGTACTTTATCAGCAGAACCAATGCCCACAACCGTTTGTTTTACTAAACGTGCGGCATATTCAAAAACAGGTAAATCATGATTTACCGCTGCAACAATCGCCGTGCCGCGAGCCTGCCCGAGTTTTAAAGCTGAATCCGCATTCTTCGCCATAAACACTTGCTCAATCGCAAACATATTAGGTTGAAATTGCGTGATGATTTCAGTTACCCCAGCATAAATGCGTTTCAAGCGGGTTGGTAAATCTTCAACTTGAGTACGAATTGCGCCACTGCCGAGATATTCCAAATGTCTCCCTGTTTGGCGAATCACACCGTAGCCCGTTACGCGAGATCCAGGGTCAATACCTAAAATAATGCTCATAATTTCTATAAAAAATGGGTAATTAAATTACCCATTTATTGCATTATTAAAGTTGAGATGCCACTTCGTCACAGATTTCTCCGTTGTGATATACGTTTTGTACGTCATCACAATCTTCCAGCATATCAATTAAACGAAGTAATTTTGGTGCAGTTTCAATATCAAGATCAACGGTTGTTGATGGAATCATCGTTACTTCAGCTTCTTGTACTTTAAAACCAGCTGATTCAATGCCATCGCGCACTGAACCTAAATCTTCCCAAGCAGTATAGATTTCAAATGAACCATCATCTTGTGGTTGAATATCATCAGCACCCGCTTCGATTGCCGCTTCAGTTAAGGCATCTTCATCCGCTTCTGCGATTAAGATTAAACCTTTTTTGCTAAATAAATAACCCACAGAACCTTCTGTTCCCAAGTTACCACCACATTTAGTAAAACTAGGGCGCACTTGTGAGATCGTACGGTTTGCATTATCACTTAAACATTCCACCATAACCGCTGTACCACCTGGACCATAACCTTCATAGATTTTGGTTTCCATATTGGTGTCATCGCCACCACCTACGCCACGATCAATAGCGCGGTTGATAGTATCGCGCGTCATATTGTTGCTAAGTGCTTTATCTACTGCTGCACGTAAACGTGGGTTAGCACTCACATCGCTACCACCAATTTTAGCTGCGGTAACAAGTTCACGAATTAATTTAGTAAAAATTTTACCGCGTTGTGCATCTTGTGCTGCTTTGCGGTGTTTAATATTAGCCCACTTACTATGACCTGCCATTTTATTTCCTTCTATTTATCTTTAAGAATATATTTTCTAATTGCTTCCGCGTTATTGGAAGATTTTGTCATTTGGATTGCTTGTTCAGGGGAAACCCATTGATATGCCAAATGCTCACTTAATATTGGTTCGAATTCTTGCTCCATTGCCAACAAAAACCAATGTTCACGGCAATACGCCACATTCGGTGCGTATTTATAGCGGAAATGTGGAAAAATTTCAAATTCTATGCTCTCATTGCAATCAAAAAGTGCGGTGGAATTTTCCGAAATTTCTAACCGCACTTCTTCCCAAAGCTCACGAATTGCTGTTTTTTTTGGTGTTTCACCACTTTCAATGGTGCCAGTAACAGACTGCCAAAAATCAGGATCATCTTGGCGTTGGAGCATTAAAACTCTGTTTGTATCTTTAGCGTAAATTACAACAAGAACAGATTGATTATTTTTGTATTGCATCATTAAAAATGCGGTCAAATCTGACCGCACTTCATTCCTAATATTTCAAACTTATTCTGCTTTAACGACAGAAATTGCCAACTCTTCCAATGCTTGCGGATTTGCAAAACTCGGGGCTTCCGTCATTAAGCACGCTGCTGCCGTAGTTTTAGGAAAAGCAATTACATCACGAATGTTTTCCGTGCCTGTTAAAAGCATGGTTAAGCGGTCTAAACCGAATGCTAAACCAGCATGCGGTGGAGTACCAAATTTTAACGCATCTAATAAGAAACCAAATTTCTCTCGTTGTTGTTCTTCGTCAATACCAAGAATACGGAATACAGTTTGTTGCATTTTCGGATCAAAAATACGCACAGACCCCCCCCCCACTTCGTAGCCGTTGATGACCATATCGTAAGCATTGGCTACCGCACTTGTTGGATCAGCCTCTAATTGCTCTGGGCTGAAATCTTTTGGTGAAGTGAATGGATGGTGCATTGCTGCAAGATTACCTTCTTCATCACGTTCAAACATTGGGAAATCAATGACCCAAAGCGGTTGCCATTCGTCTAAACGAGTTAAGCCAAGATCACGACCTAATTTCAAACGTAATGCACCCATTGCATCAGTGGTAGTTTGCCATTTGTCTGCACCAAAGAATAAAATATCGCCAGTTTGTGCATTCACACGTTCAGCTAACGCTTTCCATACATCTTCATTTAAGAATTTCGCAATCGGACTTTGCACGCCTTCAAGACCAGCATTAATATCGTTTACTTTTGCCCAAGCCAAACCTTTTGCACCGTAGATGCCTACAAATTGTGTATATTCATCAATTTGTTTACGAGTAATTTCTGCACCATTTGGTACTCGAATGACTGCAACTCGGCCATTTGGCTTGTTTGCTGGCTCATTAAATACTTTAAAATCAACATCTTTGACAATATCTGCCACATCGACCATTTCTAATGGGTTACGCAAATCTGGCTTATCAGAACCGAAACGACGCATCGCTTCTTGCCAAGTCATCACTGGGAATTTACCTAAATCTACACCAATGGTATCAAGCCATAAGTCGTGCACCATACGTTCCATAATTTCACGTACTTCTGGCGCAGTTAGGAAAGAAGTTTCCACATCGATTTGGGTAAATTCAGGCTGACGATCTGCTCGTAAATCTTCATCACGGAAACATTTTACGATTTGATAATAGCGGTCAAAACCAGACATCATTAAAAGCTGTTTAAAAAGCTGTGGTGATTGCGGCAATGCATAGAATTTGCCTTTATGCACACGGCTTGGCACTAAATAGTCGCGCGCGCCTTCTGGCGTTGCTTTGGTTAGCATTGGGGTTTCAATATCAAGAAAACCATTATCATCCATAAAGCGACGCACAAAGCTGGTGATTTTCGCACGGGTTTTCAAACGCTGCGCCATTTCAGGACGACGTAAATCTAAATAACGGTATTTTAAACGTTGTTCTTCGGTGTTATTTTGGTTGAAGTCTAATGGTAAAACGTCAGAAGCATTGTAAACACGCAATTCTTTCGCTAACACTTCCACTTCGCCTGTCGCCATATTTTTATTAATTTGATTATCAGGACGAGCGATTACTTCACCTTTAATTTGAATACAGAATTCGTTACGTAAACTCGCAGCCGCTGTCAATGCATCTTGATATTTAGGATCAAAACAAACTTGCACAATACCATCACGATCGCGCATATCAATAAAAATCAAGCCACCTAAATCACGACGGCGATGAACCCAACCGCTTAATGTTACGTCTTGTCCGA
>ERZ1023499.62-NODE-62-length-22952-cov-111.374809_pt1 | contig 22952 bp, 19 predicted proteins | sample MGYA00380544_ERZ1023499 | MGnify/ENA primary metagenome ERZ1023499 (study PRJEB33173, sample SAMEA4830353) | metagenome | study: EMG produced TPA metagenomics assembly of the PRJEB25223 data set... | reverse complement strand
GAATGCTTTGGCGGCTGCTAAATAGAGGTGGCTTATCCCGAACTCAGGTTATAACTACTAAAAAATCTCGTTAGCAGAAACCCACCGAGCGTATAGTCGGAGAAGTGAAAAAGTAGTACAAGGCGGCGAGCCGCAGACAGTACAGATAGTACGGCAAGGCGAGCCAACGCCGTAATACTTTTTCAATTCTTCGACTATAGCTCAGGCTTTGCGTGGGAGCTGATAGGAATCCCCCTCCTTTAGGAAGGGGAGGAGGTCAATTGAGTAGAGAAAGCAGCTTCTCAAAGGAGTCGATTTGATGATCGGGCGTGGTTGCCGGATTGTTGATAAGCGCTTCGTTGTCGCAGTAGCCGTAGCTGACGAAGAGGGTAGGGCTGCCGGCGGCTTTGGCGGAGAGCATGTCGTTGGGCGAGTCGCCGACCATGAGGACTTGTTCGGGCGCGAGGTTGAAGTCTTTGGCGACGCCTAGAATTTGGTCGGGCGCAGGTTTATGCACGGGTAGGGTGTCGCCGCCGTAAATGGCGGCGAAGTATTCGATGATGCCGTAGTGTTCGAGGATTTTTCTGGCATGTCTTTCGATTTTATTGGTGACAAGGGCAATGCGGATGTCGCGTTCTTGCAGGGCGGCAAGGGTTTCTTTGACTTGTGGGTAGAGTCGGGTGCGGTTGGTGAAATGTTCGCCGTAGTAGGCGATATGGATGGCAAGGGCTTCTTCAATGCGGGCTTCGTCTGTGCCATTAAAATCCGCGGTGAGGGCGCGGTGCATGAGATGGGTGACGCCGTCGCCGATGAAGGTTTCAATCAGGCTTTCTTCTAAGGGCGGCATGCCGAAATGGGCGCGCACGGTATTGGCGCTGTCGGCTAAATCGGGTAGGGAGTGGATAAGGGTGCCGTCGAGGTCGAAGGCAATGGCTTGAATGTTTTTCATCAAAATTTCCTTACTGCTTAAAACCCCTCCCTTTAGGGAGGATAATCTTGTGAGAGAGGTGTAACCTCTTCCAATTCAGGGCAACACGTAGAGCGACGCTTTCTGTGTCGCTCTACGTGTTGAAACATGTTCGGCGGGGTTGTCATTGCTGCGTGCATGAATCGCTTCGATATTCTGCATGCCGCTTTTTTTGCTCATGACTACTCCTTTGCTGTGGAGAGGGTAGTGTAGCAAATCGCTTTTGCCGGTAAAGCGTTTTTTTCAGGAAATATTGCTGTATTTGATAATTTTTCAAACGCAATTGCAAAATTGATGCAAAAGCGCAATCTTTGCGGTAAGGTATCACTTCTTTTCTTCAAAAAAAACGATATAGAGGCATGAACGAGGCTTTATCCGCAAGCGCGCCGCTGCTGACGGTGCGCGATTTACAAGTCAGCTATCCTTCGCGGCACGGGCGTTTCGATGCCGTGAAAGCGGTGTCTTTCGATTTATACGCAGGCGAGATTTTAGGTATTGTCGGCGAGTCCGGCGCCGGTAAATCCACGATTGGCAATGCGATTGCCGGTTTGCTGACGCCGCCGGGCTATGTGGCGGACGGCGAGGTCTTTTTAGATGGTAAGGATTTGCGCCGCTTATCCGAGAACGAATTGCGCTTGGTGCGCGGCAAGGATATCGGCTTTATTTTCCAAGACCCGATGACTTCTTTAAATCCGCTGTTGACGATCGGCGAGCAATTGATAGAGCCGATGCTTCTGTATTTGCCGCTGACGGCGGCGCAGGCGCGGCAAAAAGCGCTGGAATTATTAGCGGCGGTGGGCATCAGCGAGCCGGAAGTGCGTATGGGGCAATATCCGCATCAGTTTTCGGGCGGCATGCGTCAGCGCGTGGTGATTGCGATTGCTTTGGCGACCGAGCCGAAATTCGTGATTGCCGATGAGCCGACCACGGCTTTGGACGTCTCGATTCAAGACCAAATTCTGCAATTGCTGCGCAAGCTCTGCCGCGAGCAGAATGTGGGCTGTATTTTGGTTACGCATGATATGGGCGTGGTAGCTTCGGTAACCGACCGCGTGATGGTGACTTATCGCGGTGCTTTGATGGAAATCGGGGCGACGGAGCAGGTGTTGCGCCGTCCGCAGCATGATTACACCAAAAGTCTGATTTCCGCCGTACCGCCTTCTACGCATAAAATCGCACGTTTCCCGTTGGTTACCTATATCGAAGCCGGCACGGAGCATCAGCAGGCGGTGTTGGATTTGCAAAGCCATTGGCTAGGGCAGAAAGAAGCGGTGCAGGCGGCGGATTATGCCGGCGGTATTTTGCAGGTGCGCGATGTCTCGCTGCGTTTTTGCACTCGCCATTCTTTGTTCCCGAGCAAACGCCGCTATGTGCAGGCGGTCAATCAGGTCAGCTTTTCAATTGCCAAAGGCGAGAGTTTCGGCTTGGTGGGCGAATCCGGCTCGGGTAAATCGACCATTGCCCGCATTATCACGGGTTTATATGCGCCTGATAGTGGGCAAATTATCTTTGAAGACCGCGATTTAACGGCTTTAAGCAGCGAAAAAGCACGTCTGCCCTATCGTCGCGAAATGCAAATGGTCTTCCAAAATCCTTATTCTTCGCTTAATCCGCGCATGAAAGTCAAAGACATCATTGCCGAGCCGATGCTCTTCCATCAATTGGCGGATAGCGCCCAAGCGCGGCAGGTGGTGCAGGATTTGATTGATTATGTCGGACTGGCAAAAAATGCCGGCGACAAATATCCGCATGAATTTTCCGGCGGACAGCGGCAGCGGATTTCGATTGCCCGCGCCCTTGCCACGCGTCCGCGGCTGCTGATTTGCGATGAACCCACTTCTGCTTTGGATGTGTCGGTGCAGGCGCAAATTTTAAATCTACTCAAAGATTTGCAGTCGGAATTGGGCTTGACGATGCTCTTTATCAGCCATGATTTGCCGGTCATACGGCAAATGTGCGACCGTATCGGCGTGATGAAATTCGGGCAATTGCTCGAAATCGGCGACAGCGACCGCATTTTCGAGCAGGCGGAAAACGACTATACGCGCGAATTGATTGCCCTCATGCCGCGTTTTGAACAAACCAGCTCTGCTGGACTGTAACCACTACTCAATAGGAGACAACATGAAAAAAACCTTACTCAGCGCCGCTATGGCGGCTTCATTCCTTTCATGGGCGCAGGCGGCGAATATTACCATCGCTTATGATTCCGACCCCGTATCTATGGACCCGATGGAGCAATTATCCAACGGCACTTTGCAAATGGCGCACATGATTTTCGAGCCATTGGTGCGCATCAGCGCCGATTTGGAGCCGCAGGCGCGTTTGGCGGAAAAATGGGAATACCTCGACCCTGAAAATCCGACCGTGATGCGCTTTTATTTGCGCAAAGACGTGAAATTCCACAGCGGCAATCCTTTTACTGCCGATGATGTGATTTTCAGCTTTAACCGCGTTAAAACTTCCGCCGATTTCAAAGGTTTGTATGAATCTTATGAAGGCATGGAAAAAGTCGATGATTACACCGTCGATTTGAAATTCAAACAGCCTTATCCGCTGGTGCTGAACAATATTTCCTACCTCTTTATCATGGACAGCAAGCACTACAGCGGTAATGACGACAAAGGTCGTGCCAAAGATTTATTGGAAAAAAGCACCGGCACTTTCGCCTCGACTACGCCTTCCGGCACCGGGCCGTTCAAATTGGACAGCCGCACCCAGGGACAGCGCAGCGTCTATAGCGCTTTCGGCGATTATTGGAACAAAGCCAATCGTGGTAACGTCGATAAAATCACATTGGTAACGATTAAAGAAAACGCTACGCGCCTATCCGCCCTGCTTTCCGGCGATGTGGACTGGATTTATCCGGTGCCGCCGACCGATGTGGAGCGCATTCAAAAATCAGACAAACATCAGCTTTTATCATTAGCCGGTGACCGCCTCATCGCCATTCAGATGAACCAAAACGTGGTGCCTGAATTCAAAGATGTCCGCGTGCGTCAGGCGGTGGTACATGCCGTGAACAGCGAAGGCATTGTAGAAAAAATCATGCGCGGCAACGCTACGGCAGGGGCGCAATTCTCGCCTGAAGGCTATAGCGGCTACAAACCCGAATTGAAACCGCGCTTTGATTTGAACAAAGCCCAAACCTTGATGAAAGAAGCCGGCATGGAAAAAGGCTTCAGCGTAACTATGATTACGCCGAACGATCGCTATGTGAATGATGAGAAAATCGCGCAAACCGTCTCGGCGATGTTGGCAAAAATCAATGTAAAAGTGAATTTGAACGCCATGCCGAAAGCACAATATTGGGATGAATTCGATAAATGCGCCGCCGGCTTACAGCTTGTGGGCTGGTCATCCGATACCGGCGATTCCGCCAATTACAGCGAATTTTTGACCATGACGCGCGATGCCGACACCGGTATAGGGCAATACAACTGTAACGGCTACAGCAATCCGAAGCTCGACGAGTTGGTGCGCCAAGCCAATGTCGAAACCGATATTGAAAAACGTAATGCCCTGCTGCGCGAAGTGGCGCAAATCGAATTCGACGATGCGGTCGTGATTCCCCTGCATTGGGAAAACCTCAATTGGGGCATGAGCAAACGTTTTGAAAATTTTGAAGAAATCGTCAATTTGAAAAACTACCCCTATTGGGAAGAACTCAAAGTGAAAGAATAAGTCTTTCCGCTTTATCCGCCTGTCTTAAGACAGGCGGATTTTTCCCTTTTTGACCTTAAAGAACACTATGTTGACTTTTTTGCTTAAACGCCTCGCGCAATTACTGATTGTGATGCTGGCAATTTCCTTTATCGCCTTTGCTATTCAAAGCAAATTGGGCGATCCTGTGGCGCAGATGTCGGGCATGATGACTTCCAATGCCGAAAAAGAACTGCTGCGCGAACGCATGGGGCTGAACGATCCCTTCCTGACCCAATACGGACGCTATCTTAGCAATATCGTTACTGCCGGCGATTTCGGCGACAGCTATTTTTTAAAACGCCCCACCTTAGAACTGATTTTGCAGGCGCTGCCCGCCACCTTGGAATTGGTGCTGGCAAGCTCTTTTATCGTCATCGGCTTATCCATTCCCTTGGGCATTTACGCCGCCATTCATCCGCGCAATTGGCTGACGAAAATCATCATGGGCATTTCAACGGTCGGCATCTCCATACCGGTATTTTTGACCGCGATTTTATTGCTCTTTGTCTTCTCGCAATGGTTGGGCTGGCTGCCTTCTTACGGACGCGGCGAAACGGTGGCATTTTTCGGCGGCGCTTTGAGCTTGGGCATTCTGACATGGGACGGCCTTTTGCATCTCATTTTGCCGGCGATTGCCTTATCCACCATCATGCTGCCGCTGTTCATCCGCTTGGTGCGCAGCGAAATGATGGAAAGTTTGGGGCAGGAGTACATCCGCTTTGCCCGCGCCAAAGGCTTGCCCAAGCGCAAAATTTATTACCGCCACGCCCTGAAAAACACCATGTTGCCGGTAATTACCGTCGGCGGCGTGCAATTAGGTACGATGATTGCCTATACCATTCTCACGGAACGCGTGTTCGAATGGCCGGGCATGGGCAATTTATTCCTTGAAGCGATTAACCGCGCCGATATTCCTTTGATTACCACCTATATCGTCTTTGTAGGATTTATCTTTGTGATGACCAATACCATTGTGGATTTAATTTACGGACTGATTGATCCGCGCGTCAGCATCGGCGGAGGCAAGGCAAAATGAAAGCATTCTTAGCCAGCGATTTTTTCTACTATTTCAAGCGCGATAAAGTCGCGATTTTGTCCTTTCTGATTTTATTCGGCATGATTGTCTTGGCGTTTTTCGCCCCCGTCTTGGCGCCGCACAATCCCTATGATTTGGCGACCATTGACATCATGGACGCGGAATTGCCGCCGCTGGGCTTGGACGGCGCGCAAAGCCACTTTTTGCTTGGCACGGACGAGCAGGGACGCGACATGCTTTCCACCATGATGTACGGGCTGCGCACCTCCCTGACCATCGGTATTTTCGCCGTTGCTCTGCAAATGCTGCTGGGGGTCGTCATCGGCTTGCTCGCCGCCTATTACGGCGGTTGGCTGGATAATCTCCTGATGCGGATTGCCGATATTCAGCTGTCTTTCTCCACCTTAATGGTTGCCATCATCATTTCCGCAATTTTCAAAACCGCCTTCGGTACGGCGTTTTTTGTCGCCCATGCAGTCAGCATCTTGGTCATCATTATCGGCATTTCCGAATGGCCGCAGTATGCGCGCACCATCCGCGCCACCGCTTTGGCGGAAAAAAGCAAAGAATATGTGGAAGCGGCGAAAGTCATGGGCTTCAGCTCGCCGCGGATTATGTTCCGCCATATGCTGCCCAACTGCCTCTCGCCGATTTTAGTCATTTCCACCGTACAAATCGCCAATGCCGTGATGAGCGAAGCCGCCTTATCCTTCTTAGGCTTGGGCATGCCGCCCGACAAACCTTCGCTGGGTTCTCTGATTTCCAACGGCTTTGAGTACATCAGCAGCGGCTCGTGGTGGATTACGCTCTTTCCGGGTATTGTCTTGGTTGTGCTGACCTTAAGCGTCAATCTGCTTGGCGACTGGCTGCGCGATGTCTTTAATCCCAAATTGTATAAAGGATAAAAAATGACGCTCATCGACAGCTTAGGCAAACAGGCCAAAGCGGCAGCCCCCTTGATTGCCGCCGCCTCCACTGCACAGAAAAATCGGGCTTTGCAACATTTGGCGCAGGAATTGGAAGCGCAGGCGCAGCACATCTTGGCAGCGAATGCACAGGATATGCAGGCGGCAAGCGAAAAAGGCTTGGATGCGGCTTTGGCAGAACGTCTGGAACTCAATCCCAAGCGGATTGAAAGCATGATTGACGGCGTGTGCCAAATCGCCGCCTTGCCCGATCCCATCGGCGAAATTGCAGCCATGAAAACCAATGCCAAAGGCTTGCAAGTGGGCAGAATGCGCGTGCCGCTGGGTGTTATCGGGATTATTTACGAATCGCGCCCCAATGTGAGTATCGATGCCGCCGCCCTGTGTTTGAAATCGGGCAATGCCGTGATTTTGCGCGGCGGATCGGAAGCCCTGAATACCAATCTGGTCTTGCAAGACTGCATTGAGCGCAGTTTGCAGGCGGCAGGTTTGCCAATTGCCGCCGTGCAGATGATTAAAGACAGCGACCGCCGCCATGTGCAGGATTTGCTGCAAGCGGCGGATTATGTCGATGTGCTGATCCCGCGCGGCGGCAAAGGCTTGGTCAAACTGGTTAGCGAGCAGGCGCGTATGCCCGTGATTAAGCATTTGGACGGCATCTGCCATATCTATGTGGACAAAGCGGCGGATATGGACAAGGCATTGCGCATCGTCGATAACGGCAAAACCTACCGCTACGGCATCTGCGGCGCTACCGAAACCCTGCTGGTACATCAAGACATTGCCGCCGTCTTTTTGCCGTCAATTGCGGAAATATTTGTCAGTAAAGGCGTGGAAATTCGCGCTTGTGAGCAAACTTGCCGTCTCCTGCCGCAAGCAAAATCTGCTGTTGAAGAGGATTGGCACAGCGAATATCTCGCGCCTATCATCAGCGTGAAAATTGTCGCCGATATCGACAGCGCCATCGCGCATATCGAAGCCTACGGCTCACATCACACCGATGCGATTGTGACGGAAAATCTCGCCGCCGCGCAGCAATTCCTGCGCCAAGTGAATTCCGCCAGCGTGATGCTCAATACGCCGACCTGCTTTGCTGACGGCTATGAATACGGCTTGGGCGCGGAAATCGGCATCTCGACCGATAAAATTCATTGGCGCGGACCGGTGGGATTGGAAGGCTTGACTAGCCAGAAATTCATCATCATCAGCGACGGGATTACGCGTTAGGCGCAAAATTTGCTATTATGCACCGACATTTTTAATTTAAGACATTATGACACAAGCATTAAAAGACATCGTCAATCATAGCCTTGAAGAATTAAAGGCAGTGGAAATTCAAATCATCGACCTCAAAGGCAAAGCCGATTTTGCCGATTATATGGTTATTGCCGGCGGTACTTCCGACCGCCATCTGCACGCCATGGCGGGCAAAGTGCAGGATGATGCCAAAGCAGCCGGTTTTCCTGTCTTGGGTGTAGAAGGGGAAGACAGCCGCGATTGGGTATTAGTCGATTTGGGCGATATCGTCGTGCATCTGATGCGCCCTGAAACACGACAACTTTATGCGCTGGACAAATTGTGGTCTTTGCCGCCTAAACGTGAAGAATAATTGTGTTTGCAATGATATTAGCCGCTAATGAATCTGATATGAAAAATATCGGATTTTTAAGTAAGATATTTTCTAAGATATGGAGGAGACAATGATGAAAGGTTTTTTGAAAACATTTTTAGCAGTTAATTTAAGCTTATATATGGCTTTTGCGCAGTCGCAAGAAGTGTATAAAGCCGCTACAGAAGGCAATATCTTGCCGATCGCATTTAAAGACGAAAACGGCTTGCTGATAGGTCTGAATGTAGAAATAATGAATCGTATTGCGGAATTGGAAGGATTTAAAGTCGAATTCTTTGAGGCTACATGGGAAGATATTTTCGCAGGAATAGATAGTAAACGCTTTGATATAGCGATTACCGATATTTCTTATACAGACGAAAGAAATGAAAAATATACGCTGTCTAATCCATATTTGTCTGCTCCGAGTGCTATTATGGTTACGAATAAGCATCATGAAGTCAAAGGTATTGCGGATTTAAGTTCTTTGCGCATCGGTTTGATGAAAGATGCGAAACATAAAAGCGTTTTGGAAACGGCTGGCGTACAAAATATACAAGAAGAAAATAGTACTTTTTCTTTGTTTAAATTATTAGCGCAAGGTAAAGTAGATGCTATTTTGCATGACAGCATTATTCTAGAATATTTTGCTAATGCGTATGCGCATACCAATTTGGATTTTAAAATTATCACGTACGAAGCCGAATCAAAACTTGAATCCCAATTAGTGTTTTTGATGAGCAAAGGCAATGCCTCCTTGCAGGGAAAAGTTAACCGTGGTATTGAGCAATTGAAATCCAGCGGCGAATTGGAAAAAATTAAAAATAAATGGCTGAATTTTAAAAATTAAGATATTGGCTTAGATTATTTGAATTATCATCGGAGAAACGAAAAAATATTAAGTCGACAGATTGTAGTAGTGTAGCAAGAGACTCAAGGCTTTAATATTTTTTCGATTTCCTGCTTATGATGTTTAAAAAGAGTATGTCTTTATTTAGGAGGCATTATGAAAAAATGGAATGGATTAACCTCTGCCGCCATGTTGGCAGCTTGTTCCGGTCATGCGCAAACTTTGCCGACAGAGCCGCCAAGCGCGGAGGATCTTTATTTATCCGCCAAGCAAAACCCCGGGATTCAGGTGCCGAAAGAAGAGGTGACGCAGGACAGTTTGCATAAGCATCAATGCGAATTGATTGAAGACAAATATTATCGTTGCGAAGTGACGATTGCCTATTATCTGCAAACAGGCGATGTATTGTTAGACAAGCAGGAATTGTTATTGTCTTGGCAGGACGGTCAGTGGCAGCGGCAATAGAAGAATGAGATGTTGAGCGTATTCTCGGTTGTATGTGTTTATTGTTTATCAAAATTTCCTTACTGGTTAAAACCCATCCCTTTAGGAGGATAATCTTGTGGGAGAGGTGTAACCTCTTCCAATTCAGAGCAACACGTAGAGCGACGCTTTATGTGTAGCTCTGTGTGTTGAAACATTGTGATTTAATAAAAAAATAGAGATTCTTTCGAATCTCTATTGTTAATTTCCTATTTATTTAAATTTGAACAAATAGGTTTTTCTAATTAGACAATTGACTCGATATGGATATGTTGGTTATCTAAATAGTCTAGACCTTTGAATTGCGCAATGGCTACAGCCGCTTTTGAACCGTTGCCGTCGGCATCGTAGTAAAGCTGTTTGGAGACGGTATCAAAAATGATATGGTCATTGCTGTCTTTGGCAGTGGCATTTGCCCCTGATACGAAATAATCGCTGCGGAGCATGCCTTTTCCTAAATGCCCGAAGACACTTGCATCCAAGACAATGCTGTCGCTTTCTCTCATATTGAAATCGAGTACAACATCTCTATCTTCAGAGTTGAGGCTGTTAAAGACGAATTTATCTTTTCCCGTACCGCCTACTAAGATGTCTTGACCGCTGCCGCCGATGAGAATGTCATTTCCTGCACCGCCTTCCAGCCAATCCTTACCTGCGCCGCCTTCAATACGGTCGTTTCCTGCACCGCCTTGAATATGGTTATTGGTTTCGTTGCCGATGAGGATATCATTGCCGCGTCCGCCTTTGAGATTTTCAATTTGCGTGCCAAAACCGATAAACATCTGATCGCCTACAGGATTGCCTTTGGCATCATAGACTAAGGTGTCGGCTTTGTAGTCGCCGCGATAAATCCAAGAGCCGGGCGTGAGGTTAACATAGAGATTTTGGGTTTCGGCGCTGCCGTCAAAGGTATCATTGCCCGAGCCGTCCCAAATATAGATGTCGTTGCCTAATGCTTTTGGATTGAAATCCTTAAAGGTATAAGTGGTGTCGCCGGCATGTTGCGACTTGTTCACACCGAAGCGGTAGTGTAAGGCAGCCAAGTCAAAGATGCCGAAATTGCTTGTGCTGACCGTGGTATAGACGGTTTGCCCGTTTTGCAATACAACATGTTCTTTGATGTCGTTGCTATAAGACATCATGGTTAAATGGCTTTTGTCTTCGGCCGAATTTTTCTGAATGCGGTGATTACCGTCAAAAGGATGCGTAAGTCCGACGCTATGCCCGATTTCATGGATTAAAGTACCGAATCCACCGCTGATCCACGAAGTATAGCGACCATTAACGGTTTCAATGATTTTCGTATCACGGTTTAAGTCGGTGTCGCCGCCGAATTTCGTGGAATTCATATGTACGTCGCCGCCGAAATAGGCATAGCCCGCCACAAATGAGTCGAAGGCTTTGTCGCCGTTGACGGTTTGTTTGCTGCAGCTGGCGCAATTACATTTATAGGCAACCGGATTATGGTCTTCGGATGTGTTTTCCGTGCCGAAATGACGATGGTTATTGGCGTAGGTTTTATCTACCGTTAAATCGTCCATGTAGAATTTGAAATTGGCTTTTCCTCCCGAACCGGGCGCTTTTTCCGTAAATTTCAGATTGGTTTGCTCTTCATAGAGTTTTAAGGCATCGCGTACTGCCTGTTTTTGCGTGTTGCTATATTTTTGGAAACCGCGAACCGTGAAAGCATAGCCCGAACCGGAATCGCTGGCGCTTGTGGCGAATTCATAGCTGATATTGGCACCGCTGCCGGGGCCGTCCCAAGTTTTATGCAGATAGCCTGATTTTTCACCGTTTAAAATTTTAATGAAGTAAGGCAGTTCGACTTTATTTAAATCGCGGCTGTCATGGAAGCGCGTATCCACTTCAAATTGCGTCTTAACAGGCTCGTATACAGGTGGCTTAGGTGCCGGATTGCTTGGGGTCGGTGTTGGTGTCGGCGTCGGTCTATCCACATGTCCGTTAACGGTATTGGCGACGTCTAATGTGCCGATGCTGCTGATGGCTTTGCCGTCATAGGCGACGACTTTCAGATCAGGCAGATTTTGTCCTGCATTAATCATTGATACGCCCACAGAGCTTAAGCTGACGACACCGGTTTTATGATTAATCACATAAGGATTGTTGTGATCATTTACGAGGTAATAGCTGAGTTGATCGCCGTCAATATCTTTTGCCGCAGCTTTGGCGACAATATCGCCGACTTTCGCTTGACCTTTGACAAATTGTTTGACTTGTGAAGTGAACACCGGTGTTTGCGGCGCATGATTGACTGCCGTGACTTTCACGATAGTGTCGGCAACATCCAATCTGCCTACTTCGCTAGTCGCTTGTCCGTCATAAGCCAGTACTTTCAGATCGGGCAGGTTTTGTCCTGCATTGACCATTGCCACACCTCTTGCGCTAAGTGTCACAACGCCTGTTTTAGCATCAATCATATAAACATTATTCGGGTTTTCAGCCAAATGGTAGGTGACTTGATCGCCGTCGATATCTTTGGCACTGGCTTTGGCAACGACATCGCCGATTTTGGCCTGACCTTTGACGAATTGCGTGACTTGCGAAGTCACTACAGGGGTTTGCGGCGCATGATTGACGGCAACCGGTTCGGGATCTGAGAATTGTAAGGTTGAAGTCGAGCTGCTTGCTCTGCCGTCATGGGCAATCACGTTGATAGATGGCAGGGGATAGCCGTTGTTCATGGCATAAGCGCCTGTAGAGGTTAAGTAAATATACCCTGTTTTTGCATCGATGCTGTAATAATTGGAATGATTGCCTGATAAATAGTAGTTGATGCTGTCTCCATTGGCATCAAACGAGCGCACCGCCGCAATCAAATCTCCCGATTTGGCCTGCCCGCGTACTAATGAATTTGAGATATAGGTAAATTCAGGCGTAGTCGGGGCATAATTAGGCTGATAATAATTGTTAAAGTAGTTGCCATATGTCCCATAGAAGTTACTGTAACTATTATAGTAATTACTGTAGTGGCTACTGTAATTAGCTGTAAAATTATTTTGGTAATATGAACCTAGTCTATACATTAAGAGCTCCTAAAATATTACTTGCTTAATTAAATAATTTGTCGGTGTTTATATGTACCGTCAGATATTTCCAGTAAATAATTTTCTCGAATAATGTTCAATACAACAGATGAGTGGTTAGGTATCTAATATCATTATTGATAGTGAATCATTTGACATGTTTATATTATGCGTCCTTGCGTATCGAGAGGAAATTCTGCTTATTTGCATCGGCAGTCTATACTGTTAAGCAAGCAGGATTGATATGAATTTATTATAAATCGGTGATTTATAATAATCTCGACTCAGTGCTTAAATTTAATAAATAGCGCTGAGTCGGCATGGATTTTACAGGATTGTTTCTTTAGATTAAAGAAAAATTAATCTCGTTACATCAAATGTTTATTAAATAATTTGTTTTATGAAAACATAAAAAATCCCTCTAAATGAGGATTTAACGTGAATTTATATTATAGTGTATCAATTTAAATAAGGCTTACATCAACATCGAAGCGGCTTTGATAAGCGCGCCGAGTTTGTTCAGGGTTTCCTGCCATTCGCTGTCGGGATTGCTGTCATAGACGACGCCGGCGCCCGCTTGAGCATAGAGTTTGCCGTTTTTAATCAATCCGGTGCGGATAGCGATGGCGAGATCCATATTGCCTTTCCATGCCCAGTAGCCGATGGCGCCGCCGTAGATGCCGCGCCGCGACAGTTCCACTTCATCAATAATTTCCATGGCGCGGACTTTTGAGGCGCCGGAAAGCGTGCCGGCGGGGAAGGTGGCTTTAAATACGTCCAAAGCGCCGGCATTGTCCGCCAATTCGCCTTCTACGTTGGAGACGATGTGCATGACGTGGGAGTAGCGTTCGATGCCCATTTTTTCCGTGACTTTAACGCTGCCGGTTTTGCAGACGCGTCCGATGTCGTTGCGCCCGAGGTCGATAAGCATGGTGTGTTCGGCGAGTTCTTTTTCGTCGGCGAGCAGATCGGCTTCAAGCGCCAAATCTTCTTCCATCGTCTGTCCGCGTTTGCGTGTGCCGGCAATCGGGCGGACGGTAACTTTGCGGTTTTCCACGCGCGCCAAAATCTCGGGCGAGGAGCCGACGATTTCGTGATCGCCCATGTTCAGCACGTACATATAGGGTGAGGGATTGGTGATGCGCAGGGCGCGGTATAAATCCAGCGCGGGGCGGTCGAAATCGATGTGCAGGCGTTGCGAGGGCACGACTTGCATCACGTCTCCCGCCGCGACGTAGTCTTTGATTTTATTGACGACGGCTTTATAACCGTCTTCGCCCATTTCGTATTGCGGACGGAAGCGTTCCGCCTTGGCTTCGCCGAGCGCTAAAGGTGCAGAGGCAAAGGGCGCGAAGAGGGCGGCTTGCATAGCGTCGAGTTTGGCTTCGGCTTGGGCGATGCCCTCGGCTTTGCGGCAGTCGGCAATGGCTAGTAAATTCGCCTCGCCGCGCAGATTGTCCATGACGACGACGGCATCGGATACGCAGAACAGCATGTCCGGCAGTTGGAGTACGTCGTTTGTCGGGCGTTTGGCAAGGCGTTTTTCAATGTAGCCGATGCAGTCATAGGCAAAATAGCCGACCAGTCCGCCGCTGAAAGGCAGGTCTTCGGGAATATCCGCCACATGGCGCTGCGCATGGAAGGCTTCTAAAAAAGCAAAGGGATCGCCGCTGTGACGGCTGATTTCTACGCCGTCGCGCTGATGGACAATCTCGCCGTTTTTGACTTGAATCCATTCGTCGGCAGGCAGTCCGACGACGGAGAAGCGCGCCCAGCGTTCGCCGCCTTCAACCGATTCCAATAAATAGCTGTAAGGCGCATTGCCTAGGCGTTGATAAATAGCGACGGGGGTCAGCGTGTCGGCTAAGACTTTGCGGCGCAATACGCGGTGTGTGATGTCTGTGTTCATCGGCGAACCTTGGCAATTTCGCCGCGCATGGCGGCAATGGTGGCGGCATAGTCTTCGGCAGCAAAAATGGCTGAACCGGCGACAAACATATCGGCGCCGGCGGCAGCGATGTCGGCGATATTGCCGGTTTTTACGCCGCCGTCGACTTCTAAGCGGATATCCATGCCGCTGGCATCAATCCATTGTCTGGCCGCTTTGATTTTTTCCAAAGCGCGCGGAATAAAGGCTTGTCCGCCGAAACCGGGATTGACCGACATAATTAAAATCAAATCCAATTTATCGGCTACCTCGTCCAGCACATGCAAGGGCGTGGCAGGATTAAAGACCAAGCCCGCTTTGCAGCCGCGGCTTTTAATCAATTGCAAAGAGCGGTCGATATGGCGGCTGGCTTCGGGGTGGAAAGAAATATAGGCGGCGCCGGCATCGGCAAATTGGACGATGAGATCGTCCACAGGTTCGGCCATCAAATGCACGTCAATCGGCGCTTGAATACCGTAATCGATTAAGGCTTGGCAGACCGCCGGCCCGAAAGATAAATTCGGCACATAGTGATTATCCATCACGTCAAAATGAATCACGTCCGCGCCGGCAGCAATCACATTTTCGACTTCCTCGCCGAGGCGGGCGAAATCCGCTGCCAAAATCGACGGCGCAATCCAATCTTTGAATACGGGCATTGCAATCTTCTCCTGCTGATTTAGAATTGCGCCATTCTAACAAAGCGACAAGCCGATGACAGCCATTCATTCTTATCATTTTGCCGAGCTGGATTCTACCCAAACCTATTTGCTCAAACATGCCGCCCTGAATGCGGCGGTTTTTTGCCGTGCCGAACGGCAAACAGCAGGAATAGGGCAGCGTGGCGCACAATGGCAATCGCCGCAGGGCGGATTGTATTTTTCCTTGCGCTATCCCTTGGCGGGCGGTGCGGCATTGCATGGCGGACTGGCGCAGGCCTGCGCCCTCAGTATCGCCGAATGCCTCGACCCCGCAGCGCAAAGCCTGCGTCTGAAATGGCCGAACGATTTATACGTCGGCGAGAAAAAAATGGGCGGTATTTTAATCGACATGCTCGGCGATAGCGCCGTGATCGGTATCGGCATCAATCTCCGCGGCGAGCGGCAGGACATTGCCTATGCGGACGAGCATTTTCCCGCCCTCAAGACAGACGAATTTTATCCGCGCCTGCAAGAAGCATTGCTGCACATGCTGGAAAAATGGGCGCACCATCCCTATTTAGCCCTCAATCATCGCTGGAATGATTACGACCGCTTTTATGGTCAAGACATCCGCTTGGAAGCGCGGACAGATAGCGTGCGCAATCTGGGTATCGACCAAAAAGGACGTTTAATCATCGCCGATGAACAAGGCATTGCCTGCCTCAGCAATGCCAGAATTTCTTTGCAGTCTTAAACAGGGCAAATCATTTAAGGAACATTATGTATTTACTCATCGATGCCGGCAATTCGCGCTTAAAATGGCTTTATGGCAATAACGTGCCGGGGATTGTCGAAGCCGTCTCTTACCGCAGCGACTGGCAGCGCAAACTCTATCTGGCTTGGCATCTGCTGCCCGAGCCGCGCATCATCGCCTTTTCCAGCGTCAATCATGCGGAAATCGAAGAACAAGTAGCGGCATTGGTGCAGCGTCTGTGGCAGAAACCCCTGCATACCTTTACCGCACAAAAGCAAACCAATCATACCCTGACGATTGCCTATGAAGAACCGCACACCCTCGGCACAGACCGCTACCTCGCCATGCTCGGCGCGCGCAGTTTGAGCCAAGATCCCTTCTGCGTCGTCGGCTGCGGTACCGCCATCACGCTGGACGCGGTGGACGGCAGCGGCAACCATCTCGGCGGCTTAATCCTGCCGGGCATTCGTTTGGCGGAAAACGCGCTCCTGCAAAACACGCAGAAGCTCATCCCGATGCGTTGGACGCCCAATCCCCTCGGCACGGATACCGCCGGCTGCATCGGCGCCGGCATTCATCATGCCCTGCCGGCAGGCATCGACCACATCATTGACGAACTGGAAAGTACGCACGGCTATTATTTCAAACGCTTCGCCTTTGGCGGCGACGCGCAAATTCTTTTCGGCAACCGCCCCACCTACCGCATCGAACCCGATTTACTCTTCGGCGGCATGATTGCCCGCCTGCAACCGCAATCCTCACAACCATAGGAAAATACGATATTTCAACACATAGAACGACACATAAAGCGTCGCTCTACGTGTTGCCCTGAATTGGAAGAGGTTACACCTCTCCCACAAGATTATCCTCCCTAAGGGGAGGGGTTTTAACCAGTAAGGAAATTTTGATAAAAAATAGCACATTTATAGATGTGCTATTTTTATTTCTTTTGTTTTCTGATTGATACATTATTGAGAGATATGATGATTGTTATATTTGTTTACATAAAAAATAATTTTTAAATTTAATACGCTATAAAGTGATAGTTGCATAGCTGTTACTGTTTGACTATGATAGACGCGCAATAAATTGTTATTGCTATAAAAATAATATGTTACAGTTGCTTATCTTCTAGAATGTTAAAAGGAAAACAATGAAAAAATATCAACGCTATGTACTCTCAATCGGTTTAAGCATCTGCTTGTTGGCTCCTGGCGTCTCTTGGGCGGAAAGCTTCCGCCTTTTGCGCAATTATCCTGATCGTATGCCTTTGAGTTTTATGAACGAACAAGGTAAACCGACAGGATTTGAAACGGAATTAATGGCGGAAATTGTCAAACGCAGCGGATTATCGCTGAATGAAGAATTTGTGCCGAGCATTCGTCACGGTTTGCAGGCTTTGCGTGAAGGTGAGGCGGATTTGCTCGTTGCGGCGGTGAGTATTACCGAAGAGCGGAAGAAGGAATTCGATTTCAGTGAAGAATATTTTCTCTCCAGACCGATGATTATTACCAAAGACAGCAGCATTAAAAGTTTTGCCGATTTGGCGGATAAAAAAGTAGGCATGATTCAAGATTCCGTGCATGAGCGCCGCATTCGCGCCGTTCAAGAAGGAACGGAGCAGGAAGGCTCGACGCTTGGACGCGATACGATTTTTTTGGCTTTGAAAGATATGCTGCAAGGAAAAAGCGCGGCGATTGTCGGCGGCGAATCCTATATGGCGCAAATTCCTTCTTTGTATGAGAAATATCAATTAACGGCGGTTTTTGATGATTCGTTTGCCCAAGATCACTATGCGATAGCGATTAGAAAAGGCAATGATAATTTGCGGCTGAAAATCAATGTGGCTTTGCAGCAAATGAAAGAAGACGGCGCTTTGCAGCGGCTGACGGATAAATGGTACGGACAGAAAAAGCTTTAATATTTGTGTTGGCATATTGTCGGAAAAGTGGAAAAAGTACAGGCGGCGCATTGATTTCTCATGCGCCGCCTTTGTTGTGTGAAGAAGTGTTTATTAAATAACGAATGCAGTTTATCCTTGAGCGGAATCAAGCGCGCTTAATTTCTTGCCGAGCAGACGTTGCGTTACTACGCCGGCAGTCATCGAACCGTTCACATTCACCGCGGTGCGCATCATATCAATCACCGGTTCAATCGAAATCAGCAAGCCCGCCAATTCAATCGGCAAACCCAAAGTGGACAGCACGATAATCGCTGCGAAAGTCGCGCCGCCGCCCACGCCCGCCACGCCGAAAGAAGCAATCACGACCACGACGATAACAGAAGCGATAAAAGAGAAAGACCAAGGATCGATGCCCATTGTCGGCGCAATCATGATGGCGAGCATGGCGGGATAGACGCCTGCACAGCCGTTTTGTCCGATGGTGGCGCCGAAAGAGGCGGCGAAATTGGCAATCGGCGAGGCGATATGCAGGGCTTGGGTCTGCGCTTCGATATTCAGCGCAATGGTGGCTGCCGAGCTGCGCGAGGTAAAGGCGAAAGTCAGCACGGGCAGCACTTTGCGCACATAATCTTTCACATTGCGCCCGCTGGCGTAAATAATCGCGGCGTGCATCAAGAGCACCAAAGCAAGGGCGATATAAGAGGCGACAAAGAATTTTGCCAATTGCAGCAAGGCGCCCGCATTGGTGGAAACCATGACTTTTACCATCAGGGCGGCGACACCGTAAGGCGTGAGGCGGATAATCATGCGCACCAAAGCTAACACCCATATCTGCAATGTCTCCACGCACAGCGCAATGCGTTCGCCCTGCAGCGCATCTTTGCGCGCCACTTGCAAGGCGGCAATGCCGAGCAAGGAAGCGATAATCACGGTGGAAATCATGGCGGTATCGCCCAAGCCGGCTAGGCTCGCCACGATATTGCTCGGGATAAAGCTCTGCAATAAAGCGGGAATCGTCAGAGCGGCGGCCTTGTCTTGATTTGCCAACATACTGGCGCCGCGTGCTTTTTCCGCTTCGCCGGCGACTAAGGAAGCGGCATTGAGGTCAAAGAGATTGGCGATGACGATGCCGATAAATGCGGCGGCAGCGGTGGTCAGCAATAAAGTGGCAATCACAAAAAAGCTGATTTTGCCGATGGCGCTGGCGCGCTCGACCTTAGCCACCGCCGCCAGAATGGAAACAAAAACCAAAGGCAGGGCAATCATTTTCAAGAGTTGCACATAGCCGTTGCCCACGATATTGACCCACAGCAGCACTTCTTTCGCTAAAGAAGAAAAAGACAGCAGCAAGCCGTAGACAAGACCGGCAAACAAACCGGCGAAAACGACTTTGCTTAAAGACGATTCGCGCTGCTGCCAATGAAACAGACCGTATAAAATGCCGATAAAAGGTAGTAAATAAAGCAGAATTAACATAGAGATTCCTTAAAAATAAAGGCGCATTATCGCAGATGCCGGCAGGTGCGGGTATCGTGTTTATTTATGGTCTGATAACTTTTGCTTATGAGGGCTTTCAGCGGCGGACGGCATTTTGCGCTATAATGCCGCGATTTTTTAAATCGGGAGGAAATATGCGTATTGTTGAAGAAGCCCTAACCTTTGACGATGTTTTGCTGGTGCCGGATTATTCGGAAATACTGCCGCGCGACGCCGATTTGAGCGTCTGGATTGCACGCGGCATCAAGCTCAATATCCCGCTGTTTTCCGCCGCGATGGATACCGTTTCCGAAGCGCGTTTGGCAATTGCTTTGGCGCAATTGGGCGGCATGGCGGTCATTCATAAAAATATGACGCCCGAGCAGCAGGCGCAGGAAGTCCGCAAGGTCAAACGCTATGAATCAGGCGTGATTCGCGATCCCCTGACCACCACGCCCTACACTTCGATTGGCGAAGTGCGCAGTATTACGCGCGAACATGGTTTTTCCGGATTGCCGGTTTTGGAAAACGGGCGCTTAGTCGGCATTGTGACGCGGCGCGATGTGCGCTATGCCGATGATGCGGGCTTGGTCAAAGATGTGATGACGCCGCAGGAGCGATTGGTCACGGCAAAAGAAAATACGCCCACCGAGCAAATCAAAGCCCTGCTGCAAGAACATCGGATTGAAAAAATTCTGGTCGTAGACGATGAATTTCATTTGAAAGGTTTGGTAACGGTCAAAGATTTGCGCAGCGCACGCGATTATCCGATGGCGACAAAAGATGAAAACGAAAGTCTGCGCGTGGGCGCGGCCATCGGACCGAGCGGCGACAGCGAGCAAAGGATCGAATTGCTGACCAAAGCCGGCGTGGATTTACTGGTCGTCGATACCGCGCACGGACATTCCAAAGGCGTGATTGAGCGCGTACGCGAATTGCGGCGCAGTCATCCTGATTTGGCGATTGTCGGCGGCAATATCGCCACCGCCGAAGCGGCGATTGCCTTGGCAGATGCCGGTGCGGACGTCGTGAAAGTCGGCATCGGGCCGGGCTCGATTTGCACCACGCGGATTGTTGCCGGTGTCGGTGTGCCGCAAATTTCCGCCGTCAGCAATGTGGCAAAAGCTATGAAAGGACGCGGCGTAACAGTGATTGCCGACGGCGGTCTGCGTTATTCAGGCGACATCGCCAAAGCGATTGCCGCCGGTGCGCATGCGGTGATGGTCGGCGGATTGTTGGCGGGCACGGAAGAGTCGCCCGGCGAAGTCGAGCTCTATCAAGGACGTTCTTATAAATCTTATCGCGGCATGGGTTCGCTGGGCGCGATGAGCGCAGGCTCTGCCGACCGCTACTTCCAAGGCGGACAAAAAGCGGAAAAATATGTGCCTGAAGGCATTGAAGGTCGAGTGCCCTATAAAGGCGCGGTTTCTGCCGTGATTGAGCAATTGATGGGCGGCTTGCGCTCCTCAATGGGCTATGTGGGCTGCGCCACTTTGGAAGACATGCGCGAAAAACCGCGCTTTGTGCGTATCAGTAATGCGGGTATGCAGGAATCGCATGTGCATGATGTAACGATTACCAAAGAACCGCCGAACTACCGCCGCTAAAAACGAAAGCGCAGAATATCTGCGCTTTTTTATCAAAATTTCCTTACTGGTTGAAGCTCCTTCCTTTAGGGAGGATAATCTTGTGGAAGAGGTTACACCTCTCCCAATTCAGGGCAACACACAGAGCGACGCTTTATGTGTCGCTCTGTGTGTTGAAACATGAGTAAATAATATGAAACAAGACAAAATTCTGATTTTAGATTTCGGCTCGCAAGTAGCGCAACTGATTGCGCGACGTGTGCGCGAAGCCCATGTGTATTGCGAATTGCACCCCTACGATATGCCTTTGGACGACATTAAAACCTTCAATCCCAAAGGCATTATTCTTTCAGGTAGCCCGCAATCGGTTTACGATGATGCGAATTATCATGCCGATACAGGTTTGTTTGATTTGGGCGTGCCAGTGTTAGGGATTTGCTATGGCATGCAGTTTATGGCGCACCATTTTGGTGGTGCGGTGGAAGCGGGTAATCAGCGCGAATTCGGTTACGCGCAAGTTAAAACCATTGATTGCGCACTCACGCGCGGCATTTTTGACAATCAGCCCAATCATTTAGATGTATGGATGAGCCATGGCGACAAAGTGGCGAAACTGCCAGAGGGTTTTATCGTGATTGGTGACACGCCGTCTTGCCCGATTGCGATGATGGAACACGCCGAAAAACAATTTTACGGCATTCAATTTCACCCCGAAGTTACCCACACCAAACAAGGTCGCGCTTTAATCAACCGTTTTGTGTTGGACATTTGCGGCGCAACGCCCAGCTGGACGATGCCCAATTACATTGACGAAGCCGTTGCCAAAATCCGCGAACAAGTGGGCGGCGATGAAGTGATTTTGGGCTTGTCTGGCGGGGTGGACAGTTCTGTGGCGGCGGCATTGATTCATCGTGCGATTGGCGATCAACTGACTTGCGTGTTTGTTGACCACGGTTTATTGCGTTTGAATGAAGCGGAAAATGTGATGAATATGTTTGCTGCGTCCTTGGGCGTGAAAGTGATTCATGTGGACGCAAGCGAGCAATTCATGAACAAATTGGCAGGCGTAAGCGACCCCGAACGCAAACGCAAAATCATTGGCGCGGAATTTATTGAAGTATTTGATGCAGAAGAGAAAAAACTCACCAAAGCCAAATGGTTGGCGCAAGGCACCATTTACCCCGATGTGATTGAATCCGCAGGTGCCAAAAACAGCAAAGCCCATGCCATCAAATCGCATCATAATGTTGGTGGGCTGCCTGAAAACATGAAATTGAAATTGCTCGAACCCTTGCGCGATTTGTTTAAAGACGAAGTGCGCGAATTGGGCGTGGCATTGGGATTGCCGCGTGAAATGGTCTACCGCCATCCCTTCCCCGGGCCGGGTTTGGGTGTGCGGATTTTGGGCGAAGTGAAACGCGAATACGCCGATTTATTGCGCCGCGCCGATGACATTTTCATTGAAGAATTGCGCCATACGGTGGACGAAGCCTCGGGCAAATCTTGGTATGATTTGACCAGTCAAGCCTTTGCGGTGTTTTTGCCTGTGAAATCGGTGGGCGTGATGGGCGATGGGCGCACTTACGATTATGTGGTGGCCTTGCGTGCGGTAGTTACCAGCGATTTCATGACGGCGCATTGGGCGGAATTGCCCTATGCTTTGCTGGGCAAGGTATCGAACCGCATCATCAACGAAATCCGCGGCATCAATCGCGTGGTGTACGATGTGAGCGGCAAACCGCCTGCCACCATTGAGTGGGAATAAGCCTCTGCCGACAGCAACTGTTCTATACTCGGAGAAACGAAAAAGCATACAAAGCGAGCCAAGCCCGACATGCTTTTTCAATTCTCCGGCTATAGCACACTCAGCCAAAAGGTCACATACATAATCTCTTCCATTCCCTCGGGCGCAACATTTAAGCGCTTGTTAATATAAGCAAGCAGAAAAACATTGCTTAAATAATTAAGATAAAAATATAGGGAATACGGCGCGTGGACTGGATAATTTGCGTAAATATAGTCGAAGAATTGAAAAAGTATTACGGCGTTGGCTCGCCTTGCCGTAC
>ERZ1023499.60-NODE-60-length-23857-cov-10.183976_pt1 | contig 23857 bp, 24 predicted proteins | sample MGYA00380544_ERZ1023499 | MGnify/ENA primary metagenome ERZ1023499 (study PRJEB33173, sample SAMEA4830353) | metagenome | study: EMG produced TPA metagenomics assembly of the PRJEB25223 data set... | reverse complement strand
CCTGACTGTCATTTCCTATTATTTCGCTTCAGCATACTTTTTGAAACACCACCCAAAATATTATTATGAACATCCAGATGAACTAAAATCTGCCCTAGATTCATGCCAGCTTAAAGTGGAAAATACCGCTAAAAATAATGGGTTAGATGAAAATTTAAACTTGACTAAATTATTTAATATCAGGATTAAAAGTGATGAGGAACTCGTAAAAATTACTAATGCAATCACAGCCAGTATTAAAGAGCTTAGCAAGTTAGAAAGTGATAAGACTTGCCAGCAAGCCGTTATTGCAAAACGGGCTATTGAAATAAATAATTTAAAATCTGCACAACTAAATTATTCTGATGTTTGGCAGAATGTTATTAAAGAGTCAATAGCAGAGCTAGAAAAAGGTAAGGACTCATTAGAAAATCGTTATAAGTTAGAAAAAGTATATAGCTCACTTGATTGGTCGGAGTTAAATAAAAAATATAAAGAAAGTCCGTGTAGAGAGTACAGTAAAGAATGCAATGAAGAGGAGGATAAAATCCTAACCAACTATTGGAAGCAGCAACGAGAAACTGCACTTAACAAGCGGATTGAAGAGCTAAAAGCAATGACTTTTGAAGAGCTTCATCAACTACCAAAGCCTCAAAACTGTCAGATTGGTTTTTTAGGAGTTGATCAAACTAATTTAGACTGTTCAGCCATTCCTGACACGCTTAAATTTAAGAATGTCGAAAAAATTTCTGAGTATAAAAAAGTCCTTCTAACAGGAGATGTTGTTCAAAATTACTCTCCTATGAAAGAAAATTTGGCAGCAAAAGAAAAAGAGTATTGCGGTTCTAGTAAAACATTTAGTTTATGCTCATTTTACTCTAGTGCTAATCGAGAAGTTAAAGAAGCTATGCGGGAATATTTAGCTTCTAATGACGAAACATTGATAGCAGAGTATAACAAATGTTATCAATCCTTACAGTCTGCAAAAAATCTACAGGAGAAAGGTAATATTAAATTTGATACCCCCTGCCGTATTATTAAAGAAATAGCCGCTGAAAAGATAAGCGACGGTGATTATAAAGTTTATAATAAAATAGGCGACTTTGCTGAACCATTGCAAAATATAACAAAATAGTTTTATCTGACATTTGCTTATTATTTATTAAATAAAACTAGAATTCTGTCGCCATTTCGCAGACTATCTTTTCAATATTCGTAGCAACTTATATTGTGCTTCTAGTTAGCGCAGGGTTGTTCGGCTAAATATTTAGCTAAAGACTCTACAATAAATAAAATATTTTTATATTCTGTTTATTGTATATCTCAATACGGCAATTATTTTATAATTGCCGTTGTAGCTTTTGTAAGTAGTATTTAGGGGAACTAAATAGGCTGCATCACCTTCAACAATATATTTTCTAAATAAAAAATTAGTGTTGGTAGCATTTGTATTTAATTGCGCTAATACAAAATCTCCAGTTTTTGGCTTTGCATCTTTTTCAAAAGCAAGCAGTATATCTTTAGCAAAGCTAGGTTGGGAGGCTGCATTCAGCATACTTTCATCTGGGTTTTTTAACAGAAAACCATTTTCAATGTCATACAGCGCAGCTAAAAAATTAATATCCTCTGGTAACTTGTTTTCGCATAAATATATTGTCAAATTTTCTGTATTTAGGCATGGCATCATCGCCACTATTTTTTTTGTCTCATCTGAATGTCCAAGCATCAGCTCATCCAAAGATGTATTCGTTATTTTGGCAATTTCAATCAAAATTTCAGTTTTAGGATAGTTCGCATAGTCTAAAGAAAACCATTTACTGACAGCTTGGGGAGACACATCAAGTAACTTTGCAATTTGTAAGCCTCTACCATGCTCTTGCAACCCTATTTTTGCAAAAGCTTTTTCAAGCGACTTCACGAAAATTTCTTTATTCGGCACATAATTTTCTAAAATTTTATTCATGTTTCTATCTTGGTTAAGTAACAATAGCGAACATTTTCGCACATTTGGTTTACGAAGTGCCTGAAAAAATATAAAGAAGGTTGAAAAAAAAACGCCCTATTTGTAAAATACACTAAAAATATATTTTGTGCTTTATAAGATAGATAGATAGTGTATTTTATTATGAAACTATGTCAGTATCTGAAAAAACATCACGGCGAGGCGGCTAGGCTTGCTAAAGAGCTAGGCGTAACGCCTGCTGCAATTTCAAAATGGAAGCAATCAAATCATGTGCCGGCTAATCGTGTTATTGGTCTTTGGCTAGCGACAAACAAAGAAGTTAAGCCTTACCACGTCCGCCCTGATATTTATACTCCCGAAATCATCGCACAAATCTCAACACTAGAACCTCTCTAGAAGATAGAAATGTTTGAGCTTTTAGGTTGTCAAATTACTGTCCCGCCTGCCCACATGAGCGCTATCGTGCGTACAGAAAGCTCATCAAATCCATATGCCATTGGTGTTGTGGGGCATTATTTGTCGCGCCAGCCGTCATCTGAAGCCGAAGCGCTGGAAGTCATTACCCAACTCCAATCCGATGGGCATAACTACAGCGTAGGACTAGCTCAAGTCAACAAAGTCAATTTCGGGCGTTATCTCAGCAAAGACAAGCTATTTTCACGTTGTGAGAATCTCCTTGCCGGCTCAAAAATTCTCAAAGCTTGCTATGACAAGCATCAAGATTGGAAGAAGGCATATAGCTGCTACTACAGCGGTAATCCGGTCACCGGATTCAGGCATGGCTATGTTCAAAAGGTTTTAAAGAATCTAAAAAAACCATTGCTCACATCAACAAGTGTTGCGTCTTATGCCTCTTTACAGCCAATAAAAATCATCCCGAGAAAATCATCAAAACCTGCAGCTGCAACTGTAACAGCTGCAAGCCAAGTTCAACCGCTATCACTTAAACAGCGGCGTTTAAGTGCCAATTTATCCATAACACACTAAGAGGTATCTATGACCACAGAAAATCAACATACCACAGCTGAACTTAAGGCTGGTATTGATAAAAGCAACACACACTTTCGTTTTAGCCGAAAGGCAAAACTCGCAACGATCTTTGGCATATTAAGTTTGTTAGCAGTTCAGCCGGCCGCGGCGCAAGCATGGGCGCAACAAACTGGGCAGGTTGTTGATTCAATTGGCACTGGTCTCAAATTCTTGTCCCGCGGAATTGGGTTTGCTGTTATCGGTTGGAGCGTCATTATGATTTGGATTGGTAATAAGCGATTACAGGATCTTGTTCCATTTTTTATTGGTGCAGCTATTTTAATCGCGGCACCTGAACTTTTGAAGCTAATCCCGTGATGAGTGCCAAGTTTGAAGCCCCGCTATTCCGCGGGGCGACAAAACCGGTGATGTTTTTTGGCATCCCGGTCAATGCATTGCTGCTAGTTTCAGCACCATCATTTCTTGCCTTTTTTATGCTTTATGACGTGCTGGGATATTTCTCGGCACTGCTGCTTGTCCCGATCATCGCAGGAGTTCCTGTGATGCGGCAAATCACAAAACGTGATGATCAGCATCTGAACATGCTGATGCTGGAATTTAAGGAACGATTTGGCTGGTTACGGCGTAATCGCTTGCATGACTTAACTATCGTGCCGCCGCACAATTTGCGCAAACACGAGCTGTTGGGAGAATAAAATGGCTGAAACTTACGGTGCAAATAAATTAATCCCATACAGCAGCCATATCAGCCCTGAAATCATCAAATTACAAGGCGGATCGTATGTAATGACTTTTCTTCTACGCGGTGTGCCGTATGTAGGCATCTCACAAGATGAAATCGATAACCGCGTGTTGCAGATCAATAAATTGATTGCTCAGCTGCGCGCACCCGACCGTGAAAATGTCTATATACAAAGCCACTGCTTACATTTTGACGGCAATGCTTATCTGCCGAACAGTTATGCTGAACATAGCTTTTTAGCTGAGCTGAATAACGATTATGAAAACAAAGTGATACATGGTGCGCCGATCATCACAACAGAATACTATCTCAGCTTGATTTACCGCCCATACAAACGGGTCGGCGGTATGGCAACCATCAAAACAACCAAGCGAGAAATCGCTGAATACCAAAAGAATGCCATCGAAGCTTTGGCAAACCTGAAAAATAAAGTCTTGGGCAGCTTTGCAGAATATAAACCTGAAGTCCTGACAGCTTATGAATATCCTGATAATCCTCATGTAACGTTTTCAGAACCGCTAGAGTTTTATAGCAAAATCATCAATTTACATACAACGCGCGTACCTATTATGCGTGCGCAGATTAGCGAATATCTTGCAACGTCAACCCTGACTTTGGGAAAAAATGAAATTATCCGCGTTGATACCGGGCATGGAAAGTTTTATTACTGCGCAATCTTAACGCTATCTGAATATCCTGACAGCACGCTAACAGGGCAAATCCAGCGGGTCTTAGAGTTACCTTGGCGCATGATCGTGAGCCAAACCTTTGTACCAATCAACAAAACAACAGCCAGCGAGTGGCTCGGGCGCGAATATAAACGTCTAGAAAACATGGACAGCGGCTCAGAGCAAGACTTACAAGACTTACTTGACGCACGCGAGGGCGTACGCGCAGATAATTTCCTGCTGGGTGATTACTACTGGTCAATCATGCTGATTGATGATGAGCCAGATAGTTTGAAGAGAAAAATTGCAACGGCTACAGCATTAATTGCCGACTGCGGCTTTACTGCATCAGCCAACAGCGCGGCTAAACTGCACAGCTATTTTTGCCAATTGCCGGGCAATATACACCTGCAACCACGGACAGCAAAGCTATCATCACTCAATGCAGCACAGCTGATGCCCTATCAGATTCAGTCACGCGGCAAAGCCTCTGGCAACCCGTGGGGAGCAGCAGTCAGTATGCTGCGTACCGCCAGTGACGACATTTTCTACTTCAACTTCCACAAATCAGATATTAACAGCAATAACACCGGAGACCGATTGCCCGGCAACACTATGATCACCGGGCAAACAGGTGCCGGTAAAACAGTACTGCTGTCATTTTTGCTGGCGCAAGCTCAGCGTTATGAGACACCGCCAACAACCATTATTTTTGACAAAGATCTTGGATCTTATGTATTCGTCAAAGCCATGGGCGGACAATACGCAGAAATTAAACTTGGTGAACAGACTGGCTTTAATCCTTTTCATCTCGCCAATACAGAAAGCAATCAAGCATTTTTAAATGAGCTGATCGGCACAATTTTAGAAATGGACGGCATGGGCATGCCGACAGCAAGCGAAAAAAACATGATTGCCGATGCGGTCATCAAAACGCTCTCCAGCCCGAAAGAAATCGCCGATATCGAAGCATTTGCCAACTACCTGCCCGATGGGGATAACAGTATCCGCCAGCGGCTGAAACCGTGGACAGAAGGGCGGTATGCATGGGTATTCAACAACCCAATCGATAACTTTGAGCTTAATAGCCACATTATCGGCGTGGATTACACGCAGTTTTTGGATATGCCAATAGTGCGTACGCCGATTCTCATGTATCTGTTTCACCGAATTCAAAAACTCATTGATGGCCGACCCATCATCATCAGCCTTGATGAAGCCTGGAAACCGCTGCAAGACGAAAAATTCCGGCAGTACATTGAAGACAAAGAACGCACAATTCGTAAAGAAAATGGTTTGCTCATTTTGACTTCGCAATCACCGAGTGATTTTTTTGCCAATGTTCCCAAAGCCATGATTGAACAAATCACCACACAAATCTTCTTACCGAACCCGAAAGCCAAACGGGAAGACTATTTGGGACAGCTGGGACTAGATGAAAGTGAATTTTCCATTATCAAAAATATGGGGGTGACATCACGCGAGTTCTTAATCCGCTATCAAGGCGAAACTACGCACTGCAAGCTGAATTTACGTGGCATTAAAGCCGTTGAAGTCATGAGCGGCTCTGAAGACCGTGCAAGGCTTGCCCAGCGTCTTATCCGCGAATACGGAGAATCTCCCGAAATTTGGCTTCCAGCGTACTACGAACAAGTTAAAACCCTCTAAAATCTAAAAGGAAACGCTCATGAAACTCAAAACAGCAGTTAAAACACTCACAATCAGCATTGCAATTGCATTGGCAGCATTACATGCAAATGCTAGCGGCATCCCCGTTGTTGATGGCGCATCCATTGCACAATCTGCTCAAAATCAAATACAAACTATTGCGCAAATGGTTAAGCAACTAACAGAAGCACAAAAACAACTGCAGCAGATGAAACAGCAATACCAAGCCATTACGGGTAACAAAGGATTCGCTGATATCCTCAAAAACGGCGGCATTAGTGATGACATCCTCTCAAGCTTTGACGATTTGATGAAAGGCAACACCGCAAACATTGCGCAGCGCGTACAAGACTATTTTGGCAAAACAATTGACTGCCCAAAGGGCGCTGATAAAGCACTCTGCACCGCAGAATATGAAGGCATTATCAAAGAGGCTTACGCGGAAAAGCTCAATACAGAATTGCAAAACCGCCTGCAAAAAGTGCAAGAGTTATCACAGCGCGCGCAAAGCGCCAATGATGCTAAATCCATGCAGGAACTGCAAGCAAACATTGCGCTAGAAGCCAATGCCATTGCGATACTCAAGCAGCAATCAGATAATTTTGAACTGTTGCAAGAAGCGCAGAAAAAAATTATTTCAAAAAAAGCTCAGCAAACATACGCATCACAAGAATGGGAAGAATTGAAAAAAAATAAAGATTCTTCCAGTGAATTAGAAATTGAAAATTATAAAAACATATTAAATTAAATAAACAATAGGTAGCAATTATGAGCATGATAGATTTTTTTCAAGAAATTGAGGAAAATATTTTATCAAGTATTGATAATATTCTAAATCTATCTGCTACATTTTCTGGAGGCGCAAGCATCTTAGCAATTTCATTTACAAGTGTATGGTTTGTTTTTAAATCCCACAACATCATGATGGGGTATACTCAAGAGCCATTTTTAGAAATATTAAAAGATTTTTTAATTAAATTTGTTATTTTCTTTTTCATTTCTATCTCTGCTTCAGAATTTACAAATTTATCTAAATCATTTCTGATTAATCCTACAATAGAGCTTGCTGAAGAAATATCTGGGGCAGAAAATACAGGTGTCTTTGCAAAAGTAGGTAAGTTATTGGATGATGTTGTGGAAGGGATGACAACAGCAACATCACCCGATGAAAAAAGCTCTGAGAAAGGTGCTTGGGGAAAAATAAAATCATTCTTCAGCAGTATTTATGATGCTATAGATGTAAAAGGCTGGCTAACAACTATTGGTATAATTTTAAAGTTAATGATAATTAGTGCAGGAGCGTTGTATATGGGAATAATATCATTTATGACTGTATTAACTAGCAGAATATTTGCTTTTGTATCTTTAGCTGCTGCACCAATTTTTTTATTATTTTCTGCTTTTACTGTAACAAGAAATTGGTTTTGGTCATGGTTTGCATCAACTCTAGGATACTTATTTACATTTGTAGCTGTTTTTATGGTTTGGGGTTTTATGCTAAATATTACACAGTCATTTTTCTTTGATCCAACTCGCACCTCAATTTTAACTTGGGAAAGCACAGCTAAAAGTTTTTTTGCTTGTTTTTTTATGGCAAAAGTAATTGCTAGAATTGGTGATTTAGCTAGTAGTTGGTTCAGCGCTGGAAATATAACAGATGGCACTAATGCATTATTCGCTGCTTTGGGATATGGTTCAATAGGTAAAGCAAACTCTAGAGTTAAAGAACATCATGAAAATCGAAGAAGACGAAAATCTAATAACCCTAAAAAACCAAAACCAAATCCAGCAGAAATTGGAAAAGCATGACTTTTAATTAATCTAATATTGGAATTTTATATGAAAATAGTTTTAATCATTTTAATGTTACTAACCTCCGCCTGCTCATCCGTTAAATCCTACGAAAACGAATCTTTTCCTGATAGCAAAGCTGTATGGAATCCGATTAACCCAGAAAACTTTTCAAAGACTGAAGCGCAGCGTATTTACGAAGGGAGTATCGGCAAATGAAGTATTTTGAACAAAGATTAGACGAAGAAAATATCAAAGCTAAAAAAGCGGCATGGGCAATGACCGGCGTATTAGCATTGGTTTGTTTAGGACTAACCGGCGCGATTGTCAAAATGCTGCCCCTTAAAATGACGGATGTGAAAGTGCTTGTTGTCGATAAAAACACCGGCCTGCCTTCAGAAATCACTGCTTTATCGTCATTTGAGACGGGTAACGTCAAAGACGTTACCGCAAATGAGGCGCTGAACAAATACTTCACGCAGCGCTACATTATTGCCCATGACAGCTACAACTTTTACGCGATCCGCGAGGCGTATGCGGCAGTGCAGCTGTATTCCGACCCGCAGGTTTTCAAAGACTACACGCAAAAATTCCAGCCGCCTGTTTCAATCGAAAAACAATTAGGGCGTGACAAAGTGCTGGATATAACTGTCTTATCCATGACGCCGTCTCATGTACCGACGCCATTTAAAGACAGTGATAGCGGCGGTGTGACTATGCAGGCACGGGTGGAAAAGACCATCCGCAGCAGCGATCAAGTGCTGTCGCAGTCAACCGGCACAGTCACCATGACCTTTGGTTATGACGCAGATCTTGCCATGGACGAGCGGGCGCGCAACATGAATCCCTTTGGCTTTACTGTGACCTCTTATCGTTATGATCCAGACCAAGCGCAAATCACACAAAGCAGCGCGCAGGGAGATACGCCATGATTCGCCGCAGCTTGATACTGGCTTTAGTGGCGGCACTTGCTCAAGCGGTATCGGCACAAGGCATTCAATACGTGCAGTACAACCGCGACAAAATTCCTGCGATTGTCACAGCCGCAGGTATCGCGACAGAAATCATCTTTGAAGATGATGAAACGATTGAATACAGTACTTTCGGGTTTTCTAGTGCTTGGGAAAGTCAAGTCGTACGCGACCATATTCTTGTTTTCAAAGCCAAAGATGAACAGCCGGAAACGAATTTAATCGTCCATACCAACAAACGCGATTATCTCTTCACCGTCATTAGCGGCAACAACGACTGGAAAAACGATCCCAATACCAGCCGCGCGGTGTATTCGATGCGCATGACCTATCGGGACAATAAAAGCAAAGCAGCACTGGCCGCCAAAGCCCAAGCAGAGAAAAGCAAAGCCGAACAAGCCAAAGCCGACAGTATCTTGCGTAACCGTGACATCAGCCCGCAAAGCGGTTATCTGCACGCTAATTATGACTACCGCGCAAGCGTCTATGCCGGTGACCTCATTCCACATCGTATGTGGGATAACGGCACACTCACCTACATTGCGTTTAAGCCCGGCACAAAGCGCGGCGTAGTGTATGAACTAGACCATAACCGCAAAAGCCATCTCATCAATCAGCACACAGAAAAAAACGGCTTGTTAGTCGTACACGGCGTGTATCAAAACCTCATTATCCGCTTGGGTGATGAGGCGGTGGAAATCCGGCGCAATACCCAAGGCGGCCGTATCGAAAATGACAAAAAAACCAGCGTTGACGGCACCGTACGCACCGTTGCCGACACCGCGCCAACCGTCTATGGCGCGCCTATGCCGAATCAAAATCTATTGGGACGCAGATTATCGCTCGTGCCTACACCAACACAGCCAGCAACCATACCTGCATCAGAAGAAACCGCTGTAGACGAACTCGAAACAGCGCCTGCCAGCAAATTCACCCCTGAAATCATCACCATCACCGCAGAACCTACACTGCAATAACGGAGAGTCGTATGGAACACGAACAAGCTGAAACCATCTTAACCGCAGAACAGCACCAACGCTATGTAGCAGCACGCCAAAAAGCAGGCATGGACTGCATTACCGATTATGACCGCTGGGACGATGCCCATCACGCCTTAGCCGAGCTAAACGATGCCATCAGCACGGCGTGGGAAGACAGCGAATACAACCCTGAGAACTACAAAGACTTTGCGCAGTTTGATGAGGACAGTCAGCGGCAAAAAATTCTCGAGGGTAAAAAAGCCTATTGGCAAGCGTGTGAATTCCTAGAGCAAGACATACAGCGATTAGAAGCACTGCTTTTCAATCCCAATAACCCTAACAGCCTCACCAACGATCTTTCATAACCCGCCGACACCTTAGGAGCATACGATGAGTACAACGACAGACAGCCCTAAACAAGACCATCAAACTCAGCCTCAATTTTTAGCCGCTGAGCGTATTGACCTGAACGCATCTTATTTTCAGCGGCATAGCGTCAAAAAACTGGGCGCACAGTGGGACGGCTATACTTGGTATATTGAACAAGATACGCCATTAGAGCCGTTTTATGACTTTCTGCCGGGGCAAGAACGACTGAAGATTGACCTTGCTAAGTCCGAGATTGAAGCCCAAGCGCGAGGCATTCAGGGCTACACCGTTGACCGCGAAAATTTCCGCGAAAGCGGGCAAATTTATCTTCAGGGCATTGCCGAGACATTGATTGAGCAAGGTTATCAAACCAAGGCCATAGAAATCAGAGACTATGGCATTTTCCAACACCTCGAGCGCGGCGCAGAAAAAATCACGCTGCACCTGAGTCAAGACAATGATCAGACCGCTATTTACCGCGTCTCACTCTCCAATAGAGCGACATTAAAAAACGCCTATTCACCTTGGCAAAATGCCGAAATCACTGACAAAGCGGTCGCGATTGAAAAAACGGCGGCTTACATTGCCGAAAAATCTCCCCTTTTGGCGGTAAAACGGGCGCAAAAAAACGCAAAAACCACTCAAACGGCGGCAGAAAATACGGCACAAGCACGTCATTACATTGACGTGCCTTACATGGAACGCTTTGAGGCAAAAGGGCTTGGACCCTACAGCAAGCACCACAAGCCGCGCCGCAAGAAACACGGCAAACGCTCAAAGAGCAGGCGGAACGCACCATCGTTGCCAATCCACAAGCACCGCCAAGCGAGCTGCACGCCACGCAGACAGCAGAACAAGCTGCCTCCGTTCAACAAGAACCAGCCCAGCAAACATTCTGGCAGACGTTTTACCAGCGCCATGACGAAATCCAAATGCTCGACAGCATTATGGCAGAAAAGCCCGTTTATCTTGCCGTACCCTATGAAGACAGACACGAAGCCAAATCCCTAGGCGCAAAATGGGACAAAGGCAATGGCTCTTGGTATGTACCGGCCGGCATAGATAAAACGCCGTTGCAGCACTATCTGCCGAAACTCGCAGAAGTCACCAGCGGTAAAGATATCAATGACTTTATTGATGCTGCCCGCGGCATCGGCATACAAATGGGCGGTTTTGACAGCACCTCACGCAGCTGGCAACGGCTGCCGATTGACGGTAAACATTATAGCCATAAAGATGGCGCGGTACGGCTATACGATAACACCGACGGAACAATCGGCGGCATTGCCCGCAATCTCTCAACAGGCGCAGAAATCACCTGGTCTAACCGCGGCGCAGAAAAAAGCTCACTGGGTAAAGAACACAAAACAGCGCTCAAGCTCAATGCTGATCTCAGACAGATCGCCATGCAGGAAATGCGCGATACCGTCGCACATTTGCGTAGTGTTGATGCCATTGTGCTGTATCAGCAATTACCGCCTGCCCGCGGTGATGAACCGTATGTGCAAAATAAAAGCATGCAGCTCATCAACAGCTTAAAACGCCTCGATGATGGCACAGTTGTAATGCCGATTCTAGATGCGCAGCGTGATGAAGATGGTCAAATACGCATGCAAATCCGCTCATTGCAAACCATCAGCCCAGAGGGCGGTAAAAAACTCATGACACAAGGCGAAAAGAGCGGCTGTTTTTTTGCCCTCGGCAACACAGCTTTTGCCTATCAAAATCCCAACCGCGTCATCATCGCCGAAGGGCTTGCCACAGCAGAAAACGCCTTACAAATTGCCCAAACACAACAGGACAAAAGCACATTAGCCATTGCGGCGGTGGATTGCGGTAATCTCCTGAAAGTGGCGGATAAAATTGCTGAACTCTATCCCAATGCAGAAAAAATCATTGCGGCTGACAATGACCGCAGCACAGAATTCAAAAGCGGTAAAAATCCCGGACTAGAAGCAGCACGGCAAGTGCAAGCCAAACACCCAGACATGCAAATCTTCTTGCCGCCTGCCATTGACGGCAAAAGCACCGATTGGAACGACTATCTGCAAAAAGAAGGGATAGACAATGCGGTAAAGCATTTTCGGGCTGAAGAATCTGTCCAAACGCAAACTGTACAGCCTAAAACCCAGCACGCACCGCAACACAAAGCACTTGAGCTGAACATAGACGGCTTATGCGCCCGAGAGATTGGCAAAGTGGCTTACCAAGCCATTGGAGGCGATATTCAAAAACTCCCTGAACTCAAAACGGCTTTGGCTGAAAAGGGCTATCATCTCGATGGCAAAGCACTCAAAGCCGCCGCAGGTCATCCGATTACCCTGCAAGACGCATTTACTAAAGCGGTCAGCAAAGCACCTGCCAAAAATCCCGCAGCGCCTGCACAGACATACGACAAAGAGGTAAGCCGGTGAGTGAGGAGCGTTTCTATTACTCGGCACTAGAGGCTGAACTTGCAGCCGCGCCGATGCAGCCGGCTAGCATAGAGACGTGGACGCAATATCTGGGTGGCAAAGTCAATCAAGGCAAAGTCAAAGCCGATGAACTGAAATACACTTGTCTCATTGAACAGATGCCTGAGCTGGCAGATGATGGCAAAATCCGTAAAGCAGATCTGAATAGCATGCAGCATGAAACGCAAAATGGCATGCAATTGAGTTTTGAGATCAGCCATATTTTGGAGCAAAACGCGAAAGCTGGTCAGCAGCTGTTTTCATTTGCACCGCTGTATAGCTTGGATACGCGAGAGAATTCGGATTTTGCTCAGGCAGTAAATAGTGTTGCAAACGGTGAAAAAGTGACGAGGTATATCAAACTCGGCACGACACCAGAAGTCTTAAAATTACTAACAGTACCAGATCTAGAAGTCACCGTTGGCGGTGCAGTACTCCATAAAGCCATGCTGGGCAAACACAACATTGCTCCAGAAGTGTTAAAGCAGCTGCCTAGGGAAATCAATAATCCCGTGGCAATAATGCTTTCACGAACTCAAGAAAATAGCTATGTAGTGCTGACAGAACTGACAGAAAAAGAAAAAAACACAGACAAACCTGTGATCGCTGCTTTACATGTAAAGAAAATACGCAATAACCTTGAGTTGATTAACATTGCAAGCGTCTATGGCCGCAGCCAATCTCAAATTAAAAAAGGCTTAGAACACGATTTACTATATTGGCATAAAACAAAAGGTTCTCAATTTCTAAATCGGCTCGCGCTTCAATTGCGCCCTGGCTTCGATTCAGTTTCTGAGAACCTTTCTGTAAAAGATATTAAATCAGACAGTGATTTAAGTCAAGAAAAATATCATCAAACCAAAGCCTTACTCACCGAGAAGCTCGGTGACGCTGCGCGTTTGATTACACTCACAGACAAACTCCCAGACGGCGCACCGCTGCTTGGTGAAGGCGTACATCTACGCGGCAGCCGTGAACACGGTCAGACCTACCTCAATCCCGAACGCATTCATCCGCTCTATGACAGCAGCGGCAAAGAAATCCTCAGCCGTGATGAACGCGTTTTGTGGGTTGCCCATCATGAGCTATTTCATCGCGGTATTAGCGTGATTGGCGCTGAGGTCATGCGCACAGAGCTGGAAAAAGCCGACCGTAATGACTTTGTGCATCAGCTCGCAAATGCCATCACCGCAGAATGCCAGCAAATCGCCCCCGAAGCTGCACCACGAACCCGCTTAGAAGCCGTGGAAGAAGCCCTTGCAGAAATCCACGCCGCAAGGCAGAACCAGCGCATGGATGCTTTGATTGCGCGTTATCAAACACACAATCCCGCACTGCAAGCACCCAAAGAGCAAACAGGCTGGCATGCGCGCTTTAGCACTTATGCCAAGACGGTCAAAAATACGCTTAACCGCCTGAGCGGACGGGAAACGGAGATCAGCCATCAAGACATCACCGCACTGATTCGCCGTGTGAGCGGACAAGCTGCGCAGGAAATTCTCACGCCTGAACTGCAACGCGATAAGCGTCATAGCGTTGCGCCACGGTATGAACACACAGCTGCCGCCAATGCCGGCGCATCGCTATGCCTAAACATTGATGGGCTTTGCGCCCGCGAAATCGGCAAAGCGGCTTACCAAGCCATTGGAGGCGATATTCAAAAACTCCCTGAACTCAAAACGGCTTTGGCTGAAAAGGGCTATCATCTCGATGGCAAAGCACTCAAAGCCGCCGCAGGTCATCCGATTACCCTGCAAGACGCATTTACTAAAGCCGTCAGCAAAGCACCTGCCAAAAATCCCGCAGCGCCTGCACTGCCAATCCGCCAACCCGTAAAAACAGCTGAGATAAGCGAGATGAACCGATGACACAAAACCGCCGACAACCGCTTGTTACCCAACGTCAATTGATCTTTGCCCTTGCTGGATTTTTGACCGCGGCAATTGGATATGGATACGGCGCATATTATGGCTATCAATTGGCACAGGCGCGGCAAAAGCCCTGTGTGCAAGACATGCAGGACATACCGCTCAGTATTGCTAAACCAAGGACAATGAAGGAAAACTTATGAGCCAAGAACAAGAGCAAAATCCGGCAGCAGCTGCCCCTAACGGCGGTATCATCATTGAAGAAAGCACAGATAACAGCGCTTTAAACAGCGGTTCAGGGCGGATAAAAACCTCCTCCGGAAAACTGGCCGTACTGATTGCGCTGGGCGTTTCTTTGCCGGCGCTGGGTATTTTCGGCGGCTTTAACTACATCAAAAGCAATCTGCATTTCGGCGGTGATGACGCACCCAAAACCAAAACAACGCGTACCTATCACAGCGCGCCTGACAGTATCGGTAAATTCATTCCGCCGGAATTGCCAAAAGCCGAAAAAACACCTGAACTTATTGCCGCTGTTGCGATAGAACCCGAACCAGAACCTATTGTCATCCGCCCGGGCGAAGCTGCACCTGCTGCCATACCAACCGCGAACCCGCAAGACGAAGTGCGCACTAAACGCTTGACATCCGGCATCAATGCCTATACCGCAACGGTATCGACGACCGTCAATACCGCCAATGCGGCCAATCCAGCAGAAAACGCCAATACAGCAGACCAACGGGTGAAATTAATGGCAAACATTGACTACACGCTGGTCAAAGGCACGAAAATTCCCTGCGTGCTGGAAACCAATATCATCAGTGAACAAGACGGCTTTACCAGCTGCGTGATTAGCCAAGACGTCTATAGCGGCAATGCCCGTATTTTGCTGCTCGAAAAAGGCACGCGAGTGAGCGGCGAATATCACGGTAGCGTAAAAAACGGCGACCGCCGTCTGCAAGTCATCTGGGACAGACTCATCACGCCCTATGATGTTGCGGTGCAGATTAAATCGCCTTCGACCGGCCGCTTAGGCGCATCAGGGGTGACCGGTAAAGTGGATAACCGCTGGGGACTGCGTATCGGCTCAGCATTGTTGGTCAGTCTTATCAGTGATGCACTCAGTATCGCAGGCGATAAGAGCGATAGTGCAGCAGTCATTGTGGATTCCAATACAGCAGACACCTCGCAATCACTGGCTGAAAAAATATTGGAAAAAAATATCGACCTCAGCCCGATTATCTATATCCGCGAAGGGGAAGTCATCAATATCTACGTGGCAGATGATATTGACCTGTCTGCCGTCTACCAAGCTCGCAGCGTTTGGTTTGGAGCGCATTGATGTGTTTGCCGCAAGACGCACTGCAATTTAGCGATACCTTCAACCGTTTCGGCGGTGTTGAAGGTTATACCCAAGCACTTGAAATTGGTGCAACACAGTTACCGCTGGATCGCTGGGTGCAGGTACGCACGCCTGCCTTTAAGGCGGAATATGGAGATTGGGAAACACTCAACTATCAAAAAAAGATAGATAGTTTTATTGAACGAGCTATTGCCAGTCATGATCCGAGAGAAGCATTAGAGTTTAGGCAAGTTAGTGAACATGAAATTCAACAAATTCGTAAAGAATTGGGGGTTGATGCAACAGGTTTTGTTCATGAATTCGTCGCACATGAATTTAAACATGCCTTTAATCGACATCATGCAGATTCTTTCAATGAAAAAAACCAACGGTCTTTGACATTAATGGATTTAAAACGCATTCCTGTTGTCTTAGACGGATATGATCATTTGCGCATTAAGCCAGCAGGGCAGAATAGAAGTTCACTGATATACAGCAAAGCCTTTTCGGGCGGAAGAATTGAGTATGTTGAACGTGTTTTAGAAACCTCTTCACGTCAAAAACCCAGACTATCCACAAAAACAGTCTGGGTCAAATCGCCGACTGGCGCAACATCCAGCCCACCGCAGGTTTATACTCCTGAGCGATCAAATGAAATTTTACCTTTTAGCAACGGCAGAATCAATCCAGCAGATATTGCAGCCACATTAAACCCAATAACAGGTGAACCCACCCTAGACTTTCTCACCCGCAGCGTTCCCAGCCCGCTGATTGACCTCAACGGACTCGGCAACCGTGAAGCTGCGCGCAAGCTGCATGACAGCGTAAGCGGCGATATTGCCCATTTGCCTTTACTTATGCTCTCAGCCCAAGCCGCAGGCAAACAGATTGACGCTAAAGCGCTCATTCAAGCCGATACGCTGCACCCCATTCCGCGTAAAGACGTTTGGCTGTCTGTCGTGCGCAGTCTGCCTGAACAAAGCAACACCCGTACCCGACATCAAGACAAGGATATTAACCGATGAGTGCTTTACCACGCGATGCTATGCAGTTCAGCGAAACCTTTACCCGCCATGGCGGCATTGAAGGCTATGCGCAGGCGGTTGAAATTGGCGCAACAGATTTACCGCTGGATCGCTGGGTGCAGGTCAGAACGCCTGCTTTTAAAGCAGAATATGGGGATTGGGAGTTTGCGAGAGATAATCGAGCCATTAGAACCGCGAAAACTAAGGGGGAAGCCCAAATCATTTTGCGCGGTTTAAGCGCGATTGAGTTGGTCAATCAAGACAGCGGACTCAGAGCCAGCATCTCAAAGCGGACGGTAGAAAAAATTATTTCTTCAAAGGCATTTGAGAAGTCATTAGAAACAACCAGTAGTGGCTTTATTCATCTGGCAGCTGCCGCGAATGTGGATTATCTCTTTACCAACGGCATATTAGGCTGGATAAAGTCTGATAGAGCAGAAGCCATACAAGTCAAAGGGCTGCCTAGAATTTTTACTGCGATGACTTTTGAACAGTCTATGTATCTAGCAGAAACCACCGTCAAACTGCTTGATGAAAGATATGGCGGTAACCGTATTTACACGGTTGAAGCCATTAATGTCTTCGACAGACACCAAATCATTGAAAAATTTATTGAAGACACAAAAAAAGCGGGAAACACTTACCCAATAACAATGGCGGAAACAAATAAGTCTAACCCTTATCCGAATTCCCTCCGGTCTCTCGGCGTTTCCCGAGTGCTTAATCTAGCAGAAAACATCATTGTATTCAACAGCAAAAATCTCTCTCAACATCTCAACCCGTACACCTTCGAGCCACCGCGTGATTTTCTCGCCCGCACGCTGCCCAGCCCATTGATTGACCTCAACGGACTCGGCAACCGTGAAGCTGCGCGCAAGCTGCATGACAGCGTAAGCGGCGATATTGCCCATTTGCCTTTACTTATGCTCTCAGCCCAAGCCGCAGGCAAACAGATTGACGCTAAAGCGCTCATTCAAGCCGATACGCTGCACCCCATTCCGCGTAAAGACGTTTGGCTGTCTGCCGTGCGCAGTCTGCCTGAACAAAGCAACACCCGTACCCGACATCAAGACAAGGGTATTAACCGATGAGTGCTTTACCACGCGATGCTATGCAATTTAGCGAAACCTTTACCCGCCATGGCGGTGTTGAAGGTTATACCCAAGCACTTGAAATTGGTGCAACACAGTTACCGCTGGATCGCTGGGTGCAGGTACGCACGCCTGCCTTTAAGGCGGAATATGGAGATTGGGAGTTTGCCCGTGAACACAAGCTGCATAGACATAGTCAAAATAAAAAAGATGCACGCAATATTTTAAGAACGCTAACTAAGACAGATCTAACGAATATAGATAGCGGTATTGTTGCCAATTTATCTAATAATTCCGTTGATAAGATTTTATCTTCTGACGCTTTTGAAAAATCACTGCTTACAACTGATACGGGATTGATTCATCTTGCGGCGGCAGTGAATGTTGATCTTCTTTTCACTCAAGGCATCTTAGGATGGGTAAAAAATGATCGTTCAAATGATTCCAATATCGTTGGTCTTCCAAGAATTTTTGCGCCAATGACGTATGAAAATAAGATGTATCTAGCAGAAACCACAGTTAAATTATTTAGCTTAGGGGAAAGCGGTCATCGTATTTATACCGTTGAAACGATCAATATCTTAGACAGTCAGCAAATCATTGAGAAGTTCAATTCGGACACAAAAAAAGGAAACGCCTCCCCAGTTACTGTGGCGGTCGCAGACCTTAGTGAAACTAAGCTGACTCCCATCCGGCCTATCGGCGTTTCCCGAGTCATTAATCTAGCAGAAAACATCATTGCATTCAACAGCAAAAATCTCTCCCAGCACCTCAATTCATTCACCTTCGAACCCACCCTAGACTTTCTCACCCGCAGCGTTCCCAGCCCGCTGATTGACCTCAACGGACTCGGCAACCGTGAAGCTGCGCGCAAGCTGCATGACAGCGTAAGCGGCGATATTGCCCATTTGCCTTTACTTATGCTCTCAGCCCAAGCCGCAGGCAAACAGATTGACGCTAAAGCGCTCATTCAAGCCGATACGCTGCACCCCATTCCGCGTAAAGACGTTTGGCTGTCTGCCGTGCGCAGTCTGCCTGAACAAAGCAACACCCGTACCCGACATCAAAACAAGGACATCACCCGATGAGTACTTTACCGTTATCTCAAAGTTCTGCTGCCGCAGACATTGAACTCCCGCCAAAAATCGTTGCGCAGATCAATCACACCTTTGACGCGCTCGGCATTCTGCCCTTGATGCGCGAACCCGGCGTAACAGAAATCGCTATCAACGAACCAAATGTGATCTATTTTGAGCAGCACAGCCAATGGAAACGTAAAGAGGTGGTGAACAACTCCGATATGCTGATTGAAGGTCTAGGTACGCTGCTGGTCAACCATGCCGGACAATCGCAAAAGTTTGACGTAAACAATCCCATGCTGTCTCTCACCATGCCCGTCGGTGAACGCGCGCAGCTGGTGCGCAATCCCGCTGCCGAGGCATGCAGCCTTACCGTGCGTATTCCCAGCAATGCCAAATTCAGCATGGATCAATATGAAGCCTCAGGCTTGTTTGCCGATATTATTCCCAGTGACGGGCATATCAGCCCCGAAGATCGGGAACTACAAGAATTGTTGGTAAAACGCGAATACCGCGCATTTTTAGAAGGCGCAGTGAAATACCGTAAAAATATCGTGGTCAGCGGTGCAACCGGCAGCGGCAAAACGACCTTCATGAAAACCCTCATTGACTTAATAGACTATCAAGAGCGCATTATCACCATTGAAGACGCACGAGAACTTTATCTTGATCATCCTAATAAGGTGCATTTGATGTATCCCAAATCCATGAGCCAAAGCACGGTGACGGCCAAGTCATGCTTAGAAGCCACCCTGCGCATGAAGCCTGACCGCATCATCTTGGCAGAGGTACGCGGTGATGAAGCCTTTTACTTCATTCGCGCGTGTGGGAATGGACACAGCGGCTCCATCACCAGCTGCCATGCCGACAGCGCCCTGATGACGTACGAACAACTGGCTTTAATGATCAACGCCAGCCCAGAGGGCGCAAGCCTTTCCTACGACGTTATCCGTCGGCTCATTATGATGACTATTGACATCTCTATTCACTTTGCTAATCACGGAGGGAAACGCTTTATCACCGCGATTGATTTCAATCCTGAAAGAAAATTCAAACTACTACAAGGAGCGTAATATGAGCCTGAATCTCCTCAATTCCAGCCTGTATCAAGAAGGCGTGCGTGGCGTCTATCTGCATATCCATCAGCAATTAAGCCACGACTTACCCCAATATGAATCTTCATTCAGCTTGAGCAATAACAGTCGTTTAGGGTTTTTCTCATTTATCGTGAAACATACGGATAAGCAAAAACAAATCGAGCTGTCCTCACCGAACATCACCTTAAACACCATGCAAGTCAATATCTGGGAAGATGAAGATATTACTAATTACTTCTCCGCTGATTGCTATGAGTTTGATGACTGGCGTGATGCCTATGAGTTTTTCCTAAAGCAGGCAAAAAGACTCATGGCAATTGCAGAGGAAGGGAAAACCCATGAATAAGAAAACTATCATGATTATGAGTACAATGCTTATCAGCATTTTTACCATTTGCTGGCTGGCATCATTCCTTTTCCAAGTTTTTATGAGCTTTCCCGTGGGGGTTAGCCCATTAAGAGCATTATTTAACTTTCAGCTGAACACGCAAGTTGAAGCAAAACCCCTCAGCATTTTTTACTACCACAGTCATTACAGTGCCAAGTACCCAACACAAATCAAATGGGCATGGATGTTATCGGTGATTGCGCATGCTCTGCTCGCTTGGGGTATTGCCAAACTTGCGCAAGAGCGTAAATCATTGTACGGCGATGCACGGTTTGCCACTGTTGCAGAAGTGAAGAAAGCCAATCTGCTGATTAAACGTCCGCATAACACTTTACCCAAAGACCTAGTTAAACATGGTTTATTTGCAGGTAAAGCCATTATTGTCGGCAAAATCGGCAACAACTATATCGGACTGGCCGATCAGCAATTTGTCTATCTCGCAGCGCCCACGCGTTCGGGAAAAGGCGTCGGCGTAGTAATCCCTGTTGGACTCTCCTATGACCATTCCATGGTGGTGCTGGACATCAAGCAAGAGCTGTTCGACATTACCGCTGCCTTTCGCGCCAAATGCGGGCAAGCCGTGTATTTGTTCAACCCCTTTGACCCTAAAGGCCGAACCGCACGCTGGAATCCGCTGTCATACGTCTCCCGCTCTGATGAGCTGCGTGTAGATGACATCAACCAAATCGCTATTTGCTTAATCCCTGACAGCGGCGGTGATGACAGCTTTTTTGAAGAATCTGCCCGCAAGCTCTTTATTGGTCTTGCACTCTACTGTTTGGACAAAGAACGCTGGTATCACGCCAACAACCTGCAATACACACCGACCATTCGAGAAATCCTTGATTTGACCACCAATTTTGAGGGTGAAGCGATCACACACTTCAACTCACTGATGGGCGATCCTTACGTCAGCGCGCTTGCCAAACAAACGATTAACTCTGCGGTATCGGCAGGTGATAAGACCTTTGCATCAATCCTCGCTACCCTCACCGCCAACCTCACACCGTGGTTATCAGAACCTGTGGTGAATGCTACCAGCGGTGATGACTTTGACCTGCGCGATGTGCGCAAAAAGCGCATGACCATCTATATCGGGATTCAGCCGAAAGATCTCGCCAAAGCAAAGAAAATCATCAATCTGTTCTACAGCCAGCTGATTAACGAAAACACCGCCGTGCTGCCGCAAAATGATAAGAATCTGCAATATCAATGCCTGATGCTGATGGATGAAGGCACGTCCCCTGGCCGTATTGCCGTGCTGGAAAAAGCCGTGAGTTATATGGCGGGTTACAACATGCGCATGCTGTTTATCGCACAAAGTCCGGCACAGCTGCAAGACCGTGCCGTATACGGCGAACACGGCGCACGCAACATACTCACCAATGTCGCTTTGAAAGTCCTCTACAAGCCCAATGACGTGGCAGACAGTGAAGAGTATTCCAAATTACTGGGCAAAATCACGGTCAATGAAGACACGCAAAAATCCCGCGGCGGTGGCAACAAAGGCGTATCCCACACCGAAAGCCTCAATCAGCGTGACTTAATGATGCCGCAAGAACTCAGACAAATGAGTAAAGACAAAGAAATCATCATGTTTGAAGGCATCAGCCATCCCATCATGGCCGAGAAAAACAAATATTACGACGATCCCGTCTTTGTCTCGCGCTATAAACCCTATCAAGGCAAAGCCAAAGTCTTACCGCTGAAAAAACGTTTAAACGCAGAAGAAAAAGACCAGCAAGAGCGCGAAAACGTCCGCAAAGACATTGATGGGTTAAGCCGCCAAACGCAAATTCTCGAGGACAGAATCAAAGGTACGCTCTACAAGCATATCGAAATCACCGTACTTGGCAATTTTATCGGCCGCAGTATTGAAAGCAGCGTGCAGGAAAGTACCGCTGCGCAAGCCAGCGCCGCTTAACCGTCCCAGTTACGCCAACTCGCCTAAAAAAAGGAAAATCTTATGGAAAAAATAGAACTTATTGACTACAGCCGCAAAGTCGAAGAAGAGAAAAAACAAGGACTTTTAGAAGGTCAAGACAATGCCTATCTGCGCCCGCAAACCGTTATGCCGGAACAACGGTCAATGCCGCACACGGCTGGACAAGCCGGCAAACCTTCAGCCCCGCAAAGCGCTTCCGAAAAACAAAGCGCCGACACAGAAAAAGACGGCAAAAGCACGCCGACCCGCGCAGATGAACACACGGTGGGCAATATCGATCTCAACTACAGCTACTACCGTTTCAATGCGGGCAATCAATACACGGAAGTCAAAAATAATGCTTTAGCAAAACTCGCGGGCAAAGAAGCCGTATTCCAAAGCAAAACTGACGGCTCAAAAATCCATGTACATAAAGACAAAATAGCGATCGACAACACGCCTGAAAACATCACCGCTGCTCTAGACATTGCGCAAGACAAAGGTTGGACAGCCATCAACATCAAAGGCGGCTCAAAACAAGCACAGGCGGAATTATGGTTTCAGGCGCAGATGCGCGGCTTAGACACGCGCGGCTACAAGCCCAGTGAGCAAGACATGAAACGCCTATTGGGCGCGCAAGAACGCGAACGCCAAGCGCAAGAAGAAAAGCTGGCCAAACAAGCCGAAAAGCTCACCGAAAACTTGGACATCAAACCCAAAGCGCCTGAACCATTATCAGAAAAAGCAGCAGAAAAACCGCAAGAAAAAGTGCCAACGGCAGAACAGCCCGCTGCTGCTAAAAAACAAGCTGAAACACAATCTCCGCCTGCCGTGACGGCTGAAAAAGAAAAAGACGCGTCTGGCGATGAACGAATAGCTGCCGCTAGAAAAGAAATCATGAACGAAGTCGAAAAATATTTCCCGCTGGATGAAAAAGAATACAAAGAGCTTGATCGACAAATAGAACAGCAGCTCACTTATGCGGTCAAAGGCGGCAAAGGCGATCTCAACAAAATAAAAGATGATATTAAAAAAGGTCTGCCGATAGTAAGACAGGAATTAGACCAAGCGGCAAAACTCGAGCAAAGCAAAGCCATACGGCAAGCGGAAAAAAGCGGGCAAACGCCCTCAAAAAATCCCGCAGTGCAGGCAGCAGCCAATAGCGCACAGCGCAAACCAAAAGAAGAGCGCAGCCGATGAAGACGATAAAGCAAGACATTGAATATTTGAAAACAAACGGAGGACAACATGCCAATTGAATATCAAAACGAACTTTACTGCTTCTTTTTCCCCACAAGATGGAGACCCCTATGAAATCATCAAAAGCCTTATTGTTAAGCCTCATACTGCCATTCGGCAGTTTCATCAGCACACCGGCACTGGCAGTATCAGAAGACGAATGCGCCATTTGGCTCTGCGCACCTGGTGGATTTCCTGAAGGTTGCAGTGCAGCAAAGTCGGCGATGATA
>ERZ1023499.50-NODE-50-length-27281-cov-10.100272_pt1 | contig 27281 bp, 19 predicted proteins | sample MGYA00380544_ERZ1023499 | MGnify/ENA primary metagenome ERZ1023499 (study PRJEB33173, sample SAMEA4830353) | metagenome | study: EMG produced TPA metagenomics assembly of the PRJEB25223 data set... | reverse complement strand
GCCTTACAGAATAAGGTTTTTCAAACTTTTTAGCACCTAAAATGTCCCTTTCCCCTAAAATGGTATTTTACTGTGTTAGTACTCTTTCCTTTTCCATGTCTGCAATTTTTCAGCATAGCGCAGGAAACATGATAAGCAAGCACATAGACCGTTCTCCATTATTTAAACGGGTGTGGGCGTAGAACGGCAGTCGATAGAGTATTGCCTAGCCGAGTAGAAAACCAGCGCAACTGAGGATGGGAAAACTACTCGTTGTTGAGGATGTTCAAAGCTATCGTGCTAGAGCAATGGCACAGCCTATCCGAATCTAGAACTTGAACGTATCCTCATCACCCGCCTAAACTTGTAGTGGTCAATTAAAATGCGACATATTTATAGATGGGTTTATGCAGCCATTCACTTAAAGGTATTGGGCAGCTAACATCAGAATAAGATTCATGGTTTCAGCCTCTCCAATATTAAGAGCGCACTGACCTTTCAGGCTTTCATTCTCCAGCCTGGCCTGCTTGAGTTATTTGCGAAATGATTGAATTTCTTTGGTTTGTGGCGTTAGCGCACGGGGAGGCTATACTTGGGCTTTGCTGGTTTCGTTCCTGCCGTAATTGCTTAATCCAGCGCTGTACCGATACAGTACTGCCGCCTATTTGTAAGGCGGATTGAGCAATGAGTGTAGTGATGATTAATGACTAATTCAGCAATTTCTTAAAAAAATCATATTTTGCGAATGCCTAAAATTTTTGTGACTTTTGGATTTTTTTGCAGATATTTTTTAACTTTATGACGAATTTGAATTTCAGAAGGAATATAAGAAAAGAATTGTTAATTTACCTATAACAAAAAATATAAAATACTAATCAAGTAAACTTGAATGTATTATTGATTATAATATAATTATTCATATATTATTATGTCTCTTCTGGGGAAAAGTGTATAATAAATTAAAAATATTGAATATTATTACTATATATAAAAAAATATCAGATATTAAATAGTTTTTTCTAAGAAAAAGGATGCCTATGAATAAATATAGCATTGATAAGATGGCTATGGTTATATAGTAATATAATATTCTATTATATTTTAAAGTTTTCTTCCAGTTCCAATCATAAAGTGAGCATAATGAAAAGAAAGCAATAGATAAAACTAACCATCCTAATGTTAATTGACTTACCATTGAGGCAACGATAGAAACAAAGGTCAAGAAAAATAAAGTGATTATCATACCAGTAGGGTTGTATTCAAAGTAAACGCCTTCTTCTTTGGCTATGTTTTTCTTGATTATGTTATTTCCATATTTTTGGCAAAGATATAAACTTATTATGCTAGTGATATTAGCTATAACAAAAGCAATCATATTATATTCCAACTATTATTTAATTTCAGGAGATACCCGTAAAAATATGATGTTCTACATGGCTTCTTATAAAGTCATAAGAACGATTTTCTTTAGGTTCTGTAATCGTTAATGTTTGACTGATTGTCGCTGGGTGGCCATCAAGTCTAATCACTTTATCAGCCAGTCTTAATACTTCTTCTCTATCATGACTAACCATCAGTACACTCAGTTGCGTTTCCTTCATTAGGTCTACTATCGTATTTTGCATTCTAATTCTTAATGGAAAATCTAACGAGGAAAATGGTTCATCCATTAAAAGCAAATCAGGATTATTGATAAGCGCTCTTGCTAACGCGACTCTTTGCCGCATACCACCAGAAAGTTCGTTGGGATATTTAAATCCATCGATTTCTCGCAGGTCCAGCTTATTCATTAAATCAGCAATAGTTAAGTTATTTCTACTTTTCTTGCATAGCGCAATATTCTGATAAGCGGTACACCAAGGTAAAAGCCTATGCTCTTGGAATAAATATGATAATTTACTGTTATGCTTATTTATTGTTCCCGTTGTGGTTTTAAAGATGCCAACAATCGCCTTTAAAAGCGTCGTTTTTCCAACCCCTGATGAGCCTGTAATGCAAATACATTGCCCAACTGGAACATCTAGGCTAATTCCAGATAAGATTGCAGCACCTGATAAATTGATAGATATATCGTGAATACTAAGTCTGTTCATTGACTTCTCTGGGTAAGACTAATCGGCGTATGGTATTAAGAACGGCATATTCCAAGAAAAGGATAATGAGCACAGCGATAACGACATAAGCCACTAAAGATGCGGTATCTAGGGTTTCACGTGAATATCCAATAAAGGCACCAATACCATGGTTACTAGCAAGTAATTCAGCCATAACAGTAACCTTAATACCCATTCCAACTGCGACACTTATCGCTGGCATTAAGGTGGTTACAATATGAGGTAGATACACGTACCGAATGCGCTTAAATAATGAAAGCTCATAGATTCTCGCCATTTCATGTAACATCATTGGTCTAGTATTCATGCTCATTACGCCCGCTGAGAATAACATAGGGGCTACACTCATTAGCACGGTAAAAATGGTAATGCCTGCTGAGTTAGTACCAAACCAAAAAAAAGCCATGACCACCCATATAATAGGTGGCGTTCCAAGAAGAAAAACATTCCAAGGTCTTAAAACGGTATATATAGCTGGGATAAGCGCAGAAAGCCAACCCAAACCAACACCAAAGAAAATGGCTATAAGCGTGCCTTTAATACTATTCACCAAGGTAATTGAAATATTACCAAAAAAGTCTTCTTTGGTTATTTCGATGACACGTTGCATAACCTCTAAAGGCTCTGGTAGCACATATATCCCTAGATTTTCAGCAGATATTTGCCAAAAAGCACATAAAGCAAATAAGCTACCTAATGTTGTTAGTATGCTGTAAAGTGGCGTCAAAAGTCTCGCAAAGCCACTGTGACGAACAATATAGCCATTTTCTTTTATCATATGAGTCAGTTAAACCTTAAAGAAATCATCATTAGGAATTTTTCCACCGATTAACTTAGGATTAAGCTGGTATAATTTATCATAATAGAATAAGAGGTTTTCTTTATACTTATCGGGTGATTCAAATGTAAGATATCCGTGAGTTAAAGCATTTTCCAAAACCGGTAAAGTAAATTTTGGCCATAAGTCTTTTTGCCCAAACTCTGCTGCTTTACTGATATTTTGCTTTGTCCAACTAACAGCATCCGCAAGGTTTTTACGTAACTCTTGAATCGCTTCTCTATTTTCTTCATAAAAGTGATGTTCAGTAACCAATGAAACCATTGGAATTGATGGCGCTGTATTAAACAATCTTCCCCACTCTTGCTGGATATCCATAGAGTAAAATACTTCATCCCCCGTAGCTTTTGCTTTTGCAGCAATCACACTAGCTTGTGGCTCTACTATAAGACAAGTATCAATTTGCTTATTTAGAAACATAGTCATTGCTTCGTTACTAGAAGGCACATTAAATACTTCTACTTTATCTTCAATTTTTGCCGCTTGAAGTAAGACTCGAAGGACATTATCAGGCATCGTATTTTTAGGATGTATTACCGTTATTTTTTTGCCACTTAATTCCTCTATATTATGTAAATTTTTATCACGAGACATAATATAGAAAAAACCATTAGTAACTAAATCAAGCATTCTTAGATTGGTACCATGATTATAAAAGTTTGCTGCAACATAAGTTGGTGTCAAAAGTAAAGGCATAGAATTACTTGCCAATCCAGCACGGAGCATATCTGGACCCTTATACAGTTCAAACTCTACTGGATTTTTACTATTATGTTTAAGAACGGATAATACAATTGCAGGAATCGCTGGAGGAGCCCATACTTTTAAAGATTTATCTGGGGCAGCGAAACAAAATTTAGGCATCGTCGCTACAGCTGCAGTAGCTAAACTTGTAGTAAGAAAACTTCTTCTTTTCATCATCATAACAATCTCCTTGATTTAAAGTAAACTCAGAATTTTCCACCAGATGTAATCTAGCGGCCAAAGGATTAACAACGATAAGCCAGCAAGAATCAAGCAATATCGCGTTAATTTTTTCCAAGACAAATTCCCCATTGTCTTTGCAATAATCAATGGTGGTGCTTGATACGGTAACCAAAACGTAGAAAGCCCTATGATTTGCGTCATATAAACAGACGATAGCGACAAACCCAAACCATGCGCAAGTGAAGTCGTTAACGGCGTTAAAACCGCAGGTGCTGCAGGCAGCGTCACCAATAACCCCATAATACTAGCAAGCGCAGATAATAGTAGAAATGAGATACCGTTTGACGGATGAACATTTAATAAAAGCAAATTAATTTTTTCAGCCAACACGCCAACTACCGCACTATGACTTGCAACCGCCCCCAGACTAATCACCCCTGCCACATACAACATCGGGGCAAAATTGAACTTCTCTAAAGGCTTTTCTGGCAAAACATTCATACCCGGCAAGAAACAAAAGATAACCGCCAACACCGCAATCCACGCGGTAGCAAGATGATGCCATGGCTCAGTTACCCACAATAATAACATACCAGCCAAAATATACATCAGTTTTCGCCGTGCAAGTACAGCAGCTTGATGATTATCCAACGATAAAGTTTGTGTACGCACACTTGGCGGCAGCATATTGCGCAAAGGCAGCCATAACACCAGAAATATCAACCCCAACTTGACCAGCCCTAAAATAGGAAAATGCACCACCAAATACTGCAAATAGCTTGGACCATGCCCAAAGAGCGCCTCTGTCGCCCCAAGTAGCACCGTATTCGGCACATTCGCTGGTAACACAGCAAAAGCTGGCATATACGTCGCAAAAACACCCGCTAACAACAAATGACTATAACCTTCCGATTCTTCTTCATACCCTAACTGAATCGCTAGCGCCTTAAAAATCGGCAGCAATAAAACAACGCGCCCCATCGCTGATGGCATGAGAAACACACATATCACGCCAAAGCACATAAAACCGATTAACGTTCGGGCAAAACTACGTTTAAGCCATGGTGCCATTTTGATAGCAATCGCCGCCGCTAGCCCCGTATGCTTCATAGCGGCACCGATAATTAACCCCGCAAAGACAAGCCATGTGCCAGAAGCAACGAAACCTTGTAGCGCCAAACTCGGTACTGCTAATTTCCCAAGACAACAAACCGTCATAAACAGCAAAGCCACTAACCACGGCGGAAATAATTGCATTGCCCACAATAAGATTGTGAGCAAGACAACAATACTAATTGTCCATACAGATGAAATAGGTAGATATTGAAAGAATGTTGTCGCTACTAAAATGGCTAAAAAACTAAAGCGAATAAACTTAGCTGAAGATGGGGATAGAAACATTTTAACCGCCAGAAATTGGGAGCATTAACATTAAGTTGTCATTATCTTTCAAAACATATGTATTAAGATCTAGTATTTGATTATTAGAAATAAAAACCATAAGTACTTTTATGATGTTATTATTATCATCTAGAATATAATCACTGAATATAGTGTTAGATTTACAAACAGTATCTCTGATAAAAGATGCAATATTTGTATTATCTTCACAAGCTAGTATTTCTGAATTTTTACCAGAAATTTTTTGCAATTGCCCTAAGTAAGTAACATTAATATTCATATTAAATCTCCATTTAGTTGAAAAATTATTGAACCGAATCTTGCCAAGAAACTATAGCATCATTGAATGCATCATTATTAGCAATATAAGGTTTAATATCTAAAATTATGGTGCCACTAATACAATCTAGGCCAGATACTAGTAACTTATTTTCATTTTTTTCTAATAATTTTACGACAGAAAAACCTATTGGATTTGGGCGATTTGGCGTCCTAGTTGCAAAACAACCGCGTAGTTTTCCATCTGCACGTACAGTTTTAGCTTGATATACTGAGCGATCAGCTTTATCGAGCCAATACAATACAATTAGATGAGATGCGCTCTCTATGTCTAATAATCCATCAATATATTCATTATCTATATAAAGACTAGCATATCCTTCAGAAAACCTAGTATTCTTTGGACAATCCTCAATTCTGAGATAAGCAGTTTCAATAAATCCAATTTTTTTTAAATTCATATGACCTAACCTTTTTTTGAAAAGAAAGCATGCGTTTTTAAAATATTATCAGCAATATCAACACTATAACCATAGCATCTTTCAGGATTTTTTAATATGCTTAGGATGTCCTCATCAAATAATTTCATTAATTCAGAATTATTTGATATTAATTCATACAGAGAAGACTGTTGTAAAACGGCTTGATTAGATAAATTTACAACAAGCTCAGATGACTTTACTTTCCCTATTTTAGGTGCAAGATGAAAAGTTAACATTTCAGAACAGATTAAGTCATTAAAAACACGGATATTTTCCAACATTCTATCTACATGAATATCCATATTCTGTAAGAGCAGAATGATGTTTTTTAGACAAGTTGAGGCAAAAATCATCAGGGTGGGAATTGAAATCCATTCCCCCCATAATTCACGAGGATCTCTTTCATGCTCTCCTCCCATAGCTTGTAATATAATTGGAATTTGAGCCCTAACCTGATTAACACAAACTATTGTCCGTTGACAAAGTACAGGGTTGAGTTTATGAGGCATGGTCGAACTTTTACCAGAATTTTTTTTCTTTTCCGACAACTCTAGAAATTCACTTCTACTAAGAGTAAATATTTCATTAGCTATTTTCCCGCAAGTTTCAGACAACATTGCAATAGTAGTGGCTATTTCAGCAATTCTATCTCTTGAAGTATGCCATGATTGTAATTCAAAGCTTAATCCAAGCCCGTTCATGACTTCTTGCTTAATTAATTCTGGTTTTTCTAGTACTGAAAATGTACCAACAGCACCGCCAAGCTGACCAAATAAACACGTTTTTTGAATATGAATAATTCTATTTAAGTGTCGATTAATTTCTGCCAACCACAAAGAAGTCTTATAGCCGAAAGTTATAGGTAAAGCATGCTGACCATGACTTCGTCCAATCATAGGGGTCTCTTTATGCATATCGGCAATATCATAAAGAATTTGTCCTAGAAAGGTGATATCTCGTCTGAAAATCGTCAATATTTCTTTCAATGCTATAACTTCGCCTGTATCAATCACATCTTGAGTTGTAACTCCATAATGAATGTAATTTCTTGCATCCTCACTACATTTATTTCTCAACAATTGAAGTAATGGAATTATTGAATTTTTGGCATTTTTATATGCTTCCCTAATTTCATTTTTATCCCAAGAAGATAGATTGCAATTTTTTACTACTTCTTCAGCGTATTCTTTTTTAACAATTCCAAATTTAGCCTGAGCTTTAATCAAAGCACTTTCAAAATTTAACCAACGTTGAAATCGAGAAGATTCATCATATATATACTTAATTTCATCATAAGTATAAAAATTATTTTGAAATTCGTAATCGAATGGATGTACTAACATTTAATAATCCTAAATATGTGATAAGCTATATGGATTTCCAGTTATAGTGCGATTGAGACATTGTTCTACCAAAATACTAGCTTCAGTCTCTAAAGAAGTTTTATTTTTTATTGATAATTCTATAAGCTGATTAATTTTATTTCTCATAATATTATCGGACATTGCAAGTAGCTCTTCAGATGTTGAAGAGATTTCAGAGCCGAATAATATATTCATAAAAAGTGTTCCAGCACTACCTGAAACAAAACTTGGAGTAACATAAATTCCTCTTTTATGCAGTATGTTATTTGCAGAAGTGGTCACCGCAAGATTAGCACCTTGCACTATGCCTTTTACTAAAATCGATTCAGCATTAGTATCATTAATTACATTTTCAGTTGCGGCGGCAATGAAAATATCTGCATTAATTTGATATATATGATTACTAGGAAAGACTTTGATGCCAGATATGTCAGTAGGTAATAAATTGCTATTAATATTCAATAGTTTGTCAATATCGATACCATTGCCAGTCGTATCAACAATACACTTTTCTGCATCTGCAATAGCATTTAGATTAATTTTCTCATTTCTCAAACGGAATAAAATACCTTTTGAGAGTGTACCAAAACCCTGTATTATGAAAGTATTATTAGAGTTGAGATGAGTATTCAACTCAATTGTAGCGCTACCTACCCCCCAACCAGCTCTTATTTGACCTAATGAAATATTATTATGAACTTTATTATCTAGTTTTTTTATATAATTATTGAAATCGGCTTGAGATAAATTCTGAGCTACTTGTATAGATTGCTTGATAGAACTAATACCCATTTTATTAGCAATATCATTTAATTCTGCAAAATTTGTATTTAGATCTGCACCCATTGAATAATTCAAAGTAATAAATGGTTTAATTGCACACATGAATTTATATAGAGCTTGATCTTTTTTTGGACTGTTCGGATCATAATCAATACCGCACTTTGCTCCATTAATTGGCAACCCCCATACTGCCATTTTTTTAGACATATTTCGGGCCATATTTTCCAGTTTTTCTTGGGTAAGTCCCTTTTGAACCCGAATACCACCAGCACTCAAAGCATATTTATTTCGATCAATAACTAACCAGCCATTAAATTTTTCATCTTTATCGTAATATTTAACTACTATTTCTGTTGATTCCATTGTTATTCCTACGTTTTACTTAAAAAATTATTTACTTCAGAAATAACGTTATCAATAATTATATCCGAAGATCCGATATGCTGTTCATATTCAAAAATTAGATCAAAGTCTTTCCGATTAATATCAAAATCAACTAGAGGGTGCTCTTTAATTGTATTGAATATATCTGAATTATCTACATAATGCTTATAGTCTTTGAATATGTCATAAACAATTTTATAAGCATTAGATTTATTCGTATATTTACTTAAGAAAAACAATATTTTTTCTGAAGAAAGTGAGTAGATGGAGTTTTTGATATTTCTGGAAATATTCTCTGAACATATTTCTATGTTAGATAGAATTTCATTCATCATTTTTATAGCGCAACCAGTATAATTGGTACTTTCTGACAGAACAACCCATTCAGCTCTCATTGAGCGATAATCTCGTTCATGTTCATTTATCAAGCCATCTAATGAAATAAAAGCCGAACATTTAACAAGTTTAGACAGTAGGACAACTCTCTCACATTTCTCAGGATTATGTTTATGAGGCATTGTAGAACTACCTATATCTTCTTTACTAAATCCTTCTCTAAATTCGCCAATTTCATTTTTTGATAACTGCAGTATCTCATTTGCTATTTTCCCATAAGTACCTGTCAATAAGGCTAAGATACCACTAAATTCTGCAAATCTATCCCTTGAAACATGCCATGCACATAATGGAGCTGATAGACCTAAATATGTAGCAAATTGGTTTTGAAGTTCAATTGCATTGGAACCAAGCGCACTCATGGTTCCAACCCCTCCGAAGAGTTGCGTAACTAAATTAGTTTCCATAAACAATTTTAGTCTTTTCGCATGTCTAAGCAATTCATCTAGCCACACTGAAAATTTAAGACCTAATGTTGTCAATAATGCCTGTTGGCCATGAGTTCTGCCTATTATAGCCTCATTTTTATATATTTTTGTAAAATATAGTAATTTCTTTAAAGTTTCATTAATTAATTTTAGTAATATTTGACAGCAAATCTTGATTTCAAGTGATTGCGCAGTATCTTGAATATCTTGAGTAGTCGCTCCATAGTGCAAATAATGTGCATATTCTTTAGGTAAGACTCTTTGCCATGCTTTTAATAATGGAACTAATGAATGACCAGTAAGCTTTATCTCTTCCTTTATATAATCAAAATCAAGTTTCCTCAATTCTGAATGTTTTCCAATATATTCGGCAGCAATTTTTGGAATAATATTGAGATCGGCTTGACTTTTTGCTAGAGCAACCTCTACATCCATCCATCTTTGTAATTTAGCTTTATCGCTAAATAAAATTTTAAATTCATCAAGCGCAAAACCACTTCCAAATACTTCGGAATCAATAATGTGAGCATTTGTATTATGACATTGCATATTTCTTTAACGAACTTCTATTGGTATTTCTTGCTCTATGTTACCCTCAAAAAAACACCTCATAATTGGTTTTTCTGGATTAACAACTGAAATAATAAATTGTATTTGCTGAGTGTTTTCAGCCATTTTTTTATCTAATAATGTTGGGGTATCTCTTAATTTATCATTTTCCCAGGCTACCCTATGCATATGATAGCTACCAACCCATTCAATATTATCATCCTGATATTTTTTTAATATTTGACATGATTCAAGAGGGGACGCAACCCATCCTCTATTGTCTAATGCTGTTATCGATGGTTCAGCATATTTATTCATCAAATCATCCATAAATTCTTTATATGGACTAATTTTCCGGACATTATCTTTGAGTATAGAGATTTCTTTTATTTCTATATTGTTATTTATTCTGATTCCACCAACTAATCCATAAGCTTTTTGTTCCTTAGTTTCATCATCATAGTAAATTTTATTATTTTTCCTCTTGCAATGATCATAAATAATATCAACTAGTGCCTGAGGAATATAAATATTTTCAATTTTTTTTGCTGTCATTTAATTTGTCCAATTAAACCATTTTTTAGCCAAGCAACATCAAATTCTCTAATTTTTAGAGAATCAGCTACTCTTCTACTACCTATTCCATGCCTACAAAAAACTATTATTTCATTATTTTTATATTTGTTTAGCAAATGCATGTTCTCGTAAAAAGATTCTAATGGAATGTGTAATGTATTAGAGTTATGTAATTCTGAAGGGATTTCATTTCTCAAGCCAACATTCAAAAATAATGTTTTTTCTGAATCTCTTTTTGATATAAAATCATCATAAGATATTTCTTTAAGAGCTTTATTGTTATATTCGTAATCAGGGTGAGAAAAACTACCATCTGGTATGAATTCATTTGTAGCTTCATAGCATACTGTTTTAATTTGAATATTCATGGACAGTAAGTCAACTATTAGTAATTTGTTTATTAAGCACTCACCAATTCCTAGAATTAACTTTATTGTTTCAGTTGCTTGTATTACCCCAATAAAACCAGGTAAAACACCTAGCACGCCAGCCTCTGAGCTATCAACAATTTGCCCTTGTTTTGGCTTGACTGGAAATACTGTTCTGTATGTTGCACCTTTTCTTGAGTCGAATACAGATACTTGCCCAACAAATCTAAAAACGGCTCCATATATGTGAATTTTATTAAATATTACACAGGCATCGCTTATTAGATAACGAGCGCTAAAATTATCTGTTGCATCTACTATATAATCATAATTCTCAAAAATTTCTCTTATATTTGTATTATTTAGCATACAGTTATAAGAAGTTACTTTACAATTTGGATTCAGGTCTATTAATCTTTGTTTTGCTATTTCTGCTTTCTTTTGCCCTACATCTGATGTTTTATACAAGACCTGTCTCTGTAAATTTGATAAATCAACAACATCTCCATCTATCAAACCAATCTCACCTATACCAGCCGCAGCCAAATATAGTGATACAGGTGCTCCCAAACCACCGCACCCAACAACTAGTACTTTTGCATCACGTAGCCTATTTTGACCTTTTTCTCCTATTTCAGGCATAACTAAATGTCTAGCATACCTCATATATTCTTCAATATTCATAAATCCCCTCATTAATGTAATTGCTTATCATTACTATAGTACATCATAACAATTTAGTCCATTAAATTCCTGAAAAAAATATAAAATCAGTGCTGACAGGTAAAGTGTGGTAGTATAATATATTGAAAAATAACATATAAATAAAAAATTACAGCGACATAATAAGCAAAACTAAGAGCACATACCTTGATCACAACAAAATTGATTAGATCATAGCACATGAAAAAAATTAGAATTTATAACTACTTGCTTAACACTCATCCCTGCATAAAAAAAAGCAGGCAGCCTTCCGACTGCCTGCCTTTGTTTGCCAGCGCTATGCTCAGCTTACCAGCTTATTCGGATCATTTACTGCGCCTGCGGCCAGAAGCGCAGCGTCTGCACCAAGACTGTTAGGCGCATCTGCCGGCGCTGCAGCCCCTGAACCAAAGGATGCCATGGCATTGACCAATTGGTTCGCCTGAGCCGCGCTGCGGTCATTGGCATCGCGATTGCCGCCCGCGCTGTAAGCCTGCACTTTTGCTTCAAAGCCGCGATAGTCCATCGTCTCATTGTCGAAGACAAAATGCTCTATCCGGCCTTTGTCTGCAGCCGCATAGCGGTCTTTGATCGTGATGGTGTCATCGCTGCCTGCAAAGTGCAGAATCTGGTCATTATTCTTGCGCTCCAGCCGGATGTCTTCAAGACGGTAGTTTTGCAGTATCAGGGTGTCATTCACTCCGCCCTCATCATCAATGATGTCCTGCCCATCGCCTTTTTGGTATTGGTAGGTGTCGCTACCAAGCCCGCCCTGCAGCAGGTCATTACCTTTGCCGCCGATCAGGAGGTCGCTGCCTATCAAACCGATTAAGGTGTCGTCTCCTTTACCGCCAGAGAGCACATCATTGAACCAGCTGCCGTAAAGCTTGTCATTGCCGCTTTCTCCGATAACGGTACCGCCGTTCCATGGGGTATGGAGTTCGCGGTCGGTATGGGTAATGCTGACGGGAATGCTGCCGGTTTTACTTAAGCCGTATGCATCTGTCGCGGTGATGCTCAGGGTAAAGTCGTCTTGTCCGATCGGCACTTCTGCCGTGATGGCATGGGTGTGCTCGTCATAGTGCATCCAGCTGGGCAGTTCAGCACCATCATTCATGGTGATGCGGTAGCTGAGGGCGCCGTTTTCCGGATCTTTAAATTGCCAGAGCGGCAGATAGTAGCGCCAGGTTTTGCCTTCTGCAGCGGCTTGGGCGCCTAGGTCTCCCTGCAGCTGCGGCGCTGCATTGATATGCAGGTCAAAGTTATCGGCGCTGCGTTTTCCTGCGCTGTCCTGCGCTTGGATTTTGAGGCTGAGGTCTTGGCTGCCAAGCGGTGCCTGTCCGCTTAATTGCCCTGTTTGCTCATCAAAGCTCAGCCATGCCGGCAGGGCTGAGCCATTGCTTTGGGTCAGGGTAAAGGTCAGGCTGCTGCCTTCTGGGTCGTTAAAGCGGCTCAGGTCGAGGATTTGCTGGAGGTTCTCGCCTTCGTTGATGCGGATGTCGTTATACGGCAATACCAATACCGGCGCTTGGTTCGGCGCAATATTCAGCGCAAATACGGTTTCACTGTGTAAATTCGCCGCATCTGTTGCCTGCAGGCGCAAGCCCAGTGTTGATACGTCCGCGGGCGCTGTACCGCTCAGCGTGCGGGTATCTGCATCAAACTGCAGCCACGCCGGCAATGCGGTGCCGTCTTGCGCGGTCAGGGTATAGCTGAGCGCATGTCCTTCCGGATCGGTAAAGAGATTGTCCGGCAGGCTGATGGTAAAGGCGACGGCTTCGGTGACGGCGATATCATCAGGATGGCGCAGCCGCCGCGGTGCTTGGTTATCAGCAATCACCAGATCGACTGTCGTGCTGGCGCTGAGGCTGGAGGCTTCGGATGCGGTCACATTGAGGGTCAGGTCTGCTGCGCCGATTGGCGGTTTGCCGCTGATGGCGCCTGTTGCTAAGTCAATATGCAGCCAATCCGGCAAGGCGCTGCCATCGGCGGTGCTGACGGTAAAGTGCAGGGCATCGCCTTCTCTGTCGGTAAAGTAGTCATTCAGGTTCGCCGTTAAGGTTTCTGCTTCAATGGCATTGAGGCGTGTGTTGTTTACGGCTGTCGGCGCTGTGGAGTGCGTGCCGCCTTGCGCGAGGTATTCCAGATAGTCTGTCGTCCACTCACGGCCGTTATCATCAAAGACGATGCTGTCGACTTTGCTGTCATAGACGCTGCTGCCATTATTGGTACTGGCTTTGAAGTGGTCTTTGAGGGTAATTTGATCGTGTGCATCATGATTGAAGGTGATGACGATATCATCGCCGCTGCGGCGGACGTTTGCATCCTTATCGTTTACGCCTGAGATATGCAGGCTGTCGCGGGCGGCTGTGTTATCCAAGAAGTTCATCTCGTCTTTTCCGCCGCCGATTTGATAGTGAATGGTGTCGTTGCCGCCGCGGGCATTGACGATGTTATCGGCTGCATTGAGGACGATGTCGTTATCCAGTGCGTTGCCATAGGCTGCAGCGGCGCTTCCTTTGAGAATCAGATTCTCAACATGGTCTTCTAGGTCGGCGTATTGTCCTGTGTTAACAGGGTTGTCCATGCTGTCTTTGCTGATGATGAATGGATCGGCATGGCGCTCAATGGTATCAATGCCGCCGCCATCGGCTGCTTCGATGACTTTATCGCCCGCTACTAAGTAGCTGCTCCAGCTGCTGTCTTGTGCCACGCTGTCATAACGGTCAACAACATAATAATCATCGCCGGCACCGCCTTGCATGATGTCTGCGCCTGCGCCGCCGTCTAGGCGGTTATTGCCGCTGTTTCCTGTGAGGCGGTTATCCGCATCGTTGCCTGTAGCATCGGCGTCTTTATCGCCCAATAAGGTAACAGCTTCTAGGTTGGTGTTGACGAGGGTAAAGCTTGAGTCGGTTTCAACGGTATCGTAGCCTTCATCTGCTTTTTCTATGATGGTGTCTTGGCTGTCAATACGGTAAGTGTCGTCGCCTTTGCCGCCGATTAGGGTGTCGGCATCTGCGCCGCCGTCTAGTATATCGCTGCCTAAACCGCCTATCAGCGTATCGCTGCCGCCATTGCCAAAGAGCTGGTCGTCTCCGGCACCGCCATCTATGGTGTCTATGCCGTCCCAACCTTGTACAACGTCATCGCCATCAGCAAACTGGCTGGGAATGTTCATCGCTTTCAGGTCGTCGATGCGCCACTCTGTTTGGTCGGCAAACTGGAAGTGTTCGATACGGTGGTCTACGTCGGTAAACCAATCTGTGATGGTTATGGCCGCATCGCCATTGACGGAGACTAACAGATGATTGTCAACGCGACTGAAGCTGACGTCTTCACGGCGGATGCCTGCACCAAAGATAATGCGGTCGTCTCCTGCAATATCGGTAATGGTGTCATGGCCATCGCCAAGCTGATAATAATAGGTGTCGTCGCCTTCACCGCCGTTCAAGGTGTCATTGCCTTTGCCGCCCGTAATGCTGTCATTGCCGCCTTTGGCATCAATCACATCATCAAATACGCTGCCGACGAGGACGTCATCGCCGTCGGTTTCGTGCAGGGTGTGCTGGGCAATGTCGGATTCCTGCCAAACGGTACCGTTATCAAATACGATTCGATCAATACCGCGTTTTTCTGCGCCTTCTGCAAAATATCCTTGAACGCGTACGCTTTCTTTCGTGGCGTTCATCACAATCAGCAGGTCATCGCCGTCAGATTTGAGGTTAACGGTTTCTGGCGCAATGTCCTGCAGGCGCAGGGTGTTGGTCTCATAGTCGGTGAGGCTTGCGTGCAAGATGGTGTCATGGCCATCGCCGCTATGGAAGATATAGGTATCGTTGCCGGCACCGCCAAGCAGGGCATCATCGCCTTGTCCGCCTGATAGGGTGTCGTTGCCATTTCCGCCTTCTAGGCGGTCATTGCCTTTGCCGCCATAGAGGCTGTCCGCGCCATTATCCCCGTAGAGGCGGTCTTCGCCGTCTTCGCCATAGAGTCTGTCGCTGCCTAGTCCGCCATGCAGTTCGTCATTGCCGGCACGGCCATAAAGGGTGTCATCGCCGGCACCGCCGTCGAGTGTATCGGCATCGCGGTAGCCATACAGGGTATCGGCCTGCTCGGTACCTTGCTGTACGAGTGTTTTAACAGCTGCAATGTCCCATGTTTTGCCATCTGCAAATGCGATGCTCTGCAGGGTGTCTTTACCTTCGGCATCGTTGGCAAAATAGTCTTGCACGGTGATGTGCTGGCCGTTATCTAAGTGCAGGACAAGATTATCGTTGATGCGGACGGCACGCACGGCATCGGAGCGGATATCTGCGAACTGTAAGGTGTCGCGATCGCCGTCGGTATTGCCGCTATTGATGATGGTGTCATTGCCATCGCCATGGCGGTAAATGTAGGTGTCGCTGCCTGAACTGCCTCTCAGCGTATCATTGCCTTCTCCGCCAGCGAGGAGGTCATTGCCTTCGCCGCCGTCAATGTAGTCATTGCCTTCACCGCCGCTCAAGGTGTCGTTGCCAGCATAGCCAAAGAGCTGGTCATTGCCTGCGCCGCCATCTAAGGCATCTGCGCCGTCGTAGCCATAGAGCTTGTCATTGCGCTCGGTAGTTTCCTGAACTTTGGCTTTGATAATTTCCGGCGTCCAGACTTCAGCGCTGCTGTCGAAGGTAATTTGTGCAAGCGCAGCATTGGTTGCGCCGTGCGTGTCAAAATAACCGTTAACGGTAATGGTCTGGCCATTGTCTTGAGTGAGAATCAGGCTGCCGCCATCACGTGATGCGGTTACTTGGGCAGGCGTCAGTCCTTGCAGCGCTAGGGTATCTGTACCGCCGCCGTAGTTATTGATGGTGTCGCTGCCATCCCCATAGCGGTAGTAGTAGGTATCGTCGCCAGCGCCGCCGTTTAAGGTATCGCTGCCTTTGCCGCCGGTGATGCTGTCGTTGCCTGCGCCGCCGTCAATGCGGTCGGCGCCTTCGCCGCCATTTAAGGTGTCATCACCGCCGTAGCCATACAGTTCATCATTGCCGGCGCCGCCGTCGAGGCTGTCGGCTCTGTCATAGCCGTAGAGCTTGTCGTTTTGTCCGCTGCTGATTTGGACTTTCTCTTTCACCGCAGCAATGTCCCATTGCCCATCGGCAAAGGCGATAACGTTAATGGCATTGCTGCTGGCATCGCTGCCGTCAAAGTAGTCTGTTACGCTAATGACTGCGCCGTCGGCAAGGTGCAGCAGCAGTGTATTGCCGTCGCGTGCAGCGGTTACCTGCGCTTGGCTGATGCCTTCAAGTTTTAGCGTGTCGGTGCCGCCGCTGTTTTCGTCTTTGTTGGTGATGGTGTCGCTACCATCGCCTAAGCGGTAAATGTAGGTGTCATCGCCAGCGCCGCCGTTTAAGGTGTCGCTGCCTTTGCCGCCGGTGATGCTGTCGCTGCCTTCGCCGCCGTCAATGCGGTCGGCGCCTTCGCCGCCATCAAGGATGTCGTCGCCATCGTTGCCGTAAAGAATGTCATTGTCTGCACCGCCATGCAGCACGTCATCCGTGCTGTAGCCGTATAGCGTGTCACTCTGTGCAGTTCCTTGTTGGACGAGCGTGCGAATCTCATCTGTTTCAAAAGCAGTGTTATCATCAAACTCAATGCGGTCAAAAACATACCCTGTTATCGCCTGACCATTAAAGTAGTTCTTAACGGTGATTGTATGTTCTGTTTGTTTAATGGTGATGCGTAAATCATCCCCATTAACACGTGCCATTTGAATATCGTCTTTGCTTAGCTCATGCAATACTAATCGATTGTTGTGCCCTGTCGCCTCAAAATGGTCAACAATGGTATCGTTACCGTCTCCAAGACGATAGTGATAGGTATCTGCACCATTTGCGCCATTCAATACGTCATCACCATATCCGCCAGTAATGCTATCGTCATCATTACCCGCATAAACGGTATCATTGCCAGCACCTGCATCGATAACATTTGCACCATCACCAGCGTAAATCTCATCATCGCCAGCAAGTGCAGAGATGTTATCTGCTTCAGCAGTGTAGTACAGCTTATCGGCTTGTTCAGTAGGATTAGGTTTCAAGGTTTCGACAATATCTTCCCATGATACGGTTGAACCATCAGCAAATTGCAGTTTTTCAATACGGCCTTGATAAACCGAACCATCAAAATTGAAGAAATTATCTAACTGAATCGTACCTTGCGGAGTATGAATCGTAACGCTTGACACATCACGAGTAAAGCTGATGTTTTGTGCGGTAATAGACGCGTCCGTGAATACAATTGAATCGTTACCAGCGCTGTCATAAATACGGTCATCGCCAAATTTTCCGCTAAAGCGATAAATATCATTACCTGCACCGCCTTGGAGCAAATCATTTCCGCCGCGGCCGTCAAACGCCTCATCCTTATCTGTACCAAGCAGCTTGTCGGCAACTTCTGTACCCTTGTAGTAGCGGTGATTTATGAGTGCTGAAAAAATACCACCACGTTCATTGCTTAATGCTTCTAAATGAGAGGCAAGTGTTGTTTGATAATCACCATAATAAGCTCCCAAATCCTCTATATGTTGAACCAAAGATAATATTCTCGTTTCATCTCCGTTTTCATAGGCTTGGGTAAGTAGTTGGTCTACAATAGTCCATATAAGTGGGCTATTGGTGTTTTCAGGTGAAAATAAACCACCATAATCCACTTGATCGGCAATAGCGGCACGCACATAATTAGCAAACTTCTGATATTCAGCAATTAATTTAGGTGCTGCATGCCCATGAGGATTAGGATCGCGTTCGCCCCAGCACCATGTGCCCAGATAGCCATGCCCTGTGAGATGCTCAAGCGTCACTAATTGGCGGGCATCCATCACATGCGGATAAATTTTCTTAGGATCGCGGCTATAAGGATCAACATCCTCACTGCCTGTCCAGCGATAAATTAAGTCATCTAGCAAAGATTCACGCTTAGTTTCATCTGCGGCAATATATTCTTCTACCATTGCTTTGAGCTTGCTGTCTTTGCTCATTGCTATCTGTAAGTTAGGTACATTGCCAAAACCATACACATCAGGAAGAGATAAAATCTCATCAGATATATCCACATCACCAAGATATTTTGAGTCAGCTGTATTGACCTTGAACCATACGTCTTCAATATTAGATACGCCACCATCTGTCCAATTAACTTCGGCTCGGTGTGATATCTGATTTCCCGACTCATCGGTTTCTTTGACAGTCTGAGCCTGTACGCTAATAGATGCGATACCAAGTTCATCAAGTGAATATAATTCACCATCTTCCGTTTTGGCATTAATATTTTTATCCCGCCAAACTTTGAGTTTTGACCAGATAGAGTCGGTCGATGAAATGATACCGTCGCCGTTTTCATCATATTGATGAAGAGCGGCAAAACCATCAGAAGCTAAAGTCCCATCTTTTAATGCGGTATGATTACCAAAAAGCTCCGCACCATTATCAATTTTTCCATTGCCGTTTAGGTCTAATACTAGTAAGCCGTCATGCTCATCTAGCCAACCAGTTCGCTCTGCAAAACCAGAATTATCTAAGTCAAAGCGTGTAGAAATACCTAAAGGAAAAGTTTGAATACCATTTTTGTTTAAATCAATAACCAAAGGTGATGTGGTACATTCCGCTTCAGATATATTGGGTTGATTATCTGTACATTGATTCCCTTTAGGAATTTCGTTCCCAGTAAAAGCTTTATAAGCTTTGTCATAAAGCCAACCTAGTCCTGTGCTAACAGGGTAACTTAGTAAAGCTCCACCAAGCATAGCCGCAACTGGACCAACAGCAGGAATAAAAGAAAGTAATCCTCTAGTTATAAAATTTGATGAGACTGCAACGAATGAATTTTTTGCTGCTTGAGCAGTATTACAATTTCCAACTATATCAACTATAGGTACAATTGCATTAGCTACATTTCCAGCAACACTTAAATTCTTACCTAGTTGTGTTGCAAATTTTTGGGCGTTTCTTTGGATTGAATTAATATCATCCCTTATTTCATAATAAGTTTGTGCCTTTTTCCAATAGTATTGTTTATCCGCTTCAGAATATATATATCCTTTAGAAGACATATAATCATACACTCTTTGTCCTGTATTATAGTTATTTTTAACAAATTGACTAAATTGATTCGAGATATCTTTTCTAAATTTATCAGACCCTAATTCATTAAGAACTCCTCTCAATGTACTATGCCTATTTATAACCTTTTTAGCAAAATAGTCAGAACCATATTTATCCAATAGAAATTGTTTATAGAATTTAAACTTTTCCGATGCTTCATCAATTGATGCTGCATTAGCATACATCTGAACCCAGTTATTAAGATCATTAGCAAGTTCAGAGTAATCTTTAGGTTGTTTATTCTCACAGACATTACTCATAGTAATTCTCCTTAAGTTTTATTTCTCACAAAATTTATAAAAAGCGTATGATGAAGCTATGGATGTGGTAATTGCATCCATTTCTGATTTTCTATAAAAAAATAGGCTAAAATAACATAACCTGTATATTAAAAAGAAAACAATAAAAAAAAGAAGACAAAAATAGTTTATTATTCCAGCAGGAGAGATATCAAAATCATACCTAGTCACATTACTATAAGTAGATAGTACCTCAACCATTGGTGCCGCCAATAATAAAACTAAAATTACAAAAGATACTACAATTATATCAGCATAATATAAGAAAAAATTTTTCCAAGAATCAAAATTCCTAACAATGACAAAATATTTTCTTGCAAGAAACAAAACCATCAAAGTATACAAAATAATAAATATAAAAAAATAACCTTTTAGTAGATATTGCTTTTCTGGCATTTTAGTAATACTAAAAAAAATACCTACTTTATTTATTGAATCAAAATAAAAATAATCGTAGAAATTATAAATAAGAAACCCAGATATTATTGATACCATAACAAATGGGGGAATAAAATATATTCCCAATGTTTCAGCTATTCGCCTTTCTTTATTTTGTTCAGATTTTTTATAAAGATTAAAATAATCAATATAGAATTTTCTATCTTGCATATGAATAATATTATATATTTTAAACTCTCTATTATAAAAATCTTCTTTCAAAACATTAGTTGAAAAATCTATCAACTTATTAGTGAACTCACTATCAGACATCTATAGACTCCGAAAATTTATTTTATTTAAATCAAAAATAAAAAAGGTGCACAGGCTTGACGAATCTAGTCATAAGCAGACTCTGAGGTAAAACATCAACACCATTATAGACAGAGATAGCAACTGTCATGATATCATCAGAAGAACTTTTTCCCATATTATCTCTATTATCACATTCACTCATTTTTTTCTCTCCTTAAAGCAAGTATTGCAAAGTAGCCCATACAATAACAAATAGTCATCATAATTAGAAATTCTGCTCCTCCGACAAGGAAAGAACTGCTTTCAGTAAGATGAGATTTATTAGTATAGGCATGTTCAGCGCCAATTAAAATATAACCTATAATTGAATAGATCCAGAGCATGCCATATTTTAATTTCCTAGAAAAATAATATGGTAACTCTACAGCCCATTGAATATTTTTTTGTTTATTAAATTTAAACAAGCTTAATGTAAAAATTAAAGAAAATAAGATACCTAATGGAATGGTTATATAAGCTCTTAAAAATGTATGTATATTTTTTGCGTCAAAAGCTGCCCCTAAAGAAATAAAATTTGTATAAAAATTATTATGGTAATCGAAATTAAAATACGCATCTAGAGAATTATTCCACGCAAATGGAAAAAAAATAAAACAATAAATACATGCTGGAAAAAAAAACAATACAAAAAATTGATTGATGGGAGTATATCTCATAATTTATTCTTGGGGCTGAAGTAGATTAGCATTAAATTTCACACCATTTCTGCAAAGTTTTGAGGTGCTGAGATGGTCTCCCATAGTTGAACCCCAGCACCAAGTACCCAGATAGCCATGCCCTGTGAGATGCTCAAGCGTCACTAATTGGCGGGCATCCATCACATGCGGATAAATTTTCTTAGGATCGCGGCTATAAGGATCAACATCCTCACTGCCTGTCCAGCGATAAATTAAGTCATCTAGCAAAGATTCACGCTTAGTTTCATCTGCGGCAATATATTCTTCTACCATTGCTTTGAGCTTGCTGTCTTTGCTCATTGCTATCTGTAAGTTAGGTACATTGCCAAAACCATGAACATCGGGCAGAGCGGCTATATCCTCAGGAATATCTACTGCTCCAGTATAATGAGAATCTGCAGTATTGACTTTAAACCACACGTCCTCAATGTCGGACTGAGTGCCATCTGTCCAGGTAACTTGCGAACGATGGGAAATATCGTTGTCAGCGTCATCTGTTTCATGAACTTGCTGCGCTTGAAGATTGATAGAAGCAATACCTAAATCAGACAAGGAAGAGAGTTCGTCAGCATCTGTTTTGCCATTATAGTTTCTATCCTGCCAAACTTTGAGCTGTGACCAAATCGCATCTTGAGCAGAAATAACGCCATCGGCATTCGTGTCATACTGACGCAGGGCTGCAAATCCATCAGCGGCAAGCGTTCCATCTTGTAAAACGGTATGATTGCCGAACAGCTCCGCACCGTTATCAATTTTTCCATTACTATTTAGGTCTAAAGCGAGAAATCCATCATTTCTATTCAACCATGCTGTTTTTTCAGCAAATAAGCTATTATCCAGATCAAAAAATACACCATTTCTTAAAAAGGTAGTTTCAATACCACCTTTGTTTAAGTCTATTACAAGTGGAGAAACGGTTCTCTCAGCATCATCTATATTAGGATGAGATGTTGGTTTTGGAGGCTTATTACATAGCTTATCATTAGAACCTTTTGGATATCCCTCCTCAGATAAGTCTATAAATGTCAAACCTATAGATGCAAAACTGAACACCATGCCTACTACATTAAATTTGTTTGCCATAGTAAATGCAGCAGATAAAAAGCCGAGAGTATCTGACCAAGTTAATTTTTCATTTCTATTTATAACCTTAGCAGCAAAAGTAATTATACCTAAAGCACCAGTAAATTTCGCTAGTTTTCTTACAATACCTTCTTCATACATACCTGAACTGGCAGCATATAAGCCGTCAGATATAATATTAACTGACTTAACGCTACCTCTAATATTTCTCTCACAATCAAAATCATAACTAGCTCCTACTAAATTATTTAGAGAACTTGCTGAACTTGATGTAAGTTTTACTATAACATCAAAAGTAGTCATAAATGGACTGCCCATAATCTACCTCCAAGATTTATAAATACTAATTGCAATATTAAAAATTATGTAAACAGAATAAATCAATAAGAAGAAGTGAAAGCAAAAATAAAGAGTTATTTTTCTATAAAAAGATTTCATTTCTTTGTTAATAAAAATATTTTCTTTTTTTTCTTTATTAACTATTCTACTTATTGCAATGCTATTTTCAGTAATATTTTTGTATCTATTCTGATATAATAAAACATAATCATCTGAAAAGTTATAAATACCTTTTTTATTCTTACAGAAATCTTCCCAAGTTCCTATACATGAGAAACACCATGTTTGATTATCTTTAGTAACTGTTAAAATGGGACTACCAAATTTTACTTCAGGTAAACGATATCTGATTGTAAATGGACCGTTTATTACATACTCTTCTCTACTTACATTCATACTATCGTAGAAAGTATAGACTGAATAGTAGTAAGAGTAAAATGCAAGAAATGCATAAAAAAGAAGGCTTAAAATACATTCTCCTAATGATTCTTCTTTATAAGCTAAAAAACTTTTTAGTTTTAAATAAGTGTATAACACTGGATTAGTTTTAAAGGAAGGAAAGTTTACGATATAAAACCCTTCTTCGGTTTTTATTTTTCCGTATTTTTTATAACTCATAAAGAATGTTCTCGCATCAAAAAAATTGGTGTTTTTAATACCTATGAGATAATATCTTCAACTTATTATGTATAATTTTAAGCACCAACCTACTTTTATAAGCATTAATAACATATTTTTGGATACTAGTGACACGATAGCTACTCTTTTTTATTAGAAGATATTTTGTTTTTCTGGCTTTGTCAAGAATTATTTTTATCTGCAACCTGCCGTTTGCATTAATTTTTATGCCAATCTTGCTCATCTGACAACAACAGCCCCAGCTGCTAACAGCCTTGTGCTTTCTCAGCCTCCTTGACTGCACCGTCTAAGACTGGTGATTGCTGGCGTATGGCTATCCTGATGTGCTACTCAAACAGCATCTTTAAAGCGTTGATTTGCGTTTCCTGCCGGATCAAGCCGCTAAGCTGTAGTAAGGTGATCCATGTGGTGATGTATTGATATTTTGCTTCTTGCAGCTGTTCAGCGGCATTGGCACGGTCTTTTTCTGCTTGCAGAATTTCAAGCGGATAGCTCATGCCGTATTGATTGCCGAGTTTGGTGGCTTCTAGTTTGGCTTGGTTGGTTGCAAGCAGTTTTTCTTGGGCCGCTATTTGTGCTTTCCACCCTTGCAATGCGGTATATTGCTGTTTGACGTTCAAAATAAGCTGCTCTTTTTCAGCACGATATTCAGCTTGTTTCTGTTTGACTAATGCTTCTTGCTGGCGGATTTTGCTTGATGTTTCGCCGCCGCTATAAAGCGGCAGGGTGAATTGAATGCCGACATACGTCCCTTTGTTACGGGTGTTATTGTTGCTGCCGTTTGTATAGCCGATGTTGTTGTGATTATCTTGGTAGCCTGCGGTGAGTGATACTTGTGGATAGTGCCCGCTTTTGGCAACGGCTTCATCAGCTTGGCTTTTATCGATTTCTAATTGTTTGTTGCGTAGGGTGTTGCTGTTGGCGAGTGCCATATCAATCCAGTCGTTTTCTGTATAACGGCTGCTGAGGTCTGGAAGATGCCCTGTTTTGATCGGGGTAAGACGGGTAGCGTTATGCCCTGTATAAGCTGCGAGTTTATTTTGTGCTGAAGTCAGGTCTGTTTGGGTTTTGATGATTTTGGCAACGGCAGCATCATAGTTTGCTTGCGCTTCATAGGTATCAAGAATCGTGCCTTGTCCAAGCTGGAAATTGCCTTGTGTCTGTTGAATTTGGGCTTGGTAGGCGGTTTTTTCTTCAGCGAGGCTTTTTAGTTTTTCTTGCGCCGCCAAGACTTCAAAGTAGGCTTTCGCGACTTCTAACATGAGGTCATCATCGCTGCACTGCAGCTGAGCTTCTCCAAGCTGTGCGGTGATTTTTTCCGCTTGGTACTGCGCCCAATGTGCTTTGTCGTAAAGCGGCTGTACGAGTTGGATATTCCAGCCATGTGTACGGTATTTGTCATAAGCATCTTGAGCGCGGTCGCTGTAGTTGGCATTCGCTGATATATGCGGCAAAAGCTGGGCTTTTGCTTGGTTTTGCGGTTCTTGAGCGGCATCACGAGCATATTCTGCAGCATGATGAGTGGCTGCATATTGCTGCGCAGCCCGCCATGCTTCTATGAGAGAGAAAGATGTTTTTTCTGTACGGGATATAGGCAGTTCGCCAGTTTGTGAAAATTCGTTTGGTTTATCCGTGTGCAGGCTTGGCGGACTAGGCACGGCATAGGCTGTATGCTCGGCAGCTTTGCGACTGTCTTGGGTAGGGGCAAGCGTGTTAGATGATGGCTGTTGTAAAGCGTTTTGTACGCAGGCTGTTAGGGTCAAAAGCGGTATGGCGGCGATAAGCAGCCGGCAGTAGTGATTGTTTCTGGTCATCGTTGTTTGAGGCTTTCGTCAAGTTTGGTTTGCAGCGGACTGAGCAGATAGTCCAGCACGCTGCGTTTGCCTGTTTTGATTTCTGCGGTAAGGTTCATGCCTGCACTTAGGCGGACAGGTTGACCGTCAATCATTAGGGTGTCTTTATCCAGTTTAATGGTTGCGGCATAGATTAAGCCAAGTTTCTCATTTTCGATGGCATCGTAGCTGATATGTTCGACTTTGCCAGTGATATAGCCATAGCGTGTATAGGGGAAGGCTTCGATTTTAATGACCGCTGGCTGCCCTTGGCGAATAAAGCCGATATCCTTATTCAGTATCCATACGCTCGCGTGGAGCTGATAGTCATCAGGCACAATGACCATGACGCTTTGGGCTGCGGTCACAACGCCGCCGATTGTGTGTACTGCCAGCTGCTGCACGGTGCCTGATACGGGTGCTTTGAGGGTAAGCAGTTGTTGCCGCTGCTGCGCTTTTTCAATTTGCGGACTGAGTTGCGCAATTTGTTCATTCGCTTGGCGAATGGCATCTAGGGTATCACGGCGGAGGTTCTGCTCATTAACGCGGCGGCTTTTCTGCGCCTCATCAATGCTGGCTTGGATCCGCTTGAGTTGATTGCGTTGGCTTTGTAGGCTGTTTTGGTTGTCAACAAGTTTGGTTTTTTGTTCAAGATAAGCATGCTTTGCAATGAAGTGCTGCTTAACAAGCGCTGCCATATCATCCGTACGGCGCTGCTCGATTTTGCCGATGTCTTCTAGTTTTTTGATTTCTGACAGCGTGACTTGATATTCTGCTTGGGCTTGCTGAATATGCGAAGCAATTTGTTCATCTTGGGCAATATAGGCGTTATATTGATTTTGTGCCAATAATTGCGCTTGCGTTAACTCCGCTTCGGTAATGCCGTATTGACTGGCTTTACTATTATCGACAGCCAGCATCTGCCTGTTATCAATAGCTTTGATTAGGGCTTCGTTACGCCATTTAGACAGCAAGACAGCGCGGAATGCCTGTTCGGATTGCTTAACATCGCTATCGCTGCCGATAGCACTAAGCTCAAGCAAGACATCACCTTGATGAACATGCTGTCCGTCGGCAACATGAATGGCTTTCACTTCTGCTGTTTCTAATGGCTGGATTATTTTACTTTGTCCGCTTGGCTCGGTTTTGCCTTGTGCGGCAACAACAATATCTAGCTGTCCTAGCCATGCCCATATCAGCGCTAGTATGGCAAATAGCATAATCAATCGTGCTATCCATTTAGGAGCGGGAGATAACGGCGTTTCGGTCAATTCAAGCTGGGCAGGCAAAAAATCTTGCGCATCTTTATCCCGTTTAGGCGGATCGAGGTCTTTGCGCATTGTCCAAACATTACGCCAAACCGTGAGGTAACGTTTAAGCAAGCTAAAATAGGCTTCTTTATGGGGTGAAGTCATGATTTATCCGCATCAGAAGATTGCAAAGGTTTATTTCGTAATTTTTCTAATCGCCAATAAAAACTAAAAGGCAATGTAATAATTATCATATTGGCAAATAATTTAATACAAATATAATAATTGCTTAAATCGGAATATAGCATTGACATTGAAATTTTAAGCGTTGCAAAAGTAGAAAATAACAAAATCTTATTAAGACTTGGTTTAGTATTAGTTAATAGTAAAGAAAGCACGATAAAAAACGTAGCTCCCTGAAATAAAAAACAATAAAAACTTGTAGAAGCTATAGTTAGACTAGGTTGGTTTGGTTCTTTTGATAAATCGGAAATATATAAATATGCTGATATTTCATAATAAAATAGTATAAAAAACAATATTGATAAAATGATTTCTGTTTTGTTAAATTCTGAGAAAAAACTTATTATTCCAAATTCATGTCTCATAATAATATAAAGAAGACATAGAGCTATTAAAACGTATATTAACCTGAGTTCGGGATAAGCACCCCACTAAAAAATAAAGAGCAATTGTGATAA
>ERZ1023499.39-NODE-39-length-41335-cov-117.454118_pt1 | contig 41335 bp, 49 predicted proteins | sample MGYA00380544_ERZ1023499 | MGnify/ENA primary metagenome ERZ1023499 (study PRJEB33173, sample SAMEA4830353) | metagenome | study: EMG produced TPA metagenomics assembly of the PRJEB25223 data set... | reverse complement strand
GTGAAGGCAATGACAACCTAAATGGCGGTGATGGCAATGACTACCTCTATGGCGGCGAGGGAGAGGATTATCTCTATGCCGGCATGGGCAATGATCTGCTTAATGGGGGCAAGGGTGCCGACCGTCTCTATGGCGGCGGCGGGGCGGATGTGTTTGTGTTTGACACGCTTGACGCCCCCGACCGCATCGAGGATTTCGATGCGCGGGAAGATAAGATCGCGCTGGACGATGCCTTCTTCAGCGCCTTGGGCATGCAGGTGCAGGCCTCGGCTTTTGCCTTTGCCGATGAGGCGCAGACGCCCGATCAGCATTTGCTGTTCAATGCCAAGACGGGTGTCTTGCTCTATGATGCTGACGGTTCCGGCGCGGCGGCGGCGCAGCATGTTGCCACTGTCCGCGGGGCGGCGTTGGACAGCTTGAGCCACGAGCGCTTTGAGATTGTGTGAGCGAAGGCGGCAAAAAGGCGGCGGCAGCGCCGCCTTTTTTATTCCTACCGCTATCCCTACCGCTTTGTAGGCACATGGTCAGGCGCTTTGCCGCCCATCGGCGGCAGATATTTTTCCGCAGATAAACGCCGGGGTCAAAACAGGTCTATAATCCTCCGCCTGCCCATGCACAAGGAAGCTGCCATGTCCGTTTTGCCGCGTTTTCGTCCCAAAAGTGCCGATATTCTGCTCGATTATTCCCGCGAACGCTTTATCCGCGACATCGGCGCCGGATGTACTGTGGCGGTGGTGGCTTTGCCGCTGGCAATGGCTTTTGCGATTGCTTCGGGCTTAAAGCCGGAGGCGGGAATTTTTACGGCGATTATCGCGGGTTTTCTGATTTCTCTGTTCGGCGGTTCGCGCGTGCAAATCGGCGGGCCGGCCGGCGCCTTTATCGTGATTGTATACGGCATTGTGCAGCAGCACGGCGTCGGCGGTTTGCTGATTGCCACTTTCCTGAGCGGCGTGATGCTGTTTCTGATGGGCTGTTTGCGCATGGGGATTTTGATTAAGTTTATTCCCGTGGCGGTGATTATCGGCTTTACCAATGGGATTGCGGTCTTAATCGGTATGACGCAGATTAAGGATTTTCTCGGTTTGCGGATTAGCGAGATGCCGGCAGGTTTTTTCGCGCAAATTCGGGCATTATTTCAAGCCTTGCCCTCGTGGAATCCGCAGGCTTGCGCCACGGCGCTGACTTCGCTGGCGGTGATTATCGTTTGGCAGAAGATTATGAAAAGGCGGGTGAATCTGCCCGAGGCGGCGGGATTGCTGCCGCGCGTACAAGGGTCTTTGGCGCTGATTCCGGGCTCGATTATTGCTCTGATTTTTGCCACGTTGATGACGAAGGGTCTGCATTTGTCGGTGGAGACAATCGGTTCGCGCTTCGGCGGTATTCCGCAGGGTTTGCCGCAGTTCAGTCTGCCGCATATTTCTTGGGCGGCGGTCGGCGCTTTATTGATGCCGGCTTTTACTTTGGCGATTTTGGGCGCGATTGAGTCTTTGCTCTGCGCGCGGGTGGCGGACAGTCTGATTAAGGATAAGCATGATTCCAATCAGGAGCTCTTGGCGCAGGGAATTGCCAATATGAGTATGCCTTTTTTCAGCGGTATGCCTGCTACCGGTACGATTGCACGCACGATTACCAATATTAAGAACGGCGGCAGCAGTCCGATTGCCGGCATGGTGCATGCCTTGGTGCTGCTTTTGGTGGTCTTGATTGCCGCGCCGCTGGCGCAATATATTCCGCTTGCCGCCTTGTCGGCGATTTTGATGTTTGTAGCTTGGAATATGGGCGAGTGGCGGGAATTTTTGCGTTTGCGCAGTTTCCGTCTGCCTTACCGCCTGACCTTATTGACGGTATTCGCGCTGACGGTAATTGTGGATGTGAGCGTAGCGGTGGAAGTGGGATTGCTTTTGGCTTGTCTGATTTTTATTTACCGCATTTCTAGTTTGACGATTGCCGAGCCGCTGACGGATGCGCCGCAGGATGTGCCGGCATATAAGCTGACCGGCGCACTCTTTTTCGCGGCGACGAAATTGTTAGAGCGGATTGAGTATCAGCAGGGCAAGGCGATGGTCTTGGATTTTTCGGGCGTGATTTATATCGACAGTTCGGGCGCGGAAACTTTAGAGGAGCTATTAGAATTTTATCAGGAGCGCAATATGCCCCTGCTGATTTGCGGTTTGCGTCCGCAGCCGCAGGATATTCTCAGGCGCTGCGGTTTGATAGAGAAAGTGGGCGCGGAGAATCTTTTCCCCGACCGCCACAGCGCCTATCGGCATCTCATGTGAATCACAATAAGCCGTCAATAGCGACGGCAATCTCGCTCATTTTCGATGAGTTATTCCGCTTTCAGCGCAATCCAGCATTCATGATAATCGCATAAGCCGTAATCCGCATGCCGAGCGGTACAGAGATACCGGGCAATCACATGCGCAGCTTCGCCGTCGGCATCCGCCCATTTGAGTAGCGCCTTGAGATTATGGCGTCCGTCCCGCCCGAAACACAGCAACCCATGCAGATAAGGCATAGGTGCGGCATCGGCGGAGCGCAATAATTGCTCGTCCTGCGCCGCCCTATGCCGCTGCGCCCACAAACCTGCACGCCACTCGGCATTTTCGCCGAGCATCAGCACATCCACCGCCTGCATCGGCACAAGATATTGTTTGATTTCAGCCGCATTATTCAAATCCACGGCATAAATCGCCGGCATTTGCGCGCGTATCCGTTCAGGCGCGGCGGCACTTAAGGTCTGCACACGCTGCAATGCCTGCGTTTTTATACGGATTTTCGCTAAAGTTTCCTCCATACGCCGCATATTCTCGCGCAAAGCCTGTTCGTTTTCGCCAAGCAATGCCTGCAAATCGGCAAGCTGCATATGCGGCGTTTGCTTAATCTGTTCAATCGAAATACCCATATTGCGATAATCCAGCACATCCAGCAGCGTCATAAGCGTATTCCGAGACACCTGCCGATAATCGTTATTCAGGCGGCGCTCAAACCGCACCAAGCCCTCTTTATCCCAGTAACGCAATGTAGAAGCAGGAATTTCCAGCATTTTCGCCACATCCGAAAAACGCAAAATCTCCGGCAATCCGTAAAATCCCGACTCTTTTTCTTCACTCATCGCTTGACCTTAAAGTTACTTTAAGCTGTTAAATACCCCGCCTAGTTTTCAACGAGCCTGAAAAAAATGCAAGACCACTCTCTCGCCGCCATGCAAGCCGCCACACCCAAAGTATTCCTGAAATTTGCGCTGCCCAGCATCATTACCATGCTGTTTTTCGGGCTGCAAAATCTCATCGACGCCCTGATTATCGGCAATTTCTTAGGCGCAAAAGCATTGGGCGGCGTCAATATCATCCTGCCGCTGTTCAGCTTGGAAATGGTACTGGCATTGATTGTCGGCATCGGCATCCAAACGCTGGTCAGCCAGAATTTAGGCAGACAAAAACCCAAACGTGTGCAACAAGCCGTCAAAACCGGCTTTATCGGACTAAGCCTTGCAAGCCTGCTCGCCTCCTCGCTGCTGTGGCTGCTTCGCGAACCCTTAATCCGCGCCATGGGCGCAGATGAGATTCTCTTTCCCTATGCACTCGCCTACTTCACCGGCTTAGTCCCCTTTATGCTGCCGATGGCACTGTCTTTTTACACCGACCTATTGCTGAAAGCCTTCGGCAGACCGCTGCTCTCCAGCCTCATCATGAGCAGCGTCGTCCTCATCAACATCCTCTTAAGCCTCCTCTTTGTGCTATGGCTGGATTTGGGCGTATTCGGCGCCAGCCTTGCCACGAGCATCGCCTTTAGTTTGGCATTTTTCGTGGCAATCTTTTTCCTGCCCAAACCATATGCCCTGCACAAAGGCAGATTTTCCTACCGCCTGCTCGGCAAAGCCTGCTACAACGGCTCATCAGAAGGCGTGGCGGAACTCTCCTCCGCCATTGCCGTGCTGATTATTAACCGCAGCGTCATGGCAATGCTGGGCGCGGAAGGCGTCTCCGCCTATGCGGCAATCAGTTACATTCAATTTATGGGCGTACTTATCTTTTTAGGCATCTCCGACGGACTCATCCCTGTGATGGCCTACTATTACGGCGCAGGCAAAAAAGAGCGGCTGCAAAACCTCTTCCGCTTTGCCGCCAAAACCAATGCCGCGCTGGGACTCATCATCTTTGTCGCCTTGCAATTATGGGGCGCGCACATCGTCCGACTCTTTTTCCATAGCGGCGACACGGCGGTCATACGCTTGGCAAGCGAAAGTTTGCGGATTTTCTCTTGGGTATTTTTGCTCGAAGGCATCACCATACTCATCACCAGCTATTTCACGGCGCTGGGCAATGCCCTAAGCTCCATCATCATCGCCGCCCTGAGAGGCGTCATCTTTATCGCCATCGGCATGGCAATCCTGCCGCGCCTGTTCGGCACGGACGGCATTTGGCTGACCCTCATCGCCAGCGAATGCCTAGGACTCTTGGCGGCAATCTGGCTGCTCAAACAACTGCATCGCCGCTTCGACAGCAAAACCATAGCGGCGGTATGATTATGCTGCCGCTTCTAGAGTCCTATAATTAATACGTTATAAACCCGCCGCATCAGCGGGATTAAGGTTTGAATTTAAGATAAAAATGTGCTTATGACAATGCCTGCACCGCCTCGCGGCTCAAGCGTTCCACTTCCGCCCAGTTCTGCGCGGCGAGCAGCGATTTTTCCACCATCCACGAGCCGCCCGATTGCCGACAACCTCGCCGCCCTGCTCAATGCGATGGACAGCAGCGACCAACTGCCCAAAACTATTCTTTACACCATTAATCCGCGCGACAACGCCCTGCTTGCCACCATGTGCGGCAACTTCCAAGAAGAAGGCATTCGCGGTAAAGTGCAATTCGGCTCCGGCTGGTGGTTTAACGACCAAAAAGCCGGCATGGAAGAACAACTGATGACCCATGCGCAAATGGGGATTTTATCCGTCTTTGTCGGCATGCTGACTGACAGCCGCAGCTTCCTCTCCTTCACAAGACATGAATATTTCCGCCGCATTCTATGCAATATGTTCGGCAACTGGGTCACACAAGGCGAACTCCCTGCCGATGAAAAACTGCTCGGCGAAATCATCCGCAATATTTGTTTTTATAATGCTAAACAATATTTTGAAAACTAGAGTAAAAATAAAAAGGCTTCGCTCTGCGAAGCCTTTATTATCAACATAGTCAAACAATCTACTTGACTAATTTATTTATCAAATTTAATCATAACGTATTACGAGCTACAAGATAGCGCCGTTCGTTTTCCGACCACAGGCGCCGTTCCGACAAGAATTTATGATAGGAATCATAGATTTTCTTGCTCAAACTGTCGCGGCGGCATTTACTCAATCACTTATTTAACGTTATGTTTTTATGAAAAATTACACTGTCAAAAACTGGAACCGCCCCTTCAGTTTGTGTCCAAAATGACGGCATACCGCCATTTTGAACGACAAGGCAACTGGCTCCGAATGGTTAACAGCCCCTAGGCCGATGCGCCGATGCCGATGACCATCAGCAACACCGGCGAGGTCATCAGGCCGACAAGGGTCAGCACCCAGGCCAGAACATTAATACCGATACCGCCCATATTGCGGCTTTTGACTGCAAAAATCGTGCCGATCAGCGCCACAATCGCGGCCAACGGCACAAAGAGGATGCCGAGAAACAGGATTCCCAACACTGCCAGCACACAGGCGATAATCCCCGCCACGGTACCGCCCTTCGATTGAACATTCACATCCGTCATAAGCAAAGCTCCTTAGTAATGACATTAAAAAACCCATAAAAATGGAGCTATCCTTATGACAAAAAAAAAATACAAGTCAAGTGCTAAATTTATACCGCGGAAAAATGCAGCTTCCGCCTGCCGCACCCAAGACGACAGCCGCACCGTCCGTTTTAAGCAGATGCCGTCTTTTCATACTGCCTCCTAAGCGATACGCGATTGTTCGAATTGGATGCGGTTTTTAGCGTATTCGACTTGACTGGCTTGGTAGCTTTGATAAGAGTCCACGATACGTTTTGCTATCGCACTTTTACCGGCAAAGGTTTCTAAGTATTTGGCGGTATTTTCTTTGAAAACTTTCAAGACGTCGGCAGGGAAATTGCGGATTTCGATCTTATGCTGCTCCTGCAAAACCTTAAGCGATTGACCGTTATTGTGCATAAAGGCGTTCATCATTCTTTGGTTTAAGGCCTGTGTCAGGTTTTCAATAATCGCTTTCAAATCTTCAGGCAGGCTGGCTAAGGCTTTTTCATTGAGCAAAATTTCTATCAGGCCGCAAGGCTCCTGCCAGCCGTTGTAATAAAATTTTGCCGCTTTGTGCAGACCGAATGCCAAATCATTCCAAGGGCTGACCCAGTCGGTCGCATCGATAACGCCGCTTTGCATGGAAGTGAAAATTTCCGAACCCGGCAAAGATGTCGGCGAAGCGCCCGCCATTTTATACACTTCGCCGCCGATGCCCGGCATACGGATTTTTAAGCCTTTCAAATCTTCAGGACTGTTGATTTCCTTATTAAACCAGCCGCCCATCTGCATGGTGGTATTGCCGCCGATAAAAGGCACGACCCCGAAAGGCTTATACAATTCCGTCAGTAATTTGCGCCCCTCGCCTTCCAAGAACCAAGCGGTGGTTTCATCCGCCAGCATGCCGAAAGGCACTGATGAAAACATTTCCGCTTCCGGAATCTTGCCTTTCCAATAATACGGCGTGCTATGACCCATTTCCGCCGTGCCTTCGCTGACCGCATTAAAGACCTCGAAAGCCGGCACCAATTCCCCCGCCCCGTATAGCGTGATATTCAAACGGCCGTTAGAGAGTTTTTTCGCCTCTTGCACGAACCAATCCATCGATGTTGCCAAGCCGGGGAAATTCTTCGGCCAAGCCATAACCAATTTCCAGTTAAACTTCTGCTCTTTCTCTTTTGCCTGTGCTGCGCCGGCGCCCAATGCTAAAGCGGCGGCACTAGTTACGGTGAGTAATTGTCTGCGTTTCATATTATCCTCCTAGTGAAAAATGCGGATACTGCCACAGTCTTTACGGAGTGTCATGTGTTTTTTTCACACAAGATGCGATAATCTAGCACAAATTTTTAGCGGATTCTGCCATGCGTGTTTTTCTTCCTCTTCTTGCCTGCTGCCATATCGCGGCTTTTGCCCAAAACGCCCCTGCCCCTTCGACAGCGGCAGCCAATCCTTTGGAGCTGACCTCGCTCAGTCAAGAAAACAGCGACAATAAGCCTGACGATATTCCTTTCGATGTCTTGAAAACCTTTGTCGATGTTTTTGACACGATTAAAAATAGCTATGTCGATCAAGTGGATAACCGAAGCCTTATCGAAGGCGCCATCCGCGGTATGCTCACGCGCCTTGACCCGCATTCCGCTTATATGAACGAAAGCGAATACCAAAGTTTTACCCAAAGCAGCGAAGGACAATATGCAGGACTGGGCATGGTATTGGACATCAAAGCCGGTTCGGCCAGCGTGATTTCCGCCATTGACGGATCGCCCGCCGCCAAAGCCGGCATTACTACAGGCGATATCATCAGCCAAGTGGACGGAAAAATCGTCGCCGAATTAAGCCTCTATGAAATCGACAATCTCTTAAGCGGCGAAATCGGCTCGACGGTCAATCTAACTATTGTGCGCGGCGACACCGTGCAGCAATTAAGCCTTGTGCGCGAACTCGTCCATGCCAATAGCGTTTCCTCGCGCATGCTCAATCTCGATTACGCCTATGTGCGCATCACCCAATTTCAAGAAGATACCGCCGAAGCCCTAGCCAAAGAAATCCAAGCTCTGCATGTGAAATACCAAGTCAAAGGCATGGTGCTGGATTTGCGCGATAATCCGGGCGGCATCTTCCAAAGCGCCATCGACAGTGCCGATTTGTTTCTCTCCCAAGGCATCATCGTCAGCATTCGCGGCAGAGATATTGATCAAGAAGAATTTATCGCCAATGAAGGCGATGCCTTAAATCATCTACCGATAGTCGTCATCGTCAACGGCGGCACCGCTTCTGCCGCAGAGATTCTCGCCGGCGCATTGCAAGACAACCAACGCGCCCTGATTATCGGACAGCAAACTTTCGGCAAAGGCACCGTGCAAAGCGTTGCTCCGCTCTATCACGGTGGCGCCGTCAAACTCACTACCGCCCGATATTACACCCCTTCAGGCACCAGTATCCAAGCCGCCGGCATCAGTCCGCAAGTCATCTTATCGCCGCTCAAAGTTAATCAACAACGCCAAAGCAACAATGACAGCGAGCGCAATCTGCCCAACCATTTACCCAATCAGCATAGCGCTGCAAAAATAGAGGGCAGCGCTTCGAACCATAATGCTGCCGCCAATCTTGCCGAACAAGATTTTGCACTATATGAAGCCCTAAATATCTTAACCACCATGAGTATTTTACAAAATACCGCATCTGCGACGTCCACAGAAGAAAACCTGCCGAAAAGCACGCCTTTTAGCAGCAGCGAAGCCCATCCTGCAACACCGAGCATTCCCGCATCATGAAAAAATCGCCATTATATTCAAGTCAAAAATAATTATCATAAGCCCTCTTTTTAAAACCATTGGAGAAACCCATGAAAAAAGCGCTCTTAAGCAGCCTCGTATTTGCTGCCGCCTTGGCAAATGCCGCCGAATACAAACTTGACCCTGCACATGCCAATGCAGGATTCGGTATCGACCATTTCGGCACCAGCACCAACCGTGCCGCCATTCATAATTTAGAAGGCAGCATGGAATTTGATTCGGAAAGCAAAACCGGCAAAATCGATGTTACTCTGCCGGTGAACAACATCAGCAGCGGCAATCAACATTTTGACGAGCATTTAAAAAGCGCGGATATTTTCGATGTGGAGCAATTCCCTGAAATTCGCTTCGTATCTGAGAAATTCAATGTAAAAGACGACAAATTAGAAAGCGTGGAAGGACAATTGACCATGAAAGGCAAAACCGCGCCGGTAACGCTGAAAGCGGAAAAATTCAATTGCTACGACAGCCCGATGGCAAAAACCCAAGTTTGCGGCGGCGATTTCACCGCCACTATCGACCGCAGCCAATGGGGCGTGGATTATCTGATTGACAAAGGCTTTGCCAAAGAAGTCGATATCGTGATTCAAATCGAAGCTCTGAAGCAATAAAAGATTTATCACTCTCGCAAAAAAGGCTGCTATAGTTTCTTCAGATTAAAATGATATGCCTTAAAACAACATATTGAAATATTTTTCAATATGTTGAAAATTTTTATTGTCTCAATTTAATCTGAAGAAGCTATATAAGCAGCCTTTTTTATCGCCTTATTAAAAAAAGCGGATTAGTGATGATGTCCGCCGACGCCGTGAATATGTCCGTGCGCAATCTCTTCTTCTGTCGCGGCGCGAATATCCACTATTTTCACCTCAAAAGTTAAGCTTTTACCTGCCAAAGGATGGTTGGCATCCACTCTGACCGTCTTATCGTCAACGGCAATGACCTGCACCAACATCGGCTGACCGTTTTCCGTCTGCGATTGGAACTGCATGCCCACTTCAATCGTATCGACCCCTTGGAAATACTCGCGCGGAATATCCTGCACGGCTTCTTGGTAATACTCCCCGTAAGCCTCTGCCGGCGCAACGGTTACCGTCAATTCATCGCCGACCGTCTTGCCTTCCAAAGCCTTTTCCAAACCGGGAATAATGTTGTGATGACCATGCAGATACACTAATGGTTCTTGCGTAGAAGCGTCCAACTGATTGCCTTGTTCATCGGTCAATCGATAATGAATGCTGACTGCACTGTTATGGGTGATTTGGCTCATTGAGGTTTCCTTATGTTATTTGCCGCAAATGCGGCGTAGAAAGGCTCTTGCCGTGTAAGCGCGACAAGAGTGGTAAACATTTATTGAATCGCACTGACACCTTGGCTTTGCAAGACATCGGCATCTTCATTGCGTCCGACGGCACGTAATGCGCGAATCAATTTTTCCAAAGCCGGCACAGATTTCTCACTATGCGGCATATTGCGTAAAAAAGTACCCAAATAACGCACGGCTTGTGGATAATCTTGTTTGCTGTAATTGGCATCGCCAATCCAATATTGCGCCAATGCAGCTTGTTCTCCTTGCGCCCCGCCGGCTAAAAAAGCTTCAAAACTGCGAATTGCGCCATCGATATCTCCTGCGCGGTATAATTGCAAGGCATTGTCATAGCTGACGCCATGCGCTTCGCTCACTACCGTTCCGGCAGAAACTCGCTGATACAGACTGCCTGTGCCGCTGGCATCTACCGCAATCACACCGGTGGGAATTCTGGCTTGTTTAGCTTCGGACAATTGCTGTTGCAAACCTGCATTTTCCGCGCGTAAATCCACGACTTGATTTTGTAATTGCTGGATTGTCGCCGTGCTTTGGTCTAGTTTTTCTTGCAAACCGGAGGAACAAGCGCCTAACAGCATGCTTGCCGCAAAAATGGAAATTTTCTTCATCGCTTAATCTTAATACACAATCACCGCACGGCGGTTTTTCGCATAGCAGCTTTCATTAGAGCAGAAATCCACCGGACGCTCTTCGCCATAGCTTAATACGCGCAACTGGGCAGGATTCACACCTTGCTCGATAAAGACATTGCGCACGGAATAGGCACGACGTTCGCCTAAGCCCAAATTGTATTCGCGGCTGCCGCGTTCGTCGGTATGCCCTTCCAGTACCACGCGCGTTTGCGGATTTTCGCGCAGATAACGGGCATGTTCTTGGACCACCGCCACAGAACGCGAATCTAATTGCGAACTGTCATAAGAGAAATAAATCACGCGGTCTTTCGCACCTGCCTGAGGCCCACCAACCACATTCACGCCGTAAGTCGGATCCTCATAGAAATCGCCGTAAGACGCTCTTTGATTAGTTTGGACATTACCGTAAATCGTACTTTTGCCCGGCACGGTGTAGCCGTCCGCACCATATACCGTTCCCCCTGCACCGTAAATTTCATTAGGAGGCGCATTGCCATAAGCATCCACGCCATAAGGTTTGGAACAACCCGCGATAATCAGCGCCGCACCGAAAATCAAGGTAGCAGATTTATTTAATTTCATGATTTCAATCCCTTAAAAAAGTCAAATTAACGTGAATAAGGTGCCCAAGCAGGATCACGCAAACGCCCGCCGGGATCGGAAAGGGTCTGCACGACCTCTCCTTTTAAATTAATTAATTTCAATACGCTGCGTCCACCTTCCATCGCAGTGTACATCAGCATTTCTCCATTAGGCGCAAAAGTCGAACCTTCGTCCAAACGACCGCTGGTCAAAGCACTGAAACGTCCGCTGCCTAATTCGTATAAACCGATTTGATAGCCGCCGCCGCTTTGGCGCGTCAAAGCCAAATATTGTCCATCGGGCGACAATTCCGCATTACTGCTGTAATTACTGCCGACGACTACGCGCTCCGCGCCGCCGCCATTGCGTCCCATACGATAAATTTGCGGACTGCCGGCACGATCGGAAGTGAAATAAATGCTGGCGCCGTCGGGCGAAAACGCCGGTTCGGTATCAATGCCGGCATGATTGGTCAAACGCTTTTGCGCGCCGCTGCCCACATCGACGAGAAAAATATCCATATTGCCTTCGCCGGTCGATAAAGACACCGCCAATTGGCTGCCGTCCGGCGACCATGCCGGCGCACTACTGGTGCTGTCGCTTTGCAAAACCACACGGCGACCGCCGCCTTCTGCGCTTTGAATCACAATTTGCGCTTGATAATCGGCATAAGTCATATAAGCCAATTGACGACCGTCCGGCGACCATGTCGGCGAAAGAATCGGCTGATCGCTTGAGGCGATTTCTTGGCGGTTGCCGCCGTCAACATCCGAGACCACCAAAGCATAACGCCGCGAATTACTTCCGCTTTGTTCCAATACATAGGCAATGCGGGTCGCAAATGCGCCGCGTTTGCCGGTCAAAACTTCCAAAATGCGGTCGGCAGTGGCATGCGCTACCATACGATTACTCGCGCCGCGCATCTCTTCATTCATGACCACCGCTTGATCGCCCACTTGATTCATCACGAATTGCGCTTGCCCGGCATTGCCTAGCAAACGCCCCAGAACCACATATTGCGCGCCTAATTGCGCAAACTGCCCGTAATCAATCTCGTTCGGCGAATTGGGGCGATTGCTAAAACGATCCGGCGCAATCGGCTGAAAATAGCCTGATTTAAACAAATCGCTGGCAATAATATAATCCATCTGCTCTTGATCTCCGGGCACAGGCACAATGGCAATCGGAATTGCCGCACGCCGTTGTGCCGCAGGAATATCGATGCTGACCTGTGCAAAGGAAAAACCGGCAGACAATGCGATTGCCCAAGCCAAAAGGTTGCGTCTTTTCATAGATAATCCTCAATCAACAAAATTAATGAGCGTTGAAAATACAAAGGGTGAAATTGTAGCAGTTTCTAGTACGCAAAGAAAAGCTTAGAAACGAAATTCCACCCCTTCCTCCACAATCATGTCAAGCAAACGGCTGTCTTTGGGCATCGGCAAAGGCGAGGCTTTTTTCACCGCATCCAAGACCGAAGCGTCATATAAAGGATTGCCGCTTTTCGCACTGACGCGCGCTTTCAAGACTTTGCCGTTACGGTCAAGGCTAATCACGACCTTCGCGCTCAAACCGTCCGGCACATTCAAAGGCATGACCCAACGCCCCCAGACTTTCTCCTGCACGGCTGTCGTAAAGGCGGAAAACGCCAAATCGCGCGCCTGCTGTACCGCCGCCGAATTTGTCGCTCCCGACTGCGCCTGCGCATTTCCATCATAGCTGGACAATTCCAAAGCCGGTGCGCTAATCGCATCGAGCTTGGCTTTTTCTTCCGCCGCCTTGGCTTTTGCCTGCGCTTCTTTTGCCGCCTTAGCGGCTTTTTCCTGCTTTTCTTTGGCGATTTTTTCGGCTTTTTCTCTTGCCGCCTTTTCTGCCTTTTCTTTTGCCGCCTGCTCTTGTTTTTCCTTAGCGGCTTTCTCCGCAGCGGCTTTCTCCACGGCGATTTTCTCCACCTTTTCTTTGGCGACTTTTTCTGCCTTGGCTTGGGCTAATTTTTCCGCTTTTTCCTGCTCTGCTTTTTCTTTCGCTGCTTTTTCCGCCGCCGCTTTTTCTGCTTTTTCTCGTGCCGCTCGTTCTTTGGCGGCTTTTTCGGCAGCCGCTTTCTCTGCTGCTGCCCGTTCCGCCGCCTTGCGTGCTTCTTCCGCTTTGCGTTTTTCTTCGGCAATGCGGCGTTTCTCCGCCTCTTCGGCGCGGCGCTTCGCCTCTTGCTCGGCGCGAATCTTGGCTAAACGCTCTTCTTCAATTTCGCGTTTGCGGTTTTCGATATGGTCAAGGCGCGCCTGCAAATCCTGCGCGCTGACCATCTGCGCATCCACCGCCGTGCCGCCGGCAGTCTTACTGTTATGATGAGAAAAATTCGGCAGCAGCACATCTTTTTGATACCAAATGCCGGCAGCGGTCAAACCTACGCTCAGCACCACGCCGAACACGCCCGCCGCATTTTCCGCCAAAGCCCGTTTTTCACTCGCTCTCATTGCTCGGCTCTTGAGGCAATTGGCTGCTTAAATTCACTTGCCGCGCACCGGCGGCGCGCAAATAATCCACGCCTTTAATCACATGGGCATAATCCACCGCCGCATCGCCGCTCACATAGACATCTATTTCAGGATGCGCCTGCAAATAGTCGGCGGCTTGGCTTTGAATATCCGCTTCGCTCATCGCCGTCGTCGGCTGAGCGCTGATATTGAGATAATAACTGCCGGCGGCATCGACGGTAAGCACCAATGGCAAGGTCAAATCTTCGCTTTGTCCCTGCTCTTCGCTATTTTGCTCGGAAACCTCGGGCAGATTGATTTCCACTGAACGTTGCATCAGCGGCGCGGCAATCATAAAAATCACAAGCAGTACCAACATCACGTCGATATAAGGCACAACGTTCATTTCTGCTTTCATGCGCTGGGCGCGAACACGGCGAGCCATGATTACCGCCGTTTCAAATGCGCGCGCAATTGCAACTGCTGACGCTGCAAAATATTGCTGAACTCTTCGCGAAAGGCGTCATATTCCACGATTTTCTTCTCAGACAATGCCATGTAAGCGTTATAGGATAAAACGGAAATAATCGCCGCCATCAAGCCGATTGCCGTAGCAATCAAGGCCTCGGCAATACCGGGGGCAACGCTGTTGATACTACTTTGCTGCGCCGCTCCCAAAGCCATAAAGGAATTCATAATCCCATAGACGGTACCCAGCAAACCGATATAAGGCGCAGAAGAAGCGAAAGTGGCTAAAATGCCTAAATATTTTTCCTGTTTCGCCGCTTCGCGGATAATTGTGGCTTCCATCGCGCGCTGACAGTTCTGCACGGCTTTATCAGACCCAATCAAATCCGATTCTAAAAACTGGCTAAACTCATAAAAACCATTCACAAAAACGCTTTCAATCCCTTCCGTGTCCTGCGTTTCATAATTGGCATAAATATTTTGCAAATTCGTGCCCGAATTCCAAAAAGCCTTCTCGAATTGCCGGGTTTTTCTATTCAGGCGTGAAAATAAGACCGCTTTTTTACAGGTAATAAAAATCGAGACAAGCATCATCAAGCACAAAATCAGCATGATGATTTTAACGAAAACACTAGCATCGCCAATTAACTGCATGATGGATAATTCATTTTGCAAGGGAAAACTCCTTCTCTAGTCTTGCGCGGCAGGCAGTGTAGCGCAAACCGCTCTCAGAAAAAATAGGTGCGGATTGCCGTTTGCTAAAGCTGCTCCGACAGCAAAAAATTTAATGATTGATTTGATTATATATTTTAATTCTCAACAGGATTTATCGTTAAATGCGGTCAATGCCTTATGCCGATATTGTGCAATACCTTGTTTTTAGTTAGCGTAATCGGGAATGAAATTGCCGCTAGGCTCGCATAGGATGCGCCAGTCATATAAATCGCTTAACACTTGCGCCTGCATGATTTCTGCCGTCGAACCGCTTGCCGCAATTTTCCCCTGCTTCATCAGTACAACGAAATCGCTGTAATGCGCGGCAAGATTGATATCATGCAGCACCATAATTACGGCGGGTTTGGGTACGGTCAACAAACGCAGCTGCTTCATCAAATGATGCTGATGGCGGATATCCAAATGGTTGGTCGGCTCGTCCATAAGCAGAATTTCCGCTTCCTGCAATAAGGCGCGGACAATGGCTGCACGTTGTTTTTCTCCGCCCGACAAGGTTTCCAAACGCTTGTTTTTCAAGCCGTCCAATTCAAAAATTTCCAGCCATTGCATCGCTCGCTGCCGATTCGAGGCAGGGCTTTGCCGATACCAGACAAGGCGCGGATAATGCCCCATTAATACGTATTCTAAGACCGTCATCGGCAACTGAAAATTTTCATGCTGCCCGACCCAAGCGCACCGTCCTTGTTTTAAAGCCAGCCGAAAAGGTTCTCCGCGCCAAATAGTCGCGGGCGATTGCAAAAGTTGTCTTAACAGAGTGGATTTTCCTGCGCCGTTCGCACCGATAATGGCGCTGATGCAATGATCCGGAAAACGGATTGCCGGCACATCTAAAATAACTCTTGTTCCTTTGCTTATCCGACCATGAGAAAATTGTAGGGACATTATTCGCGCCCTCTGTCCATAATCAGCCACAAGAAAAAAGGCCCGCCCAAAATCGAAATTACAATCCCGACAGGAAAATCAACCGGATAGACTACCCAACGCGAAAAAGTATCTGCTATCAGTAAAAATACGGCTCCCCATAATGCCGACAAGGCAATCAGACGGCTGCGCCCACCGCCAATCACTCGCGCCAACACATTGGGCACCATCATCCCCACAAAGCCGATAATGCCCCCTAAAGAAACCGCCGCTCCCGTCATCATCGAGGCGCCGACAATTGCTAAGGTACGCGTTTTGGCAACGGTAATACCCATCGTTTGCGCCGCCTCATCGCCCAGCAGCAAGCAATCCAGTTGCCGCCCAAGAATGATTAACAATAAGCCTCCCGCCGCAATAGCGCTGCCGGCATAGGTCAGAGAAACAAAACCGGCTTCAGCAAAGCTGCCCGCCAGCCATGTCATTGCGCCGCGCAAAGCCATATCATCCGACATAAATAAAATAAGACTTACCACAGCAGCGCATAAACTACTCAACACAAAGCCCAAAACGAGCAGACCATATTTGCCGCCACCGACCCAGCGATGAAGAAACAACAATAATAAACAAACGCTTAAAGCGCCCAAAAATGCCGCCAACGGCACACCGATACCGCTCCAGCCCATGGCAATCATGACGACGACACCGATTGCCGCGCCCCCCGAAGTGCCGATCAAACTCGGATCGGCAAGCGGATTTTCAAACAAGGCTTGCAAAGCCGAACCGCTGGCAGACAGAGCAGCGCCTACCAATAATGCCACGGTGATGCGCGGCAAACGGATTTGCAGCATAATCTCATCAACGTTCAGCGGATTTTGCCACGTTCCCTCCCCCACTCCGACACAGAAAAAAATCAAGGGCGCCAGTATCAGCAAGGGCAATAAAAAAGGTTTTAACATATTGTTATCATAAAATTACACAACATCAGCGTGCTAATTGATGCAGGTTTTGAATACTTTCGGGCGTATGCAAGCCATAACGCAAAAACTCATCGGAATGCCAAAAAACGATTTTGCCGTTTTTCGCCGCAGGACTGGCGGACAATTCAGGGCGGGCAGCCAGTTTTTCTGCTCCGCCGAGGATTTCTTCATTATGTTTGGCAATAATGACGATATCAGGCTTTGCCGCCAGCCATGCTTCCCGCGACAAAGGCTTAAACCCCTCCACGCCATCAGCCGCATTAATGCCGCCCGCCAATCGAATTAAGCTATCCGCCACCGTGCCGCGTCCGGCAACATAGCGTCCGTCATAGCTGAGTAGGTAACGTTTGCCGCTTGCCGGCTGCGCTTTTAAAGCGGTTTTGAATTGATGCGCCAAGACCGCCGCCTGTTCTTTTTTATCAATCAATTCTCCGATGCGGATAATGCTGTTTTGATAATCTTCAATCGTTTCATTCTCTTGCACGTTTTCCGCCACAATGCCGCTTTGTCTGAGATTGGCGTAAATATTGGGCGGCATCGCCATAAAACTGCCGATAACCACATCAGGTTTCTGCGCCATAATCGGCTCTACAGACAAAGTGCGGTAAAAACCAATCGTCTCTTTGCCCTGATAAAGCGGGTTATGGTTATGGTCATGCACGGCAACTACTTTATCTGCCGCTCCCAACGCAGCCACAATATCGGCGCTGTCAGGCGTCAGCAGCACAATCCGCTGTGCCCAAGTGATTTGAGCGAACGACAAGGCACAAAAAGCTAATACGACCATTTTCTTCATATCGTTACCGCGCAGCATTCCAATCAAAAGAACCAAATATAATCGGCATGCCGCATATCCATCTCACTGCCTTCCTCGGTCAGCAACAGCGTTTTCACACCATCCGAAAAGCCCGCATCCTGCAAAAACAAAGGAATGCCCAACTGCTTGGAAACATGAATATTTCCTGCAATCAGCCATGTCGGTTTGGGCGCATTCAATAAGACCGTGCTCATCTTAAAATCTTTATATTGCTGCAGCGAGACCAAATCTTGCGGACTGCCGTGATGCGTATCCATCAATTGAGCCAAGCTATCGCGCACCGCCGGATGGCCGCTGCGCAGACCTTGAGGCATAAAGCGACTTTGATTTGCCAATTCTTGACGCGAAGGACTGCCCGCCAACAGCGGCGCTTTCTGCTCTAACAAAGCATAGATTAAGGATTGATATTGCGACCAATCCCAACGCATATTCCAATTAATTTTCTCGGCTAAAGAACGCTTTCCCGTACTCCCGCCACTGTGCAAATAGGCTTGCATATCGCCTACAGCCTGCTGCTGCTCAGGCACCAACATTTCCAAAACCACACTGCCCTTTGCGCGCACTTCCGCTGTCTGCCGCAACAACCATTCTTGAGCGGCATGATGCGCCGCATTATCATGCTTCTCGCCGATCAATACGATTTGCGCCTGCGACAGTATCTGCGCCAAGCGGCTCGGCGAAAGGCTTTGACCGCTTTGGGTATCGATAATCCGCCCCAAGGGTTCGGCACAGACCGACTGCAACACAATTGCAAACATTAAAACAAATTTTTTCATTATCTTCCTAGGTAAATCCATACAAGCCGTCCCTTGCAAAGCAATTCCGCATCCATTCAAATCATCAGAATAAACGATTCCATATGATTTGAATAAATATTCAGTCAAAACAGCCTAGAATTGCATCATAAAACCTGCATAGAAAGTTCTGCCGCGCCCCGTGCCTTTATTCGCCCAATCCGATTGCGGCCCCGTATTGCCCGTGCCTAATGTACCGCCGCTGCTCAGCGGATAGTTATAAACCGTATTAGTCAGATTATCGATATTAAAAAACAATTTGGCATTTTTATTCACATTATATTTGGCATATAAATCATAAACATTTTGCCCGCCTTTCACTTTAGTTGCCGTAGGAAGGCCGGTATCCGTATCCACGCCTGCAGGAACGGTATCGTCTCCCATGCGCGTTAAGCGCGTGCCGACAATTAATTTATTATCCAACCAGCGCGTACCGAGATCGACCGCTAACTGGCTGCTCGGTTGCGTACGAATCGTGCTGACCATATCTGCCAAATAATCAATCGGCAAATCCGTTTTATTGCGGCTATAGGCGAGATTGATATAAGCGCGGTCAAAATCATAACCGCCTTCTATTTCCCAACCGCGGATTTTAGTCTTATTCGGCATATTGAAAAATATTCCGACGGGAGAAACATCCATATCGCCGTTTAAATAATCATCCAAACTGCATTTTGTATGGTCATCGCAGACATAAAATTGATCTTGGAAAATATAATTTTTTATACGACTAGTAAAATAATTTACTTTCAAACGCGCCGTATCATTATGGGTAAATAAGCCTTGTTTAAAGATATTAAATCCGATATCGTGATTATGCGACGTCTCGCTTTTCAAATAAGGATTAACCGAGTAGGGATTGTTTTTGATATTATTCACATACATAAATTCCTGCACGGTCGGCGCACGGCTGGTATGCGCATAAGTGCTATAGAGCTGCAACCAATCGTTTGCCTGATATGCCAAAGAAAAATAGGGATTGACATGACTTTCTTTATGAGAGAAATCCACATTGCCGCCGGCAGGAAACACAATCGCGCCGTTATCGAATGTTTCGGGCAAGAAACCGCCGTAACGGTAGCGCTCGTAACGAAGCCCGCCCCCTAAAGTCCATTTGCCGTGCTGGAATTCGGCTTCAGCAAACAGATTGCCCGTCTGCTGATAACCTTTGGCTAAAATGCCGTCGTAATGTGGCAAATCCGCATCACGCTCTTTAGAGCCGTAACGCGTGCGTTGGATTTTTGCGCCATAATCAAAACTTAAATCCGCCTCGCCGATTTCAAATACACTGCGGTTAGTCAAACTAAACTGCCAAGTCGGATTATATGTCTGGCGGTTTTGATAGCCGTTATCATGGTCTTCCTTGGCAAAATATTGCCGCGAATCGCCGTAAGAAATATCCGCACGCAAATCGATTTTGTCGGACAGCGGATTGTAGCGATATTGGAATAAGCTGCTATTGGTTTTCACATCAATCGGCGTATGGTTATTCGTGCTGCGGCTTTGATTGGCAATATGGCTGAAATTAAAATAATGATAGCGATTAGGCGCATATTCTACTTTGCCCATAAAATTCTGCGCATGCACACCGCTTTCCATCGCAACATTGTCATTCAAATCATCGCCGGCAATCGTCTCGCCCGCACCGTTGCGATAACCGCCCTTAACCTTGCCGCCATATGCCGCCAAGACGCCGAACGAACCGCCATTGTCAAATGACTGCCGATGCGCCACCGCCGCCATACCGTTTGTGCCGTAACCATTACTACCATGTCGCAAAATCAGACGACCGCCAAAAGTATTGTCCCCTTGCACCAAATCACTAGGTACCAATGTGCGAAAATTCACGCTCCCGCCCAATGCATTGCCGCCCGAACTGCCATGCGACAAACCGCGCTCGACTTCCGCGCCCGCTATAAAATCTTCATTGATATAGACCGTATTGCCATTCCAACCATGCGCCGGATTGGTCTGATAAAAGGTTTGGCTGACGCCGTCAATACTGGTATTTACCCGCCCCGCCCCTTCAAAACCGCGCAAATTGACCGCAATACCGCCCTGCCCGATATCATGCTGTGTAAATAAACTGGGGCTACTGCGCAAGACTTCGTTCAAATCGCGCCCGGTTTCGTTTTTTGCAATCACGGACACCGCAGCGGGTGTTGTATAAGGCTGATTGATGTAATCAGCACTAACATTAATCTCAGACAAGTGGATAACGGCTTTAGCAGCCTCTTCCGCCCACACTGAAGAACAGGAACAAACTAATGTCAACAAAGTAAAGTATCTCATTTTATTCGGTTTTTATTAAAGTTATATTAATTGTAATCCAAATAAAAATAATTATCAAGTAGTGGTAAAAATGAAGAAAATATTTCTTTGCCAATCAATCAAATTGTAGGCGGACTTCTAAGTAAAGATTGTTTTTCAGGGAAATTGGGCAAATGTTTCTTAATCTTTACAGGGATTAAGCAAGCAAAACGACAATGTATAGTCAAAGAATTGAAAAAGTATTACGGCGTTGGCTCGCTTTGCCGTACGCTCTTGTACTGTCTGCAGCTCGCCGCCTTGTACTACTTTTTCACTTCTCCGACTATATTCGGAGAAATGGAAAAATATAGCTTCTTCAGATTAAAATGAGACAATAAAAATTTTCAACATATTGAAAAATATTTCAATATGTTGTTTTAAGGCGTATCATTTTAATCTGAAGAAACTATAATGCAAGGCGGCAAATGGCAGACAGTACGGCAAAGCAAATCAAAAGCTATTGCTGTACCATCCTTGAAAAATGGTGCTTAATATTTTTAAAAACAATTGACTAAATATTCCTATCCGGCACAGACAAACCCAATTGCAGATAAGCGGCATCGCTTGCCATGCGTCCGCGCGGGGTGCGCTGGATAAATCCTTGTTGAATCAAATAAGGCTCGACCACATCTTCCAAAGTGCCGCGCTCTTCGCCCACAGCCGCCGCCAAAGTCTCAATCCCGACGGGCCCACCGCCGAAATGCTCAATCAAACGCGAGAGCATACGGCGGTCGAGTTCATCCAAACCGGCGGCATCAATTTTCAATAATTTCAAGGCTTCGTCTGCCATTTGGCGTGTAATCACGCCGTCGCCGCGCACTTGGGCATAATCACGCACGCGCCGCAGCAAGCGGTTGGCAATACGCGGCGTACCGCGCGAGCGTTTGCCGACTTCCGCCGCGCCGCTGTCTTCAATCTCAATTCCCAGCAATTTCGCCGCACGCGAGACAATTTCCTGCAATTGGACGTGAGAATAATATTGCAGATGATGGCTAATGCCGAAACGATCGCGCAGAGGCGCCGTCAATAAGCCGGAACGCGTAGTGGCGCCGACTAATGTAAACGGCTGCAAATCCACTTTTATCGAACGCGCCGCCGGTCCTTCGCCAATCATAATATCGATTTGAAAATCCTCCATCGCGGGATAGAGCACTTCTTCAATCGCAGGCGACAGGCGATGGATTTCATCAATGAACAAAACATCATTGCGTTCCAAATTAGTCAGCAAAGCGGCTAAATCGCCGGCTTTTTCTAAAATCGGGCCGGAGGTTTGGCGCAGATTCACACCCAATTCGCCGGCAATAATTGCCGCCAACGTCGTTTTGCCCAAACCCGGCGGACCGAATAGCAGCACATGGTCAAGCGATTCCTGCCGCCCCAATGCCGCTTCAATAAAAATACTTAATTGCGCTTTCAGCTCGTTTTGCCCGATATATTCCGCCAAGCGTTTAGGACGGACGGCACGCTCAATCGCACCCTCTTCATTACGCCCGGCGGCGCTGATTAAACGGTCGGAATCAATCATTTGCCACTCTGTAATTTCAATTGCAAGGCGGATTTAATCAAAGCCGCCGTATCTGCATCCGGCGATTGCTTGAGTGCGCTCTCAACCAATTTTGCCGCATCGGTCGGTTTTAATTCCAATGCCATCAAGGCTTCCACCGCTTCTTGCGCCGCCGTGACGCCTATAGGCAAAGGCGTATCCGCCGCACCTGCCATGCTCGTAAAAGCGCTGTTGCCGCCGACACGGTCTTTTAATTCGATTAATAAACGCTCCGCCGTCTTTTTGCCGACACCGGAGAGTTTTAGCAAAGCATTGCTATTATTCTCGCGCACAATAGCGATGAAATTTTCAACGCTGAAACTCGATAAGACCAGCAAACCCAGTTTCGGCCCGATGCCGCTGATGCGGATTAATTCGCGGAACAATTGCCGCTGCGCAATGCTGGCAAAGCCGTAGAGATATTGTCCGTCTTCTCTTTGCGCATGATGAATGAACAATTCCGCCGCCTGCCCTTGCGGCAACTGTTCCAAAATGGAAATCGGCACGGCGATCTCATAGCCTACGCCGTTCACATTCATAATCACTTGATTACCCTGCTTATGCAGCACCAAACCTTGTAACCAACCGATCATCGCCCTACCTCTCTTTGTGCTTCAACACCGCCCGTAGAAAAATCCTGATATTTCCGCATTTACTTCTCCCAAGCCGACAGCATGCCACTTTTGCGCTGCATAATTGCCGTTTGCAGATAATGCGCATGCGTCAGGGCGACTGCCAAAGCGTCCGCCGCATCGCTTTGAATCTTACCTGTTTGATTGAGCAGCAATTTCACCATATATTGCACCTGCGTTTTATCCGCCGCGCCTTTGCCGACCACCGCCTGCTTAATGCTTTTCGCCGCATATTCTGAAATCGGCAACTGCGCCAATACTGCCGCACACAAAGCCACACCGCGCGCCTGCCCCAATTTCAAAGCGGAATTCGGATTTTTATGCACAAAAATCTCTTCTATGGCAAATTCTTGCGGACGATAACGCTGCACCAACTCGCCGATGCCCTGATGAATCATCATCAAACGAATAGGCATCGACTCTTCCGCCAAGCGAATGCAGCCGGAATCCACATAGCGAACCTGCTGCCCCTCCACATCTACAATGCCGTAGCCTGTTATTCGCGAACCGGGGTCAATGCCCAAAATGCGGCGAACAGCTGTCATTAACCAGCGTAATCCTCTGGGAATTCCGCATTGCTAACCACGCTTTGCACATCGTCTAATTCTTCTAGCATATCAATCAAACGCATGACCTTATCCGCATCTTGCGCACTTACCGGCGAGAGATTTTCCGCACGCATCGTTACCTCGCTTTCATCAGGCGTGAAACCGGCGGCGACCAAAGCCTCATACACGGCGGCATAATCGCTGGGGTCGGTAATCACTTGCGCACTGCCCTCATCAAACTCAATATCTTGCGCGCCGGCTTCCAAAGCCGCTTCCATCAAAGCATCTTCATCTGCCACGCTTTCAAAAAACAAGACGCCCTGCTCTTTAAATTGGAAAGCCACCGAGCCGGAAGTACCTAAATTGCCGCCGCATTTAGAAAAAGCATGACGCACTTCGCCGACCGTGCGGTTATTATTATCCGTCAAACAATCCACCATAATCGCCACGCCGCTTGGGCCATAACCCTCAAAGCGCACCTCTTCCATCTGCACGCCTTCCAGCTCGCCCGCGCCGCGCTTAATCGCACGCTCCATCGTATCTTTCGTCATGTTCTCCGCCTGCGCTTTGCTGATTGCCAAACGCAAACGCGGATTGGAATTCGGATCGGAACCGCCGCTGCGCGCCGCAATCGTCAATTCACGAATTAAGCGGGTAAAAATCTTGCCGCGCTTGGCATCTTCTTTTGCTTTTTTATGTTTAATATTTGCCCATTTACTATGACCAGCCATTTGAATATCCTTAATTTTCTAAAAAACATCTCTGCCAAAGCCTGCGCAGAAAGCAAAGCCCGGCTTGCGCACCATCGCCCTCAACACAGCCGAAGCACGAAAGATTGCATAAAAAATGGGGCGCAAGTGTATCACGCCGCCGCAAAATCTGCTGCTTTTGGCAAAGAAAAAAGCGCGACCAGCGCGCTTTTCATAGCTCATAAATGCCTACTTATGCGTCACAATACTGACTTTGGCAACACCGGCTTGCAATACGCCTAATTGCTGCGCCGCCGCCTTAGACAAATCAATCACGCGATCGCCGTGGAAAGGTCCGCGATCATTGATGCGCACAATCACGCTTTTGCCATTATTCAGATTAGTTACCTTCACTTGGCTACCCAAGGGCAGATGCTTATGCGCGGCGGTCATATCATGCATATTATAGACTTCGCCGCTAGCGGTTTTGCGTCCGTGAAAACCGGGACCATACCAAGAAGCAGATCCTTCTTCCGAAAAATTTTCCGCCGTGCTGAGCGTGCGGTAAGTTTTGCCGCGCACGTTATAAGTGACGGATTTGGCAATCGCCGTACTTTGCGCAACGACTTTAGCCTGCTTTTGGCTAGCAGCCTGAGCAGCGGCTTGATTAACGGCTTTGCCGCTGTAATCCACCGCTGCAAAAGGATCTTGCTGAGTAAAATCAATCACTTTGACGATATTAACTTCCGCTTTGGCAGGTGCGGTAGGTTTTGCAGCTTCCGCTTTTGCGGCAACAGCTTGTGCAGATTTAGCCTGCGGTTTGACAGCTTCTGCTTTTACGGCAACAGCTTGTGCAGGTTTCGCCTGCGGTTTCGCTGCTTCTGCTTTTGCGGCAACAGCTTGTGCAGGTTTCGCCTGCGGTTTCGCTGCTTCTGCTTTTACGGCAACAGCTTGTGCAGGTTTCGCCTGCGGTTTCGCTACCTCTGCTTTTACGGCAACAGCTTGTGCAGGTTTCGCCTGCGGGGTATTGACTTGGGCAAATAGTGCCACGTCAGAATTTTTGGTGAAATCAATAGTTTTCACAATTTTGCGCGGGGCTTCGACAGGCGTGGCAATAGGAGCTTGCTGTGCATAAGCCGAGAGCGGGAGCAGATAGGCTACCGCTAGCAAAGCGCTTAGACTTTGTTTTTTCATCAATAGATCTCGTTAATTGGACTCTTTGATGGCAGCAGCCAAATTGCTCACCGCCATCGCATACATCGGCGAGGTATTATAGCGGGTAATCACATAGAAATTATTATAAATAATAAACGCCAATTCCTCTTGCTCGCCTTGCAGCACAAGGCTTCCCACCGTTTCCGCACTTTGAGAAGCCAACCAATTCATGAAATTTTGGTCAGATTTTAGGCTTTCGTCTGTGGATAAGTCCTGCAAAGCATAAGCCGGCTTCACATTGCCGTCAAAAATGCTAAGACTCGGCTTTTGCGGCAATTGATAATACAAATCGCCATCTTTCTCCCAACCGCGGTTGGCAAGATAATTGGCAATCGAGCCGATGGCGTCTTCCGGACTTTGCCATAAATTAATCTTTCCGTCGCCGTCGAAATCTATCGCGTCATTGCGGTAACTGCTCGGCATGAATTGCGCCATTCCCATAGCACCGGCATAAGAGCCTTGAATTTGCAAGGGATTCCAATCTTCTTGCTGCGCCAGTAATAAGAAATGGTCAAATTCGCTGCAAAAGAATTCGGCGCGTGGCGGATAGTCGAAACAAAGGGTAGCGAGGGCTTGCAAAACCGGCGTATTGCCCGTGACTTTGCCATAGCGGGTTTCCACGCCGATAATCGCCGTAATCACTGCCGGATCGACGCCGTATTGCGCATAAGCGCGTTCTAAGGCTTCGCGGTGCTGGCGGTAAAAGGCTATGCCGTCTTCCAATCTTGCCGCATCCGAGAAAATGGTGGCGTATTCAAACCAAGGTTTGCTTTTTTCCGCCGGACGGCTGATTTTCGCCAGCACGTCTTCATCGCGATGAATCGCCATCAATAAAGACAGCAGATAGCGCGCGTCTATCTGATGTGTTTCAGCCAATTGATAAATGCGTTCGCGGGCATCGGCATTTTGCGCGTAATTAGGCGGCATGTCGGAAGTTTCTTCGGCGCTTTGCGCATAAGTTCCCTGCGCCAAAGCCAGTGCCGCGATAAGGACTAAACGGAATGTGTTCATGAAAAATGCTCCTGTTTAGGGGATTGTTTGTAGCCGCCGATCAGATTAACGGCAATGGCAAAACCGGCCATAAGCGATAAAACCGAACTGCCGCCGTAGCTGATCAGCGCCAGCGGCAAGCCTACTACAGGCAAAAATCCGCTTACCATGCCGATATTAACAAAGATATTGATAAAGAAAGATAAAAAAATCGCCGCCACTAGGATGCGCGCAAAGCGGTTATTCAGCCGCGTCGAGAGATACAGTCCGCGCAAAATCAGCAAGAGATAGGCGAGCAAGAGCAGGCTGACGCCGAATAAGCCTAATTCTTCCGCAATCACGGAAAAGACAAAATCCGTCGTCGATTCCGGCAGAAAGGATAATTGCGACTGCGTGCCTTCGCCGTAGCCTTTGCCAAAAACGCCACCCGAGCCGATAGCGATTTGCGATTGAATGATGTGATAGCCCGCGCCGAAGGGATCGGCTTCCGGATTAAACAGCGTCAGCACACGCTCGCGCTGATAGGCTTTAATGCCGAACATCCAAAACAGCGGCAAGGCAATCGCCGCCATCACGGCACCGACCCCAATCAGCCACCAAGGCAAGCCCGCCAAAAACAGAGCGATAATGCCGGAAGCCGCGACCAGCAGGGCGGTGCCTAAATCGGGCTGATCTAAAATCATATAGGCGGGAACGGCGATAATCACCAGCGAAATCAAAACGGTAAATAAATTCGGCGGTCGCGCTTGCCGCGTCAAATACCAAGCCACCATCATCGGCACGGAGAGTTTTGCCAATTCCGAAGGCTGAATACGGGCAATGCCGATATTGAGCCAACGCTGCGCCCCGCCCGCATGACTGCCCATAAGCAGCACCAAGAGCAGCAAAATAAGGGTAAAAGCATAAACAACAGGCGTTATTTGGCGAATTTTACCGGCAGGCAGACATAAAAACAGCCCGAACAAGCCCCAAGCGGCGGCAAAACGAATTGCTTGACGCAGTACCGTACCGCCGCTTTCCGCCGCGCTGTTCAAAATGACCAAGCTGAAGCCCATCAGCAGGGCAAGCAGCAGTATCAACCACCAATCGATATAAAAAATCGCCGATTGCAGGATTTTCCATGTACTGCGCGGTCTGACTTCATCCATTGCCATTGTTATTCTCCGCCGCGCTGCCGAGTAAGTAGAAATCGCTGATTTGCCTTGCCATCGGACCTGCGGTCGAACTACCGCCGCCGCCGCGTTCCACCACAATGCTCAAGGCGATTGTCGGCGCATCGGCAGGGGCATAAGAAACGAACATGGCATTGTCTTGATGCTCGCGCGCCAATTGGCTGTTGGAAATGCGTTGATCGGTTTTAAAGGAAATCACTTGCACCGTGCCCGATTTGCCCGCCATGCGGTAGCGCAGACCTTGGGCAATGTTTTTGCCCGTGCCGCTGTGATGATGAATCACGCGCTCCATGCTGTTTTTAGCAATTTGCCATGCCTGCGACTCATAAACAGGGATAATCTTTTCTTCCGCCCGTTCGGGGCTTTGAAACTGCATGCTTACGGGGTCGTAAATGCGCTTAAGCAGATAAGGGGTGAAACTTTTGCCGTCGCGGGCAATCAAGGCGGTCATGTATGCCAATTGCAAAGGCGTGGTGGTAAAAAAGCCCTGCCCAATGCTGGCATTGATGGTATCGCCGATATACCAATTGGTTTTGTAACGCGCTTCTTTCCAAGCACGGGTCGGCATGATGCCGCTGTCTTCGTCGGGCATATCAATACCGGTCAGCCGCCCCATAGCAAAATGTTGGCAATATTGCGCCATGCGGTCGATACCTAATTGCTGCCCCAGTGAATAAAAATAAATATCGCAAGACTGAGCGACCGCACCCACGCCGTTCAAACTGCCGTGTCCTGTGCGCTTCCAGCAATGGAAAGGACGGGCATTGGGATTTTCCGCCAAACGGTATGCGCCGCCGCAATGCACATGGCTATGTTCATGCACCACCTGATAATGCAAACCCGCCAAGAGCATCATCGGCTTAATCACGGAACCGGGCGGATAGCGCCCTTTCAATGCGCGGTCATATAAAGGTCCGTGCGGATCGTCTAACAGCATTTTGTATTGCCGCTGGCTGATGCCTTTGGTAAACAAATTGGTGTCAAAACCCGGCTTCGATACCATCGCCAGCACTTCGCCGTTTTGCGGATTAATCGCCACGCAGGAGCCGCGATGCTCGCCCAGTACTTGATAAATAAACTGCTGCAATTTCAAATCGAAAGACAGGTAAATATCCTTACCCCGCTGTGCCGGCACTTCTTTTAACAGGCGCACCATATTACCGTTGGCATCGGCTTCGACCTGCTGATAGCCCGATTTACCGCGCAACAGCGCTTCGTATTGCCGCTCGATTCCGCTACGCCCGATATAGTCGATGCCTTGATAATCATCGGGATCAATGCTTTGCAAATCTTTTTCATTGATGCGGTTGGTATAGCCCAGAACATGCGCGCAGAGTTCGCCATAGGGATAGAAGCGCTCGTAATAAGGCTCAATCGCCGCGCCGGGCAGGCGGTACAATTGCAAAGCCAAGCGGTAATGCGCTTCTTCTTCAATCGAGTCTTTCAGCACCACGCTTTCATAGCGGCGACTGCGCCGATAGCGGCTACGAAATTGTTCGATACTTACACTATCCAAGCCCAAAATCAGGCTTAATTGCGCCAGCAGCTGTTCCAAATCCTCCACATGCGAGGGATTGACGACCACTTGATAACGCAGAATATTTTCCGTCAGGGCAATACCGTTGGCATCATAAATCGTGCCGCGCTCGGGCACCAGCGGCTTGATTCTGACCCGATTGGATTGGGCGCGCGTGCGGTAATAATCGTAGCGCTGCACTTGCAGGGTAAACATGCGCCCAAAGAGCGCGGCAATTCCTGCGCAGACCGCCAAAGCCGTTAAGGCAACGCGGCGCGTAAAAGAACGTTTTAAATAAGCCTCGTCTTTGTCTTCCTGTTTTTTATGGCTGAGCAAATCGGCATGGGCGAATTTTTTCACCGCCGCACCCGCCCGCCATAATGCTGCATAAAGATCAGGCTGATCATCCGCATCAGCGGCCAAGCCGCTAATTGCAGCAGAAAACACCACAGCCAGCCCGCCGGCGCCGGAATACCTTCCACGATATAAAGCAATAAGAATTTCAAAACGATAAATCCCGCCCCTAGAAAAATCACGCCCAGCAATTGCTCAAAGACCGACACCGTGCGCCAATAGGTGTGCAAAGGAAAAATCAGCAATGCCGTCAAGCCGTATAACACACCGTGAAAACCGATGCTGACCTGCGCGGACAAATCCAATAAAAAGCTAATCGGCAAAAAAGCCCGCCACAGCGGCAAGCGCGGCTGATAATAAAACAAATACAGCAAGACCATGACCGTAATATCGGGCAGCAACAGCCAAGGTCGGAAATAAGCGCCTACCGTCAGCAATAGCCAACAGACAAAGAAATACAACAGCAAGGGCAAGACGGGCATTATTGCCCCCCTAATTGCGCAGGACGTGGCGGACCGACAGGCAAAATCACTTCGGGAATAATATCGCGCTGATCCAACAATAAGACCTCAAGCATGGAAGACAGATGCGCTAAGGATTTGAGTTCAATCTGTAAAAAAGAATTACGCTGATCGCGCGACACATCCACCACTTCCGCCACCGGATAACCACGCGGAAAGACGCCGCCGAGTCCGGAGCTGACCAAGCGGTCGCCGATTTGAATATCGCTGTCCAAGCGGATATTTTCCACCGTCAAGGCGCTGCGCTCCGCCATGCCGCTGAGCAAAGCGCGTTGCTGGGTACGCTCGACATAGACCGGCACGCGACTGCGTCCGTCGCTAATCAGCATGACCCGCGCCTGATGCTCAAACACTTCCGTTACCTGTCCGACCAAGCCGAAAGGATCGATTACCGCCTGATGCTGATAGACACCGTCAGACAAACCTTTGTTAATCAATATGGTTTCGCGATAACCTTCGATATTGCTGTCGAAAATCTCCGCAATCATCACCGGCACCGTCACGCTGCCCACCGAATCCATCAGCATCCGCAAACGGCGGTTTTCCGCCTGATAATGCCCCAGCAACTGAATTTGCGTTCGCAACTCGCCATTTTGCGCGCGCAATTGCTGCACCTGCGCCGCCAAATCTTCCTCTTGCTGCCACTGCTGCCATTGTCGGCTCAAGCCGCTCAAAGGCGCATAGACCATGCGCTGCAAAGGCGCATAGGCATGGTCATGCAGTAATGCCTTCGGCTTATCCAGCCAAGGGCTATATTTATTCAATAATAACAATAAGAGACTCAGCGTTATCGCCGTCGCCCAAGCAGGAAGCCAATGGACAGAACGCTGTTCGTCATCCGCAGGAGGCGTGGCGAACATGAATTAAGTCATCAAGAAAGAAGCGACGCCGCGTTGATCCAATAATTCCAAAACCTTGCCGCCGCCGCGCGCCACACAGGTCAAAGGATCATCCGCCACAATCACATTCAAGCGCGTTTCTTCCATAATCAGTTTATCCAAATCGCGCAGCAAAGCGCCGCCGCCGGTCAGCACGATACCGCGTTCCGCCACATCCGCCGCCAATTCGGGCGGCGTTTGTTCCAAAGCCAATTTCACCGCGCGCACGATGCTGCCTAGCGGTTCTTGCAAGGCTTCTAGCACCTCATTGGAATTAATCGTAAAACTGCGCGGCGCTCCCTCTTGCTGATTCGTGCCCTTCACTTCCAATTCGCGGATTTCCGCCGAAGGATAGGCGCAGCCGATTTCTTTCTTAATCCGCTCGGCAGTCGGCACGCCGATCACAATGCCGAAATTGCGCCGCACATAATCGATAATCGCGCTGTCGAAGCGGTCGCCGCCCGTGCGCACGGAAGCGGCATAGACAATGCCGTTCAGAGAAATCACCGCCACCTCGCTCGTGCCGCCGCCGATATCGACCACCATCGAGCCGTAAGCCTCATCTACGGGAATCCCCGCTCCGATGGCTGCCGCCATCGGCTCTTGAATTAAAAAGACATCGCGCGCACCCGCCGCTTCCGCCGCATCATGAATCGCGCGTTTTTCCACCTGCGTCGCCCCCGAAGGCACGCAGACCAAAATCCGCGGACTGGGGCGGAAAAAGCCGCCGCGTCCGTGCGCGCGCTTAATGAAATGATCCAACATCATGGAAGTAATCTTAAAATCGGCAATCACGCCGTCCTGCATCGGACGCACCGTGCTTAAATTATCCGGCGTACGTCCCAACATCTGCTTTGCCTGCGTGCCGTAGGCGACAATCTTTTTGCGACCATCTTGGGGATCTTGGGCAATCGCCACCACCGAAGGCTCATCTAAGACCACGCCTTCGCCGCGCACATAAATCAAAGTATTCGCCGTTCCCAAATCGATAGATAAATCACTAGAAAACAAACCGCTAAGAAACTTAAACCGCATAGACTGAGCCTCAAAAAATAGATTGCCCTTCTCGGGCGTGCAAAGACAAAGCGGATATGATACCTTTTTAAGCGTTTTTTTACATCATCTTGCGCAAGCAAGCGCCCGAGACTTTTACTTATGAATAGCTTAACACCTGAAATTATAGAAAAAACCGCCAAATTGGCACAATTACACATCAGCGACGAAGAAAAACAAGCCCTGCAAGCCGATCTCGCCGCTATTTTTCCGCTCTTCGACGCCTTGAACAAGGTCGAGATTTCCGCTCTTGAGCCGCTCGCCCATCCTTTAGATGCCAAACAACGTCTGCGTGCCGACCAAGCCGTTGCCCGCGATTTACTCGCCACCATCGAGAACAACGCGCCGCAATTTGAAGACGGCTTCATCACCGTGCCGAAAGTCATTGAATAAGGACAGCCATGAGCATTTTACACAGCAGCATTCGCGAACTTGCCGCTCAATTGGCAAACAAACAGCTTTCATCATTAGAACTGACCGAACACTATCTGCAACGCATCGAGGCGCATAATCCGCAGCTTAATGCCTACATCCGCATCACCGCCGAACAAGCGTGCGCCGATGCCCAAGCCAGCGACGCACGCCGCGCCAAAGGCGAGATCCGCTCGCCCCTAGACGGCATTCCGATGGCGCACAAAGACCTATTCTGCACCGCAGGCATCACCACCACCGCCGCCTCCAAAATGCTGGAAAACTTCGTGCCGCCGCACAGCGCCACCATAGCCGAAAACCTCGCACAAGCAGGCGCTGTCATGACCGGCAAACTCTCCATGGACGAATTCGCCATGGGCTCTTCAAACGAACGCAGCGCCTTCGGCGTAGTACATAACCCTTGGGACAGTAAAGCCGTGCCGGGCGGCTCCTCCGGCGGTTCGGCAGCCGCCGTCGCCGCCAGACTCGTTCCCTACAGCACCGGCTCGGACACCGGCGGCTCCATCCGCCAACCTGCCGCCTACTGCGGCGTTACCGGCATCAAACCCACCTACGGCACCTGTTCGCGCTGGGGCATGATTGCCTACGCCTCCAGTCTCGACCAAGCAGGGCCTATCGCTCCCAGCGCGGAAGACTGCGCCCTTATCTTAAACGCCATGGCGAGCTTTGATCCCAAAGACTCCACCTCCAGCCAAGACACTCTGCGCGTATTCGACAACCTGCTCAACCAACCGCTCAACGGCGTAACCATCGGCATACCGCGCATCTATTTCCAAGGACTCGACAGCCAAATGGCGGACAACATCATGGCGGCGGCAAAAGTCTATGAAAGCCTCGGTGCAACGCTCAAAGACATCGAACTGCAAAACACCGACATCGCCATTGCCAGCTACTACCTCATCGCCTCCGCCGAAGCCTCTTCCAATTTGGCGCGCTATGACGGCGTACGCTACGGATATCGCTGCGAAAACCCCGACAATCTGCAAGACCTCTACCGCCGCAGCCGCAGCGAAGGCTTCGGCGAAGAAGTCAAACGCCGCATTCTCATCGGCACCTACGCCCTGTCCGCCGGCTACTACGACGCCTACTACGAACAAGCACGCCGCGCCCGCCGCGCCATCTTAAACAGCTTCACAGCAGCCTTTACAGAATGCGACCTCATCCTAGGTCCGACCACGCCTAGCCCCGCCTTTGCCATCGGCAGCCAAACCGACGATCCGGTCGCCATGTTCCTCGGCGATTTATACACCGTTGCCGTCAACCTCGCAGGATTACCGGCAATCAGCCATCCGGCGGGCTTTATTCAACATCTGCCGGTCGGCTGTCAATTAATCGGACCGCATTTCAGCGAAGCGCGCCTGCTCAACCTCGCCCACCGCTTTCAACAAGAAAGCGATTATCACAAACAAATCCCCGGCGCTTACGCCGCCTAACACAAACGCCCCTACAAAGGGGCTTATTTTTGTGCCATACATAATCCTAAATTTAAAGAAAAATTTATTTCAAACACAATTATATATTTCTTTTATTATTAACACAGTTTAAAGAGTATAAAAATTCCCCTCGTCCTCATTGACAATTATCAAAAACAAAATTACGATACAAAAAAAATATAGAGGACTGAACATGCATAGAAAAATATATCTATATATGATGACGGCACTGTGCGCCGCAAATGCACAAGCAGATTTACCACTTTCTCTTGAAGGTATCTCGCCCGAGGAGCCGAGGAGCATCGCATGAAATTAGGTTTATCAATGACCTACTACAACCGCAATGCTGATATTTATACTCAAGGCAGTAATTATTTCCTCACGCCGCTGCAACAACTACAGCTATTAATGCTGCCACGTTCCCTTATGAAAATAGCAACTAAATGTTTAAACAATATAAGAGCTGGATTTATTCTAGCTCTTCATAAGGATTTTATGTTATGCAAAAAATGACCGCTATACATGAAGGTTTTATTATTATCGTATTAATGTATGCTATGATGTACGTTTCTATCTCTCATCAAAAAATACTCATTAAGTTATTTTGTCTATCATTAGCTTTTTCTACAATTGCTTTATATCATTTAATGATTAGAGATAAATTATCTCCTGCTTTTATTGTGTTTAAACTTCAAAATATTAGTGCTGAAATTTTGCTGCTAATATTTTCTTCTATTTCTATTTTGTTTTTTATATTAATCAGAAAAAATTATGAATAATTATGTTGCTATAGTTTCTCCTCTAGTTATTGTGGTTGCGTGTCGAATTTTTTTGTTTTTATTGCAATGCACAACAGCAAGTCTTACAAATCAAAAAATTATAAAAATGGGAGTGGTATTTAGCATTGTCTATCTTATAATTACTTTCCCAATATTTATATTTGTATTTAAATTTTATATTTTTCCTATCGTTTCTCTTATTGTTATTTGGGTATATTTTATTTTTATGTCATTGCTTTATGAGGGCTATTTTGAAAGAATGAGAAAAGATAGTTCATTATTATTACTATATAAAAAATGAAATATTTATATTTATTTATTTTAGCATTTAATATCGCTTAAATCATCAGACAAAACCATTTTCTTTACCACGGAAAAATCATGAAAAAACTCATATTAACCATTGTCATTACTGCTTTTGCCGGCACTAGCTATGCAGATACTCAAACTTTTAGCCAGATAGGAGATGAACAAGCTTTTAACGCAGCGCTCTCAGCCATTAAGCAAATACCGCACACAGATGCTATTGCCGAGGCAATATTCGACAATCAATTCGCACTCACTGCACTTAACCCAGAGGAAATGAATGAAACTGAAGGCGCATTTGCTTGGGGGACTTTAGGAAGTGGAGCCTTGGCTGGTGCAAGCTTTGGCGTTGCTACTGGTAATTTATACCACTATATTGCACATGGAAGTTTTGCGAGTTTAGAGTCAAATTTGATTTCAGCAACCGCTGGCGTAGCAACAGGCGGATTAACTGGTCTTGGTGCCGCTGCCGCTGCCGCTGGTAAAACATTAACCCAAGTTTTAACTGAAGATTTAAGTAGATTAGCTGCTTATCATGCAATAAAAACAGAACTTGCAATTAATGCAGCAACGTTTCCTTGGCAAGACTCAAATCCTAATAATCCATAAATAATAGGCGGTCAATCCTTAAAATGAGGATTGACCTTTTATCATTATTATTTTGAGGAATTTGATGATGGACGCAAATAACGAAATTACGGAACAACTTATTTTTATAACATCTATGGCATTAACCAGCTTAGGCATGACAATCGGGGCTGCAAAAAAACCTTTAAAAAATAAAAAACTTGCTATGTTTTTTGCAATTATCTGCATATCTTTATTCAATTTCGTATATATTAAACAATTCAGGTTTGACATATTATTATTTATCATATTTTCTATTATAGTTATCTCTATTTCTACACATTTTTTATTTAACAAAAAACCAAAGAAAGAGAATAAATGACTATGGTTGCTCATGGCGCAATTAGTGTAATTATATGTTTTATTACTCTTTTTATATTTTGCGTACATACAGAACTTTTAGATGAAAATGATAAAAACATAAGAAATAAAAAATTTTAAAACTATCAGTCGTCTATAGTTTAATTTATTTATTTCTAACCTCACTGCTTCCATTTTTATTATTGCAATTTTTTAGCCTAATTCCATTTGAATTATTATTGTGGATATGGGCTAAATTTGGCATACAGGCAATGCTGAATGAAAAATTTTTCGATAGTGAACCACTTTCACCAGAATTAGAAAAACGCATTAATAGCAGAAAAAATTTAAAAAATTAAATATATCAAGAGAAGCGTATGAGAATAAATTACTAGCTTATTTCATTTTTACTAGTCACTCAATTTTCTATTGCTCAAATCAGCATACAAGATTATTTTCCGCCAACCATGCATCCGCAGGTAAAAAGTTGGAAATATCTGCGGGATGAAGGGATTATTAAGCAAAATCTGGATTATTCCTGCGGAGCAGCAGCAATTGCGACTTTGCTCAACCGCTATTATGGACAATCTTACTCTGAAGCCGATATTTTGGAACGATTACTTCAGGAAGCACAGGAATCTTGGCGGGCTTCTTTTGCCGACATGCAGAAAATTTTGCCTAATTTAGGCTTTCAGGCACAGGGTTATGCTTTGTCTTTTGAACAATTACAGCATTTACGTGCCCCCGTCATTGTGTATTTACGCTATCGCAATAATGAACATTTTTCCGTTTTATACGGCATTAATAGAGAAACCGTTTTACTCGCCGATCCTACTTTAGGGCATTTATCTCTGAGCCGGGAACAGTTTTTAAGCGCATGGCAAACGCGTGAGAGTGAATTAAGCGGCAAGATTTTAGCAATTGCTCCTAATGCAAAGCAGATGTCTGTCGCTACGAACTTTTTCACAAATGTTCCGCAAAGAAAAAGCGCTATTGCACTGCAAATAGAGATGATGCAAAAATCTTATAGGTAAAGATGACTATATTTCTGAATCTTTCCATTATTCGCCTAATCTTAATAATAAGATTTTAGCAACTGTTCTCTCGTTTGTTCTAAGCAAAAAAAGCAGTATTTATTTTCTTCCTCTTCATTAGACATTAAAAACCTATATTGTTTTTGTGCTCTAATACAACTCATTCTTTCCCGCTAACTTCGATAATCATCAACTCCGAGCGCGAACCTAGACGCAGGGGCGTGCCCCAATAGCCGAAGCCGCTGCTAGTAAAGAAATGCACGCCGCCGATTTCGCCATGACCATGGTCCAGAACATACATACTGCTGGTTATGAAATTGGCGGGGAAAATCTGTCCGCGGTGCGAGTGCCCCGACACCTGCATATCAATCGGCAGTGTGGCGGCTTCTTCAATATTGGTCGGGCGGTGATCGAGCACAAATACAGGCATTTGCTGATCAACTTGCGCCAATAATTCCGGCAAGGAAGGACGAGCGCAGGCATAGTCGTCATCGCGTCCGATAATCGCGATTTGATTGTTAAATATCGCCGTTTCATCGCGCAATACATGCATTCCCGCCTCGCGCAAAGCGCGGTCATTGCCGGCGGTGTCGCCATAAAATTCATGATTGCCCAAAGTGACATAAACCGGCGCCTGAATGCGCTTGAGAATCTGTGCAATGCCGTCGCGGTCATAATAATCAGGATTGTCATTGATAATATCGCCGGGCATCAGCACCATATCTATTTGCTCAGCATTGAGCATAGCAACCAATTTTTCCGCCATGCCTTTGCCGACCCACAAGCCAAAATGCGTGTCGGTAACCAAAGCGATTTTTAACGGCGTCAGCGGCTTATTCAGCTGAATTTGATAGCGCAAAATGGTCGGCGAATGCGCACTGAACCAAGCAAAGCCCAGTAATGCCAAAAAAGCGGTCGGCAATAGAGGTTTTAAATATTTATCATGACGACCGTGTCCCAACAAATGCAGTAAACCGATTGGCAAAGCGACCAAAAACCATAGCCAAGACAAAGCCAATACATTAGCGAATACGATAATGCCATGCGGCAAAAACCAACGCGCACCGAATAAACTATTGCTTAAGCCGAATAGCAAAACCACCGCATACCAACGCGGCTTATGTCCACTCAGCCATATATACGAACGCAGTAACACAAAAAGCAGCAATTGAAACAAACAAATCACTACCGCCAATAAAAGCCAACGCGGCATATTTTCCCCTTAATAAAAATTTCCGCCTAGGCGGAGAATCACATCAATGCTCTTAAAAACTATGAATACAAGCGCCGAAACGCGCTTATATTGATGCCGATGAGACCTGCTCCGGCGTTTTCGCCTCGATGGATAAGGCATGCACTTCCGTTCCCATCAAATCCGCCACCGCCGCATAGACGGCTTGATGCCGTTTTACCGCAGATAAACCCGCAAAAGCCTCGCTCACGATATATACCGCAAAATGCCCTGCCCCGCCTGCCGAAGCATGTCCGACATGCAAGGCGGAATCGTCGCGAATCTCTAAACATTGCGGCGCAAATGCCGCGCGCAAAGCCTGATCCAACATCGCAATCCGCGCCTCACTCATTCTCGCCCTCCTTATCCTTACGCAAATAAGCGCGCAGCAGCACAAATTGCGCAATTAAAAAGACAATCGTCAACCCCATCAAGCCGAAAAACTTAAAGCTAACATAGATATCATTTGAAAAATTCAATGCCACAAAAACATTCAGCGCACCTTCAAACAAAAAGAAAATGACCCAAGCCACATTCAAGCGCGTCCATAAATGCTCGGGCATATCGAATGCGCTATGCAACATCTTTTTAGTCAAATTTTCCCTGCCCACATATTGCGAGCCTAAAAAGACCGCCGCAATCGCGATATTTAAAACCGTCGGTTTGAATTTGATAAACAAATCATTATGCACCGCCAAAGTCAGCACACCCAAAACCCAAATCACCAATACCGTCAGCCAATGGCGTTTCTCAATCGCGGTATTTCTCAACTTCATCCACAGCAATTGCACAGCCGACACCAGCATCAAAGCCGCCGTCGCCACATACATCGCCTGCTCCGCATAACCCAACACACGTGCCGACACATAAGCGCCGATAAACGCCACAACCGGAATAAAATCCTGCATATATCCTCTACATTAATCAAAAAGTGCAGCAGCAAATACCGCCGCATAAACCCTCTGCGCACCTGCATTTTTTAGCGTCCGCGCCGCCTCACGCATCGTTGCTCCCGTCGTATAAACATCATCCAACAATAACACCGACGGCGGACACGCGCCCTGCACCGAAAACGCCCCTCGAATATTCTTCCGCCTCAGCCTTGCCGCCAAAGAAGATTGCGGCGCTCGCCCTTGCTTGACTAACAAAGCCTTATTCATCGGCAAGTCGTAATGCTTTGCCATCGCCGCCGCCAAATAATGCGTTTGATTAAAACCGCGTTGCAGTAAACGCCCTCTTGAAATCGGCATCGGCAGCAACACATCGACAGCAGGCAGCGAGCACTGCGACATCATCGTCGCCATCAAAGCCAAAGCCCTGCGATTTGCCGCAAATTTTGCCGCCAAAACCACATCACGCACCATATGCTCAAAACAGCAAGCAATAAACAAAGCCTCAATTTCAGGCGGTTTGCGCAAACACGCTCCGCACACCTCCGCCTGCGGCAAAGGACGCGAACAAGAACGGCAATGCCGGGGAAAAGCACGCAATAAGGTCTGACAATCCGTGCATAAGGGCTCCTCACAAAAAGCATTGCAATGCAAGCAAGATTGTGGAAAAAACGCCGCAAACGAAGGCGCAGACCAAAAAGCAGAAAAATTCATGGCGCGCTATTGTAGCCGCAGCCCTAAAAGCAAGCAAAACCTTTTCCAAAATCTGAATAAAAATTCAGCAAAAACATTGCAAAGACGAAGAATCATAAAATAAGACTAGACAAAAAAAACAGAACTCACTAAAATTGCGCCCTCATTACGGAAAGATGGCAGAGTGGTTGAATGCACCGGTCTTGAAAACCGGCGAGGGTTAACGCCCTTCCAGGGTTCGAATCCCTGTCTTTCCGCCAAGATACTGAAACCGCTTAGTTTTAAGCGGTTTTTTTACGTCTGAACAAGTCTAAAGTTTAGAAAGCGGTTGTGCAATAAAACCTTGGCATAGACAGTATCAGGCAGATTGACTGCTGTCTCGCCTTCTTTGTCGGCTCGGGCAAGTGGGAATGGGCGGTTATCATCAAAATAGACTTCCACGGCGCACAGTAGGACATCTTCCGCCATCTCTAAGGCTTCGGCAGTTGTCTGCCCGCAGGTTATCGCCTCGGGAATATCGGGGAAAGTGACGGTAATACCGTCATCGGCATAGTTAAAGTTTGCGTAATACAACATGATAGACTCTTATAATTTAAATTTTTTAACATATCGAAACAGTAGGCGAAGCGCTGGAGCTTATAGCCCAGTTGCTTTTTAATCGCTTTTATTGTTGTGTTTGGCATTTCGCCGGGGTTTTTCTCTTGAATTTACAATCCAAGTGCAAAAAAAGAAGCATTCATAATAGAGTATAATTTTGTTCCCCAACAAAAAAGGACTCTAAAATGAACGCTTCTTACCGACATCCTACACTTTCAGAACGGGAAAGCATAATGATTCTGCTCGCTCAAGGCAAAAAACAGTCCGAGATTGCCCGACAATTAGGGCGGAGCTGCAGCACCATTTCCCGTGAGCTAAAAAGGCATGCACTCAAAGTATATCGAGCGAGTTCGGCGCACAGCAGCTATCAAAAGCATCGGAAAAAGTGCAAAGCGATACCCAAATTATAGTCTCTTAACTTCAAAATGAGATTATTCTAAGCGCTTCTCCTGACAAAATGTGTATCTCTAAGTCTCATTTTGAAGTTAAGGTACTATAAAACGGGCGGAATATCGTCATTTGGTGCAAAGCAAGGTGTTAGACGGCAAATGGTCGCCCGAACAGCTCAGTAAGCGCTTAGAATTTGAAAAATCTGATTTATCAATCAGTTTCAATACGATTTACCGCGCGATTCATCAAGGTTGGCTGGATATCAGCGAAGGCAAAGCAAGCCGAAAATTACGCCATAAAGGCAGAACAAGGCGGAGAAAAAATCATCTTGAAAAGCGTGGAAAAATCACGATTTCGCATACATTGGAGGAACGCCCGATTTCAGCGCAAAACCGCAGCCGTTTCGGACATTGGGAAGCGGATACGGTATTGGGTGTCGCAGGCGGTGCCTGTTTGCTTACTCTGACGGAACGTAAAAGCCGTTTTGAGTTGGTGAAAAAAAGAAAAATAAAGCAAGCAAAGGTATTGTGGAGGTAATTGAGGGGGTAAAATTTCTATAGTTGAATAATTGAAAAAGCATTACGGCGTTGGTGCGCCTTGCCGTACACTCTTGTACTGTCTGCGGCTCGCCGCCTTGTACTACTTTTCCACTTCTCCGACTATAGCGTAAATTCCGCAGAAAATGCAAGAATGAACGATGAGATTAAGTGATAAAGCCATTAAACATGCCGACACCGCAGGCAAAAAGCGTTTGAAACGCTTTGACGGCGGCGGTCTGCATCTGCTGATTACGGAAACAGGCGGCAAATACCGACGCTTTCGCTACCGTTATCAAGGCAAAGGCACCCTGTCATTAGGCTGTTATCCGCATATCAGCTTAAAACAGGCGAGACAGCTGCACCGTGATGCGCAAACCCTACTGCTAACCTGAGTTCGGGATAAGCACCCCACTAAAAAATAAAGAGCAATTGTGATAA
>ERZ1023499.22-NODE-22-length-57824-cov-123.982136_pt1 | contig 57824 bp, 52 predicted proteins | sample MGYA00380544_ERZ1023499 | MGnify/ENA primary metagenome ERZ1023499 (study PRJEB33173, sample SAMEA4830353) | metagenome | study: EMG produced TPA metagenomics assembly of the PRJEB25223 data set... | reverse complement strand
ATCTTTCCATTTATGTGTAGATAAAAACGTAGACTATAGCCGGAGAAGTGGAAAAGTAGACAAAGCTGCAATCCGCAGACAGCACAAAAGAGTACGGAAGGGAGCCAACGCTATAATACTTTTTCAATTCTTCGACTATATATAGTCGAAGAATTGAAAAAGTGACACAAGATGAGTATAGAGAGTACGGCAAACTGAATCAAAACTATAACTCTTTTTGAAATCTTTGATTATAGCAGAACTACTCTGTCAAACTTAGAACCTTTGCAAAATATCGTACAAGCGCAAGCCGTGATGCTGACCCGTCGCCAAACGACGGAAGTCAACGGCAAGCAAGAAAAAGTGGACGACATCATGCTGAAAAAATACGAGATTGACGTAGAAGCGACCAAAAGCCTGCATCAAGCACCTGCGCAATAATTGCAAAGCAAAGGCTAAACAACAGAAAGAGCTCTCGAGAGCCCTTTTTAAAAGTATGTTATTTAAAATCCATAGCAATATATAGAATACTTTTCTTCTTTTTAATTCATACAAGAATCAAAATTTTCTATTTTATTTCCATTAATAGAAAAAATATTTTCTCCTGATTGATTCAATATAGCTTTCTGCCATTTATTTGAAGAACAAGTAAAAGGCTTATGATTTGTTATTATTTCCCCATTAATATTCTCAACAGGACCATAAATAGTCAAATCTGCAGTTTGTGCTTCATTAATTTGTACATTATTTAAATTCAAATTACGTACCGGTCCGCCCATGAAATCATAAGGGCTACCGTAAAGAAAGAAACCGCTGCGCACAGGATTGTCAATTTTCACATTTTGCAGACTAATTCCATTAGCAGGATTAATAAACACACCTGAATTACTATTATTTTTAATATTCAAATTTTCAATATGAATATTATTTTTTTCCGGGATTGGTAAATTTGGCGAATTCACAATCATCAATCCATTAATACCACCGATGAGGTCCACGTCTTTCATATTCACATTTTGTGCTGCCTGCAAAACAATTAAGTCCATATCATTTAAATTTTCAGATATTTTCTTGCTATTATCAATTTTCAGATGTTCAACTTGCATACCATCTGTTCCTACAAATAACAAACCTTCACGGCGAACATTATTAATCTCAATATTTCTTAAATGGTTATTTTTTGAAATTTTAGTAAATTCCATTGTATTATCATCATATTCACTAGCAATGAATATGCCGTAAGTAGAATTATCTACTTTAAAACCATCAATATTGATATTATTTGAAGCCAAAGCAGTCAATGCGGCATTTGGTACTTGATTTGGGTTTCTATATACCGAAAACTCACAATTGGCATTGTTCTCACAAATAGGTAAATTTTCTACTTTTATTTCTGAAAGGTTTGCGCCATTTACTTGATTTAGCTCTATTCCATGATTGGCAGTATCATGAATATGAAGATGTTCAATAGTGATATTTTTCGTATTTGGCATTGAAGTTGTAATAGCATTTTTACCGCCACTTAGCTCGGCATAAGATAAATAAGTATTTGAACCCATTTCAATTATATTACTATCTTGATTGCTATTATGAACATGAAATGCCTCTCCCTTATGCTCATAATAAGCTGTTTTACCGGAAGCCGTTGTAAATTTCAGGGTATCACCGCTGCCTTTAATATGTATATTATCCGGAATAAGGATAGCAGAATCCGTATTTATCTTACCGCTCATCAAAGCTAAGCCATTGTGACCCAAATCTTTTAAATGTACATTTAACTCATTAGCTGAAACAGGATTTTCTTTTAAATTAAATATATTAACTTTTCCATATTCCAAAGCAGGTTCAAAATTTCCTTTAACTGTATAAAATGAAGGAGTAAAAATACTTTCACGCAAAGGTAAACTTAAAAAATCTTCGTGATAATCTTTATTTGAATTTGATTTACCAAAGTGCAGGGCAAATTGAAGCCCCCCTTTCCAATCGTTTTCTCGGTCATATTGAGCATAAGTTCCCACTTCCAAATCACCTATGCCTATAATGCTTTTTCCTTCCCATTGCAATCCTAATTTAATTCCTTGATTATCTTTTTTATCTTTTCTTTCTTGCCAGTAAGCACCTAAAGAGGCTTGCAAACGGTGATAATCTTTATGTAAAAAGTCATAACTAAGATTTATATCAGCTGATTTTTCTAAAGCAGCATAATCGGTATAAGTACGCAGACCTAAATAATTATTTTCAATAGTGCTTTGATGAATTTGTGATTTTTGTTTGGTATTTGTTCCTAGCGGCAGATATAAATTACTGCTGATATTAAATTTATCATAACCGTATTCTATACCTAATGACATTTGTTGATAACGATCTTTTTGTTTAGAGCGGATAGCATCAAAATAAGTATTTGCACCTATGTATGAAGAAGGAGACAAAGCATAGCGATAACCTAAACCCAAACTGGCAGTATCCGATTTTTGATTGTTTTTAGCATATCCCAACCCAATAAAACCTAAGTGTTGATTTAAAAAATAAGGTAAAAACATATCAGCAGAAATGATTTTTTCATTGCCTGCCAATTTACTTTTTATAACAGCTTGTGGTTTTATTTCTCCTGCATTTGCATATTGCATCCCTAAAATAGAAAACAGAATTAAAGACGATAGTTTTTTCAATTTCATAAGACAATCCTTTACTTAAATTAATAAACAATCAAATTGCCATGTTTTTATCGTACTTTTTGCCTCATTATTTTAAAATTCAATGTAATTTAAATTCCCTGCGCGGCTTTCGCCTGTGTTTCCAGTTGTTTTACTGCGGCACGCATGTCGTCGATATTGGCATCAGGCGGCAAGGCTTCGCCGACATAGACGCTAATCAAAGCGCGGAATTTGCGCGGTTTGCCTTTAAACAGTCCGCCGTGGCGGCTGAAAAAACTGCCCCAAAGGTTGTCGATATACAGGGGAATCACAGGTACGGGATCGCGTTTGAGGATGAATTCCGCGCCGCGTTGGAAAACGCCGATTTCGCCGTCGGTAGTGAGTTTACCTTCCGGAAAAATCAGCACTTGTTCGCCGTTTTTTAAGGATTCGCTGACGATATCGAAGGCTTGATTGAATATTTGCGCATTTTCGCGTTTGCCGGCAATTGGGATGGTACCGGCGGATTTAAACAGCCATGTTAAGGGTTTAAAGCGGTAAATGAGGTAGTAAATCATAAAGCGCACGCGACGGCGGCTGGCGGCAATAATGATTTGCGAGTCCATATAGCTGACGTGATTGCAGATGAGCAATGCCGCGCCTTGCTGCGGCAGGCGTTCTTTGCCGACGATGCGCAGGCGGTAGAAACCGTAGCTCATCAGAATGGCAATCAGACGCAGGCTGTATTGCGGTTCGCGGCGGAACAGCCATACCGCTACTGCGATATGTGCGCCACTGACGATTAGGAAGAGACTGCGCATGGATAGACCGAGAATGCTTAAGATGAGAACGGAAAAGAGGCTGATAAAAACGATGGCTAAGGAGTTGATGATGTTATTGGCGGCGATAATCCGCGATTTATTGCCTTCTTCGCTTTGATGCTGCAATTTGGCATACAACGGCACGATGTACAGTCCGCCCGTGAATGCCATGCCGAAGAATAAGATGCTGACCGTCCAAAAATCGCCTTGGCGGTAGAATTGGGCGAAGTTCAGGCTGCTTTGTACATTGGCGCTATTGCCTGCCGAGAGCGCGATACCCAAGAGAAAGGGCAGCATCAGCCATGCGGCAAGAACAGATAAGCCGGTTTCAATGCGTCCTGCGGTGAGTTTGGCGGCGGCAATCGAGCCGATGCCGATGCCGATGGAAAATAGCGCCAGCAGATAGGTGGTGATTTGCGGATTCGCGCCTAACACGTCTTTGCTGAATTGCGGGATTTGTGTGAGCAAGACCGCGCCTAGGAGCCAAAACCATGAATTGGCGAGTATGGCTTGAAAGAGCGGTTTTTGTCCGTAGGTGTAGCTTAACAGGGCTTTGGTTTGCGTCCACGGTTTGAAAGGCGGCAATTGTTCTTGCTTACCTAATGACTGTTTGGGTACAAAGCAGGCGGCAACAAACCCGATACCGGCGGCAGAGAGCATGGCGGCGTAAAGGTATTTGAAGCTGATAATCTGCAGCTCTTGCCCGAAGCCGCGCGCGACCAAATCCGCACCTAAAATTGTTCCCGTCAAGATGGCGAGAAAGGTGCCGGCTTCAACCAAGCCGTTGCCTAGCATCAATTCCTGCGCTTTTAATCTTTCCGGCAGAATGCCGTATTTGACTGGCCCAAAAAAGGCGGATTGCATGCCCAATAAGCATAAAACGCCCATCATCAGCCAAGGCTGCTGCCAGAGGAAGGCGAAAACGCCTGCGCTCATTATCAGAATTTCCATGATTTTCAGCAGAACAATCAGGCGTTTTTTCTCGATGCTTTCCGCCACCAAGCCCGACCATGCCGAAAAGATGAACATCGGCAAAATGAATAATGCCATGGCAAGATTGGTGTATAGGCTTAGGGTTTGCGCGCTGAACATGAGGCTGAAATAAATCAGCATGGCATTTTTAAAGAGGTTGTCATTAAATGCGCCGAAAAATTGCACGATAAAGAAGGGGAAAAAGCGGCGGCTGAAAAAAAGCATGGATTATCCTTATATTTGCGCCGCTATAAGAGCGGCGGTCAACAACCTGTATTTATTGTCGATTAGATCGACTATACAAACCTGCGGCAAATTTTCCTTTAATTAAGAAAAATATCTGCCGCAGCGTTTAGAAATGCAGGTTCTCAATAATTAGATGCGCATCGGCATGATGACGTACTTCAGCGCCGGCTCTTCTTCGCAAGTAATCAGCATAGGACCGTCGGCGCTTTGGATATGCAACTGCAAGCGCTCGCCTTCCACAGCATCGGCGACTTCTATCAAATAGGCGACGTTTAAACCGATGCGCACTTCGAGATCGGCAGGATTGAGGATGTCGATATGTTCTTCGGCAAGTTCGTTTTCATTATTGCGCGCCGTAATGGTCAGACTGTGCCCTTTGAATTCCAAAATCACGCCGGTTTCATTGGTGCGCGTCAGCACCACGCTGTTGCGCTTTAGGGCTTCGTGCAGGGTTTTGCGCTCGATTTGAATCGGATTGTCTTGGATAGAGGGAATGATTTTATGATAATCGGGATATTTGCCGTCTATTAAGCGCGTAGTGAGGCGATAAATGCCGTCGTCAAGGGAAAGCTCGCGTTCGCCGAGATTAAGCGTTACGGCGCAAAATTGCGCTTCTGCCTGCTTAAAGCTCGGCAGTTTTTTCAGTTCTTTAAGCCGCTCGATGCGGTCTTTGATTTCGTTTAGCTCATCAACATTGCTTGAAGCCAATTTGCTTTGTTCCAAATGGCTGTGCCATTTGTCGATATTCAATTGGTTTTCCAATAAAGATTTCACCGCTTTAGACGGCAGAATCAGGGCATTGGGCACATTATCCGCGGCGTTTAATTCGCTGCTTGCCAAAGAAAGGCGATGTCCGTCGGTGGCGACGGCTTCGATGTTTTTACCTTCTACGGCTAACTGCAGCCCGTTGAGATAATGGCGCATATCGTTTTTTGCCATGGAAAAACGCACTTTATCCAATAAGCGTGCGAAATTCAGAGCGTCAATGGCGAACTCGCCCGTTTTATCCGTGCGTTGCGCAATAGGGTAATCTTCCGCCGGCAGGGTTTGCAGCTGGAATTGGCTTTTGCCGCTGCTAACAAAAAGCTGTTCGTTTTCCAAATGAAAATGAATGTTCGCCTGATCGGGCAATTGGGAAATCAGTTGGGTCAAGGTTTCGGATGAAATGGTTGTTTTGCCGGCTTCTTCCACCTTAGCAGGTAATTCTGTGGCAAGCGTGATTTCCGTATCGGTACCGAGCAAATGCAGTTTGTCTTCTTTTGCCTCCAGCAAAATATGCTGCAATATCGGTTGGGGACTTTTTTTCTCGATAATGCCGTTCACTTCCGTTAAAGGAGAGATCAGAATGTTTTTCACAACTTCAAATTTCATATAACCTCTTTTTTATAAAGACGACGTCGTCGTCAGGTCTGTGGAATAGTGGATAAAAGCGTAAGCGGTTTATTTTACTCAATAAAGATTAATTTTTCTGCCCAGGAAAGCTGTGAATAAATCAACGCCTCATTGTGGAAAAACCGGCAAACGATTTTTGCTGACTATTATGCACAAGAAATACACACTTAATACAAAAATTATTAGCCCGTGACGGTCATTTCCAAACCGCGGTACAACTCATTGAAAGCAGAATCATTATCCAGCTTTTCATTGATTTTGTTGCAGGCATGCAAAACCGTGGTGTGGTCTTTGACATTAAAATATTGGGCGATTTCGGTGGTGGAATGCTGAGTGAGCTTGCGAGCCAAATGAATGCCGATTTGCCGCGGCAAAACGATATTGGCTTTGCGGCTTTTGGAAATCATTTCTTCCGGCGTGATTTTGTAATGGCGGGCGACGACGTTGTGAATGTTTTCCAGCGAGATTTGGCGGCTGCGCGCTTTGATTAAATCGCCGAGAGCTTCGCGCGCCAAACGGATGTCGGGGGCGCTTAATTGGCGGATTTGGCAGCGCATATAGACGTTTTTCAGCGCGCCTTCCAAATCGCGGACATTGGAAACCACTTGTTCGGCGATATAAAGCGCCACATCGTCGGGCAAATGGAAATTTAAGCGGTCGGCTTTATTGTGCAAAATCGCGATTCTGGTTTCCAAATCCGGCGGCACGACGGATACGGTTAAGCCTTGCCCGAAGCGCGATTGCAGACGCGGCTCGAGTCCGTCGATTTCTTTGGGAAAGCGGTCGCAGGTGAGGATAATCGGGCAATGGCGGTCAAACAGGCTGTTGAAAGTGTGGAAAAATTCGGTTTGCGAACGTTCTTTGCCGCCTAAGAATTGCACGTCGTCGATTAAGAGCGCATCTGCACTGCGGTAATACTCGTTAAATTCCTGCATATTGCTTTTCTTTTCTTGCAGTACGGCGATGAAATCATTGGTAAATTCTTCGGCGGTCAGATAAATGACGCGGTTGCGCCCGTTGGCGCGCAGAGCATTGCCGACGGCGTGCATGAGATGCGATTTGCCCAATCCCGTGCCGCCGTAAATCAGCAGCGGATTGAATTGCGGATTGAATTCCCCTTCGCTGACCCTTTTGGCGGCGGCATAGGCATTGTCATTGGATTGCCCGACGACGAAATTGTCAAACTGGTATTCAATGTTGAGGTTGCTTTTATATTGTCTGCCGCCGGTTTTGCGGACGTTTTTCTGCTCGTCGAAAATATCCGGCTCATGCACGCGCAGTTTGAATTTCTGAATGCCGTATTTTTCCAAGGCAAGCCCCAGCGTGGGCAGCACTTTCTTTTCCAAAGTGCTGATGGCGAACTGATTGGGCGCATTGATGAACCATTGCTGCTTTTCTTGGCTGAGTTCGCAGGATTTGAGCAGATTGACGAAATCTTCGCTCAAAATCGGCTTGAGGCTGTCGATGATGGTTTCCCATTTTTGATTGGCTTCGCTCATGGTCTTCCTTAAGATAAATTTTCCAGACGGTCTTCAGCTTTTTTGCGCGCTTTTTCTTCCGCCTTAATCACGAGGGCGGCGATTTTCCAACCTTTTTGCGGCTTGAGGTTGCTTGCGCTGGAGAAAATATGCAGTTCGCCTTTTTTATCCAAGGCATAGAGCGCAATATTCTGCGCATTATCGCTTTGATACTGCTCCCATGTATAGGCTTCGCTCAGCGTAGTCAGCTTAATCGCCGCGCCCTTGTTCAGACTTTCTTGCAATTGGGCATTGCTGATGTCTTTGCCGAACAGCCAAGGACTTTGCCAGTCGTCGCGGTGGATTTCGCCGTCTTGCTCCTGATGCTCGATGCGGATGCGGTACACATTTTCTTTGCCGAATTCATTGCGATAACGCAGGGCGGCAAGCAGGTTTTCTTCTTCGCGCGAATGCAGGGCAATCAGATGTCCGATGCCGATCAGGTTTAATTTGCGGTCGGCGTATTCGGAAACGGGATTGCCGTAATAGCTCGCCAGTCCTGCCATGCGCGCGCGTTGACTTTGCTGATATTGATTGCTGGCGATTAGGACTTCGATGCCGTTTTCCTGCAGGCTTTTGCCCAGTGTGATAGCAAAGGGCTGCGAGCCGGTGATTAAAACGCCGTTGGACGCGCTTTCGGCAACGCCCAATTTTATCGCCAAGGCTTTGGCGGAGAGGCTTTGCAGCATTACCGTACCGATGATGATGGTAAATACCATCGGCACGAGAATGTCGGCTTCCTGATTGCCTCCTAATTGCAGTTTTAAAACAAAAAGCGAAGATACGGCGGCGGCGACGATACCGCGCGGCGCAATCCAGCTAATCAATAATTTTTCATTGCGGCTGAGCGGCGAGCCCAAAGCACAGACCCAGACGGAAATCGGGCGGGCAATCAGCATCACAATCAGCAATACGGCAATGCCGCCGAAGCCCATTTGCACAAAGCCTTGGAAATTGACGCGGGCGGCGAGCAGAATAAAGAGCAGGGAAATGATTAAAATCGATAGAGTTTCTTTAAAATCGACAATATCGTCGGTATGCAGGCTTTTGATGTTCGCCATCATCATGCCCATGACGGTTACGGTCAATAAGCCCGATTCTTCGGCAAGGGCATTGGAAATGCTGAATACTAGCAGGACGCAGGCAAGGGTGCCGACGTTTTGCAGATATTCGGGAATCCATTGTTTTTTCAAGGCGGTGGCAAGGGCAAAGGCGGCGGCAAAACCCAGCGCCAAGCCGATAAAAACGCTTTTGGCAAAAATCAGCGGCGAATGTCCCGCAATAATCCATCCGTAGATGAGGACGACCAACAGCGCGCCGATAGGGTCGATGATAATGCCTTCCCAACGCAGAATATTGCTGATTGTGCGGTTCGGACGCACGCTGCGCAGCAGGGGCACGATGACCGTCGGACCGGTTACGCAGACCAATGCGCCGAATAAGAGCGCAATCGGAAAGCTCAAATCCATGATTGCCCAAGCGGCAAATGCGGTGATGGCTATCGTGATGACTACGCCGATGCTGACCAGTTTGGTCACGACCATGCCGTGATTTTTGATTTCGGGCAGGTTCAGCGTCAGCGCGCCCTCAAATAAAATCACCGCCACGCCCAATGAAATCACAGGGAAGAGCAAATTGCCTAGCAATTCGTCGGGATTGAAGACATGGAAGGTCGGGCCGAGCAGTAAACCGGCGGCAAGTAGGAAAATAATCGCCGGTTTTTTTAAAAACCAGCCCAACCATTGGGCGGCGATGCCGAGTGCCAAAATAGTGGCAAGCATTAAAGAAAGGTCTTTCATATCAATATCGCTTAGGGTTAAGAAGGAATACGTTGCAGCAATTTGGCATAGTAGCCGTTTTTGTCCAGCAGCGCTTGATGGCTGCCGGATTCAATGATTTTACCGCGTTCTAGCACGACAATGCGGTCGGCGTTTTCAATCGTGGATAGACGATGGGCGATGATAATCGCGGTGCGATTTCTGCTCAGGCGCTCTATCGCTTCCTGCACTTTTTGCTCGCTGCGGTTATCCAGCGCGGAGGTTGCCTCGTCTAAAATCAGAATCGGCGCGTCTTTATATAGGGCGCGGGCGATGGCGATGCGCTGTTTTTGTCCGCCAGAGAGGCGGTTGCCGTATTGCCCCACAGGACTGTCGTAGCCCTGCGGCAATTGGCGAATGAATTCGTCGGCATTGGCGGAGACGGCGGCAGCGACGATTTTTTCTTGATCGGGCTTTTCATCGGCATAGGCAATGTTTTGCGCAATCGTCGTATCAAAGAGCATGGTTTCTTGAGAAACATATGCCATGGCTTGGCGGCGTTCTTTTAGACTGATTGCGGCGGTGTCTTGCCCGTCGATGAAAATGCGTCCGCTGTCGGGCGGATAAAAGCCTGCCAGCAGCGCGGCAAGAGTGGATTTGCCCGAACCCGATTCGCCGACTAGGGCGATGCTTTCGCCCGCCCGAATGTGCAGGGAAAAATCTTCCAATACCTGCCGCTCGCCATAGGCAAAAGAAACATTTTCAAAGCGGATATCGCCCTGTTCCAGACGAATGCCGCTAGGGTTTGTTTGGCGGATTTCTTCCTCTTCGGCATCGAGGAGTGCAAAAACGCTTTCCATTGCGGCAAGACCGCGCTGAATGGCTTCATTGACTTTGCCGAGACGTTTTATCGGCGGAAAGAGCAATGCCATCGAGCCGAGAAAGGCGACGAATTTGCCGTTGGTCATGCCGTCGCTGTGGCTTTGGGTGGTGGCAATCAGAATGACGGCGGAGAGCGCCAGAATGATGATGACTTCCAAAATCGGCGAGGTCATGGCGGAGATGCGGCTTGAGGCGAGTATATGGCTTTCAATGGAATGCGCTTGCTGATTGAATCGCGCGCGTTCGTGTGTAAAGCCGTTAAAAATCCGCACGATGGTGCGTCCGCGCAAGGCCTCGTCAATCACATGATTGATGCTGCCCATGTCTTCTTGCAAACGCTGAGAGAGACGGCGCATTTTTTTGGAAACGAAAACGATAAACCATGCCACAAAAGGCGCGGCAATCATCAGAATCAGAGTCAGCTGCCAGTCTAAAACAAAGAGACTGATAATCAGGGCGAGAATCGTGATGCTGTCGCGGATAAGCTGAATCAGGGAATTGGTGGTGGCGGAGAGCAGCTGGTTTACATCATAAGTGAATTTGGACAGCATGCTGCCTTGGCTGTGTTCGTTAAAATACGCCATCGGCAAATGCTGCATTTTGGCAAACATCTCGCTGCGCAATTGATAGACGACTTTCTGCCCTACCCATGTGGTGGCGTAAGAAGAGGCGTAATTGGCGATGCCGCGTAGGGTAAAACCGCCGATCATCAGGGCGACGAAATAATAAATGGCGCGGTAATTATAGCTTTGTCCGTCTCCGGAAAAGCCTTCGTCAATCAGACCTTTCATTACCCAAGGCATGAGCGGCTCGGTCATGCCGTAAAGCAAAGTGCCGATGACGGCAAGTGCCGCCATGGCTTTAAGCGGTTTGAGATAGGCAATCAGACGCAGATAGCGGACTTTATCTTCTTTATTGAGCATAAGGGGTGTTATATTAGTTTGTCAGGCGTCGGCAGACGCAAAGGCGGGCAGTATAGCAGCTTCCTGCTTCAAGGGCTTAATTAGCGGATTGAATAGCGTTTTTTAGAGGATTAGCGATGTCGGAGCAAAGAAATACACCGGATTTTTCCGCCGCAAGCGTCTTAGTGATCGGCGATGTGATGCTGGATCGCAATTGGCAGGGCGATACGCAGAGAATTTCGCCGGAAGCGCCGGTGCCGGTGGTCAATATCAGTCGGCAGGAAGCGCGGGCGGGCGGTGCGGCGAACGTGGCGATGAATTTAGCCGCTTTGGGCGCGAAAGTCGCCTTATGCGGTTTGGTCGGTGATGATGAGGCGGGCGGACAATTGCGCGCGATTATCCGCCAGCAGGGCATTACAGATCTCATGGAAAATTGCCCTGCCGATACGATTACCAAATTGCGCGTTTTGTCGCGCCATCAGCAGCTGATGCGCTTGGATTTTGAAGCGAAAGATTATGCCCGATACGTAGAATTATTAGCCGCGCCCTTTGAAAAGGCTGTGGACGAAGCCGATGTGGTGGTCTTTTCCGATTACGGCAAAGGTGCATTGGCGGATGTCAGCCGATTGATTGCCAAAGCCAAGCAGGCGGGAAAATTGGTCTTGCTCGATCCCAAAGGCAGCGATTACGCCCGCTATCGCGGCGCCGATATCATCACGCCGAACCGCAGCGAACTGGCTTTGGCGACCGGTAATGCCGACGAGGCGCATTTGCTCGCTAATACGCGGCGCTTGCTCGATGACTGCGGCATTCAGGCGGTATTGCTTACCTTAAGCGAAAAAGGCATGCGCTATGTGGCGGCGCAAACAGAGCATTATTTGGCGGCGCAGGCGCGCGAAGTCTATGACGTAACGGGGGCGGGCGATACCGTGATTGCCACTTTGGCGGCAGCATTGGCGATTAAAACCCCTTTGCCGCAGGCTTTGGAATATGCCAATGCCGCTGCCGGCGTGGTGGTGGGAAAACTCGGCACTTCCACGCTCAGTCCGGAAGAACTGCGCGCCGCCTTAGAGCCGCCGCGGGCGCGTTCGCACGGCGTGGTGGATAAGGAAAGTCTTAAACGTCTGATTGCGCGGGCGCGGACACGCGGACAGAAAATCGTCATGACCAACGGCTGCTTTGATATTTTGCATGCGGGACATGTTACCTATTTGGCGGAAGCTAAGGCCTTGGGCGATCGCTTGATTGTTGCGGTCAATACCGACGAATCGGTGCGGCGCTTGAAAGGCGAAAGCCGCCCCGCCAATAATCTGCACAGCCGCGCGGCGGTGCTTGCCGCCTTGCAAAGCGTGGATTGGGTCGTCGTTTTTGAAGAAGAAACCCCTGCGCAATTGATTGAAGAGCTGATGCCGGATATTTTGGTCAAAGGCGGCGATAACCGCGTGGAAGACATTCCGGGCGCGCAAGCGGTCTTAGCCAAGGGCGGCGAAGTGAAAATCATGTCTTATGTAGACGGCTTTTCTACCACTAAAACCCTATCCAAATATCAAAAGGAGCAATAAATGTATTTTGCCGACTGCCATAGCTGCCTGCCCCTGCACGGAGATACCGATTTCGCCCAATTGCGCCTGCACTACGACAGCGGCGTGCGCTATGTGAGCATCAATATCGGCATGGACATGAATCCTTTGTCGCAAATCATGCGTACCATTGCCGGTTTCCGCCGCCAAATCGCGGCAAGCGATTGGCTGATTCAGGCGCAAAGCTACGCCGACATCGAACGCGCTTTCGCCGAAAACAAACTGGCGGTTTCCTTTGATTTGGAAGGCGCTTTGCCGCTCTTGGAAAGCGCGGACATGGTCGGGCTTTATCATCATCTGGGCGTGCGGCAAATCCATTTAGCGTATAACCGTAACAACAGCATTGCCGGTGGCGCGCACGATTCGCCGCAGGGCTTGACCGCCTTGGGGCGCGAAGTGGTGGAAGCCATTCATGCCCACGGCATTTTGATGGATTTAAGCCATAACAGCGAAGAAACCGCATTCGATATTTGTCGCTTAAGCGGCAAGCGTCCCGTCTTATACAGCCATGCTAACCCTGCCGCACTGGTCGCGCACGGACGCAATATCAGCGACGACATTATGCGGGCGGTGGCGGCAACCGGCGGATTGATCGCCTTAAACGGCGTGGGGCGTTTTGTCGGCGATGAGAATCTTAATCCTCTGTCTATGCTGCCGTTGATTGAATATGTGGCGGGGCTTGTGGGCATCGAACATACGGCAATCGGCTTGGATTATTGCTATGACGACGGACGTCCCGATATTCCCGCCGATGTCGATCGCGGCTACTGGTGGCCGGTGGAAGCCGGTTATCTGCCCGGCAAAGGACTCTCCGGCAAATACATCTCTCCGGAAGGATTAATGAGCATTGGCGAGGAACTTGCTAAGCGCAACTATACTGAAGCGCAAATAGATGCGATTATGCGAGGCAATATTTTGCGCTTAATCAGTCAAGTATGGAAATAACAATTAACTGACAAATGCTCGATAATCAGGCATAATCATACGCCTTGCTAAGGAAGAACAATGGCCCAACCCAAAAAAAACGATTACTACGACATCCTTCATATTAGTCCGGATGCAGATTTACGCGAAGTTGCCGAAGCGATTCGGCATTTTCGTGAAGAAAGAGACAAATCCGGCAATTACGCCGCCATTATCAATAAAATCGAAGAAACGCTTACAGACCCTGAACTGCGCGTGCAATATGATTTCGAACACGGCTATTCCGGTCCTAAAGACAGCTTTATGGACATTGACGAAAGCGTTAGCAAAAATCATCACAGTACCAAGCCCGAACATCATAAATACGACATCCGCAAAGAATTAGCGGAATATTCCGTCTTATCCGATAAAAATACGAATTTAGGCAGTTTCTCTTTATTTGATTTGCGCAAAATCATCATTGCTTTTAGCGTGTTAATCGTGCTTCTGTTGGCCTTTATATTCTCTAAACCCCTATTAGATAAAAAAGCGGGAAAAGAACAGGCGCAAGCGGCTTTGGAACTCTTAAAACAAACGGAATCGCAAGTAGAAAACGCCATTAGAGAAAGCAAAATCTTCCCGGAAAAACTCAATCTGCACAATAGCGACAGCCGCTTTAATCTGCGTCTTGATACGCAAAGACAGCAGATTGTCTTAACTTTTAGCGGCGATGTGGTTAAAGTCTTGCGCAATGCGGAAATGACAAACAGCTTTATCACCCAGCCAAACCTCACTTACTGGAAATGCGATATCGGAAGCGGTTTTCCGGCTGAATATAAACCTGTGAAATGTTTCTAATCTGAAATCGGATACAAATTCAGGTATTCAATATATCGATACCGAATGCCTAAACTATCGATGAAATTATCTGAAGCGGAATGTTTTTCCGCTTTTTTATGCCCTATTTGCAATGCTATTTTATGAACGGCATTTAAATTTCCGGTTTTATAGTCTCTTAACTTCAAAATGAGATTATTCTAAGCGCTTCTCCTGACAAAATGTGTATCTCTAAATCTCATTTTGAAGTTAAGGTACTATACAACGTATTAGCTTTGTTTTTATCCGCACATAATCATTAATGACTAGATATAGTCAATTCAGCTCAAATAAAGACACAGTTTTTATATGTTAGCCCGTACAATAGTAAAGCTTGATATTTTTAGGTGTGCAACTTTGTCATGAATTGACTATATTTTCTTAAAGAAAATTTTATTTGCTTTGGCGACATCTTTTAGTTATACAGTAAGTTTTTTCTAAGGAATCTTATATGTCGCTTTGGACGCTCGAACAGGCGCGGGCAATTCATGACCAGCCCTTTATGGATTTGATGTTTCAGGCGCAGCAAATACATCGCGCCCATCATGCGGCAAATGCAGTACAAGTCAGCACCTTATTGTCGATTAAAACAGGCGCCTGCCCTGAAGATTGCAAATATTGCCCGCAGAGCGCGCGCTATCAAACAGGCGTGGCGCGCGAGAAATTATTGTCGAAAGAAGAAATTCTGCAAGCGGCGCAGCGTGCCAAAGCACAAGGCGCGCAACGTTTTTGCATGGGCGCGGCATGGCGCGATCCTAAGCCGCAGCATATGCCTTTTTTGACGGAAGTGGTGCGCGAAGTCAAAGCCTTGGGCTTGGAAACCTGCATGACTTTAGGCATGCTGGACGCGGATAAAGCAGGACAATTGGCGGCGGCAGGCTTGGATTATTACAATCATAATTTAGACAGCTCGCGCGAATTTTACGAAAAAATCATCACTACCCGTACATATGACGAACGTTTGGATACCTTGGATAACGTACGCAATGCCGGCATGAAAATCTGCTCGGGCGGCATTATGGGCATGGGCGAAGAAAGTCATGACCGCTTGGAAATGCTGGTAACGTTGGCAAATTTGCCCAAGCCGCCGGAAAGCGTGCCGATTAACCAATTGGTGCGTGTCAAAGGCACGCCGCTGGCGCATGAAGATGATCTTGATCCTTTTGATTTTGTGCGCGTTATCGCTACCGCCCGCATTCTGATGCCCAAAAGCGCGGTGCGCATTGCGGCAGGGCGCGAATTTATGAGCGAGCAAACTCAAGCGCTGTGCTTTATGGCGGGTGCCAATTCCGTTTTCTACGGCTGCAAATTGCTGACCGCCAATAATGCCGACGAGCAGGGCGATGTGCAATTATTCGCCAAATTGGGCATCAATCCCGAATGGGTAGCGGCGCAGCAGACCTTGCGCCGCAGCTTGCAGCAAGCCGCCGCTTTGGGTGTCTATCGTCCTTCAGCGGCAGAAAATCTGGCAAATTAGTAAGGGAATAGTCGCTAAAAATCTTTGCTGATTTCTACAAAAACGCTTTGTTCCGCTTGTTGGTCATAAGCAAAATGATTGCTTTTTTGCCGTTTCCATTGCCATACAAGGCGAGGGCTGAAGTCTTGCCAATGCCAGTCGCGTTTCCATAGGCTCAGCGATGCGCCGTAGCGATCGTCTTGGCGCATGATTTGCGTAAAATCCTTTTCTTGATAGTCTTGGTGCAGGACATAAAACTGTGCGGCAGTGGAAATGCCCTGCTGCCATTCTTTACCAAGCCCGAGTCTGAGTCCGTAATAGTCATAAGCGCTGCTTTTATCTTTAGCATCTTCTCTGCCCACATCGATGCCGAAGGTCCAATATTGCTGCGCATTAGGGCGGTAAAGCAGGGTATTGCTGAGGCGCTGGCTTTTGCCGTTCAAATGCTTGCGGCTAAAATAGCGATTGTCCGCCACCTCGTAATTGCCGAACCATTTCCATTGCCGGGCAAGCTGCCAAGCGGCCTGCAAACGTAAGCCGTTGCTGTAGGAATAGCTGTCGCTGCCGTAAAAACGTCGCTCATGAAAAGGCAACATGCCCCATTCTTTGCTGCCGTCTTTCCAAACCGCTCCTGTGCTTGCCCTAAGCAATACATCATCATATTCATGCTTCTTCCAAAAGCTTTTACCATGCGCGCTGAGCTGTGCGGCAATATGCCAATGATTATCCAAAGCCCATAATTTGTTCGCCGATAGCGTATATGCCAAGCCATAGGCTGTTTGCGGCGCGGCAAAAGTCCAAGAACCTACCTGCCGCTGAGAAGGACTGTCGTTAATATTGCGGTCGATGATGCCATGCGCATTAAAGCTGAATTGCCATTCCTGCTGCTTGGCGATGCCGGCTTGTAATTGCTTGATACCTTCTCTGATTTCAGACGGCAAATCCTCGCCGCTTAATTTGCTGAGCTGTGCATCGCCGGCTTCCAATTGCCTATCGGCGATCAGCGCTAAGGCTAATTGCAAACGCACAGGGGCTAAATCGGGGCGTTCTGCCAAAATAGAACGATATAAATCGATGGCTTGGCTCATATTCCCTTGTAAACGCGCCAGCATTGCCTGCCCGTAGCGGTATAAAATCTCATCTTTTTCCGCCAATTGCGCATAAAGTGGCAGCAGCAAAGCCAAAGCCGCTTCATCTTCCAAAGTGATGGCGGAATCAAGGGCTTGCGTCAGCAAATCCGGGTGGGCGAGTAATTCTTGCGAAGTGAAATGCCTTTGGCTGTTGCTTGCTTGAGCATTCTCCGTATTTGGTGATGCTAAGGCGGCAGCCGGTAGATGAAATTGCGGTCTTTCATCCGGCGCAAGAGATTGCGCAAAAGCCGAGCAAGAAAAGCAGGCGATAGAAATCACGGTAGAGATTGCCGCTGCTCTTTGCCGCGCGTAAATATTTGTCAATATTGATGGCATATCATTATTCCACTTTGTTTTAGCAATCATTATTGGAAATTCCCAAATATAATTTAAAGAGAATAAAAAGAAAGCGGATTACTCCGCTTTCTTTGATAGATTGCCTAATTAAGATTATGGCTGCTTTTTGCCGCCGAATGAGCCTGCCATCAGATGTTTATCAGTTTCGCCGCGATAAACGCCGCCGATTTCAGCCGCATTGTCACCATAGAATTTGCCTGCTACACCTTTGATACCGCCGCTGCCGCTTGTGCCTAAGAATTCGGCACCGTTGATTTTAGCTGTAAAACCGCGGGTTTCATTTTCGCCTTTGCCAAGATGTTTTAAGTTTGCAGAGATGGTCTTAGCAGCAAAGTCCACATCGGCAGTAAAGGTACCTTTGTTATGTGACCAGTAGTAATTATCATCGGTTTTATGTCCGCCAGATTCTATAATTTTACCCGTGTATTTAGCTGGACCTGTGGTCGGCATATTCATGGTAATAGCGCCTAAGCTGAAAACTCTTGGATCTTCATTTTTATTTTCCACAAAGCCAAAGCGCGAATAAGATAAGAAGTTACCGCTGACTAGGCGATGAAATCCGTCATAATCATCCGTCACTCGATGGAATTCGCGATCAGAAAGATGAGGTGGAATCAGAGTAATAGTCTTGCCGTCTACAACAATTTCATTGCGATCTTGGCTAGATAAAGGAAGTACTTCGGATTTCATACGTTTATCGCTATCTTCATCTCCTACAAGCAAAATGCCGTTATATTTTTTTGAGGCATCAACAGCAACTGGTGTATTAATTGGACCAAATGCGCCAGGTGCAGGGTTTGTAGGGTTTGTAGGGTTTGCAGGGTTTGCAGGGTTTGTAGGGTTTGCAGGGTTTGTAGGGTTTGCAGGGTTTGCAGGGTTTGTAGGGTTTGTAGGGTTTGCAGGGTTTGCAGGGTTTGTAGGGTTTGCAGGGTTTGCAGGGTTTGCAGGGTTTGCAGGGTTTGCAGGGTTTGCAGGGTTTGTAGGGTTTGTAGGGTTTGCAGGGTTTGTAGGGTTTGTAGGGTTTGCAGGGTTTGCAGGGTTTGCAGGGTTTGCAGGGTTTGTAGGGTTTGCAGGATTGCTAGGCGTAGGTTTAGTAACTACATTATTATCATTACGGCTACCGCTACTGCTGCAAGCGGCTAAGCTCAAAGATAAGGCTAAAAATAACACGGTTTTCTTTTGCATAAAAACCTCCTGACGATCAAAATAAAATTGAACGCTTATTTTTCATGGAATTGCAAGATGAGCAAATGCTCATGAATGTAAAAGCATTTTGAATTTTATAGGTATTTAAACAAAAGAGCAAGAAAATGTTTTTATTGATTTTTTATTATTTATCTTCAGTTAGTTCCAGAAATCATATCGACAACAAGTTCGGATTTTTATGTCCTCCGATAAGAAGGCGATAGCCTTCCGTTGTCGGAATATAGTCAAAGAATTGAAAAAGTATTACGGCGTTGGCTCGCCTTGCCGTACGCTCTTGTACTGTCTGCGGCTCGCCGCCTTGTACTACTTTTTCACTTCTCCGACTATAGTAAAAAAATCATACAAAGCTGTGCGATCTTAGGATAAGGCGAATCAGTGCGGCAGTATTTTCAATTCTTCAATCATACATTTCTTATTTATGTCCGCCTTGTCTCTCAGTCTAAATTAATATTTCTCGTCTATGGTATGCTTTTTCCGACCGCGCTATGATGCGCTTTTCACAGATAAGCCGGCAGTGTGCTTGCAAAGGATGTAAAGATGAACCCACGTTTGAAATGGTTGTGCCGCAGAGGTATGAAAGAGTTGGATTTATTGATGGAAAGCTATTTGCAGCAGGATTATCCGCAGGCGTCTAAGGCGCGACAGGCGGCTTTTGAAAAATTGCTGGGCTATCAGGATCCTTTGATTTTGGATTTGCTTTTCGGGCGCGAGCGCGATGCCGATGCCGAGGTGCAGGCTTTGATTGATATTTTGCACGATTATCAAGTGGCGAAAGCGGGTGAATAATGAAGAAAATCTTTCCATTACTCTTGTTGTTGATTGCGGGCGGAGCGGCTTTTGCGTGGTGGCGCAATCAGCAGTTGCTAGATACGCAGTTAGAGGGTTTTGCCAAAGCCAACGGACGTTTGGAATTGGAGCGTTACCGCGTGGCGACTTTGCGCCCGGGGCGGATTGCAATGCTGCATGTGCAGGAAGGGCAGCAGGTGGCGAAAGATGATGTGTTGGTCAGTTTGTCTTCCGAAGAGGCGGAGGCGAAATTAGCCGCGGCAGAAGCGGCGCGCGCACGGGCGCAAAGTGCGGTACGACGCGCGCAAGGCGCTGAGCAAAGAGCCAAGAGTGCGCAGTCGCGTGCCGGCGGCGGTATGGCGCAGGCGGATGCCGAGATTGCGGCTCAGCGCGCGCAATTGGCGATTGCCGAAGAGGAATTGAACAATGCGCGGCAGTTGTTTAAGCAGAAATTGATTTCCGCGGCGGAGCTGACGAAGCGCGAAAAGGCGCGCGATGCTTTGCGTGCGGCGGTCAATGCCGCCACTGCCGGTAAATCGCAGGCGCAAGCCGGAGAAACGGAGGCGCAGGCGGCCATCAGCGAGGCGGCGGCAGGTGTGCAGGAAGCGCAGGCGGCAGTCGCGCAGACCGATGCCGAGATTCGCGCGATTCAAAGCGCGATTGAGGATTTGACGGTCAAAGCGCCGATTGGCGGACGCGTGGAATATACGGTGGCGCAGGCGGGCAATGTGGTGGCGGCGGGCAGTGTGCTGCTGTCTTTGGTCGATCCGCTGGACGTGTCGATGGACGTATTTTTGCCGATTAGCGCGATGGGGCAGGTAGCGATTGGGGCGCAGGCACGGATTGTTCCCGACGGTTTGCCGGCGGTGTTACCGGCGCAGGTCATCCGAATTGCCGAGCAAGCGCAATTCACGCCGAAATATGTGGAAACCGCCGCCGAGCGCGAGCATTTGATGTATCGCGTAACGGTGCGGATTCCGCCCGAGATTGCCGCCGATTATGCCGATTATCTCAAGGGCGGCATGACGGCTGTTGGCTATGTGCGCTTAGACGAGCATAAGGAATGGCCGAGCGAATTGGCATTGCGTCTGCCGGCGAAGCCGCAATGACTGCGCCGTTAGCCGTCGATGTGCGCCGTGTTTCGCATCGCTACGGCAAAACGACGGCATTGGAGAGTTTCAGCCTCAGCCTACCGGCAGGGGAAAGCATTGCTTTGGTCGGGCCGGACGGTGTGGGCAAATCGACTTTGCTGGCATTGATTGCAGGGGTCAAAATTCTACAAAGCGGCAGTTTGCATGTTTTCGGGCAAGATATTGCCGACCGCCATGCGCGACAAGCCCTGTCGCGGCGGATTGCCTTTATGCCGCAGGGCTTGGGCTATAATCTCTATCCCACGCTTTCGATTGACGAAAATATCGATTTCCACGCGCGCTTATTTTCCATTCCCGCCGCCGAACGCGAGGCGCGGATTGAGCGATTGTTAAGCGCCACCGATTTACTGCGTTTTCGCGACCGTCCTGCGGGCAAGCTCTCGGGCGGCATGAAACAGAAATTAAGCCTGTGCTGCGCATTGGTGCATGACCCCGAACTGTTGATTTTAGACGAACCGACGACGGGCGTTGATCCGCTGTCAAGGCGGCAATTCTGGCAATTGATTGCCGATTTGCGTCGCGAAAATCCGCGCATGACGGTACTGGTCGCCACCGCCTATATCGACGAGGCGGAGCAATTCGAACAATTAATTGCCATGGACGAGGGCAAATTGCTGATTCATGCGCCGACGGCGGAAGTGATAGCACAATACGCCGGCACGGTGCCGCCCGATGATGAGGACATCAGCCATATTACGCCGCTGGAGCGCGCCTATCATCATCTCTTGCCCGAAGACAAACGTGGCGATGTGGATTTGCAGATTCCGCCTTTTCAGCCCGAAGCAGATGCGCCGCCGGCAATGGAGGCGGAGGGCTTGAGCAAACGTTTCGGCGATTTCACGGCGGTGGACAACGTCAGTTTTCGGATTGAAAAAGGCGAGATTTTCGGCTTTTTAGGCTCGAACGGCTGCGGCAAATCCACCACGATGAAGATGCTGACGGGGCTGCTCGAGCCCAGCGAAGGTCATGCCGAACTCTTAGGCGAAGCCATCGAAGCCGGCAGTATCGAGATGCGGATGCGCGTGGGCTATATGTCGCAAGCCTTTTCTTTGTATGAAGAAATGAGCGTACGCAAAAATCTGGAAATGCACGCCACTTTATACCGCCTGCGCGGTAGCGCGGCGCGAAAAGCGGTGCAAGATGCTTTAAGTCGCTATCAATTGGCGGAAGTGGCGGATATCTTGCCGCGCCATTTGTCTTTGGGACTGCGCCAGCGTCTGCAACTTGCCGCCGCCTGCCTGCATCATCCCGAAGTCTTGATTTTAGACGAACCGACTTCGGGCGTGGATCCTGCGGCGCGCGATTTGTTCTGGCAAGAATTGGGCAAACTCTCGCGCGAAGAACGGATTACCATCTTCGTATCCACTCATTTCATGAGCGAGGCGGCGCGCTGCGACCGCATTTCCTTTATGCACCGCGGACGCGTGCTGGATATGGGTACGCCGCGGGAATTATGCCGCCGTCAAGATGCGGCGAATTTGGAAGAAGCCTTTATCCGCTATTTGGAAGCTGCCGAAGAGGCGCCCGTAGCGGCAGAAGACCGTCAGGACGCCGAACAGCATCCGCCCATCGCCGCCGCGCATACCGCGCCGCAAAGCGGTTTTATAGCATGGCTGTCTTTGCTGTGGACTTTTGCCAGACGCGAAAGCAAGGAATTGCTACGCGACCCCGTGCGTCTGTTTTTCGCCTTGTTCGGGCCCGTGCTGATGATGGTCTCTGCCGCCGCCGCGATTTCTTTTGATGTGCGCGCGATTGATTTCGCCGTCTGGGATCAAGACCAAAGCGCGGAAAGTCGCGCTTTATTGGCACATTTTCGCGGCTCGCCTTATTTTTGCGAGCAGGCGCCGCTGTCTTCCGCCGCCGCCAAAGAGGCGGCGCTAAAAAGCGGCAGGGCGGCTTTAGTGATTGAGATTCCTTCAGGTTTTGCCAAAGACATGCTCAGGCAATCGCCGACACCGGTCGCTTTTCTCATTAGCGGCAGCGAGCCTTTCTTGGCGGAAAACATCAAAGGCATGGTCTTGGGTATTGTGCAAAGCTATAGCGCGGAAAAATTGCAGCAAAGCGGCTATCCTCTCGATTTCAGTCCGCCGCTGCAAGTGCAGGCACGCTTTGCCTATAATCAGGATTTCAAAAGTATTTATGCTATCACGCCCGGCGTGATTATGATGGCATTGATGCTGATTCCCGTGATGATGACCACTTTGGGTGTGGTGCGCGAAAAAGAAATCGGCTCTATCAGCAATCTGTACACCTCGCCTGCCTCGGTGGCGCAATTTCTGCTCGGCAAGCAATTGCCCTATATCGGCGCAGGCTTATTGAGCTTTCTTATCTTGGTCTTATTGGCGGTGCTGCTCTTCGACGTGCCGATTCGCGGCAGCTTTTTCGCCATGCTATTGGGCGCCTACCTGCTGATTTTTGCCGTTACCGCCTTTGGTTTGCTGGTATCCAGTGTTTTGTCTTCACAAGTGGCGGCAATGGCGGCTGCAGCGATTCTGACCATGATTCCCGCCATGAATTTCTCCGGCATGCTTTACCCCGTTTCCACCATTACCGGCGGCGGACGTATCATGGCGGCAGTCTTCCCTGCAGCACATTTTCAGCGCATCTCTTTGGGTGCCTTTACCAAAGGGCAGAGTTTTGCCGATTTTCTCCCCAACTACGCCGCCTTGCTCGCCTTTGCGCTGGGCTGTCTCAGCCTCGCCATTATGCTGCTACGCAAACAGGAGAAATAAATGCACCGCTTCCGCAACACCTTGACCCTGACCCTCAAAGAATTCCGCAGCCTGCTCTCCGATGCCGTCATGATGGGTTTGATTATCGTGATATTCACGGTGGCAGTGATTGCGATTGCCAAAGGCATCAGTATTGAAGTGCGTAATGCCAGCGTTGCCATTGTCGATGAAGACCATTCCGTCTTTAGCCGCCGCCTCGCCGACAGCCTGCAAGCGCCGTATTTCCAGCCGCCGCAGTATCTGCCCTCGCTGAAGGAGGCGCAGCAAGCCATGGATAAAGGCGACTATATTTTTGTACTGGTACTGCCGCCGCAACTGGAAAAAGACCTACTGCGCGGCGCCAAGCCGGAAATCCAAGTTATCGCCGATGCCACCGCGCTCAGCCAAGCCGGTATCGGCTTCGGCTATTTACAACACATCATACAGCGCGAAGCCCTCGCCCTACTCGGACAGGGTGATATGGCGGATTTGCTGCCCCTGCAGCCCCATCTCAACATCACATTCAACCCCAATACCGACAGCAGCTGGTTTTTAGCTCTTGCCAACGTCAGCACCTTCGTATTCATGCTTGCCATGCTCTTGGTCGGCGCAGCGGTCATTCGCGAACGCGAACGCGGCACCATCGAGCATCTGCTCGTCATGCCCGTTAGCGCCAACGAAATTGCGGCGGCAAAAATCATCGCCAACGGTACAGTCATTGCGCTGGCGACATTGGCATCGGTGCAATTTATCGTTAAAGGCGTATTAAACGTGGATTTATCGGGATCAATGGCACTATTTGCGCTTGGTACGGTCGTCTTTCTTTTTTCCGCCGCCGCCCTCGGCATTCTGCTCGCCATCGCCGCCCCCAGCATGCCGCAATTCGCCCTCCTCATGTTGCCGATATACATCGTTCTGCGCATCATCTCGGGCGGCGAAACGCCTTTGGCAAGCATGCCCGACTGGCTGCAAAACATCAGCCAAGCCTCGCCCATGACCCAATACGTCAGCTTCAGCAATGCCGTACTGTTCCGCAACGCGCCCCTGCATCTGGTGCAAAAAGAGCTGCTGATTATGGGCGGCATCGGACTGGCATTTTTACTCATCGCCCTGCTGCGCTTCCGCTCCATGCTCGACAAACAAGGATAAACCATGACCGCCACCCGCCTATCATTCAGTCTCGCCCTCATCATCAGCCTTGCCGCCTGCCAACACAGCGACATACCGCCGATAGACACGCGCATCAGCCTGCCGACGAGCTTTGAACACAGCCCCGACAACCCCAGCAAAACCGACATCCGCACATGGTGGCGGCATTTCCAAGATCCCGTTCTCAACCGCCTTATCGACGATGCCCTTGCCAATGCGCCCGACATCGCCATCGCCAAAGCACGAATGGAACAAGCCCAAGCCACCGCCGCCCTTGCCGACAGCGATAAAAACCCCCTGCTCGGCGCCACCGCAGGCGCAGGCATCGCCTTAGGCAATCTCGACAACCCTCTATCCCACACCCTGCCGACACCAATCGGCGACAGCCTCGCCCCCGCCGCCCATAGCCGACAAAGCGCCCTTATCGGCAGCTGGACAGCCGACTTCTTCGGCAAAAAACAAAGCGACGCCGATGCCGCCTACTATGCCTATCTCAGCGAAACCGAACGCCTGCACGGCGCGCAAATCCTACTCGCGGCACACATCGCCCGACACTACATCGAAGCTCGCCACATCGAAGCGCACAGCCGCATCCTGCAAACCCAAAAATCCGCCCTGCAAGAACTGGCGCGCTATGCCGCAGGCCGCTTTGCCGCCGGACAAGCCAGCCAATACGACCGCGAAGACCTCGCCACCAAAATTGCCGCCCTCAATGCGCAAATCGCCGGCCTTGATGCCGAACGCAGCAATCACATCACCCACATTGCCGCCCTCGCCGGTAAAACCGAACTGCACATCACCGCAGACGGCGGCAAACTCTTCGCCTCCCTGCCTGTCGCCCCCGGCGGACACTACCCCGCCGAACTCATCACACGCCGCCCCGACATCCGTGCCCGCAAAGCCGCCGTCTTAGCACGCAGCGCCCAAGTCGCCTCCGCCGAAGCCGACTTCTACCCGCGTTTCAGCCTTAACTTCGCACTGGCGGAGGGACGCATCGGACTCGACGGCGACCTGCTGCAACACAGCCTCGGCGGCAGCGGTGCAGGCTTAGGCATCAATCTGCAACTGCCGATTTTTACCGCAGGCCGCCTGCAAGCCCAACTGGACAAAGCCGAAGCCCAACTGCATCAAGCCCTCGCCGAATACGACCAAACCCTGCTCAACGCCCTTGCCGAAGCACAAAACAGCTACCGCCTCGCCGCCGCCTTGGAAAAGCAAGCCCAATCCCTGAATAAAGCCCTGCAACACAGCGAAACACAAATTGCACAAGCACGCAGCCTCTTCAAATACGGACGCGAAACCTTCGACACCATCCCCAGCGCCATTCTCAATGCCGCCGAATACCGCACACATCAACTCGCCAACCGCCGCGGCTATGCCCTGAACCTTATCCAACTCTACAGCGCCCTCGGCGGCGGCTGGAAACAACATACGCCTTGATATATAGTCAAGAAAATCAAAAAGAGTTACAAATCCACAGGAAGTAAAAGAATAGTTTATCGATGCAATCTAAGCGCCAATCCTTGCGTTTACGTTTAAGCCAAGCCCACATTTTCTCGATAGGGTTCTAGCGGATTGGTTGATATGGGTTATAGCAAGCATTTGCGAGTTAATCACGGACAAAACGAATTTGCACATGGCAGCAGACACATCAACGGTATAGAAAGTTTTTGGAGTTTTACCAAAAGAAGGCTTGCAAAATTTAACGGTGTAAGCAAAAATTTCGAATGGCATTTGAAAGAATGCGAATGGCGCTGGAAGCAGAGTATTGATGATTTAGAAAAATCATTTATGGTCGCTTCTGCAATAAATTGTACCAATCACTCGGCTAGGGTCTGTTGACAATCATCTTGATGCTGAAGATTTGGCTCAAGAAATTGAAAAACTTAAGTTGATTATTCAGCATCAAAATGAATTGCTGCAACTTAAGGAAACTTTACTGATGCAGCAGGCGCGCGAACTGGAAATTGCGCAAAAACTGCTTGCTGCCTATGAGAAATAGCTTGTTTGTAAGAGATATAGTCGAAGAATTGAAAAAGTAGTACAAGGCGGCGAGCCGCAGACAGTACAAGAGCGTACGGCAAGCCAACGGCGTAATACTTTTTCAATTCTTTGACTATAGTGCAAATTTATCTGCTTATTTTTTTAAAAAAAGCGGCTTGCGCCGCTTTTTTTATGTCTGCCGTTCGACTAATTTCATTTTAATTTCTGCAATTGCCTTGGCGGGGTTTAATCCTTTGGGGCAGGTGTTAGTACAGTTCATAATGGTGTGACAGCGGTAGAGTTTGAAGCTGTCTTCCAAGAAGTCCAGACGTTCGGCGGTGGCTTCGTCGCGGCTGTCCTGTATCCAGCGGTGGGCTTGCAGCAATATGGCAGGTCCGAGGTATTTTTCGCTGTTCCACCAATAGCTCGGGCAGGAGGTGGAGCAGCAGGCGCACATGATACATTCGTATAAGCCGTCTAATTTGGCGCGCTGTTCTTCGCTTTGCAGACGTTCGCGTTCCGGTGCCGGCGTTTCGGTTTGCAGCCAAGGTTTGATGGAAGCATGCTGGGCGTAGAAATGCGTCAGATCCGGCACAAGATCTTTAACAACGTGCATATGCGGCAGCGGATAGATGTTGACGCTTTTATTTTCCGGCACGCTTTCCGTCGCGCAGATACATGCCAAGGTGTTTTTACCGTCGATGTTCATGGCACAAGAGCCGCAGATGCCTTCGCGGCAGGAGCGGCGGAAGGTCAGCGTGCTGTCAATTTCGTTTTTGATTTTGAGCAGCGCATCTAAAACCATCGGTCCGCAGTCGTCCATGTCGATATCATAGGTATCGGTACGCGGGTTTTCGTTTTTGCCCGGATCCCAGCGATAGATTTTAAAGCTGCGGACGTTAGTTGCCCCCGCCGGTGCGGGGTAGTGTTTGCCTTCTTTGATGACAGAGTTTGCCGGCAGTTTGAATTCAGCCATGTGTGACTCCTAATAAACGCGTTTTTTCGGCACGACGTAATCGACTTCGTCGGTGCCGGTATAGTCATGTACGGGGCGGTAGTCGATTTTGACGCTACCGTCTTCTTCTAGCCAAGTGAGGCTGTGTTTCATCCATTCTTGGTCGTTGCGGTCGGGATAATCTTCATGCGCATGCGCACCGCGGCTTTCGTGGCGGTTTTCCGCTGCCACAATCGAGACTTGCGCACAGGCAAGCAGGTTTGCCAGTTCGAAGGTTTCGACCAAATCGCTGTTCCAATTGAGGCTTTCGTCAGCAATACGCACTTGCGGCAGTTGTTTGAAGACTTCCGACATTTTCGCCACGCCTTCTGTGAGGCTGTCGGCGGTACGGAATACCGCGGCATGGCTTTGCATGGTGCGCTGCATGGCTTCGCGGATTTCCGAGGTGCGCAAATCGCCGCGCGCATGATGAATATCCGAAAAACGTTGCAGGGCTTTATCCAAGGCTGCGGACGGAATCGGCGCAGGCTTGCTGTTCGGCTGAATCACGGCTCTGGCGCGATGTGCGGCGGCACGTCCGAAAACGACCAAATCCAGCAGAGAATTCGAGCCTAAGCGGTTCGCGCCATGCACGGAGACGCAGGCGGCTTCGCCTATCGCCATTAAGCCCGGCACGACGCTGTCGGGATTGCCGTCTTTAAGCTGCACTACTTCGCCGTGATAATTGGTAGGAATGCCACCCATGTTGTAATGCACGGTCGGAATCACCGGTGCCGGTTCTTTGGTAACGTCCACACCGGCAAAGATTTTTGCAGTTTCGGCAATGCCCGGCAAACGTTTGTTGATGACTTCCGCACCCAAATGCTCCAAATGCAGATGGATATGGTCTTTATGTTTGCCGACACCACGTCCTTCGCGGATTTCAATCGACATGGAACGCGAGACTACATCGCGCGATGCTAAATCTTTGGCGCTCGGCGCATAGCGCTCCATAAATCGTTCGCCTTCGCCGTTGGTCAGATAACCGCCCTCGCCGCGACAACCTTCGGTCATCAAACAGCCCGAGCCGTAAATACCGGTGGGGTGGAATTGGGTAAATTCCATATCCTGCAATGCCAGTCCTGCACGCAACACCATACCGTTGCCGTCGCCGGTACAAGTGTGGGCGGAAGTGCAGGAAAGCCATGCGCGACCATAGCCGCCGGTGGCTAAAACCACCATTTGCGCATTAAACACATGTAATTCGCCGCTTTGCAAATCCAAAGCCAATACGCCGCGACAAGAACCGTCCTCGCCCATCAGTAAATCGGTGGCGAAATATTCGATATAGAATTCCGCATGATGCTTCAACGCCTGCTGGTACAAAGTATGCAGCATGGCATGTCCTGTGCGGTCGGCGGCGGCACAAGTGCGCTGCGCCTGACCTTCGCCGAAATTCGTTGTCATACCGCCGAAAGGACGCTGATAAATCTTGCCCTCTTTGGTACGCGAAAACGGTACGCCGTAATGCTCCAATTCAATAATCGCGGGAATCGCCTCGCGGCACATATAGGCAATCGCATCTTGATCGCCCAACCAATCCGAGCCTTTGACCGTGTCATAAAAATGCCACTGCCATTTATCCTCGCCCATATTGCCCAATGCGGCGGCAACTCCGCCTTGAGCGGCAACCGTATGCGAGCGCGTAGGGAAAACTTTAGTTACGCAGGCAGTTTTCAAACCTTCCAAAGCCATGCCGAAAGTCGCGCGTAAACCTGCACCGCCGGCACCGACCACCACCACATCATAACTATGATGATGAATTTTATATTCCTGAGTCATGTCTTGCTCCTTAATAGCCCAGTGCCAAACGCAAAATGGAAACCACCGCCACGGCGGCAAAAATCACGCATACCGCCTTCACGGCAATTAAAGCCAACCATTTCACCGGCTCTTGATGCACATAATCCTCAATCACGACCTGCACACCTAAAGCCGCGTGATAAAAGCCCGTGAGGAAAAAGACAATCGCCATGCCGCTATTAAAAGGATTGCGAAACCAGGCAAGCACCTCGTGGAAAGTCTCCGCGCCCACCAAACTGATGATCGAGCAAAGAAAATACAGCACCACAGGAATCAAAATCACCGCCGTCGTGCGCTGCACGATAAAATGATGCGTGCCGTTATGACCCGAGCCCAAACCTTTGGCGCGTTTTAATGCTTGAAATACGCTGCTCATATCCTACCCCTGCGCCCAAATGCCAATCCACAAACTCAAAGTCAGCACTGCGGCGGCAATCTGCACCACTTTCGCGCTCTTGCGTGCATCGTCTTTGCCTAAGCCCTTGCCCACATCCCAAGTCAAATGACGGATACCATTGCACAAATGATAAATCAGCGCCCCTGACCAGAAAAACATAATCAGCACAATCAAAGGATTGCGGAACAACTGATTTGCGCTGCGCCAAGAAGCCTCGCCGCCGCCGGCGGCCAAGAGCCAACACGTCAGCATCAGCAGACCCACCGCCGACGCCACCCCCGTAGCGCGATGCAAAATCGACATCGCCATATGGGTTTCCCATTTATACACTTGCAAATGCGGCGACAAAGGCCGCTGATCTTTTGCTACTTTCATGATGTTTGCCTCATTTTATGTTTCAACACACAGAACGACAGCTAAGTGCCGCCCTGTGTTTTGCCCTGAATGGAAAGAGATGACCGCTCTCCCAATTTCATTATCTTGCCTGAAAGGAGGGCTTCAATCGGCAAGAAAGTTTTTGATATATCTAAAAATCGATACAACGCCCTTTGCGCTCCCAATCGCCGTAGCGAGTAGGTTCCAAACCCTCGGGACCGCCGATTTCCTCAACAATTGCGGTCTTCTCTTCTATTTGGCTTGGTTGCACGGATAGATTTTTTTCGTCTGACGCCGGCTCGTCCGACCGATGATGATGCTCTGACATGCGATTTGTCCGACATTATTAAGGGTCTGTTATAATACGCCAATCCATCTAAATTTTAAACATGGTTTTTCTCATGAAATCACAATCTTCTCTATCTATTCTGCAAATCGCAGGCTCTGAAGCGGAAACCTATCTGCAAAACCTCCTCACCGCCGACATCCGTACAGTCGCGGACGGTCATTGGACAAACGCCGCCTTCTGCTCGCCGCAAGGCAAAGTGCAAGCTATGCTGCGCATCGCCCGCATTGAGAAAAATTACTTCGTCCTCATACCCGAAACACTCAGCGAAAGCATCGCCAAACGCTGGAAACTCTTCAGCCTCAACCGCCCCGTGCAACTCATACCGCGTGCGGAGCTAGAAGCAAGCGCCGTCGGCGGCACAGAACGCAGCGCCGCTTTAGAAAACAATCGCCTCTCTTTCGGCGGCATCAACGGCTTTACGGCGGCGGATAACATCGCCGCCCGATTCGCACAAATCCTCCCCGCCACCCAAGACCAATTCCTGCCGCAAATGCTCGGCTTGGAAGAAAACGGCGGACTCAACTACGCCAAAGGCTGCTACATCGGACAAGAAATCATTGCCCGCGCCCACTCGCGCGCACCCGTGCGCCGCCATCTGCAACTATTGCAGAGCGAAACTGCACAAAACAGCCCGCTTGCCGCCGGTGACACGCTCTACGCAGAAGAACAAGCAGCAGCAAATATTATTGAAAGCTATATCGAAAACGACCGCCTAATCGCCCTTGCCGTCGTGCAAGACCGCTATGCCGACAGCCTTTTAAGCGACGCGCAAGGCAATCGCTATTACTGTTTATAAATGACTATGCAGCAAGGCTGTTTACAGAAATAAAATAAAATCTGTTACAATCCAAAACCGGCATATTGACATTAACGGAGAAACATTATGGAAACAACATCAGCTGCGAATACTTTTCTAAGCCCCGAAGTGCTTATCGCCGCCTTAATCGGCTTTGTGCTCGGCGCGATTATTTTTTATCTGCTTGGGCGCAAAAATGCTGAACCTGCTGATAATCCCTTGCAAAAACCGTATGATGAATTGCAAGCCGAATACAAAAACTACCGCGAAAAAATCAATACTCATTTTAGTAAAACAGCAACGGCAGTGGATAATCTGACCAAAAGCTATCAAGAAGTTTTTGATCATCTCTCTGAAGGTGCGCAGCAATTAATGGAAGATGAGGCTTTGAAAATCGAGCGCGCCAAGCGTCAAGGCAAAGCCGTTACGCTGGCTTATTTAAGCAATATCGAAGCGCGTCAATCCAGTATTCCTAGCCCCAGCAATGCACAAGAAAGCATAGAAAACAAAGCAGAAAATAAAAACGAACATAAAGCGGATACAAAAACAGAAACCAATGTGCGTGTTGCTCCGCGTCCGGCAGAAGCGGCAAAACCTGCGGCTCAGCCAAAAAATGATAAAGTCGCCAAAACTGAACCCGCCATTAGCCCGCTTCCAAAAGCTCAAATCAATGAAGACGAAACGGCAGAAAAAACCGTGGTTGAAAAACCTGTTCCTGCGGCACCTGCGGCGCCCATTCAAGTGGCGGAAAAACCGGTGGCGCCGGCAAATGAGGCGGTGCAGGCGGCTGTTAGCGCCGAAGTAAAAAATAATCAAACTGTTGCTGCGACGGCGAAAGAACCGGGTATGCCGATTGAAAAACCGGCGGCGCATATTTCGGAAAAAGAAAGTGCTCAAGCGCTTGATAAAGCCAAAGCCGCTGCACCGGAACCAGCTTCGGAAAGCGCAGAAAAAACTTTCGCTCAAAAAGCGGCGGAAAATGCAGGACTTACCACAGTAAAATCCCAAGATAATGTTGACCCTTTAGCGGAAGTGAAGCGTCATATTCGTGAAAATCAAGACAATAAATAAGCAGAGGTAACAATGAGCAATGAAAAAGACCTTAAGGATTTAGCGCCTAAAAACCAAGTGGTTGAACCGGGAATGCCGATTGAGCAGCTGCAACCTGCAATGCAAGTCGTTGATAAGCCCGAGGCAATGCCGGATGAATCGGAAATCGCCGCAATGGCAGCACAGGAGTTGACGGCAGAAGAAGCAGCGACAACTGCAAAAGAACCCGGTATGCCGATTGAAAAACCTGCAGCGCATATCAGCGAAGCTGAAATGCAATCGGGTAAAGAGGATAAATAATCGCGGCAAATGAATGCAAAATACAAGGATTTGATGATGTTGAAACGCCATTCTTATACGTTGGCTTGTGTCGCCGCCGTCGGTTTTTTATTAAGCGCTTGCCAAAGTTCGGGACTAGGCTCGGCAAATGGTACGCTTGGTCCGAATCATGAGCGGGGATTATGGCAATTGAGCCAAGGCAGCATTGATAATCGCCCATTAAACACCGCTTTAGCGCCGATTACTTTGCAGACGGGCGAGGGTGAATTTAGTGGCAATAGCGGCGTTAATCAATATCGCGTAGCCGTAGAGCGTAGCGGCAGCGATTTATCAGTCGATGAGAATATTCAAATCACGCGTATGGCCGGTGATATTGAGCAAATGCGTTTGGAGAGCGATTATTTATCTGCTTTGCGCCGTATTACAAAGGCAAAACAGCAGGCAGAATTTTTGCAATTGAGCGGGGAGGGCGTTGAGCTTCTCTTTCGTCCTAATTAAGGATTACTCCTTGATTTTAGAGGCTGCATTCAGCCTCTTTTTTTTTGCAAAAATATTTCTGAAAAACAGCCCGAATTTCTCGGGCTGTTGTCTTAAAAGGTGCGATTAGTTTTGGCGAATCAAATAATCAAAGGCGGATAATGCCGCTTTTGCTCCTTCGCCCATGGCAATCACGATTTGCTTATACGGCACGGTAGTGCAGTCGCCGGCGGCAAAAATGCCGGGAGTGCTGGTTTCGCCGCGGGCATTGACTTCGATCTCGCCGAATTTGCTTAGTCGGACGGTATCACCTAAGAAGGCGGTGTTCGGCACCAGTCCGATTTGTACGAACACGCCGTCCAATTCAAGGCGGTGCGTGCTTTGGTCGGCGCGTTTTTGATATTCAAGCGCGGTAACTTTGCCGCCACTGGCTTGAATCGATTGGGTGGCGACACCGAGATAAATATCGATATTGTCGCGTTTTTGTGCGGCATCTACCAAAACTTTATCCGCTTTCAGGCTGTCGGCAAATTCAAAGACGCTGACATGGCGCACGATACCGGCAAGGTCAATCGCCGCTTCGATGCCGGAATTGCCGCCGCCGATGACCGCTACATGTTTGCCTTTGAAGAAAGGGCCGTCGCAATGCGGACAGTAAGCCACACCTTGCCCAAGGTTTTCTTTTTCCCCTGGCACGCCCAATTCACGCCATTTCGCGCCGCTGGCAATAATCAGGGTGCGAGTGTCGATGCGTTCGCCGGTCTGCAAAATCACTGCATGGCTTTTTTCGCCTTTTTCCACGCTTTTGACGGAAAGATTTTCTTTGACGGTGATGTCATTGGCGCGGATATGTTCTTGTAATTGCGCAGCCAATTTCGGGCCGGTGGTTTCTTTGGTGCCGATGAGGTTTTCAATGCCCATCGTGTCTTTGACTTGTCCGCCGATGCGGTCGGCAATTAAAGTCACTTTTAAACCTTTGCGCGCGGCATAAATTGCAGCAGCCGCGCCGGCAGGTCCGCCGCCGATGACGGTAACGTCTTGCAACGGCAATGCTTGCGTGCTTGCTGCGCCTTCCGTAATATGCGGATATTTTTCCAAGAGTTTTTCAATCAATTTGGCGGTGTCGATTTTGCCGTTGGCTAAGCTTTCGTCGTTTAAAAATACCGCCGGCACGCCTTGGATATTGCGTTTTTCGATTTCTTCTTGGAACAGCCCGCCGTCAATCATGTCGTTGCTAATCAAAGGATTGAGCAGGGCGAATTGGTTCAAAGCCTGCACGACTTCGGGGCAGTTATGGCAAGAAAGGGAAATGAAGGTTTCAAAACGCAGCGGCTCTTTCACATTGCGCACCAATGATTGCACGCTTTCATCAAGTTTCAGTGCTGTGCCGCCGGCTTGCAGAATCGCCAGAATCAGCGAAGAAAATTCATGTCCGCCGGGAATGCCGGAGAAAATGATGCCGGTATGGGTTTTGTCCGCTAAGAGGGTAAAGCTGATCGGACTGCGTGCATCGGTGAAATCGCTTTCTTCAAGATGTAGACGCTCAGATACGGAAACGATGTCGTTCAAGAAGCTTTTCAGCTCTTCGCGTTTGCTGTGTTCGCCGGTTTGTAAGACGAAAGTGATGTCTTTATCGAGGTTTGCAGTGTATTGTTTGACTGCGTCTAACAAATTCTGTTCTATCATTGATTTTTCCAATCTTATTTAGGCAAAAAAAGCCAGTAAAATTACTGGCTTTTCAACTTGCATCTATGCAATTAGATTTTGCCAACTAAATCAAGGCTTGGTTTTAAGGTTTCTTGACCTTCTTCCCATGCCGCCGGGCAAACTTCACCATCGTGCTCGGCAACGTATTTCGCCGCTTTCAGTTTGCGAACCATGTCTTTAGCGCTGCGTCCGATGCCGTTGTCGTGGATTTCCGCCACTTTGATTTGACCTTCGGGATTGACTAAGAAAGTACCGCGGAAAGCGACGCCTTCTTCTTCAATCATGACGTCAAAACCGCGAGCCAATACGCCGGTCGGATCGCCCAACATCGGGTAAGTGATTTTACCGATGGCATCGGAGGTGTCGTGCCATGCTTTGTGCGTGAAATGCGTGTCGCAAGAAACTGAATAAACTTCAGCGCCTAATTTTTGGAATTCATCGTAATGCTTTGCCAAATCTTCCAATTCGGTCGGGCAAACGAATGTGAAATCAGCAGGATAGAAGCAGAAAATAGCCCATTTGCCTTTCACGTCTTCATGCGTGACGGTTTTGAATTGCCCATTGTGGTAGGCTTGTACTTTGAACTCAGGGATTGAACGATTGATAATCGGCATGTTTTTCTCCAAATGAAAAGAAATTAAGAATTGATTTTTCATGCTAAATTATACATAATCGATTGGCAAAGTAAAATTTCAAAAAATTTATTTTCCTAGCAAGGAAAATAAATGTAGAATGTTTTCACCATCAAAATATATAGGACTGACATCATGATTACTTTACGTCAAATCCAATTCGCCCTAGCTGTTGCAAGACACAAGCATTTCAAACGTGCAGCGGAAGAGTGCAATATTTCCCAGTCTGCCTTGTCTTTAGGCATTGCGGAAATGGAGAAAAACCTCGGGGTTTCTATTTTCGAACGCAATAATAAGCAGGTCGTGGTTACGCCGATCGGCGAAGAGCTGATCCAAAGAGCTGAGAAAATCTTTTTAGATGCGCAGCAATTGGTCGAGCGTGCCCACGCAGGACAAAAGGATCTCGGTTTTGGCATGAGCATCGGCTTTATTCCGACGATTGCACCTTTCTATTTACCTGTTTTACTGCCGATTGTGCGTGAGGTTTACCCGAAATTCGAAATGAATGTGGTGGAAAAAACCAGCGAGCATTTGGTCAATATGGTGCAAACCGGGCGTTTAGATGCGGCGGTCATCGCGCTGCCTTATGATACCTCGAGCTTGGAAGTCAGTACGATTGGCGATGAGAATTTCTTCATTTTAGTACATGAAGATAACTCTTTGAGCAAAGAGAAAAAAATCAGCCCCGCCAAATTGAAAAAGCAACCGTTGATGCTTTTGGGCGACGGACATTGTCTGCGCGATCACATTATGGAAGTCTGCAAATTCCAACGCAATACGGGGCAGGATATGTTTCGCGATGCCAGTTTAAATACATTGGTGCAATTGACGCTGAATAATATGGGACTGACATTGGTGCCTGAAATGGCATTGTCTCAAATGAGCACTTATCCGAATTTAAAAGAAATTCCTTTAGATGCGCCTACGCCGCACCGCACTTTGGCGATTATTACGCGTCCGAATTATCCGCGCGCGGCAGATATGAATCTGCTTTTGGATTTATTCAAGCAGGCGCTTATCGACAGCAAAATGAAATGAAAGGATTAGATTGCCTACGCCAAGCTTTTGCTTGGCTTAAGCATAAAGATCTGCGCCAATATATTTGGCTGCCTCTGCTGATTAATGTATTGCTCTACGGCACCGGCATGTGGGCATTGATTCGGTATTTCTCCGCCTTGATGAATCATTTTCTGCCCACGGATTCATGGTTGGCTTTCTTGCATTGGCTGCTATGGCCTGTCATCGCCGTGATGATTGTCGTGTTGGTTTTATACACGTTTTCCTTGCTTGCAAATTTGATTGCCGCGCCGTTTAACGGTTTTTTGGCGGCAAAAGTCGAGGCTTTGGAAACAGGGCAGGCTCCGGATTCCGGCATGAGTTTAGCGGCGGAAATCTGGCAAAGTATTGCACAGGAAATTCGCAAAACCTGCTTTTTTTTGCTTTGGGCAATTCCTATTTTGCTGACGGGTTTTGTGCCGCTCTTAAATCTTCTGACCCCGTTTTTATGGTTTGCGTATTCTGCTTATTCCGCTTATTTGCAATATATGGATTATCCTATGGCAAATAATGGTATCTTTTTTACGCAGCAGCGTCCTATTTTGCGGCGGCGTTTAAGCGATATTATAGGATTTGGCGGTATTGCTTCCTTTTTGCTGATGATTCCGCTGATTAATCTGGTAGCAATGCCGGTAAGCGTGATTGCCGCAACCCTGCATTGGGTCCGTCATGTGCGACCCAATCTTCCTCAAACCGCATAAGGATAGAATATGATGCAACGTATTTTTTGGCGACACGCCCAAGCCGCTTGGGCAGCAAATGATTTAGAACGTCCGCTGACGGAAGTAGGGCGACTGCAGGCGCAAGCCGCCGCCGATTGGCTGAAAGACCAAGGTATCGACTTTCCGCTATATACCTCCGAAGCCCGCCGCGCTCAAGAAACAGGCAGATATTATGCCGAGCCTAAGCAGAAGCTGTCAGGGCTTAATCCCGACGGCAATATTGCAGCGGTTTATACTGCATTGGCGCAAATTCAGGATGAGACGGCGGTGATTGTCGGACATCTGCCTTGGTTGGGGAAAATTGTCGGCGAATTTCTCGAAAAGCCTTCCGGCTATATTGAAGTCAATACTGCTGAAATATTTTGGCTAGAGCAGAAAGATAGTATTTGGCAGCTTAAAGGGCATTTTGCAGGCTAAAGAACGAAACGGCTGTCTTTATGGCTATAGTGTTCTTTATCAAAGTTGAAATTGTCAAATATTTTATAGTGATAGCGAAGATAAGTGTCGAATATAAAATGATATCGGAGCAATCTTATTTCTGAAGATTGCTCCGATTGGTTTTTAGCTTGCGTGCGTGCGTTTGCTTTTTACCGCGCCTAATTTGACGCCCGGTTTGGCATTACGCTTGGGTGCTGAGGATTTATAGCTGTCGCTTTTAGCCGAAGATTTGTTTTTGCTGAAGGGTTTGGCCTGCTTGCCTTTAAAGAATTTGCCACGCGCATTTTTGCCCGCCGCTTTCTCTTTTTTGATAGGCGTGACTTTTTTCGGCTCTAATCCTTCCAATACTTCAATGCTTAAATCTCGTTTGAGATAGCGCTGCAATTGCGCCAGTGCGGCGCGATCGCCGAGGCTGACCAATGACATTGCCGTTCCTGTGCGTCCTGCGCGTCCGCTGCGTCCGATGCGGTGCACATAGTCTTCGCTTTGGCGCGGCAAATCATAGTTGATAACGTGGCTGATGGCCGGAATGTCGATACCTCTGGCGGCAACATCGGTTGCTACGAGAATATCGGTTTTGCCTTTACGCAAATCTTCAACGATGCGATTGCGTTTTTGCTGCGGTAAATCGCCGTGTAAGAAACGCGCGCGATGTCCTTGTTCATGCAGCATGGCGGCAATTTCTTCGCTGCTTTTTTTGGTGGCGGCAAAAACAATCGCCTGTTTGATGTTTTCACCGCTTAAAAGACGGTCAAGCAGGGCATTTTTATGCTGCTGGTCGTCGCTGAAATAAATGCTTTCTTCAATGTGCTGATGCTGCGGTGCAATCACGATTTTTTCCGCTTGGTAAGTGAAGCCGGCGGCGATTTTGCCTACCGCACCATCCCATGTGGCGGAGCTCATGATAGTTTGTCTTTCCGGCGGACAGGCATCGATGATTGCGGCAATATCGTCTGAAAAGCCCATGTCTAACATGCGATCGGCTTCATCAATGACAAGGTATTGCAATTTGGAGAGATCTAAAGTGCCTTCGCGCAGATGATCAAGCAGGCGTCCGGGGGTGGCGACGACGACGGAAACGCCTTTTTTCAGCGCGCGAATTTGTCCGCCGTAGGGCGCGCCGCCAAGTAGGGGAATGGAAAACAGCCAATCCATGCCGCGGCTGTATTTGCGCAAACTGTCTTGCACTTGCTGGGCAAGTTCGCGGGTCGGCGTGATGATAAGGGCGCGCGGTTTTTTGATTTTAGAAGGCTGCTCGGATAATTTTGCCAATAGCGGCAGCACAAATGCCGCCGTTTTGCCCGAACCGGTTTGCGCGGATAAGAGCAAATCTTTGCCGGCAAGCGCCAAAGGAATCGCTTGCGCTTGGATGGGGGTGGGGTGTTCGTAGCCGCTGTGTCTGAGGGTAGCTACGAGGAAATCGGGAAGTCCTAAATCGGAAAAAGTTGTCATTTATATCTCTTTGAAAAAGAGGCAAAGCCATACGCCGCTAAGGGTGAAAAATATTGAAATAACGAGATGGTGTTGCCATAGGCTGCAAAGCAGCGAAATCATCGGCAACAATCAGAAGTAAAGCACGTCGCTTTGGGGATCGCGGGCGATGGAAGAACGGCGCATTATACGCAAGAAAAGGATTAGGTCAAGAAAAAGAATGGATTGAGATTTTTCGAGTATTTTTATCTATATCTGAGGAATCTGAAAAGTTGGGGTGAAAACGGAAGCAGCAGCCAGTACAAAGTGTATGGAACATCGTATTTAGTGTAGGGCAAGGCGAGGCAATACGGTAATATTTTTTCAATTCTTCGACTTTAACAGCTTGGTTTGACAAATTTAAGAGTGAGTAAAGTTGTTTGAGGAGATTTGGCGCGTTTCACATGAAACTGAGTTTTTATTTCCCTATGTGGAACAAGTTTCTTAGATAAAAAGCTGTTCGATTTTATTTGGGGATTGAGTATGAGATTTTCCATAGAGGATAAAGTTTTTCCTGAGATTGCGGTATCATACTGGGCTTTGCGTTCAAGCAAATGTCATTATATTTAGGAAAAGCATGTATAAGATTATTCTTCCTTGTGCAAAGGGGACAGAGCAGGTGTTGCAAGCGGAGGCGGATACGCTGGGTTTGCAAAATAGTAAAATCGGTGTGGCGGTGGTTTCGGGCGAGGGCGATGAGCTAACGGCATATCGTCTGTGTTTATGGTCAAGAGTGGCAAGCCGCGTGCTGTTGGTCTTGACGGAATATGACATGGCTTCGCCCGAGGATTTATACGCAGGGGCTTATACAATCGATTGGACGGAACATTTGTCGGCGGATACGCGTTTTGCGATTCGCTTTTCAGGCACGGGGCAGGGCATTCGCAATACGCAATTCGGCGCACTGAAAGTCAAAGATGCGGTGGTGGATAGGTTGCGGGAATACTATAAACGCCGTCCCGATGTCGATACGGACAACCCTGATATTCGCATTGATGCCCATCTGCAACGTGGAAGAGTAACGCTGGCTTTGGATGTTTCCGGCGGCGCATTGCATGAGCGCGGTTATCGTCAATGGCAGGGGAAAGCGCCCATTCGCGAGACTTTAGCGGCGGCGATGCTGTATCGCGGCAAATGGCATGAGCAGGCGCAAGCGAAAAAGACTTTGATTGATCCTATGTGCGGCGCAGGTACTTTGTTGCTGGAAGCCTTGATGATGGCGGCGGATATCGCACCGGGCTTAAAGCGTCAGAAATTCGGATTTGAACAATGGCAGCAGCACCGTCCCAGTCATTGGCGGCAACTGCTCGGCGAAGCGCAGGCGCGGGCGGAAGAAGGGCTGAAACATTTTTCTCATAAATTTTACGGCTTCGATAGCGATGCGCAAGTCTTGGCGGCAGCAAGGAAGAATGCCGAGTCGGCAGGTTTGGCAAAATATATTCATTTTGAAACGCGCGCTGTGGAGCGTTTTCGTTTTGAAAAAGCCTATGGAGAAGCAGGGTTTATCGTTTCCAATCCGCCTTATGGCGAACGTTTGGGTGAGATTACGGATTTGGTGCCGCTGTATGCGCATATCGGACAGGCTTTCAAAACCTTTCCCGATGATTGGACAATGACTTTAATCGCTTCTAATGAAGCATTGCTAAAACGCTTGAAATTGCGTGCGCAGCGGCAGTATCAAATTTTCAACGGTGCTTTGGAGGGCAAAATTCTGCTTTATGAGCGTGCGCAGCAGCCCGAAGATGCTCAAGAAGTACGAGAAGCGGTACTGGAGGACGCACCGAGCGCTTTGTCGGAGGCGGCGCAAATGTTTGCCAACCGCCTGCAAAAAAATCTCGGCAAATTAAAAAAATGGGCGGCGAATGTGCCGACAAATGCTTACCGCATTTATGATAAAGATTTGCCTGAATATGCCTTTGCGATAGATATTTACGGCGAACATTTGCTGGTGCAAGAATATGCCGCGCCTAAAGAGATTCCCAAGGAAAAAGCGCAGCAGCGTTTATTTGATGTCTTGCAGGCTCTGCCTGTCGCCAGCGGCTTTGCGCCGGAAAATATCGTTTTAAAAACGCGAGAGCGGCAATCGGGCAATAAGCAGTACGAAAAATTAGGCGATAGCGAGCAGCGACTGATGGTGCAGGAAGGGTGGGCGAATTTTCTCGTGAATTTGCGCGACTATTTGGATGTGGGTTTGTTTTTGGATCACCGCCCCATGCGTCTGATGCTGGCAAAAGAAGCGCAGGGAAAGCGTTTTTTGAATCTGTTTTGCTATACCGCTTCCGCCAGCGTACATGCGGCATTAGGCGGTGCGCGATACAGCACCAGCGTTGATTTGTCGGGCAAATATCTGGATTGGGCGCAGGATAATTTTCATTTGAATGCTTTGGGTTCCGAGCATCGCTTGGTCAAAGCCGATGTGATGGAATGGTTGGCAAAAGGGCAGGACCAATACGATCTTATCTTCTGCGATCCGCCGACCTTTTCTAATACCAAAAAAGAAAACCGCTTATTTGATGTGCAAAAACATCATGTGGCATTGATTGAATTAGCCATGCAGCGTCTGGCTAAAGACGGGATTTTGTATTTTTCTAATAATTACCGCGGTTTTAAATTAGATGAGGCGGCATTGGCGGCATTTCAGCTTAAGGAAATTAGTGCCGCAACCATCGATAAGGATTTTGAGCGCAATCCGCGCATTCATCGCGTGTGGAAAATCCGGCATCAATAAGTTCTCGTGCTGCTGTGAGAGGCGGACATATCGACATGTTTTGCTTGAAAAGTCCTGCACTACAAGGCTTAAAATATGCTGTAGTGCAGGTAAAAGGTTTATGTAAAGAGATTAATCAGATAGGTGTGATAAGGGATGGCGACAATGTCAATCAAGACGGCGCCGCTGAGCGGAACGATCATGAATGCCTTGGTAGAATTGGCTTGATAGCGTTCGCAAACTGCCGACATATTTGCCATACCGTTTGGAGTAGCGCCTAAGCCGTGCCCCATTAAGCCAGCACACATTACGGCGGCATCGTAATTTTTGCCTAATAAGCGGAATACGATAAAAACAACAAAGGCACTTAAGGCTGCCGTTTGTAAAAATAAAATGAAAAATAATGAAAATGCAATGCTTTGCAATTGCCAGATTTTAAGTGAAATCATCGCCATGCTTAAAAATAAGCCTAAAGAAACTTCCGAAATTAAATTCACGGAAGATTCGCGGAATGTAAGCCAACCCAAGTAATCATTAAGATTGCGCACAATAATGGCAATGAGCATTGCGCCGACGTAAGCAGGCAGCGTAAAGTCGGTTAATTTGGTAAACCATGCGGAGGCGTATCTTCCCACGACCATAATACCTAAGATGAGTGCCAACATCTTTAAAAAGGCATGAACATCAATATCCTTGACTTGGGGAAGTAGATTTTCTTTGACGACATCAGGTTTTTCCGCATTTGTTTGTGGGTTAATACGATGCTTGCGGATTAAAAAATGTGCCATCGGTCCGCCGAGCAAACTGCCGGCAATCAGTCCGAAAGTGGCGGCGCTAATAGCGGCTACGCTGGCAGAAGCAACACCCAATTCTTCTGCCATACCGCCGAATGTTGCTGCACCGCCGTGTCCGCCGGTTAAAGATACGGAGCCTGCCATGACGCCAATTACAGGATTTTCGCCGAGAAGTGCGGCAAGTGCTGCGCCGAAGCTGTTTTGAAATAGCGCTACCGTCCAACAAATGCCTAGATAAATAAACAGGGTTTTATCGCCGCTGCGTAAAATTTTTAAACTGCCTTCCATGCCGACGGTGGTGAAAAATGCCACCATCAATATGCTTTGTAGACTGGTTTCAAAACTCACTTCCAATAGGTCGGCAGAACGTAGCAGCCAGATGAGTATACTGATGAGAAAGCCGCCGATGACGGGCGAGGGGATGCAGAATTTTTGCAAAAATCGAATGCGTTTTTTCAAGTGAATGCCTAAAAGAAGGCATAGTATGCTGATAAAAAGTGTACTTAAACTATCGAAATGAAGGCTGTTCATCGCTATTTCTCCTGTGTTTGTAAATAAGTGATCAGTTGATAGGTTAAATAGGCGGCAAGTTTTGCGGTTCTATGTTCGATATCGAATTGAGGATTATATTCGGCGATATCGAATAAACGCAGTTTGCCGCTTTGACAAATAATTTCTAATACATGTTCCGTGGCGGCTAAATCAATGCCGCGAGCAGCAGTTGCACTGACACCCGGTGCGATGCTGCTAGGGAACGCATCTAGGTCTATACTCAAATAAAGATGATCTAATGGGCTGATGAAGTCCTCCAATTGTTGTTTTAGAAAAGTTAGATTCATTAATGTTATTTCTTTATCTAGAAGATAGCGGCAATTGACTGCAGATGCGGTCTGAAATAAAGCGGCGGTATTGCTGTGTCGGGCGATACCTAGGCATAGATAATGAAAGCTTTTTCCGGCTTGCTGCAAAATCTGTGCGGCTTGTAGAAAAGGCGTGCCTGAAGAAGCGGTATCGGACTGGCGCAAATCAAAATGGGCATCGATATTGATAATGCCGATATTACCTGTCTGCGGCTGTGTTTGCAGGTAGTCAAACAAACCCTTAAAACTGGCAAAGGCAACTTCATGACCGCCGCCGAAAATAATGGGCATGGAATGATACGCCAAGGTATCTGTGATTTTTTGAGCAAGTACGGATTGAGCGCCTTCTAAATCGCCTTGTTCGCAAGAAACATTGCCTTTATCGGTAATGCGGATATTGTGATGCAGCGCAAAATTTGCCAATTGGCGGCGGATGGCATCAGGTGCGGCCGCTGCACCGATGCGCCCTTGATTGCGACGCACGCCTTCGTCGCAGGCAAAGCCGAATAGAGAAAAATCCACATCAGCCTGTGCCGATATTGCCTGATAGAAGCGGCGATGCTCTTCTCCTTCGCCATCAAATCGTCCTTGCCAAATTGATTTTGCTTCAGTATTCATAGTTGTTCCTTTGTTTATTCTCCATTGAGCCAATTGCTCATTTGCGCAGCGGTTTTGCAGACTTGAGCACTTAGAAAAGATTGCTGTGCCGATGCGCGGAAAGCCGGCGCCATGATGGTTAGTACCGCCAATAATTCGCCGCGATAGAAAATCGGTGCAGAGACGCCGAATACTCCTTCATCAATTTCACCTGTAGAACAGGCAAAACCTTGTTGGCGAATTTGGGCGAGTTCTTGTTGCAAATGTTGGGATGAATCGGTATCAAGAGGTATATTGGGCATGTGTAAAATGGTATTGCGGTATTCTTCTGCACAAAAAGCCAAAAAGGTTTTGCCGCTTGCGCCGCGCAATAAGGTATTGCTTTTGCCTATTTCAAATGAGCAACGCAAGGTTCGCTCCGCTTCAATAATATCTACGCAAATGGTTTCTTGTAAATTGCCTACCAGCAAAGCAACGGTTTCTTTGCAGTTTGTGGATAACTTTGCCATAAAAGGACGAAGCTGCCTGAACGGCAGGCTGTGACGGTAATATTTATCTGTGGTTTTTAAACTATGCGCACCAACGGTGTATGTGCCGTAAGTCTGCGCATAAGTGATCATTCCCCATGTTTTAAGAATATGCAGCAGACGATAAACCGTAGAAAGCGGGATGGATAAATGAGCGGCAATCTCTTTTGGCGAGACAGGATTGTCTTGTCCGGCGATAAAATTCAGAATAGCTAGGGCTCTATGCAAACTGTTCATGATGTTTTCCTCTCATGGAAAACATAGCAATACACGATTTTCCGGACAAGTGTTTTTCTCATCTTATGAGAAAATATAGCCGAAAATCTCGAAAATAAACTTATTTCTTACGCGGATGCTTTAATATTTTTTCAATCCCTCAATTATGGGAACAATAATTTAGGATTTTTGCATTAGGGTAATGCGTTCATTGCCGCCGTAATCTTTGCGGCTATGGATATCTTGCCATTTGCCGCTTTGGGCGGCGAATGTCTGTAAGGCAGCGGCTTGCTGCCAACCGTGTTCTACAATCAAATAGCCTTGTGTTGTCAATTTTTGCTCGGCGTGTTGAATGATGTGCTGTAAATCTGCCAGTCCTTGATTGGCGGCGATAAGTGCGCTTTGCGGTTCATATTGCAATGCGGGCAAATGTGAGTCGTTTGCCGCGATATAGGGCGGATTGCTGAGAATGACTGTGAAGGATTGCGCGACAAAGCAGTCCAGCCAGTTTGCGCAGATAAATTGAATGTTATCTACCTTATTGAGCAGGGCGTTTTCGGCAGCGGTTTGCAGAGCGGCGATGCTCTTATCGACGGCAATGAGACGGCAGTGCGGGCGGTGTTTGGCAATGCTGATGGCGATAGCGCCGCTGCCGGTGCCGAGGTCGGCAATCTGCCATGCGGCGTCGCGAGGAATTTTTTCTAAGGCGGCTTCGACGAGCATTTCGGTGTCGGGGCGCGGAATCAGGGTATGCGGATTGACGCGCAGTTCGATGTCGTAGAAGGCTTGTGTGCCGAGGATGTACGCCATAGGTTCGCCGGCGATGCGGCGCAGAAGGTATGTTTCTAAACGCTGCAATTCTTCGGCACTAAGCGGACGGCTGCTGATGCGTTGCTGGGCATTGTTCAAGCCTGTGATATGTTCCAGCAAGAGGCTGAGTTCATAATCAGGGTTGTCCGTATTGAGGCGGCACAGATTGCTTTGCCGCCATGCTAGGGGCTGCATCAGCGCGTTTCGCTTTGTAGGGCGAGCAGGGCTTGGGTTTCTTGTTCTTGTTGCAGAGGCTGTGTGATTTGCTGCAAGGCGCCTTCCATAATTTCCGCCAAACTGTAGAGCGTGAGGTTGATGCGGTGATCGGTTACGCGGCTTTGTGGGTAGTTGTAGGTGCGGATGCGTTCGCTACGATCGCCCGAACCGACAAGGCTTTTGCGCTCCGCCGCTTGCTGCGATTGGGCGGCTTGGCGTTCGGCGTCGAGCAGGCGGGCTTGCAGCAGACGCATGGCTTTGGCGCGGTTTTTGTGCTGCGAGCGTTCTTCTTGGCATTCGACCACAAGACCGCTGGGAATATGGGTAATGCGGATGGCGGAGTCAGTTTTATTGACGTGCTGCCCGCCGGCGCCGCTTGAGCGGTAGGTGTCGATGCGCAGATCCGCCGGGTTGATGTCGATATCGGCAATTTCTTCGCTTTCCGGCAGTATGGCGACAGTGGCGGCGGAGGTGTGAATACGTCCGCTGGACTCGGTTTCGGGAACGCGTTGCACACGGTGTGCGCCGGATTCGTATTTCAAGGTGGAATAGACGCGTTCGCCGCTGATGCGGCAGATGATTTCTTTATAACCGCCGTGTTCGCCGGCATTTTCAGAGAGGATTTCTACGCGCCAGCCTTGCAGTTCGGCAAATTTGGAATACATGCGGAATAAATCACCGGCAAAGATAGCGGCTTCGTCGCCGCCCGTGCCGGCGCGGATTTCAAGGAAGACGTCCGCGCTGTCCAAGGGGTCTTGCGGAATCATGAGGCGCTCAAGACGGTGTTCGCAGGCTTCGATGGCGGCGGTGTTTTTCGGGATTTCTTCACGCACATAGTCGCGCATTTCCGCATCGCCGGCGAGTTCTGCCAAATCGTTTTTTTCGGCTTCTAGGGCTTGCAGTTCGCCGAGCGTTTCCACGATGGGCGAGATTTGCGCATGTTCTTGGCTGTATTTGCGCAATAAATCGGGATTGGCAACGGTTTGCTCATCGGCAAGCAGGGCGTTGAGTTCTTCGTAGCGTTCTTGGATTTCGCTTAAGCGGGTGCGGATAGATGGATGCATTAGTGATTATTTCTTTCTTTGTCAAAGGTGTCTGCCATGATTGCCAGCCATTCTTTGTGATTGGGCGGTATGGCGTGAATCATCGCACTGGGGGAATGGAGGAGTTTATTGGTCAGTTTGTAGCTCATTTGTTCGATGATGAGCGCGGGGTCTTCGCCCAAAGCAAGGCGGCGGTAGGCTTCGCCCAGCAATTCTTGGCGGTAGACATCGGCTTGCTGGCGGATTTGGCGGATAAGCAGTTGCTGCGGCTTGGAATTCAGCCAGCCGATGAAGTCGTCGCTGTGCAGATTAATCATCACTTCCGCCTGCCGTGCCGCTTTTTGGCGGTTTTCGCGGTTCACATCAATAATTTGCTCTAAATCGTCGATGCCGTATAAAAAGGCGTTTTCCAATTGCTCGATGTCATTGTCGAAAATGCGCGGCAGGGACAAATCTACCAATACTTGAAAGGCATGACGGCGTTTTTTCAGAGATTGCTGAAGATGGGCATTATTCAGTATCAGTTCGTCCATTTGCGCCGCGCCGAAAATCATATCCGCTTCATGCAGATGCTCGCTGATTTGCGCCAAACTGATGGCATAGCCGCCCACTTCTTCCGCCAATGTTTGGGCATTGTTTAGGGTGCGGTTGGCGATAATAATCCGTTTGAGGTTTAAATCGCGCAGATAGCGCGCCACCAATTGTCCCGTTTCGCCGGCGCCGATAATCAGCGCGCAGCGCTGCGGATGATCGTCAAAGAATTGATGCGTGAGTTTGACGCCGGCATAAGCAACGGAAACGGGATTTTCGCCGATGGCGGTGCTGTGGCGGATTTGCTTGGCAACGGCAAAACTTTGCTGGAACAAACGTTCCAGTGCCGAGCCTAAGGTGCCTTGTGCTTTTGCGAGGCGGTAGGCGGATTTGAGTTGTCCGAGAATTTGCGGCTCGCCTAAAATTAAAGAGTCTAAGCCGCAGGCGACGCGATACAGATGCCGCACCGCATGGCGGTCTTGATAGTAAAAGGTATTGCTTTGCACTTGTTCCGTCTGAAGATAGCCTTGGCTGGTCAGCCATTGTCCGATATTGGGCAGATGCTCGCTGCTGCACAAATACCATTCCGTGCGATTGCAGGTGGCAAGCAGAGCGATTTCCGTCTGCGGAAAATCATGACGCATTTGCGCGAGAATTTCCGCCGCCTGCTGCGGCGAAAAGGCAAGCTGTTCGCGCACCGCCATATTGGCAGTTTGATGATTTAAGCCGAAACTGGCGATATGTGGTGCTTCAAAAACAGCGGTTGGTAATGCGAAATGGCTCATGATAGCGTATGATTTATGCTTTCTCGTTTGCTCAACGATTTGGAGACAGTTTGTTTTTTCTAAAACGTGCCGCGTATAGCGCGCTCTTATTAAGCGGCTCATTATATGCCAATACGCTAACATCTCAAAATGCCGAAAAAATACCGCAGGTGCCTGCTTGGCAAAGTTCTTCGCATTGGCTGTTTAACGCGCTGACCTCAAATTTTGCCAAACAAGCCGACGACTACCAAGACGCCATCCGCTCAATTGCCGATGTCGCCGAACAAAGCAAACAATATGAAGCCTTTAATTACACCTACGATTTGGCAATCAGCGCCTTATATATAGAACGCGCGGCGGAAATCGCCCGACATTGGGTCGCCGCCTATCCGCAAGACAGCGAGGCGCATTTGGCATTGATGCGCGCCCTGCTGATGAAAAACGACGTGGAAAGCGCCTATGCGGAAATGTTGGCGGTCTTATCAACCGATGCCGGTCCGCAGAACATCGCCCAAATTAGCCGTCTGCTGAGCTATTTGAATGACGGCAATAACCGCGTTTCGATACTGCAGCGCTTGAGCAAAGCCTTTCCCGATAATCCCTTCTTATATTATTACCTTGGTATCCACGCCAGCGAGCAGGGACAAATCGATTTGGCGATAGACGCCTTTAATCATGCCTTAATGATTGACAAGCAGTGGCGACAGCTGGAAATTATGCAGGCGAAAGCCTTGTCCAGCATCGGCGCGCTGAAAGAAGCGCGGCATATGATGGCAAATCTGCGCAAGCGCTATCCTGAAGACAGTAGTTTGTTATCCACAGAAATCGATATGCTGGTGGAATATTACCAATGGGAAGATGCGCTGGAATTGGCGCGGCGTTGGGATAAAAATGTCCCCGGCGAACCGCGTATTCAAGAGCTCATCGCTTGGCTGTACGCCAATAGCAAAAATTATGCGATGGCGGAAAAATCCTACCGCTATCTGCTCGAACACGACATTATCGAAGACAGTCAATTCGCCTTTCAAATGGGGCAGGCTGCCATCGCCGCCGGTAAAAACGACGCGGCACGCACATGGCTGCAAAGCATCCCCGCGGATTCACGTCTATATATGTTGGCAAGGCAGCAGCAATCTTTAATGCTGTTTGAAGAAAAACGAATTGCGCAGGCGCAGCAAGCCTTTGCGGAAATGCGCAAGGAATTTTCGGACTATGCGCTGGAAATGTATTTGGTTGAAATCACGCAATTAGACCAAGCGAAGAAATTTGCGGAAGCGCAAGCCGTCTTACACGCCGCCCTGCAAGATTATCCCACGCAAATCGATTTGCTCTATGCCCAAGCCGAGCATCTCAGCATGAGCGGCGATGCGGCGGCGGCAGAAAGCGCTTATCAGGAAATCCTAGCTCTTGATGCGGCGAATATCGATGCCTTGAATGCCTACGGCTACCTCTTGCTCACGCAAACCGAGCGTCGGCAGGAAGCGGCGGTCATGATAGAAAAAGCGATTGCCCAATACCCCGATTCTCCGGCGATTCAAGACAGCTATGCCTGGCTTTTGTATCGACAAGGCAAAAGCCAAGAAGCCTTGAAATGGTCGCAGCGCGCCTATGCCGCTTATCGGAAAAACGAAATTGCCGCACATTATGTGGAAATTCTGGCGGCAAACGATAAAAAAGACTTGGCAAGAGAAGTGTATCAAAACGAAATGCGGGGACAGCCCAATAATCCCCATCTAATCGAAATAGGACAACGTTTAGGACTAGCCGATGAACATTAAGCATTATTACCTGATGAGCTGCTTGGCGTTTGCCGTATTGCAAGGCTGTAGCAGTGGGTTTGAAGAAAAAACATTCACGCAATCCGCGTTTAAAATCGGCAATTTTGCCGCTGACGGCAAGGTAGCGCTGCGTTTCCCGCGCTGCGACGAATATCGCGGCTGCAAAGAAGAGGCATTCAGCGCTAATTTGCATTGGCTGCATAAAGCGCCGATTGACGAACTCTCTTTATACGACCCGACAGGACAGGAAGCATTAAAAATTACCTATCAAAAACAAAGCATCCGTCTGCACGACCGTTCCGGAGAAAGAGAAATCAGCCATGCGCAATTAGCCCAAGAACTCGGACTGCCTATTCCTGTGGAAAAATTGCGCGAATGGCTGTTTGCGCCGCAGGATAAAGCGAAATTTACCGCGGACGGCTGGCAAATCGAAGTCGATCAATGGCAGGGACAATATTATCGCCGCCTGACCATGCGGCAAAAAGATTATTATCTGCGCATCTTAGTCAATCATGTGGCTGTATTTTAAGGTTTAAAATTCTTGCCTCGACAAAAGAGAGAAAAAAGTTTGCAAAAAACTTGCGCCCGAGGAAAAAGTTCGTATAATAGCGCTCTCTCGAATTGCTCGAGAGTCTCAAAAAAAGATTAATTGGGGCGTCGCCAAGCGGTAAGGCACCAGGTTTTGATCCTGGCATGCGTAGGTTCGAATCCTGCCGCCCCAGCCAATTTCCTAGTCATCATTAAAAATGGGTGGTTGCCGTGTCAAGAGGCAGTATGACCGTTTTTACGGGCAATGCTAATCCACAATTAGCTCGTCAAATTGTTCAGCACCTTGGTTTGCCATTAGGCAATGCCAGCGTCAGTAAATTTTCAGATGGCGAAATTCAAGTCGAAATCCGTGAAAACGTCCGCGGAAAAGACGTCTTTATCATTCAGCCGACTTGTCATCCGACTAACGACAGCGTCATGGAACTGCTGATTTTAAGCGATGCACTGCGCCGCTCTTCAGCAAACCGTATCACAGCCGTTATGCCGTATTTCGGTTATTCGCGCCAAGACCGTCGTCCGCGTTCTGCCCGCGTGCCGATTTCTGCCAAAGTCATTGCCAATATGATTGCCAGCGTCGGGATTGACCGCGTGATGACGCTCGACCTGCATGCCGATCAAATTCAAGGCTTCTTTGATTTCCCTGTCGATAATATTTATGCAACGCCGATTATTCTGAACGATATTTTATCGCAGGATTTCAAATCCCCTGTGGTCGTGTCACCCGATATCGGCGGTGTGGTGCGTGCACGGGCGATTGCCAAACGTGTGGGCACAAAATTGGCGATTGTTGATAAACGTCGTCCGCGTCCGAACGAATCGGAAATTATGAACATTATCGGCGACGATATTACCGGCTGCGATTGCATTATTGTTGACGATATGGTGGATACTGCAGGCACATTGTCTAACAGCGCAACCGCTTTAAAAGAGCGCGGCGCACGCAGCGTAGTCGCTTATTGCACGCATGCCGTTTTATCGGGCAATGCGGTCAGCAATATTAATAATTCCGGTTTGGATGAATTAGTCGTGGCAGATTCGATTCCTTTACGCGAAGATGCGAAGGAATGTAAAAAAATCCGCGTATTATCTATTGCGGGATTGGTGGCGGAAAGTATTCGCCGCGTACATGTTGAAGAATCGATTTCTTCGCTATTTATCGATTAATCTATAAATAGCGAATTTCATAGGGTACTGGTCGCAAGTACCTTTTTTAAACTTGGAGTATATTTAATGTCAAATCAAGAATATCGCTATACGCTACATGCTGTTGTGCGTACAGATGAAGGGAAAGGTGCGAGCCGCCGCCTGCGTCGCGAGGGTTGGGTTCCTGCTATTGTTTATGGCGGTAATGCCGATCCGAAAAGCATTGCTATCAAGCAAGATGAATTGCAAAAAAATGCTAAGCACGACAGCTTTTTCTCTCAAATCATTAATTTGAAAATTGAAGGCGAAGAAGAACAAGAAATCTTAGTGCGCGATGTGCAGCACCACGTTTACAAGCCTTTGTTCCAACATTTTGATTTCCAACGCATCGTGCGCGGTCAAGAATTGCATGCAAGCGTGGCATTGCATTTCATCAATGACGAAAAAATTCCCGGCGTCGTTGCCGGCGGCGTATTGTCTCGCGTATTAACCAGCTTGGACGTTGTTTGCCGTCCGCGTCATTTGCCTGAATACATCGAAGTGGATGTAGGTAATTTAGAAGTCGGCGAATCGATTACCGCAAAAGATATTAAATTCCCTGAAGGCGTACGCGTTGCAGGCGAATTGAGCGAAGAAGAATTGTCGCAATTAGTGATTGCAAGCATTTTACGTCCTGCGGGCGGCGCATCTAGCACAAGTGCTGAAGAAGAAGCTGCTGATGCGGATGACGCTGAATAATCTAGATGATTAAGCTCATTGTTGGCTTGGGAAATCCAGGTGAACAGTACCAAAAAACCCGCCATAATGCGGGTTTTTGGTTATTGGAAGAGCTGGCGCGTATTTCTGGAGGCGCACAATGGCGCGAAGAAAAAAAATTCTTTGCGCAATACTGCAAAATCTTGCTTGCGAATAAACCGCTTCATTTACTAATGCCGCAAACCTTTATGAATGCAAGCGGTAAATCTGTGGCGTCATTGGCGAATTTTTATAATCTCAGCGCCGATGAAATCTTAGTGGTACATGATGAGTTGGATTTGCCCGAAGGCGCTGCCAAGCTTAAGCAAGGCGGCGGCCATGGCGGACATAACGGTTTGCGTGATATTATTGCGGCATTAGATTCTCGGGAATTCCTGCGCTTACGCTTAGGCATTGATCATCCCGGCGATCGTTCGCAGGTGGTGCATTATGTTTTGAAGACACCCAGCAAAGAAGGGCGCGAAAAAATTGATGCGGGCATTGTTCGGGCATTGCGGGCAATAGAAATTTGTCAGAAAGAGAGCTTGGAAAAAGCCATGCTTTTTTTGCACACGGAAAATGCCTAGGTTTCATATGAAACCTCTTGATGTTTTTTACGTGCTTAAATGAATGAAAAATGAGAAGGAGCAGTCATGGGTTTTAATTGTGGTATTGTCGGTTTGCCGAATGTGGGGAAATCGACCTTATTTAATGCCTTAACTAATGCAGGTATTGATGCGCAAAATTATCCCTTTTGTACGATTGAGCCTAATACGGGCATTGTGCATGTGCCCGATCCGCGCTTGAAAGCATTGGCGGAAATCGTTAATCCGCAGCGCATTTTGCCGGCAACCATGGAATTTGTGGATATTGCCGGTTTGGTAGCCGGTGCCTCAAAAGGCGAGGGCTTGGGAAACCAATTTTTAGCCAATATCCGCGAGACGGATGCGATTGCCCAAGTGGTGCGTTGTTTTGAAAATGATGATGTGGTGCATGTGGCGGGGGAAGTTAACCCCTTAAATGACATTCAGGTCATTGAATCCGAGCTGATTTTAGCCGATATGGCTTCTTTGGAGAAGGCGCAGCAACGCTTAGGGCGTATTGCCAAGAGCGGCGATAAGGATGCCAAGCTGAAATTAGAGATTATCGCTAAATTGCTACCACATTTGGAAAACGGCGAGTTGGCGCGTACTTATCCGCTTAGCAATGAGGAAAAAGCCGCAGCGCGCGAGTTTTTCTTGCTGACGATGAAGCCCATGATGTATGTGGCGAATGTGGCGGAGGACAATTCACCGGATAATCCGCATGTGAAAGCGGTGTATGCCAAAGCAGCGCAAACGAATGCGGTGGTCGTAGAAGTCTGTGCGGCGATTGAGGCGGAATTATCCCAATTGGAACCGGAAGAGCAGGCGGAATTATTGGGCGAGTACGGTTTGGAAGAACCGGGATTGAACCGCGTAATTCGCGCGGGTTATGAGTTATTGGATTTGGGAACGTATTTCACCGCCGGCGTGCAGGAAGTGCGAGCTTGGACAATGCCGAAAAACGCGACTGCGCCGCAGGCGGCGGGCGTGATTCACAGCGATTTCGAGCGCGGATTTATTCGTGCGGAAGTGATTGCTTATGAGGATTTTGTTGCTTGTCGCGGCGAACAAGGCGCGAAAGAAGCAGGAAAATGGCGTTTAGAAGGCAAGGATTATCACGTCAATGAAGGCGATGTGATACATTTTCGTTTTAATGTGTAATAAGTGAGAAATTTTATGGCAAATTATTCAACTAATGATTTTCGCGGCGGATTAAAAATTATGCTGGACGGCGATCCTTACAGCATCGTTGAAAACGAATTCGTCAAACCGGGCAAAGGACAGGCCTTTACGCGTACTAAAATGCGTAATTTAAAAACAGGACGCGTGATTGAGCGTACTTTTAAGTCCGGCGATACGGTTGAAGCGGCGGACGTCATGGAAACCAATATGCAATATTTGTATAAAGACGGCGACAATTGGTATTTCATGAATGCGGAAACTTTCGAGCAACTGCCGGCGCCGCAAAGTGCGATTGAAGATGTGGAAAAATGGCTGAAAGAACAGGATGAATGCACCGTCGTATTATGGAACGGCAATATCATCAGCGTAACCGCACCGAATTTTATCGAGCGCAAAATCATTGATACCGATCCCGGCTTGCGCGGCGATACTTCCGGCGGCGGCGGTAAACCGGCGACGATTGAAACCGGTGCGGTGGTGCGTGTGCCATTGTTCTTGAATATCGGCGATGTGATTAAAATCGATACCCGCAGCGGCGAATATTTAGGTCGTGCAAAAGAATAAACGGAGGCGAATATGCTTGCGCTGAAAAGAAGTTCATGGCTGGTGCTGCTATTGGCATTAGCGGCTTGTGTTACCGTTAATATCTATTTCCCTGCGGCTGCCGCGGGAAAAGCGGCAGATCAAATCATCGAAGATATTTGGCAGGGTGCGAAAAATGCGCCGCTACCGCCGCAAGCAAGCAATGATAGGCATTGGGATGAACCGATGCGGCGTGCATTAGTGGCGGTAGTGAGTATGTCAAGCCGCACGGCCTATGCGCAAGACATCGACTTCAACGCCAATTCTGCCGAGATTTCTGCGATTAAATCGCGGATGAGCGCGCGATTTGGCAAAATCCGTCCTTACTATGCTTCAGGCGCCATCGGTTTTGCAGACAATGGCTACGTGGTTTTGCGCGATGCTTCTGTCGTGCCGATGCCCGAGCGCGGACAAGCGCAGCAATTGGTCAACGCAGAAAATGCCGACCGCAAAGCGCTATATGCGGCGATTGCCAAAGCCAATAATCAGCCCGGTTGGGCGGATCAAATCCGTCAAGCATTTGCCCAACGCTGGATTGAGCAGGCGGAAAGCGGCTGGTGGGTAGAAAGCGGCGGCTGGAAGCAGAAATAATGCTAGATAATAACGTCCTAATTTTTGATATTGAAACCGTCGCTGATTGCGACGGTTATCGTTTATTGCATCGGCTGCCCGAGGATTTAAGCGAAAACGAGATTGTCGCCATCATGAATAATGAGCGCTTGGCGGAAAACGGAAGCACGTTTTACCGCCATCATTTACATAAAGTGGTGGCGATTTCTTTATTGCTGTTGAGCGGCAATAAAATCAAATTATGGAGCTTGGGACGGGAAAACGAAACGGAGCAAAGCCTGATTGCCCGCTTTTTTGCCGGCATTGATAAAACATTGCCTACATTAGTGAGCTGGAACGGTAGCGGATTTGATTTGCCCGTTTTGCATTACCGTGCCTTATTTCACGGCATTAGTGCGCCGGCATATTTTGAAATCGGCGAGCAAGACAATCAATTCCGCTACAACAACTACATCAGCCGTTTTCATTGGCGGCATATTGACATGATGGACGTACTGTCCGGCTATCAAGCTAATACGCGCGCCTCTTTAAATGATGTGGCGAAACTCTGCGCTTTGCCGGGAAAACTCGATACCGACGGTTCTCAAGTGCAAACCTTATGGCAAAACGGCGAAAAAGAAAAAATCTGCGATTACTGCGAAACCGATGTGCTCAATACCTACGGCGTTTACCTGCGTTTTGAACTTTTACGCGGAAGATTGCAGCCGGCGGAATACGAGGAAAAAATCGCCCAATTGCGCGCTTATTTGCAGCATCTGTCGGAAAGCGGCGCCACTCATATCACGGAATTTTTAGAGGCCTGGCATGTATGATTCAAAAGCAGACGTGATTTATCGCGTGCAATTCAAAACGGATGACAAACATTACGACTTATTTGTCCGTCACGTCTATCCTTCGGATATGTCAGGATTTATCTGTTTGGAAGGCTTTACCTTTCTTGAGGAAAACCGCAGAATTATCGATCCGCGCACCGAAAAATTGAGCTTGGAATTCGGGCAGGTGGAAACCGCCTTTATTCCTTATTACCAAATTATCCGCATAGACCAAGTCAAACAAGTCGGCGAAAGCCGTATCAGTGACGCGCAAAACAGCGGTAAAATCCGCCATTTCCCGCAAGCAAGCCATTAAACAAATGATGAAGTCTTATTCATAATTTGGCGTTTGACTTTTACATCATCAAGCGACAAGCTATGATGATTTACGTTCATTACTTTACATTTTGGAGACCAACCATGAACACAAAAAATTTAGCGATTGCCTTATTATTATCTGCCGGTCTGCTGAGCGCTTGTTCCAACGATACAAAAGAAAAAGCAGCTAATGCTGCCGAGCAAACCGGTGCTGCGGTCAGCTCTGCTGCCCAAGATGCGAAAGCGGCGGCAGGAGAAGCGGCTCAAGCAGCAAAAGAAGCTACTTCAAATGCTGCACAAGCAACTAAAGAAGCGACTCAAGCTGCCGGTGAGAAAATGGCAGAAGTGGCGCATGATGCCAAAGAAGCGACCGCAAACGCTGTCGAATCTGCCAGTGAAAGCATTGCGCAAACATCAGAAGATATCAAACAAGGTGCGGCAGAGCTCAAAGCAGACGCACAAGCAGCCGCAGCGAATGCTGCAGATACTGTATCTAATGCCGCTGCAACAGCAGCAGAAGACGTCAAACAGGCTACAAGCCAAGCTGCCGTAAATGGGGAACATGCCGTAGAAAATGCAGCCAGTGCCGTATTGGAAGCGACTCAAGAAGCAGCGGACAACATCCGCAATCAAGGTGCGGAATTAAGCAGCCCTACGCAAAATGCCGCTGAAGACAGCGCTGAAAAAGTCGCGGAAGCGGCGGAAAAAGCAGCCGAACACGTTCATGAGCATGGTGCCGTCTCGGTTGATGCCGCTGCAGAGCGGGTGGCAAATGCTGCAGAAGGCGCAGCTGCGGAAGTAAAAATGGAAGCTCAAGACATTATTCAAAAAGCGGATAGTGAAATCGCTAAATAAGTTGGCGGATACGTAGAAAAAATCTCGCAAATTTTGCGAGGTTTTTTATTGCTTAGATTTAACCCTGAAAAGTAAGAATGCAGTCGAAGAAGTGAAAATTATAGTCGAATAATTGAATAGTATAGTCAATTCATGACAAAGACGAACATTATATTTTTAACCTTAGCTTAGGCATTTATGCCGGACTGACACACGCCATAACAAATTGTATTGGGTATAAATATCTAATCTAATAATTTATAAAGAAGTAGGTCGGATTCTTGAATCCGACAAATTTATATTTTAAGTAATGTCGGATACAAGTATCCGATCTACCCGATTGAAAAAATGATTAATTTTGCCATAAATTGACTATATTGCGCGCCTTGTACTACTTTTTCACTTTTCCGACTATAAATCAAAGAATTGAAAAACTGACACAAGATGGCGAGTTACAAACGTTAGAGAAGGTATGAAAAAGAGAGGCGAATCTGTAACTCTTTGTAAATTCTTTGACTTATATCCAAGCAAATAATATGAGAAATTACTTACAAAGATTTTTGTAATTTAGTGGCTTAGAAACTGCAGGCGGAAAAGCACCGCTTTTCACAAGTGATTTAGAAAAAAAACGAAAATTGCGATATTTTTTCAATCGAAACTACTTTTTCGTAATTTGAAGTTTATAACAAACTTGTCAGAATTGAAGACAAAAAAATAATTGGCTTAAAAATTGCATTT
>ERZ1023499.16-NODE-16-length-71907-cov-117.057173_pt1 | contig 71907 bp, 77 predicted proteins | sample MGYA00380544_ERZ1023499 | MGnify/ENA primary metagenome ERZ1023499 (study PRJEB33173, sample SAMEA4830353) | metagenome | study: EMG produced TPA metagenomics assembly of the PRJEB25223 data set... | reverse complement strand
GTCTCGAGAGGTGCGCATTATACATTCAACATCCTCCTTTGCAAGCGTCAAACGCATTTATTCCAAACTTTCTTCGCATCAAACTGTTTTTTAATAACTTTATTTTTTGATTTTTTACTTAATACCGCCAAAATCGCTTCTCGACAAAACGAAGAAAGCTAGGGTCCACCTAGCTTTTTCTTCGTTTTACTGTATCAATTCATCAGTCTTTACCTAATTTAAGCACATTGGTTTGCTTATCCGTGCTAATCAAGCCGACTTGACGATAAACATGCAATTTTTCGCGGGTATCGCTAATATCTAAATTGCGCATCGTCAATTGCCCGATACGATCCGCCGGTGTAAACGCGGCATTTTCCACCTTCTCCATGGAAAGGCGTTCCGGCGCATAGGTCAGATTAGGCGAGTCGGTATTTAAAATAGAATAATCATTGCCGCGACGCAGTTCTAAAGTAACTTCCCCGCTGACGGCTTTTGCCACCCAATGTTGAGCGGTTTCGCGCAACATCAAGGCTTGCGGATCAAACCAGCGACCTTGATACAACAAACGACCTAGACGCAAACCGTTGATGCGGTATTGCTCGATGGTGTCTTCATTATGAATGCCGCTGACAAGACGCTCATAAGCGATATGCAGCAATGCCATGCCCGGCGCTTCGTAAATACCGCGCGATTTGGCTTCGATGATACGGTTTTCGATTTGATCGCCCATGCCTAATCCGTGCCGCCCGCCGATGCGGTTGGCTTCCAGCATTAATTCCACATGATTGGCAAAGGTTTTTCCGTTGATTTCCGTCGGCACACCCTCTTCAAAACGGATAGTGACTTCCTCTTTAGCTATCGCCACATCCTCGCGCCAAAATGCCACGCCCATAATCGGCTCGACAATTTTAATGCTGCTGTCCAAATGCTCCAAATCCTTCGCCTCATGCGTCGCGCCGAGCAGATTCGAGTCGGTGGAATAGGCTTTTTCCTTGCTCATTTTGTAATCGAAGCCATTGGCAATCAAAAATTCAGACATTTCCGCCCGTCCGCCCAATTCATCGATAAAACGTTGGTCTAGCCAAGGCTTATAAATTTTCAATTGCGGATTGGCCAATAAGCCGTAGCGGTAGAAACGCTCAATATCGTTGCCTTTGTAAGTGCTGCCGTCGCCCCAAATATTCACATCGTCTTCTTTCATCGCCGCCACAAGCATCATGCCGGTTACCGCGCGCCCCAAAGGCGTGGTGTTGTAATAAGTCAAGCCGCCGGTTGCCACATGAAAGGCATTGCATTGAATAGCGGCAATCCCTTCATGCACCAATTGCGCGCGGCAATCGATCAAACGCGCCAATTTGGCGCCATACTCTAAGGCTTTGCGCGGAATAGCCCCGTAATCTTCTTCATCAGGCTGCGCCAAATTTGCCGTATAAGCATAAGGTTGCGCACCGTTTTTTTGCATCCATAATAATGCCGCCGAGGTATCCAGACCGCCGGAAAAAGCAATCCCGACTTTTTGTCCTGCGGGCAGATTTTGTAAAATTGTGGCATTTGACATCGTATTCATCTCCAAACATTTCAAAGAACGTAATATTTTATCATGACTAAATCTATTATGATGATATGCGATTCACTTCTTCAGGATTTACGATGAAACTTTACAGTTACGACCATTGCCCGTTTTGCGTGCGTGCGCGCATGATATTAGGCTTTCACAATATAGCTTTTGAACACATCATCTTAGCCAATGATGACGAAGAAACGCCGATTCGACTTATCGACAAAAAAATGCTACCCATCTTAGTCAAGGCAGACGGCAGCGCGATGGCGGAAAGCATGGACATTGTCCGCTTTATTGATGCGCAATCAGAACAAGCCCTATTAAAACAAGCTCCGCGCCCTCAAGTGCAGGCATGGCTGGAAAACATCGGCGGATACTACAATCATCTTGTGATGCCGCGCATCACGCGCATCGGCTTGGCGGAATTTGCCGACGACAGCGCCATCGCCTATTTTACGCGCAAGAAAACGGAATTCATCGGCGATTTTGCGCAAAATTTAGCCGACAGCGCGCTATATATTGAGAAAGCCTCCGCCGATTTAGCAGCCCTCGATCAGCTGCTTGTCAGCCGCGAAGGCATGAACGGCAACATTGACGAAGAAGATTTCTACATCTTCCCTATTTTGCGCTCATTAAGCGTCGTCAAAAACCTTCCCTTCCCCGAGCGCGTACAAGGCTATATGCAAAACATCAGCGAAAAAACAGCTATTCCGCTCTTTTTTGACCGCGCCGTCTAATGAAAACATACAGCCAAAAACTGCTGCTGAAAATTTGCGGCATACTCGCCTTGATTGCGGGCATCATCGGCTTCGCCCTGCCCGTTATGCCGACCACGCCATTTGTGATTCTCGCCTCATGGTGTTTTGCACGCAGTTCGCCGCGTTTTCATCAATACCTATTGAATCATAAACACTTCGGCGAAGCCCTACAGCGCTGGGAAAATCACCGCCAAATCAGCCGCAAGGCAAAATGGCTTTCCAGCAGCATGATGTGCCTATCCATCGTTTCCTGCTCAATTCTCTTAGGCGTGAAATTTTGGTGGATTAGCGCCGGCGTGGCATTGATTTGCGCGGCGGTCATCTATTATTTATGGCAACTACCTGAATACCAATGAAAAAAGCAGCTTAAACAAGCTGCTTTGAATAATGGTCGGGGTGACAGGAATTGAACCTGCGACCCCTTGCACCCCATGCAAGTGCGCTACCAGGCTGCGCTACACCCCGACGAAGAACGGCTATTATATTAGGATAAACAGAATATGCAAGAAACTTTATGGCTGCCTGCCGATTGGCAAGCGCCCTCAGGCATTATCGCTGGCACTAGTCTCAGCAATTCCCCGCTTTGCACACAAGGATTTAACCTTGCCCGCCACGTTCAAGATCAGCCCGAACGCGTGGAAAGACACCGCCAAAAGCTGGCTCGGCACAGCGGATTAGAGGCGCAACGCTGGCTGTGGCTCAATCAAATCCACAGCAATATCGTCGTCAGCGATGAGAATTACCAAACAGACATTGATGCCGATGCCGTCATTAGCCGCAGTCCTGATGCCGTGGCAGTCGTGATGACCGCAGACTGCCTGCCCATATTGCTGTGCAATGCCGCAGGAACGGAAGTTGCCGCGATTCATGCCGGCTGGCCCGGACTGTATAAAGACATCATCCGCAATACCATCATGCAATTTCATAGCCCCGCACAGCAGTGTTACGCATGGATTGGTCCCTGCGCCACACAGGCGCGATATGAAGTCGATGAGGCTTTTTATGCACGTTTTATAGAGAAAAACCCCGATTTTGTCACTTATTTCCGCGCCAATCGAGAAGGACATTATCTTGCCGATTTACCCGCAATCGCCCGACATCAATTAAACGAACAGGGTATTGCCGCCGAGAATATCAGCGGCGGCGAGTTATGCAGCATCGGCGATGCGCGCTTTTTCTCATACCGCCGCGATGCCGGCTCCGCCGGACGCATGGCAAGTTTTATCGCACCCATAAAAAGCCCGTCTAAAACGGGCTATGATTTAATCATTCAAAAAACTTTTCAGTAATTCCGAGCGATTGGGATGGCGCAATTTCCGCAAAGCCTTCGCCTCAATCTGGCGGATACGCTCGCGCGTAACATCAAACTGCCGCCCCACTTCTTCCAAAGTATGGTCGGTATTCATATCGATGCCGAAACGCATGCGCAGCACCCGCTCTTCGCGCGGCGTCAGTGATGCCAGCACTTCATTAGTGGCTTCCGACAAACCGCGCGTGGTTGCCGCTTCCAAAGGCGACATGACATTGCCGTCTTCGATAAAATCGCCTAAATGCGAATCTTCGTCATCGCCGATCGGGGTTTCCATAGAAATCGGTTCTTTGGCAATTTTCAATACCTTGCGGATTTTCTCTTCCGGCATATCCATAGCAATCGCCAATTCTTCAGGCGTTGGGTCGCGACCGTTTTTCTGCACCAAATTGCGTGAAATACGGTTCAATTTATTAATGGTTTCAATCATATGCACAGGAATACGAATTGTGCGCGCCTGATCGGCAATCGAGCGCGTAATCGCTTGGCGAATCCACCATGTGGCATAAGTGGAAAATTTAAAGCCGCGGCGGTATTCGAATTTATCCACCGCTTTCATCAAACCGATATTTCCTTCCTGAATCAAATCAAGGAATTGCAAGCCGCGATTGGTGTATTTTTTTGCAATTGAGATGACCAGACGCAAATTCGCCGCCACCATTTCTTCTTTGGCTTTTTTCGCCTGCTCTTTGCCCACAGACAATTGGCGATAAATATCTTTGATATGCATCGCCGTCATGCCGTATTGCTTTTCAAATTCTAGGAATTTTTCCTGCTCCGCCTGCACATCGGCAATCATATCCTTCAACCTTTCCGCATATTTGCGGCGGTGCTTGCTCTGCTCGACCACCCATTGCAAATCCGTCTCATGACCGGGAAATTCCGTCACATAATCCTTGCGCGGCATGCCCGCTTTATCAATCACCAAGTGCATCAAACGCCGCTCGATTTCGCGAATTGCCTCGACCGGCTCGGCCAATCTTGCTTCCATCAAATCAAAAGTGCGTTGCGGGAAAGAAAAAGCGCACATATAGAGTTTAATCTCTTCATGCATTTTCTGCGTTTTCTTCGCGCTTAAGCCCTGTCCTTTTTTCAATGCGGCTTGGAATTTTTTAAAGACTTCGGCTAATTCCAATAATTTTTCGCGCGTTTCTTCCAAATTATTGCCATTATTTACCGCAGGCGCAGCGCCTTCGCCGTCCTCGTCTTCTTCATCGCCGTCCATACGGCTGATGCTTTCGTCGTCTTCATCAAAATCGGCATCGCCTTCTTCCGCCGCCAATTCATCGCTATTATTTTCCGCATAAGGATCACCGTAGCCGTTGACCAAATCGCCTAAACGCGCTTCGCCGCTTTCTGTTTTTTGGAATTCTTCAATGAGCGCGGCAATGGCGGGAGGGAAATCCGCCAAAGTTTGCTGCACCGCACTTAAGCCGCTTTCAATTCGCTTGGCGATCGCAATCTCGCCTTCGCGCGTCAGCAAATCGACCGCGCCCATCTCGCGCATATACATGCGCACAGGGTCTGTCGTGCGCCCAATTTCATTATCGCTGAGCAATACATTATTGGCGAGCTCTTCTTCGTCTTCGCCGCTGACCACATCGCCTTCTTCGGGCGGCGCTTCCACGACGTCAATGCCCATTTCCGCCAACAGCGCCACGATTTCTTCAAACTTATCGCCCTCTGCCGCGCCTTCCGGCAAGGTTTCGTTTATCTCTTCGTAAGTCAAAAATCCTTGTTCGCGACCGCGCTCGATGAGTTCTTTCACCTCATCTTGAAAATCTTCATCTTCTTGTGTACGCACAAAAACACTCATTAGAACTCCCTCAACAAATCAACAGGCACGAACCGCTATATGCTGCTACATACCCAATTTTTCAAGCCGCGCGCGCAACTTTTCTTGCTCCGCCTGCATTTGCGCCACCGCATCCTGCCATTCGCGCTGCAAATCTTGCGCCGACAAGGCCTGCAAATTCAAGCGTGCCTGCGAAACCTGATCCAAGACCTGCCAGTCCTGCAAACAATCGCGCAACATTTCCTCATCCGCACCCGCTCGCGCTAAATAACACAGCTGCGCCAAATGCGGCATTTTCTGCGTCATGATTTCAATCACCTGCGCAGACAATGCCGTATGCAGGCACGGAAACTGCCACAAAATCGCCAATAAACGCCATTCGCCTTTTTGCGGCAAACCCGACTGCTGCACGGCAGCACGGCGGGAGGTGCGCAGAGACGGTATGTCCTGCGACTGCGCCGCTACGCTTTGTTCCACATGCACAGGCACTGATAATGCCGCCTGCAACTCCTGCTGCAAAATTTCCCGATAGCCGCCGCTGGGCAGCAAACCCAGCCATTGCGCCGCCGAAGCCGCTCTTTGCGCACGCTCTTCCACCGTCAATTGCCGCTCGTCAGTACCTAAAATCTGTTGCAAAAACTGCGACGGCGTCAAGCTGGCATCCATCGCCTGATGAAAAGCCTCTTTTCCCTCGCGGCTCAGCAAAGAATCGGGATCTTCGCCTGCCGGCATAAACATAAACCGCCATTCGTGCTGCTCGTCATAAGCGGCGAAAATCGCCTGCAAAGCCTTCTGGGCGGCAGTTTGTCCTGCTAAATCGCCGTCAAAGCACACATAAATTTTATTCGCCCGCTTTTTTAATTGCTGCACATGTGTCTCGCCGAAAGCAGTGCCCAATGCGGCGACCGCATTCTCAAAACCGAACTGTGCCAGCTTGACCACATCCATATAGCCTTCTGTAACAATCAAAGCCTTGGCTTTTACCTGCATCGCATGATGCAGACCATATAATTCATGACGCTTGTTAAACCAAGACGAATCGCCGGAATTCAGATATTTCGGCTGCGCATCGCCCATCGCCCTTGCGCCGAAAGCAATTACCTGCCCCCTTGAATTATGAATGGGAAACATGATGCGATCGCGGAACCAGTCGTAATACTGCCCGTCGCGCTCGGCGATTAAGCCCGTTTCTTGCAGCAAATCCAACGCATAATTCTTTTCTAAATGATGCAGCAAAGCATTATGGCGCGGCGCATAGCCGATCTGATACTTCTGCACCATGACATTCTTAACGCTGCGCGAACGTAAATAGCCTCGTGCAACTTCTGCCTCATCTTGATAAAAACACTGATGATAAAAATCCGCCGCTTTTTGCAAGGCTTCCAGTCCTAATTCCACACGCGCTTTCTGTTCCATGCGCACTTCATATTGCAGTTGGCTTTCTTCTTCATAGCGCACTTCCATGCCATTAAAGCGCGCCAGATATTCCACCGCTTCCACAAAAGGCAAATGGTCATAATCCATGACAAAGCGCAAAGCATCGCCGGACGCCTTGCAGCCGAAACAATAATAAAATTGTTTTTGATGGTCAACGCAGAACGAAGGCGTTTTTTCATTATGGAAAGGACAACAAGCCCAGCTATTATGACCGCTGGACTTTTTATAAGACAGTTTAGAGCCGATTAAAGCAACGATATCGGTTCTTCTATTTATTTCGTCGATAAACGACTTTTCAATGCGCTTCGCCATCGCTGCTCCGGCGTATCAGGCAAAGCCTAGGCTTGCAATTGCTGACGCAAATATTTGCTTACCTCGCTCATATCCGCGCGACCGTGTAACTGCGCTTTTAATTGCGGCATCAATTTTCCCAAAGAAGCAGCTTCACGCGGCAATCCGCTCTCGCCAATCAGCTTATCGACAGCAGTCTGCCATTCGGCTTGGCTCATTTGCTGCGGCAGAAAGCCTTGGATGATGAGGATTTCCGCCTCTTCTTTTTCTGCCAAATCTTCGCGCCCTGTTTCATGAAATTGGCGCGCCGCCTCTTGGCGTTGTTTTACTTGACGCACCAATTCATTCAGCGCAACTTCTTCGCTAATCTCAATTTGCTTGTCAATTTCGATTTGCTTCAAAGCGGCGCTTAACATACGCAAGGTCTGCAATGTCAGCTTATCCTTTGCCAACATTGCTTGCTTGGTTGCGGCTTTCAGATTTTCTTGAATCGACATTAGTACAGACGCTCGAAACGACCGCGCTCTTTTTTCAGACGACGTGAATTGCGTTTTACCGCGGCAGCCAATTTACGCTTACGCTCAAGCGTCGGCTTTTCATAGAATTCACGCGCGCGCACTTCGGCAATCACACCTGCTTTTTCGCAAGCGCGTTTAAAACGGCGCAGAGCAACATCAAACGGTTCATTATCACGTACTTTTACACTTGGCATTCGATCCTCGTTGTTTCATTGAATAAAAAAAGAAGCGCGCATTTTACGCGCAGAACAATCTGTTTGCAATTCAATAATCGGAATATTTTTATCTAATCCGCATCGATTCTGCGTGCCTGTCTTGCTTGGGCGGCAAGCTGTACATAATGTACGGCGCTATATTTAAAGAAGGTTTTTTCCGTCGCGCTTAATTCGCGCAGACGTTTGGCGGGATTGCCCGCGTACAAGCCGCCCGATTGCAAAACCTTATTCGGCGGCACCAATGCGCCCGCCGCCAGCAGCACTTGCGATTCAATTACCGCTCCGTCCAGCACAGTAGCATTCATGCCGATTAAGACTTCATCGCCAATCGTGCAGCCATGCACCACCGCGCCATGGCCGATAATCACATCTTCGCCGATAGTCGTAGCATAGCCCTTCGGCGCATATTCGCTAACATGCGTGGCGTGGACTACTGCGCCGTCTTGCACATTCGAGCGCGCGCCAATCGCAATCGGCATCACATCGCCGCGAATAACCGCCATCGGCCACACGCTGGCTTGCGCCCCCAAAGACACATCGCCGCTGACATAAGCCGCTTCCGCCACCCAAACGCCTTCCGCTATCTGCGGACGTTTTCCGTTTAATTCATAAATCGCCATTAATGCTCCCGTTCGAATCTGACCATACTTTCCACATGTGCGGTTTGGGCAAACATATTTGCCACAAGACCGGCTTTGGCGACAAAGCCCTTCTGCGCCAAAATCTGTGCATCGCGCGCCAAAGTCGCGCTGTCGCAAGAAACATAAATCATCCGACGCATTTTGTCCTTATCCATCGCGCGCAATAATTCTGCCGCCCCCGCCCGCGGTGGATCTAAAAACCACAAATCCTGCTGCTGCCATTGCTTCAGGGCTTTTTTACTCGGTTTAAACAAATCCTCGCGCCGCGCCGCCAATCTTTCCTGCACCGCATTTTGCGCCGCCACCGCCTGCATTCGCTCCACCATTTCCCGCACGCCTTCCACTGCCTGCACCTGCAAACCGCGCTTTGCCATCGGCACGGAAAAATTCCCCAAGCCGGCGAAAAAATCCACTACCGATTCCGCCTGCGACTGTGCCACCCATGCCATTGCCTGCGCCACCAATGCCCGATTCACTACAGGATTGACCTGCGTAAAATCCTGCGGCGCAAAAGCAATCCGCACCGCCTCGGCGGGCAAATCATAAAACAAACCCTGTGCATCGCCCGCCACGCATTCTGCATTCAGCCATAGCGCCCAATTGCCCTGCTGTCTGCGCTGCCAATCTTCCAGCACATCTAGCGGCAACACTGCATCGCTTTCCAACTGCAAAGCGCAAGCCGCTTCGCCGCGATGTAAAGACAGCGATTTAATCCGCTTGGGCAACAATGCCGCCAATAAATCGCGCACACCGGGAAGCACCGCAGCCAATTGCTCATCCATAATTAAACAATCCGCCACATCGACCACCTCATGTGAAGCGCGTGCAAAATATCCCAAACGCACCGCATTATCATGATATTGCACCGCCAAACGTGTTCTCGTCCGATAACGCCAAGGCTTTCCCGCAATTGGCGGCAACAACTCCTGCACCGACGTCTGCCCGATTCTCTGCAATTGCTGAGTGAAAAACCGCTCCTTAGCCTGCACCTGCGCCTCAAAAGCGAAATGCTGCAAAGCACAGCCGCCGCATTGCTCATAATAAGGACACAGCGGCGCGATACGTGCAGGCGATTCCTCGTAAATCCGCCCGACCTTCGCCTCAAGAAAACGCTTTTGCCGCTTCAGCGGCTGATAATCGACCAATTCATCGGGCAAAGCGCCCTCGATAAACACAATCCGCCCCTCATCGCGCGCCACCCCGCGTCCGTAAACATCAATATCCTGTACTCGAACCGCCATCATCACCTCAAACAATTAAGCCGTAAATTTTACACAAAAGCAGGCAAAGCATCTGGCAAAATCAAATAAAAGATGCTTTTACCTTACTCATTGCAACTATTTAAAAACACAAGAAATAGACATAAAAACCCAAACAAACACAAAATATAGTGCAAAAACCCAAAACAAAAGAAAGCATTGCTAAGCAAAGGATTTTTATATAGAATTCCTCGTTTTCAATCAATCAACAAGCCGATGAAAACCAAAAACTCCCTTTTATATTCGCTCATTACAATGAGCTGCCTCTATGGCTGCGGCATGGGAAAAGTCCCTGTTGAAATATGGGAAGATTTCTCTCACACCCCGCCTACGGAATACGTGCCGCCCAATCTGGCCGGCGTTATTTTCTACCGCTCGCCCGATATTCTGCCGGGCGATGCCGTCAATATTTATGCCAACAATGAATACATTGCCTCTTTGCTTTCAGGCGCTTATCAGCAAGTTGCGCTTTGCCCTGAAAATCAGCTGATTAATGCGGAATACGCCAAACAAGATCCGGCTTATGTGCGCAAACACAATCAAGGCATCAGCTACAATCTTGCGCCTGAGCAAATCGTCTTTTTCGAAGTTGTGCCTGATGCGGATTATGGCGTTGCAGTACGTCCGATTGACGCACAAACAGGATTGCAAGCTGTGATTGGACAAAAACTCCTGCGGCAAAACCACACCCTGCCGCGCCTAGACCGTCAAAGCACTTGCGGACAAAAAATACTCAAGCAATACACTTTAGAAGCCTCGGCATTATTCAAATTCGATAAATTCGACTATGCCAATATGCTTGAGCGCGGTAAGGCGGAAATCCAAGCCATCTCGCAAGACATGCAGCAGTATATGAACCAAATCACCAATATCGCCGTTATCGGGCATACCGATCCCGACGGTTCTTATGCCTACAACATGAAGCTCTCCAGAGATCGTGCCGATACCGTTAAGCAAGCCCTACAGTCTAACGGCATCAACGGCAACCTCATCAGCACGGAAGGACGCGGCAAAAACGAACCGCTCATAACCGACTGCGCCGCCCGCCATCCGAATAACCGCGAATCGCGCCTTGCTTGTAACCAACCGAACCGCCGCGTGCAAATCAACGTTTACGGCTCACAAACCATTATTAATCAATAAAATAGAAGGAATTCCATATGAGTATCGCATTACAAATCCTAAAAGCCAATGGCGAAATTGCCACCCCGGCTGCCAGACTCTCAAACGCGCAAGCCACCGTCATCAAAGCAGAATCAGGCCAAAGATTCCAATTAATCGACGAAATCACAGGCTTTGCCCCTGAAAACATCGAAGTCCAACGCGCCGGCAACGACCTTCTTGTAGCCTTTGAAGGACAAACCACTGAGCAACCCGGACTCATCATTCAGGACTATTACGCCACCGCGGGCAATAAAACGGATAATCTCCTCGTCGGATTGCATGAGAACGGTGCTATTTATCCATACGTACCTGAAACCGCGCAAGCCGGTGCCGCCATTCACCAATTGGCGGAAGGCGTTGTCGCCACCCAAGCCGTCGGCGGAAGCGTCGCCACTGCTGCTGCAATGACGCTCCCCCTATGGCCATTAGCTCTAATTCCATTGGCCGGGCTAGCAGCTCTTGCCGGTGGCGGCGGTGGCGGCGGTGGCGGAGACGACAAACCTGCCCTGCCTAAAGCCTCCATCTCAGGTCTGGAAAAAGTTAATGAAGGCGTCGGCACTGTGGAATACACCGTCACGCTCGACAAACCTGCCGCAGAAGACGTCACCATTAAATACACCATCACGCCTAACGCCCCGACCAGCGTAGAAGATTTCACTAAAAATACGCCCATGACAGGTACGGTAACCATTCCTAAAGGCAAAACCACCGCCACCATCCCTGTCGGCATTGAAAACGACGACATCTATGAAGGCGAAGAAAGCTACACCGTTAAAATCTCCGACCCAACTAATGCCACTATCGGCAAAGACAGCGTCACCACTACCATCTATGACAATGGCACTACCGATGGAAAAACACCCGGAACAGATCCGGTACCGAGCGATCCGAAAATACCGCATGATAGCGATGATGACCGCCCGACCGTTTCTATTGAGGGACCGAACAGCGTAAATGAAGGTATCGGTCAAGCGAAATACACTATCAAATTGGATAAAGCCAGCGGCGTAGATACCGAAATCACCTACACCGTCGCCCATGCTGCCGATGATCCTAAAACAGATGACAAAGATTTTGGCACAAACGGTGCGGGCACCAGAACCGTGATCATCAAAGCCGGACAAACTAGCGCCGAAATCTCTGTTGATATAGAAAATGACAAAGAATATGAAAGCGCAAACGGCGGCGAAAAGTACACCGTTAGCATTGATAAAGCGGTAGGCGGTCATACTGACAATACCGACAAATTTACCGCTATCGATAACGGCGAAACCAAATACGGCAATAAATCCGTAACCACCGCCATTTGGGACAACGGCACAACCGACGGAAAAACCCCCGGCAATAATCCTCCTGCTGATCCGAAAAACCCTGATGCAACACCGCATAACACAGATGACGACCGCGATTTAACATTGGGAATTAGCGGACCTGCTGCTGTCAATGAAGCTGTTGGTAAAGTGACCTATACCGTTACGCTCAATAAAGTAAACAATACGGCAGACACTACCGTAGATGTTATTCTGAAGCACGGTACAACAGATGCGAAAGATTTTTCGTCCAAAATCGCTGATGGCGATATCGTTAAAAAAGTTACCATCCCTAAAGGTTCAACAACTCTCAAAGTAGATTTTGATTTAGGCATCCATAACGATGATATCTTTGAAGGTAAAGAAGACTATACCGTTACATTAGTAAATCCCAAAAATGCCGCCATCGACAAAAACAAAGGCAGCGTTACTACAGTGATTTGGGACGACGGTACGACAAACGGCACAGACCCTGCAGATCCCAAGAATCCTGATAATCCCAGCAATGTCTATGATGACCGCCCGACCGTTTCTATTGAGGGACCGAACAGCGTAAATGAAGGTATCGGTCAAGCGAAATACACTATCAAATTGGATAAAGCCAGCGGCGTAGATACCGAAATCACCTACACCGTCGCCCATGCTGCCGATGATCCTAAAACAGATGACAAAGATTTTGGCACAAACGGTGCGGGCACCAGAACCGTGATCATCAAAGCCGGACAAACTAGCGCCGAAATCTCTGTTGATATAGAAAATGACAAAGAATATGAAAGCGCAAACGGCGGCGAAAAGTACACCGTTAGCATTGATAAAGCCGAAGGTGTTAAAACTGAAAACGGCGAGACTATCAAAAAAGAACTCAAGTACGCCAATAAATCCGTAACCACCGCCATTTGGGACAACGGCACGACCGACGGCACAACACCCGGTAATAATCCGCCGGCTGATCCGAAAAACCCTGATGCAACACCGCATGACACGGATGATGATCGTCCATTAAGCATCACTGGCGATGGTGATGAAGTGGAAGAAGGTAAGGAATATAAAGGAACCTTTACAATTGGTCCGAAAACATCATTTACCAGCATTACGATTAATGGAAAAGAGCTTGGTTTGAATAAAATAATCAATGCCAGCAATGAATTCCCGATTGATTTAGATCCTAATAGCGACAAAGACGGCGCTATTAACTTAAAAATCACAGGGTATAATCCTGAAACAGGAGAACTTAGCTACACTTATAAAAGTGATGCTCAAGACCATAGCAAAAATAATCCTATCATCAATGAAATTCCATTTACCCTGCTGGGAACAGACGGCAATAAGCACGACGGTAAATTTACCGTTAAAATTACCGATACTGAACCAGTAGCAGTGGATGATGAGAATAAAGCCAATATTGAATCCGGAAGCGTTTTAGAAAAGACGGCAAGCGGAAATGTATTAGATAATGATGAAACTGGTGAAGATACGCCGATTACTGTCATCGGTGCTGAAGCAGGCGTGCATGATAAAGTCAGCAATGGTGTTGGCACAGAAATTCAAGGTGAGCTTGGAACACTTAAAATTCAAGCAGACGGAAGCTATACCTATACGCCTAATCAAGGCAAAACAGGTAAAGATGTCTTTACCTATACCATTAAAGATGCAGATGGAACTATTAGTACTGCAAAATTAACTATTACAGTAAACTCTCCTGCGGATATTTTAACAAAAACAACGAATCCGACAGTTAACTTAGATACTGCGTCAGATTTGCGTTATTCCTCAGCTAACTTAGCTGCCACAATTACAGATAAAGATAAAGATGAGCATTATCTCAAAGCAATCGGCGAAACGGAAAAACTTAGTAACGGAAATATTATTTCAGGTGCTTATGGAAACTTTTTAGTACAAGAAATCACAGCGCAAGATGGTAATACATCACGTTATGAATTTAAATATACACTTAATGAAAACAACACTGTAATTAAAGCCTTAAGCAAGGGGTTGGATCTTATTATTTATGATAATCTGAATATCCATTCTTATGATGGCATGACAGCTAATTCCTATGACTCTCTTTCTGTGGCTATTCATGGAAAAGTCAAATCCATTGATTTTACTAGTGAAACTACAGAAAATGATGATATCTATCAAACAGGTGATGTATTAGACAGCACAATCAACACCTTAGCTGGAAACGATGTCGTTGTGATTAATTCGGCAAAAAATGCCACTATTAGCTTAGGTGAAGGAAATGATTATTTTTATGCCAAAGGCAATATCTCCAATACTTCAATTCAAGGCGGAGACGGCGATGATGTCATTACTTTATATGGTACAGCAACAAATGGTAGCAAAATCAATGGCGGTGCAGGCAAGGATACGCTTGTTTTAGCACAAAATACGACGATTGACGGCAATGAATTAGGTATTACTAACATTGAAGTTATTGATTTGCGCGGCGGCAATGGCAAAGATATTATGAGCATGGCGCCAAATACCGTTACCTTAACGCAATCCGCATTAGTAGATAATGGCGTAAAAAATATTAGCGTATTTGCTAACAAAACAGATGCATCAAATAAAAATCCTTTAGATGTGTTTACTCTTGATGTTGATGATGTGAGCAGCGTCAGCCGAGACGGCAATGTTTATACGGTAAACCTTGGCGCTCAAGGAACTTACACCATTACTGACGAGCTGAATATCGGCATCAATATTGTCTAAACGGCAAATAAGACAAATCCCCGCTCTGCGGGGATTTTTTATGCGCGGATTTTCGCGTATCATAAGCCCTTCAAAATAATCAGGAGAAAAAAATGCCAAATTTTCTATCCGATATGGTTGCCCATTGGTGGCAATACAAAGGCAAGCGCAAGCAGGAAAAAGGGCAGCGCAGCGGCAACTCTCAATTAATCGTAGAAGGCAAGCGCGATGAATTGGCGGGCATGATTAAGGCGCGCAGCGGCTGTCCAATCCGTCAAGCAATTAAAGAAGCAGATGAAAATAATGTCTAATCGTCTGTCATTCATTTCAAAATAGGAGCTGATATGAAGAATAAAAGACAATTAAACCGCGATTTGCTTTTAAGCGGCACATACCGACAGCGGGTCGCGAAAGCGCAGAAAGGTAAAGGCAGTTATCAACGCCAAGAAAAACACCGTCGTCTTAATCAAGAACGCGGTGTTTTTTGTTTTTACGGCAATTTTTTCTGTGCAAGCTTAGCTGCATTTTGACTTCAAAAAGCCGCAAACAATATTTTCTTCCTTTACTCTGCAATTTTCTTTGCCAATGTTTCCCAAAAACGTCCTGCAATATCCTGCCCTGTGGCATTTTCGATTTCGCGCATGCAGGTTGGGCTGGTTACATTGATTTCGGTTACATGACCGCCGATGACATCTAATCCCACCAAATGCAGACCTTCCCGCTCAATCAAGGGCTTAACCTGTTCGACCAACCACCATTCCCTTTCTGTCAAAGGCTGCACCACGCCGCGACCGCCGGCGGCAAGATTAGCGCGGAATTCGCCTTCTTTGGGCAGTCGTGCCAAACCGTGATCGACCGCTTCGCCGTTAATAATCAAAATCCGTTTGTCGCCCTCCGTAACTTGCGGCAAAAAGCCCTGCACCATCAAGGTTTCCAATCCGTCGGGATTCATCGCGTCTAAAATTGCGCTGATATTTTTATCGCCCAAACTCAATTTGAAAATACCCATGCCGCCCATGCCGTCCAAAGGCTTCAACACCGCTTCTTTATGCTCGCGTAAGAAATCCAAAATATCCTCGCGCGATTTTGTGATTAAGGTCGGCGGCGTGCATTGCGGAATTTGGCTGATGGCAAATTTTTCATTGATATTGCGCAGCGCGGCAGGCGGATTGATGACGGTAACGCCTTGACCGAACAATAAATCCAGCATATAGCTGTCGTAAATATAGCGCAGGTTAAACGGCGGATCTTTGCGCTGCAAAACCACGTCCGCACTGGTCAAATCGATTTCTTCCTCATTTAAGACGCGGCAATACTCTTCGTCGCGGTCAAAAAGCTCCACCGTACGCACATAAGCGCGCACCTCGCCGTCGCGCACGCGCCAGTCCTGCTGCTCAAATATCATCACTTGCATACCGCGGCGCTGCGCCGCCAGCATCAGGGCGAAAGTCGTGTCTTTATACGGCTTAATCTCATCAATATTGTCCATTAAAACGGCTAATGTCTGCATTGCTTTCTCCTTGTTTTACTAGCTGCCATCATAACCAAGAATGCGCTATTATGCTCAAATTCTTGAGAGGAGCAGATTATGCACATTGAGACGCTACCGCTGTCAGGCGGCCATATCGGCATCGAACGCGAAACCCTGCGCAGCAATGCCGACGGCGAACTGGCAAGCAGCCGCCATCCCGAAGCCCTTGGCAATGTTTACACTCACCCCAACATCACAATCGATTACGGCGAAGCTCTGCTGGAATTTGTCAGCGACCCGCATCACAGCCCGCAAGCCGCCTATCAGCAACTCTTGCAGCTCCAGCAATTCAGCGCGCAGCATATCGGCGCTGAACGGCATTGGCCGCCGAGCATGCCCTGCCGTCTACCCGACAATCCCGAACATATCGACATCGGCTATTTCGGCGAAAGCAACGGCGGCAAACTGCGCCGTCTTTACCGCATAGGCTTGGCATACCGCTACGGACGCCCCATGCAAATGATTGCCGGCGTACATTTCAACTACTCGCCGCCGCCCGCCCTTTGGCAAGCCCTAGCCGACAGAGAGGGCGTAGCGCTTAGCGACGACTGGAAAAACGTCCGCTATATGAGCATGCTGCGCAATATTCAAAAACACGGCTGGCTCATCTGTCACCTCTTCGGCGCCTCCCCCGCCGTTGACGAAAGCTTCCAGCCGGCACAAAACTTACTCGACCGTCTGCACCGTCGCAGTCTCTCATGGCGCAATGCTACCACCCTGCGCATGAGCCAGCTCGGCTATCAAAACAAAGTCGATTTCAGCGTCAGCTTTAACCATTTGTATGAATACATCCGCGATCTAGGCACCGCCGTCCTTACCCCTGCGCCCCAATACGAATATTTCGGACTCAAAGATCCTGCCGGCAACTACCGCCAAATCAGCACCCACATCCTGCAAATCGCCAACGAATACTACAGCGGCGCGCGCCCCAAACAACCGCTGAAAAAAGGCGAACTGCCAGTCATCGCGCTACACAATCGCGGCATCGCCTACATCGAACTGCGCCTATTAGACAGCAATCCCTACGACCCTGCCGGCATCAGCCTCGAACAAATCCGCTTCCTCGAATGCTTTATGCTCTGGTGTCTTATCACCCCCTGTTCCCCCTTTGACAACAACGATTACAACGAAGCCAACCACAACCGCCTGCGCACCGCCTGCTGCGGACTCTCGCCCGACTTCCAACTCTTCAGAGAACAGCGACAAATTCTTGCCCGCGACTGGGCGGCGGAAATCCTACAAGCACTCCTGCCTGTTGCAGAGAACCTAGACCACGCTGCCGGCAGCACAGACTATCAAGATGCCATTGCTCGACAAATCGCCGCCAATCAGGGACAGAGCCTGCGTCTGCCCGAACAAGTGCAGGCGGAACTCGCCGAACAGGAATTTCTTGACTGGGGCATCGCATTACAAAATCGCCACCAAACTGCCCTATCCGCGCCAATCCCTGCTAACATAGCCGCGCAACTTCAGCAGCAAAGCCGACAGTCCTTGCAAGCCTTTGCTGATATTGAAGCGCAGGCGGCGCAGCAAATCGCATTTGACGACTATCTCGCCCATTATTTCGATCCGCTCGCCGCATTATTTTCTAAAAATTAAGGAGCTACTATGAGCCAAGTCACATTTCACGAAGACCCTGTTACCCTAGCAGGACAACTTCCGCAAAACGGAGAAACCGCACCCGATTTCCACCTCGTCGCCCAAGACCTCAGCGAAAAAACCCTAGCCGACTACGGTGACAAATTCAAAATCCTCAACATCTTCCCCAGCGTTGATACCGGCACCTGCGCCAAAGCCGCACGCCAATTCAACGAAAAAGCCGCGCAACTCTCCAATACAGTCGTGCTGTGCATCTCCGCCGACCTGCCCTTCGCCCAAAAACGCTTCTGCGCCGCCGAAGGCTTGAACAACGTAGAAATGCTTTCGGCATTTCGCAGCAAAGACTTTGCCGACCAATACGGCGTCGCCATTACCGACAGCCCGCTCGCCGGACTCTGCGCCCGCGCCGTGATTGTGCTTGATGGCGATAATCGTGTAATTTACACGCAATTAGTGAAAGAAATCAGCGACGAACCCGATTACGACAGTGCGCTGAAAGCCATTCAAGCCTAAGCGGCAAATGCTAAAAAGCCGGCAGACGCCGGCTTTTTATATGCCCATAATCGAGCAATTAAACAAGTACCTAGGGATTTATAGTCGGAGAAGTGGAAAAGTAGTATAGGCGGCGAGCCGCAGACAGCACAAGAGCGTACAGAAAGGCAAACCAAGTCCGTAATACTTTTTTAATTCTTTGACTATACTTCTCCCTGCATGACTTTCCGCTTCTGCAAGTAAGAAGTGTGACAGCTTCCTATTTTTCAATTCTTTCTTATCCCTAAAAACAGATTTCAATCTTGTTCGCATAGCATAATCAATTATTTTTACATAACAATCAGAAACTAATCCCATTTTCTATGTCATTTTTTAGCATTTGCTGAAAAAATGTTTTAACATGAGAAAAACATCAAGATAAATAATGTAGCCATGAAAAAAACCACGATTTTAAACGCAAAACTCTCGCATACTATCGCAACTTTAGGACATACCGATGCTTTAACCATTTGTGATGCCGGCTTGCCCATTCCCGAACGGCAAAACCGTATTGATCTCGCTTTAAGCCCCGGCATTCCCGATTTTTTAACAACGCTTAAAGCAGTATTATCGGAATTATTTATTGAGCGTTTGGTTTTAGCGGAAGAAATCAAAACGCTTAACCCTCGCATAGCAGAAGCGGTACTCGCCCTTATTGCGAAAACTGAGGCGGAACAAGGTAATCGAATTGCCATTGAATATGTAGCACATAGCGATTTCAAGGCATTAAGCAATCAATCTAAAGCAGTGCTGCGCACAGGAGAATGTTCGCCTTATGCAAATGTGATTCTTTACTCAGGCGTGCCGTTTTAATCATGGAAACATTATTAACTCTCAATGGAATAGACAAATCCTTCTCAGGCGTACAGGCCTTACAAGGCGCAGGATTAACAGTATACGCCGGGCAGGTGATGGCGCTTATGGGAGAAAACGGCGCAGGCAAATCAACCTTGATGAAAATTCTCACGGGCATTTACCAACGTGATGCCGGCAGCATTGAATATCTTGGCAAATCAGTGCATTTCACCAATCCCAAAGCTTCCCAAGAAGCGGGCGTCAGTATTATTCATCAGGAACTTAATATTTTGAGCAATCTATCGATTGCAGAAAATATCTTTTTAGGACGCGAGTTTACTCATGCTTGGGGCGGCATTGACTGGAATAAAATGTATCTCGAAGCAGATAAATTGCTTGCCCGCTTAGGAATTAAGCATTCCAGCAAGCAATTGGTCGGCGAGCTTTCCATCGGCGAGCGGCAGATGGTGGAAATCGCCAAAGCTTTGAGCTTTGAATCGCAAGTCATTGTGATGGACGAGCCCACCGATGCCTTAAGCGATACAGAAACCGAAGCATTGTTTGCCGTCATTCGCGAACTGAAAGCGCAGGGACGCGGCATCGTCTATATTTCTCATCGCCTGCAAGAAATTTTTCAGATTTGTGATTATGTTACGGTATTGCGTGACGGTCAATGGATTGGAGAGTGTGCCGTAGCCGATTTAAACGAGACTCAATTGATTGAAATGATGGTCGGGCGCAGTTTAGAAGAACAATATCCGCATCTTGAACAAGAACGCGGTGCAATATGTCTAGAAATTAAAGAACTCAGCGGTTGCGGTGTGCAAAAAGCCAGTTTGACTGTGCATCATGGCGAAATTTTAGGTGTTTCAGGATTAATGGGTGCAGGACGCAGCGAATTAATGAAATTAATTTACGGTGCTCTACCCAGAAGCAGCGGAGAGATATGGCTAAACGGCAAGCGGATTAACCCCAAAACACCTGCTCAAGGTTTGGCTTGCGGCATTGTTTATATTTCCGAGGATCGCAAAGGCGACGGTTTGGTGCTATCCATGTCGGTAAAAGAGAATATGTCGCTTAGCTCGCTCAAACGTTTTGAACGCTGGGGAAAAATCATCAAACACAATGAGCTGTTAAATGTACAGGATTTTGTCGATTGGTTTGCAATTAAAACACCCAGCGTCGATAAAATAATCGCCGAGCTCTCCGGCGGTAATCAGCAGAAAGTGGCAATTGCAAAGGGTTTGATGTGCCGACCGCAAGTGCTGATTTTAGATGAACCTACCCGCGGCGTAGATGTCGGCGCAAAAAAAGAAATTTATCAGCTCATTAACCGTTTTAAAGCCGAGGGTTTAAGCGTCATTTTAGTTTCAAGCGATATGCCCGAAGTTTTAGGCATGTCCGATCGCATTATTGTGATGAAAGAGGGAAGCGTGATGAGCGAGTTTTCGCGTACAGAGGCGAGTCAGGAAAAACTACTTGCCGCCGCTTTAGGACGACAAGACGCTTCACACAATATTTTGGCACAAACGGCACAACACCAATAAGGCTTTATATGAAAACATTAAATATCAAACAATTACTCATTGAACAACGATCGCTTATCGCACTATTTCTATTGATTGCGGTGGTTTCAAGCCTCAATCCGAATTTTTTCAATATCGATAATTTTCTCAATATTTTTCGCCAGACTTCTATAAATGCCATTATCGCTATCGGCATGACCTTTGTGATTTTAATTGCAGGTATTGATTTATCGGTCGGTTCAGTCTTAGCGCTAAGCGGCGCAGTGGCGGCAAGTTTGATTAGCAAGGATATATCGGTTTATATAGTCGTGCCGCTGATTTTGTGTTTTGGCGCAGGCTTAGGCTTAGTCAATGGTGCTTTGGTAGCCTTTGGCAAGGTACAGGCCTTTATGGCGACCTTAATCATGATGCTGATGCTGCGCGGTTTGACGATGATTTATACCAACGGCCGTCCGATTACAACAGGATTTTCCGACAATGCCGATACCTTTTCCAGTATCGGCACCGGCTTTATATGGGGAATCCCTGTGCCTGTATGGTTGATGTTGCTGCTATTTGGCATAGGCTGGTATGTGCTCAGTCAAACGCGCATCGGACGCTATATTTATGCCTTAGGCGGCAATGAAAGCGCTACGGCTTTATCAGGTATCAATATTAATCGAGTTAAATTATTTGTTTTTGCAGTAAGCGGTTTACTTGCGGCATTAGCCGGTTTGATTGTGACCGCCCGTCTAGGCTCGGCACAGCCCACAGCCGGTTCCGGTTATGAATTAGACGCCATTGCAGCAGTGGTTGTCGGCGGCACAAGTTTAATGGGAGGCAAAGGGCGTATTTTTGGTACGCTCATTGGAGCTCTTATTATCGGATTTCTAAGTAATGCCCTGAATTTATTGAATATAGATTCCTATTATCAACTGGTCGCCAAGGCTTTAGTCATCTTAGCAGCGGTCATTTTAGACAATTTCTTAGGGCATAAACGCACATAAATTTTGCCTATTTTCAAATAAGCTTTCATTCACTCAGGAGATAAATATGAAAAAACTCAGTACATTAGCCATCTCAATCGGTTTGGCATTCGGCAGTATCGCTTCTGCACAGGATACGATTGCACTTGCTGTTTCTACGCTGGATAACCCTTTTTTCGTTACCTTGAAAGAAGGTGCGCAGAGCAAGGCGCAAGAACTCGGCTATCAATTGATAGTATTGGATTCGCAAAATGATCCTGCTAAAGAATTGGCAAATGTAGAAGATTCTTTAGTGCGCGGCGCGAAAGTATTGCTGATTAATCCCACCGATTCTGATGCCGTCAGCAGCGCCGTGATGACTGCCAATCAAAAAAATGTTCCTGTGATTACGCTTGATCGCGGCGCCAATAAAGGCGATGTTGTCTCGCATATTGCTTCCGACAATATTGCCGGCGGCAAAATGGCGGGCGATTTTATTGCTGAAAAAGTCGGTAAAAATGCCAAAGTCATTCAGTTGGAAGGCATTGCAGGCACTTCTGCTGCACGTGAACGCGGCGAAGGTTTTAAACAGGCGGTAGAGAGCAATGAATTTGAAATTCTAGCCAGCCAACCTGCAGATTTCGACCGCACAAAAGGTTTAAATGTAATGGAAAACTTACTTGCCGGACATCATGCGGTACAAGCGGTATTTGCGCAGAATGACGAAATGGCTCTCGGTGCTTTGCGCGCTTTGCAAGCGGCAGGCAAAAATATCGTAGTTGTTGGATTTGACGGTACAGATGATGCTGTTAAAGCAGTAGAAAATGGTAAATTAGCGGCAACTATCGCTCAACAGCCCGAACAAATCGGTGCCTTAGGCGTAGAAACGGCGGTCAGCCTTTTGAAAGGCGAAACCGTCGAAGTACAAATCCCCGTGCCCTTAAAAGTCATTAGCCAATAATTCGACCTAAAATCCATAAATCTTTTATCAAACGGCAGGCTTTAGGCCTGCCGCTTCATCTGTTAAGGAGAACTTATGCAAATGCTTTGTGTGCTAGGCAGCATCAATATCGATCATGTGATGCGCGTGTCTTATTTTCCTCAAGCGGGGGAAACCATTATAGGCAAAAGCTATCAGCTTGCTTATGGCGGCAAAGGTGCAAATCAAGCGGTGGCGGCAGCACGATTAGGTGCCGATGTGCAATTTATCGCCGCAATCGGCGCAGACCAAATGGGGCAAACAATGAAGAATGCCTTCGCTGCTGACGGCATCAATACCCAAGGCATTATCACCATTGAGCAGCAAAATACCGGCTTGGCAATGATTCAAGTAGCAGATAACGGTGAAAACAATATCGCCATCCACGCAGGAGCAAATGCCGCTTTAGGTGCCGAAAAAGTCATCGCTCAGCAATCGATGATCACAGAATCCGCTATGTTGCTAACACAATTGGAAACGCCTGTAGATGCTATCCTTAAGGCAGTAACAATCGCCAAGCAAGCAGGGAAAACCACTCTGCTAAACCCTGCCCCGGCTCAAGCTCTGCCAAGCGAGCTGCTCAAGCAAATTGACATCATCACCCCAAATGAAACGGAAACGCAAATACTCACCGGCATTGCCGTACATGATGTAGACAGCGCTGCGCAAGCTGCAAATATTCTGCATCGACAAGGCATTAACATCGTTATCATTACCTTAGGCGCCAAAGGCGCATATCTCAGCCAACAGAACACAAATGCTGAAATGATCACAGGTTTTCAAGTCGAAGCCATTGATAGTACCGCAGCCGGCGATACCTTTAACGGCGCACTGGCAACCGCTTTGCTAGAAGGCAAAGATATGCGCGATGCTATCCGATTTGCCCATGCCGCCGCCGCATTGTCCGTAACAAAACTCGGCGCACAAAATGCCATCCCCTACCGTCAAGAAGTAGAAGAATTTTTAGCCCGTCATACACAGCACAATGCAGATATTGCTTGATCCCGATATTTTTTGACATATTCCGGCAAACAAACTATGCGATACTGCAATAAAAACAAAGGAAAGCCATGAGTACAGAAATCATTTTTTTCGATATTGACGATACCCTCTGCCGCTTGGGGCGTTTGACTGAAAACAATCTCCGCGCCTTGCAGGCGCTGAGCGCGCAAAACACGGTCAAACTCGCCATTGCCACAGGGCGCAGCATCGCCATGCTGCCGCCCGATATCCGCCGCCTGTTTGATTCGGGCATGATTGAAGTACTGGTCAGCGCCAACGGGCAATACAATATGATCGGCAGCGAGATTATCAGCCATTATCCCCTCGACCAAGCGGCGGCGGCGGAATTGGCGGCGGTATGCCGGCGTTTCGGTTTGGTCTATCAGCAATTGTCCGAGCATCATATCGCGTGGTCGGAGCCTTTGCCGCATTACGAGCAGACCAAAGCCGTTTTCCCCGGCTGCGTGATTGACCCCGACTATTACAGCCGCCACAGTATTTACCAATTCTCCGTTTTCCTGCCCGAGCAGGACGAAGACCCCGATATCGTGCGCACATTCGAGGATTTGGGCTTTCATTTTGCCCGCTGGCATAAAGGCGGCGCGGATTTGCTGCCGGCGCAAGGCTCGAAAGCACGCGGCATTGCAGACATTTGCGCAGCGTTGGGCATTAATCCCGCACATACCATGGCTTTCGGCGACGGCTTGAACGACATCGAAATGCTGCAATATGTGGGCATCGGCGTGGCAATGGGCAATGCTTGGGAGGCTTTGAAAGCGGTGGCGGATTATGTTACCGCCACATTGGAAGACGACGGCATCGAGCAGGCATTAAGGCATTTTTCTGTTTTAAAATAAATATTTTTCCCTATAGAAATAAAGCCGTGCAAAGCAATGTTAAAAAATGCATAATATTTGCTTCATTTTCTATTAAGGGGGAAATTATGCAACTCAGCAATGAACTGATTCGCCTCGGCGCCAAGCCCGCCGACAAGCAAGAGGCGATTCGGCAAGTCGCCGCCATTTTGGCGGAAAACGGCAAAGTCGCGCCGCAATATGTAGACGGCATGTTTGAGCGCGAAGCGCAGGAAAACACCTATCTCGGCAACGGGGTCGCCATTCCGCACGGCACGCCGCAAAGCCGCGAATTTATTAAAGAAACCGCCATCGCTATCTTGCAAGTGCCCGAGGGCGTAGACTGGGAAGACGGCGAACCGGCACATCTGATCGTGGGCATTGCCGCCAGCGATAATGAGCATTTGGCGGTATTAAAACGCTTAAGCAATGTCGTCGGTGACGAAGAGGTCGCGCAACGCCTTGCGGTTACTACTGATGTGAACGAAATCCGCATTGCGCTGTCCAGCGTTGCGCAAGCCGAAGAAAGCACCGCAAACGCCGCCGCTGCACTAACGCAGGGCGAAGCGCCGTTTATCATCGGCATTACCTCCTGCCCCACCGGCGTCGCCCATACCTATATGGCGCAGGAAGCCTTGGAAAAAGCCGCCAAAGAGCTGGGCTATCCTGTGAAAATCGAAACCCAAGGCAGCGTGGGCGCGGATAACGTCCTCAGCGCGGAAGATATTGCCAAAGCGGCGGTCGTTATTATTGCCGCCGATACCAATGTCGAGCCCGACCGCTTTGTCGGCAAACGCCTTTACCGCAGCAGTACCAAAGCCGCCATCAGCGACGGACAGGGGCTAATCAAAACCGCTTTGGCGCAAGCCCAAACCTACGGCGATGCCAATGCCGCGGCGGAAAGTAGCGTCAACAGCAAAGAAAAAACCGGCGTCTATAAACATCTGATGACCGGCGTTTCCTACATGCTGCCTTTTGTGGTCGCCGGCGGCTTATTGATTGCCTTAGGTTTCGCCTTCGCCTCCTTACAAATCGGTGAAAAAGGCATCTTTATTTATGAAGACGCTTATAAAGGCACTTTCGCCGCCAACCTCTTCTGGGCGGGCAAAGCGGCATTCGAACTCTTTATTCCCATCTTGGGCGGCTACATCGCCTATTCGATTGCAGGACGCCCCGGCATCGCCCCCGGCATGGTCGGTGCGCTCATTTCCAATCAAATCGGTGCGGGTTTTTTAGGCGCTATCTTCGCGGGCTTTATCGCCGGTTACTTCGTGCAATTTCTTGCCAAAACCATTAAATTGCCGCGCGAATTGGAAAGCCTCAAGCCGATGATTATCCTGCCTTTACTCGGCACAACCGTTGTGGCGCTATTGATGTATTACATCATCGGCAAGCCGGTCAGCGGCATCATGGAAGCCCTGACCGAATGGCTGAAAACCCAGCAAGACGCCAAAGGCTTCGCCGCCTTCTTACTCGGCGGACTGCTCGGCGGCATGATGGCATTAGATATGGGCGGGCCGGTCAATAAAGCCGCCTACGGCGTGTCCACCGCCCTCATCGGCAGCAACATCTTCTTCCCGATGGCAGCCGTCATGGCAGCAGGTATGACACCGCCGCTCGCCATCTTCTGCGCCACACTCATCTTTAAAAACCGCTTTACCAGCGAAGAGCGTGAAGCAGGCAAAGCCGCCGGCGTACTCGGGTTGTCCTTCATTACCGAAGGCGCGATACCCTTTGCCGCCAAAGACCCGCTGCGCGTCATTCCAGCCTTGGTTATCGGTTCGGCAGTTGCCGGCGCGCTCAGCGTTGCCTTCGGCTGTGGTCTGCATGCCCCGCACGGCGGTATCTTTGTTCTCTTCATCCCTAATGCGGTGGACAAAGTCTTCCTCTATGCACTTGCCATTATTATCGGCACCGCCGTCAGTACCTTCTGCCTAGGCGCGTTTAAAAAACGCATCGCCTAATCTGTGTTTCATCAGAACATTAAGCCGCCTAAGTGCGGCTTAATTTATGTCTTTTTGTTCAGACAACAGGTAAGATACAGCATTTTTGCTATCATAGCTTTTTCTCTTAAGGATTATGATGACTGCCAGCCCGATTACCGCAAAAGAAAAACGCATTCGCCTAATCGCCGTGAATCAAGTCTTAAATGTGATTCGCGGTAAAGGTTACGAACCCAGCCCGGCTATGCGCGCTGCTTATGACCGCTACATCAATGGCGAGATCGAATGGGATATGTGTAAAGAATTAGTCAAAAAAATCGCCGCCAAAGAGAGTCAGCAGAATAAAAGCATCTCCGGAAAATAACTCTCAATAAAACACTTGCCAAAAAAAGAAAAACTCTCTATAATCGCGCCTTCTTTAGGCATATAGCTCAGTTGGTTAGAGCACCACCTTGACATGGTGGGGGTCGTTGGTTCGAGTCCGATTATGCCTACCAAACTCCATAGAAAAAGCCCTGTTTTTACAGGGCTTTTCTTTTTTTACCTATACCACTTCTTCTCCGACTATACGCCGATAGCGACAAAAGCTTAAATCATAACGGTTATTCGTATCCGCCTCTACAGTTTCGCAAGCGATTTCTTGCCAAATTCGGCTGTCAATAGCAGGAAAAAAGGTATCGCCCTCAAGTTCTGTTTCTATCCATGTAATATTGAGTTCGTCTGCCAATAATAGACTGCTGCGATACAATTCGCCGCCGCCGATGATAAAGACTTTTTCCACGCTTTCGCAAGCAGTTAAGACTTGATCAAGGCTGTGATGGACTTCGGCATCCGGCAATTGAAATGCCGCATTGCGGCTAATCACGTAATTGGCGCGTTTAGGCAGGGCTTTGCCCATAGAGAGGTAAGTATTGCGTCCCATAATGACGGGATAGCCCGTGGTTGCCGCTTTAAAATGCGCCAAATCGCGCGGCAAATGCCAAGGTATGGCATTATCGCGCCCGATAACGCGGTTGCGCGTTTGCGCGGCAATCAAATGAATTTCCGGCTTAGCCATACAGTACTCCATGTCGTTGTAAATGTTTAAAAACGCGATGAATGGCTAATGCGGCAAAAATAAATAATCCTAAGGCGCAGCCAATCCACAGTCCGATAATACCCATATCAAAGCCGTAGAATAATAAGCAGCCGACCGGAATACCGATAATCCAATAACCGAACATGGCAAAGCCGAGAATAATCCGTGTGTCGCCAAGTCCGCGCAAAATGCCTGTGGCGGCCACCTGCAAACCGTCGGCTAATTGGAAAAACGCCATAATCAGCAAAATTTGTACCGCTAAAGCAATAATTTGCAAATCTTTTGTATAAATCGCGGCAATTTCTGCACGCAAAAAATACATAGCGACACTGGCGCTGAGCATAAATATGGTACAAAACAGTAGCCCCGCAATACTGCGATCTCGAATTGCCTGCCAATCATCACGCCCTAAAGCATTGGCGGTACGGATGGTCAAAGCGGCAGACATACCCAAAGGAATCATAAACATCACGCCGAGATAATTGCCGGCAATTTGATTGGCACCGGTCATAATCGCGCTACTGCGGCTGGCCATAACGCTAATAAATGCAAACATGCCGACTTCCATCATAATCGCCACGCCAATCGGCAGACCGACGGCAATCAGCGAATACAGAATATCTTTTCTTGGCCGGCTGATGCGCGAGAATAAGCGATAATGCCGCCAGCGTTTGTCTTTGAGCAAAATGCCCAGCAATAGAATGAAATACAGTAAATAGCAAATCGCGGTAGAGACCGCCATGCCTGCCGCGCCCCAGTCGGTGTAAGTCAAAAACACATAATTGCCCAAGGCATTCACCGGCAATAGACAAGCCTGCACGATATTAATCATGCGCGGACTGGCCATGCCTTCCATAAAATACCGCGCCACGCCGGCGAAAACAAAAATGCCTGCCAGCAAAGCCAAGATTAACAAATAAGCGTTGCTTTGTGCAGCGATATCTGCCTGACTGCCCAAGACATAAGGCAGATAAGCACAAAGCAGTGTCAGCAGAACGGTTAATAACGACATACCCAAAAACAGCCATAACCCCTGTTGAAAATAGCGGCGAACCGCCGTGCTGTCTTCTGCACCGTGGTGACGAGAAATATAAGCGGAAAAACCGATTCCCACACCGCTCATCAACAAATAAACCAATGCGAAAAGCTGATTGGCAAGGGATACGCCCGATAAGGTTAAGGCGCTGTGCCGCCCCGCCATGACCGTATCGATAATTTGCTGGCCATAATTGAGCAGCTGTGTGCCAATCATGGGAATAGCAAGTTTTAATGTAGGGATTAATTCTGTTTTTAAAGATTTCAGCAACATGAAATATTTTCAGTAAAAATAAAAAGCGCTATTGTGGCAGAAAGCGGATTTATTGTCAAATCCGGTTTTATGTAGAATCCGTATCTTTACAGAGCAGGCAGATTCTTTATTCATGCGCCCAGAATAAAAATCAAGATAGCAGAAAGCATAAAAAGACTGAAGCCAAGAACGGCATTCAGTCTTTATAAAATAGGTAAACTCTTAATATTAGGCGAGCTGTACCGGGCCGTGATCATCGCAATGATCGCCATGCGGATGATGCAGGCGGCCATTAACTAAATAATCGATATGGTCGCCATGCGGTACAGCCTCATGACCGCAATTCGGACCATGCACATGCTCGCGATCATGGCAGCCTTGCGCATTTTGATGACAATCGCAATTTCCTGCTTCGCAATCACAATCGCAACCGGCTACGCAGCCGCAATCTTTCATTGCCGTGCATTGATCCGGATTTTGCGCATTCACTTCCAAATAATGCTCATCCACATGGTCGGCATGGACGTGGTGCAAATGTCCGTCATGCAAATAATCGACATGATCGCCGTGTTGGATGGCCGTATGTCCGCAATCTTTGCCGTGCACATGGTCGTGTTCTTTATGGATTTCACAAGTCATTGTCTGCTCCTATTTCAGGTTCATGGGAATGTTCATAAGCATTATGAATAATGCTCACAATATGTTCGTCTTTTAAGCGGTAATAAATATGTTTGGCATCGCGACGCTTATCAAGCAAACCGGCATCATGCAATTTCTTTAAACGCATCGAGGTGGTATTGACCTTATCTCCCAGCATTTCAGATAATTGCGACACGCATAATTCTTGATATTCATGCAAAAGCAATAAGATTCGCAACCGCATGACTTCTGCCATCGCCGCAAACATCGCTGCACTGCGGCTTAATGCTTGCAATTCCTGCTCTGTTAAGACTTTTGCCTGTTGATGCTCATGTTTGCAACTCATACTCATCTCTTCATTACAACACTTATTGAAGTGTGGAAATTTTACGCTAAGACAAGAACAATGACAAGCAATTTTTATTTTTCTGAAAAATTTTTCTTGGTTTTAAGAATACTGTTTATAAAATTCATATTTATTCAAATAATTATAAAAAACACGGACTTTCTTAATGACTTCTATAGTCGGGAAATGAAAAAATAGTATAGTCTCTTAACTTCAAAATGAGATTATTCTAAGCGCTTCTCCTGACAAAATGTGTATCTCTAAGTCTCATTTTGAAGTTAAGGTACTATACAAGGCGGCAAGCCGCAAACAGTACAAGAGTGTACGGCAAGGCTAGCCAACGCCGTAATACTTTTTCAATTCTTCGACTATAGTCAAAGAATTTAAAAAAGTTACAATTTCGGCTCACTTTTCCGTACTTTCTCTAACGTATGCAACTCGCCACTTTGTATCAGTTTTTGAATTCTTCGACTATATACGTAGAAAATAAAAAACCGACCGCATGGGTCGGTTTTTAAAAACGCTAGCATTTTAGTGCTTATGCGCTTCTGCGGGCTTTTCCTCGCTTTTCACTTCTTCGGCGGCAGGTTTTTCTTCCGCTGCTTTGCTGTCGCGCACTTCCACCACTTCCACTTTACCTTCTTCGATGGCAGGGGTGCTGATATCGCTAACCGCCTCAGGTTTAGGAGCGGCAACCACTTCCACCAATTTCACATCAAAAACCAAAGCCGCGCCCGGCAAAATGCCTGCCCAAGCCTGACCAAATTCGCCGTAACCTAATTCGGAAGGGATAAAGAAGGTGTATTCGCCGCCCTCTTTCATCAATTGAATGCCTTCCACCCAGCCGTCAATCACTTGGCTCACGCCGAAGCTGACCGGCTCTTCCGATTTGTCGAAGACCGTGCCGTCAATCAGGCGACCTTCATAGGTAACTTTAACCGTATCGTCTTTGCTCGGCTGCTTGCCTGTGCCTTCGGTTTTAACCACATATTGCAAGCCGGAGTCCGTAGTTTTCACGCCCTCTTTTTTCGCATTTTCTTCTAAGAATTTTTTGCTGACTTCGACCGACTCTTTTTGCGCCGCTTCGATTTTTTCCTGCATTATTACTTGCACTTCTTTAGACAAGGCTTCCAAAGCGGCACTCATTTCATCATCGGTGAGGCGCAATTCTTTTTGCTCGAAAGCATCTCGGAATCCCACAACCACCGCATTGAAATTAATCAGTTCTTTATCATCGCTGTTAAATTCCGACAAGGCGCTTCCAAAATCTACGCCCACTGCATAGCCGGATTTTTCCGATTGGCTTTCCAAATTCGCCGCTTGCGCGCCGATTGCTGCCACTGCCAAAGCCATTGCCAATACACTACGTTTCATAAAATATCCTCAATTATTTGTGAACCAGTCGGCGCAGTATCGCATATTTCGCCCTGCGCGAGTTTTACATAAGATTAACGCTTGCGCATAGTCAACGTTTCGCCCTCGGCAATGCCGTAATCATTCAGCCATTGCAAGGCTTCCTGACCGTCGCCCGCCAGCCAAGCGTACACGCTGCCTTCGCGATAACTGTATTCCCAAGCGGTCATATCTTTGAGCATTTGCTCGCGTCCCACATCCGACAGACGTTCGGCAAGCAGAATCTGCAAATAATTGACCGCACATTCTTCTTGCACCGTGCCGCCGGCGTCGGTGTGCAATTGATGGCGCCGCGCCTCATCCATGCAAATCCAATGCGAGGCTTCGTGCAAGGCGGAATGTACAGGGGTATCGGGGCGGATATAGAGCGTATCTTTGACCAATCCCGCCTCCGGCGCACCCCAAAAACTGCCGGGGATTTCCGCATCAGGGGCTAAGATTTCGGTTTTCAAGCCGTAAATACGCAACAACGCCGCCAAAGCAGCGTTGTCAATCTCAGCTATCAGCTGAACGTTTACACTCATACCGGCTCGCCTAAACGCACCACCAGCACATCGCATTCCACGCCGGGCAGAATATCGTCTGCGGTCGCGCCGAGCAAAGACGCCAAGCCCGTGCGCTTATGCCGTCCGATAATAATCAAATCAGGCTTGCTGTTTTGCGCATAATCCAAAATGCCGCGCCGCGTGGATAAGGCGGTATCGATATGCACGGTGGCCTGTAAATCATGACGCTGCAACAACTCGCGGATTTTAGTCTGTGCTTGCGAAGTCAGCTCGTTTTCATCGCCGACCGGCACAATCGGCACGATTTCATAACCTGCCGCCAAGACGGTTTCTTCCACAATATGCAAAACGCTTAGATGCGCGTCCTGCGTGTGCAAAAGCGCCTTTGCACGCGCAGCGACAATATCGCTGTCTTCGCGCAAATCCGTAACCAACAAAATATGTTTATATCCCAACATTTTTTCCTCCGACTGTGTTTAATGGCAGATTTTATTGTAGCATAGCCCTTCAATTCACTACATAGGAATGCGTCATGCTCTCTATTCAAGCACTATGGGAAAAACTCTGGAACAATCGCGGTCCGCGCTCATGGCGCTGGGCAAAATTTTTACCTTTTGCCATTTTCCGTGCTTATATGAAAGAAAACATTGCCAAAGACGCGCAATCCTTGGTTTATGTAACCCTATTAACCCTTGTGCCGCTCTTAGCCGTTGCCTTTGCGCTCTTGCAAGGCTTCGGCTTGCGCGGCGTCATTGAACCTTGGTTGGAAGATTTATTTGCGCCTATGGGCGCAGCGGGCGCGGAAGTGGTTTCTTATCTGATGGAATTTGTCTCCAATACCAGCGCCGGCAATCTCGGCATTATCGGCGTGATTTTTCTCTTTTTCTCCGTTTTAAACATCTCGCAAAGCATCGAACAAGCCCTGCACGATATTTGGCGTGTGGAAAATGCCCGCTCACTGCGCGCCCGCCTGATGGGGTATTTCACCACCCTTTTGCTCGCACCGCTTTTAATCAGCGCCATTATGACCATGATGCTGGGCATGAAAGACGCCTCATGGCTGCAACCTTTTCTGCATATCCCGGGCATGTCGGGTCTCTTCAAACTGCTGACCGGTTTTCTGCCGATTACCATGGTCTTCGTACTGATTGCCGGCGTATACTCATGGATTCCCAATTGCAAAGTCAGCTGGAAAGCCGCTTTTACCGGCTCTGCATTCTTCCTCTTGCTTTGGTATCCCGTCTCAAAAATATTCAGCATCTTCATTGCCGGCAGCACCAATTATTCCGTGATTTACTCTAGCTTTGCCAGCGTGATTATTCTTTTGTTTTGGCTGCAATTTCTCTGGCTTATCTTTTTAATGGGCGCGAAAGTGGCCAGTCTTGTGCAAATTCCTTCCCTACTCTCGCCCTATAATGAAAACCAGTGGTATGCCGACGAACAGATGAAACTCGGATTAATGCTCTACGCCATTACCCAAAACCGCTACAAACACAACCAAAGTGCGCCGGATATGGCTTTCTTTAACCGCTGCACAGGCTCAACGCCCTATAAAATCCGCCTGATTCTCGACCGTCTGATTCAAGCCAAGCTGATTAGCGAAGTCAGCGGCGAGCCGCCGCGCTATATGCCCAGCAAACCCGCCGAACAATACCGCCTAAGCGAACTCTATCATGCTCTTGCCGCCCCCAAAGGCACATTTCCGGAATTTTCCGGCGCTTATCAGCAATTAGAACAAGATTTTCTCAGTCGCCTTGAGCAAAGTATGCCCAATGACGACGACGAGAATCCCATCAAGCGTGACGAAGCGGAAGAATATCGCTCGCGCCGCCAAGCCCGCGAAGCCGCGCGCGCGCAAAAAGCAGCCGAACGCGAAGCCTATTTCGCCGCCAAACGCGCGGCAAAAGCGGAGAAAAAAGTGCAGGGCAAAAAACCATGGTGGCGGTGGGAAAAATAAGCGGCAGACAATCGATTATTCCAGATGAATAATCCCCATTGCGTCCGCAATCAATATCAGTACGAACAATGCGATAAATACCGCCACATAAATCCCGATACCAATCAGCACTGCCTTGGTCATGCTGCGGCGCGGATAATCATCGCCGAAGCGCTCCCGCACGGCGAGTTTATGCTTCTTGCCGACTCTCAGCCACCACAGAAGTAAGAACACCAAGCCAATCACATTAGGAATTTTATCTCCGATGCTCGGCATAAAAACGCTGAGAAAGATGATGACCGAGAAAAGCGCTATCATCGTATAAAACATACTGCGATTTTCCTTGGCGCCTTCTTCATCGCCCAAAGCCAAACAATTTTGCAGATGCAGGTAACTGCCGAAAATCGGCGAAAAAAGCAAAGACCATAAACCGGCGGCATTCGGATTGAACAAAGGCGGCGCTTCTTCTTGAGTGATTTTCTGCAAATTAGTCGTCGGCGCCTGATAGGGATTGGCTTGCGATATAGGTTTTGCCCTTGGCTCTGCCCTATGATTCTTATTTGGCGCAACATCCGTTTTCTCCGCCTGCGGTGCTACGGAAATCGACTGCTGCTTGGCAGCCAAAGCCGCATCATAATTGCGCCGCCGCTGAGGGTCGCCCAAGGTATGCCGTATCTGCAAAAACGAAGATTGCAAATGTGAAGGAATCTCTCGCGCCGCCATTTCCGCCAAACGCTTGTCAACCTCTGCCTGCGTCGCACTTTGGGGCAATTTGATGATGTCATAATAATTTTTACTCATAGCTTTTTCCTTTCAGTCTAATAAAAAATCAATTCTTCCAACGATAAGCTTTTACGCCGAATTTATCGCCTATCTGCGCTTTCATGCGCAGCAATGCGCCTTTAGTCTCTTCTTCTACCACGCGCATATGATGACCATTAGCATGGATAATCGACTCAGGGCTTGAAGCAATCATCACATGCCCCGGCACGAAAATTAAATCTCCGGCATGTAGTTCCGTTCCTTTGACGCTTTGATGATGTAAGTGCATGAATTTCTGCTGTAAATCGCTGTCTCGCGGCAGCTGGCGTCCGGCAAAGCGATAACATAATTGGCTTAATGCCGAGCAGTCCAAGCCGCCCAAGCCGCGTCCGCCCCAAACATAACTGCGCCCGATTTGCGCGCGTGCAGTAGCGACGATATCAAGTTTTTCCTGCATATTCATCGTATGCTGCTTATGCACCCAAGCACCGCCTAGCAATTGCCAATAATTTTCATGTTCGCCGACCAGATAAAGCAAAGAATCAATCGGCAAATAAGCCAGCAAAGGGCTTTTCATATCCGGTTCACGCGTCATAGGCGCGACAAAGCGTGTACACCACGAGGTCGCGGCCGGCAATTGCTCAAGTTGGCGCAGCATCGAGCCATGCACCCAGCCGCAATAGGCATCTAACTGACTTTGCACGAAATAAAAATCGTCCTGCTGTTCGTGGACCGTCACGGACTCGCCATAGAGCAATTGCGTCAAACGCGCCGATGCCGCTTCCGGCGCGGTAAAAACCCAAGCATCGCTACTTTTAATCAAGGCATAGGCGCGGACAGGCAAAGCCGTGCTGATGCGTTTATCGGCTAAGGTATTAGTATCAAAATTAAATATATTCATCGTCATCATCCTGATTAAGGTATTATTCAGCCATTATGCCGAAAGAATGCCAAAACTGACAATTTGTTTAGGACTGAAGCTTCACTTTCTCCACTCGGCATTGTGCTTCTCCGTCGGCAAAGCGTACGGAAATTTGCTCCTGCAACTGCACATCCTGCGCACGGCTGAGCACTTCGCCTTGCGAATTCTCCACCACCGCATAGCCGCGCGCCAAGACCGCCAAAGGATTAAGCAAGGCAAGACGCTGCGCCAAAGCGGCGAATTGCTGCTGTTGTTGCGCCTGAAAATTCTCTTGACGGCGCTGCAAAGCAAGCGATAAATGCCGCAACTGCGTTTGTGCCGCCGCCACGCGCGACGCAAGCTGTACACGTTCGAACCGCCCCTGCCGATACTGCAACTGCTGTCTTTCCTGCTGAAGCCGTTGCCGTAAAGCTGCTAGCAAACGCCGCTCTTTTTCCGCCGCCGCACGGCGCTCGCTCTCTAAACGGCGCACCGGCTGATGCGCCCGCAAACTTTGCGCCCAGCGCCCTAATCTCTGCCTTTCGCTGCTTAAGCGTTTATCAGGATGACAAAGCGCCAAACGCTGCGCTAAATGACGTTGCTGCCAATCCGCCTGTTGCAAATGCCGCTGCATCGCCTGCTGCAAACGCCCTTGCAATTCGTCGGCGCGCTGTTGGCGCTGCTCAACCTGACGACGCGGATCTTGGCGCAGCAAACGCGCCTGCAATTGCTGCGTAGCAAACCGCTGCTGACGGATAAGACGCGCCAAGTCTTGAGATAATTGCTGCTGCCGCTGCTGCAAACGCAAAACCTCATCAGCCACAGGCGGCGACACCATTTCAGCGGCGGCGGTCGGCGTTGCGGCGCGTCTATCAGCGGCAAAATCCGCCAAAGTCGTATCTACTTCATGTCCCACGCCGCTAATCACCGGCAAAACACTTGCCGCCACCGCGCGCGCCAGCGCTTCATCATTAAAGGCCCATAAATCTTCCAAACTGCCGCCGCCGCGCACCAAGAGCAAAACCTCGCACTCTTGGCGGCGATTCGCCGCTTGCAAGGCGGCAATAATTTGTGCCGGCGCTTCCTTGCCCTGCACCATGCAGGGATAAATAACAATCTGCGCCGCAGGATTGCGTCGTTTCAAAGTATTTAACACATCATGCACCGCTGCACCGCTAGGCGAAGTGATCACGCCGATGCGCATGGCGCGACGCGGCGGCTCGCGCTTTGTTTCTGCGGCAAACAGCCCTTGCGCCTGCAAACGCTGCAAGCGCAATTGGTACTCGCGCTCCAATGCGCCCAAACCCGCCGGTTCCATCTGCGCGGCAATCAATTGATACTGTCCGCGCGGTGCATACAAACTCACCCGCCCCTGCAGCCGCACCTGCACGCCATTGGCAATCTCCGCCCAATCCATGCGCAGGGCAAAGCGGCTGCCCTTAAACAAAGCGCAAGCAATGCTTGCCTGCGCGTCTTTCAAAGAAAAATACAAATGCCCCGAAGCGGGGCGGCTGAGATTGGAAATCTCTCCTTCCACGCTGATGCGGCTAAAGCCCGTTTCCAGCAAATCCCGCGCCGCCTCATTCAATTCGCTGACTTGATAAACTTTTTCACTCATGCGCGGACTCTTTTGTCGTCTGACGGGCGCTCTCTTCCGGCGTATCGTCTAATAGCGGAATCATGGAAGGCGTATCCAAATCTTCAAATTGCCTGCTTTTCAAAGCCCAACGAAAAGCAAATACCGCCGCCACAACCAAAACCAAAGAAATCGGAATCAGCAAAAATAAAATTTCCATAAAAACCTCTTGAATAAATCCATACGCATCGCGGCAAAAATGGGAAAAGCAGCATTAATCATTATTTGGCGACAGCCAATCAGATAATGAGCGCATTCCCGCTTGCGGATAAGCTACTTTGTCAAAAGTCAGCGTATATTGACAAGCGCTTTTCTCAGCGATGGCATGAATCAGCAAATCCGAAAAATCCGCTTTACTCTGACAATAAGCATCTAATACCTTGAGCAATAAAGTTCTATTTTCAAAAACGAATACCGGCATTGAAAACAATTCGGCTAGCACTCCGCCAATGGCTTGGCGCGATTGTTTATAGGTAGGGCTTAATACCCAAATCAATTCCACCACCACGATATTATAGTCTCTTAACTTCAAAATGAGATTATTCTAAGCGCTTCTCCTGACAAAATGTGTATCTCTAAGTCTCATTTTGAAGTTAAGGTACTATACTGATAAAGCCCTGATGCGTTTCTGCTAAATTTTCCAAAAACATACTGGCGATTGGGGATTGTGTTTCATCATCTTGACTGATGTAGCGCAGCAATACATTCGTATCAATACCGACTAAAAACGCTTGTGCTTTATCTTTCTCCATATAGCGCACCCAATTCAATGCCGTGATTAATATCATCCATACCGGCTTGAATTTGCGTATTAATCATGCCTTTTAAGCGCCGCACATCGCCTTGCGGATAATGATCAGCTAATAAATGCTGTTGCTTGAAGCTATTGAGCATCAACTCGCTAACGCTGATGCCTTGTTTCTGGGCGGTTTGGATAATGATGGTTTCAATATGGGCGGGTAATTCTAAAGTAAGCATGGCGGATCCTCGTTTTATGGACATGGAAAAGATGATTTTCATATCATTTCTTCTGTGCAGAAAGAAATTGATAAGCAGCTATTATTTTGCAAAAAATGCAGCAATTCCCCTGTAAAACTTAAAGATTATATGCTAAATCGGTAAAGCGCAAGATGCGGCTGCTTTATGCTTAAGCCATCTCTTTCGGCGCAGGCATACGGCTGATGCGTAGGGCGTTCAGCACCACCAATAAAGAACTTGCCGACATGCCCAAAGCGGCAATCCAAGGCGTGAGATAGCCGCAAATCGCCAGCGGCACAACCAAGGCATTATAAAAGCTCGCCCAAAACAGATTTTGCCGCATAATGCGCCGCGCGCGCTGCGCCAGCTCGAACAAATAAGGCAAGAGCTCCGGCCCGCCTTGCAGCAGTACAATATCCGCCTGCGTTTGCGAGAGCGGATTGGCTTTGCCCACCGCTACCGATACCGCCGCCGCCGCCATCACAGGGGCATCGTTAATGCCGTCGCCAATCATCAAAGCCTCCGTATCCAGATTCTGCAAATAATGCAATTTATCTTGGGGCAGCATTTGGGCATGATAGTCGGCAATGCCGCATATTTCGGCGATACGGCGCACGTTTTCGCTTTTGTCTCCACTGGCAATATGCAGTTGATAGCCGCTTAATTTTGCCATGATATGGGCTAAATCGGCGCGCGGCGGGTCGGCAAAGACAAATTGTGCCTGCAAACCTCGGGCATTCGCCAGATAAACCGCCACGCCTGTGTCCGCTTGCAGGCTCGGCAGTGTCAAATGCGGAAAGACTTGCCGTATCAATGCTGCATTGCCTACCGCCCATGTCTGTCCTTGGTAATCGCCGCATACGCCTTGTGAGGGCATTTGCTGCACATTATCCAGCGGCAAGGCGGCGGCAGGGCTATGTCGGCTCATTGCCCAAGCAATCGGATGCGGGCTGTGCATTTGCAGGGATTTGACAATTTGCCACAGAAAATCCGCCTCTTGTTCATCGGCAAAATGCGCGTCCATCAAGCGGAAATCGCCTTCGCTCAATGTGCCGGTTTTGTCAAAAAGGATATGCCGCACCGCCGGCAGATGATCGAGCGTATCGCTTTGTTTAATCAATATGCCGTGGGCATGGGCATGGTTCATGGCAGCGGTTAAGGCTGCCGGCGTAGCCAGCGATAAGGCGCAGGGACAAGTCGCCACCAAAATCGCCAGTGCGATTTCAAAAGCGCGTTCGGGCGCGATAAATTGCCATAGCACATAGCCGAGTGCCGCCAAAATTAAGACGGTGAGAATCGTCCAATTGGCAATTTCCTGATTACGCTCGATATGCACACTTTTATGCTGCTCTGCTCTTGCCATCAGGCGGCGGATACCGGCAAGGGTCGTTTCCTGTCCGGTAGCGCTGACTTGCACGTCTACAGGACTGGCGAGATTATGACTGCCTGCCAAAACGCTATCGCCTTCCGCCTTGCTGACCGCCGTGCTTTCGCCGCTTAACATCGCTTCGTCAACCCTTGTGCTGCCCTGCACGATGACACCGTCAATCGCTATCGTCTGTGCCGGTAAAATACGAATCACGTCGCCGTTTTGAATCACCGCCAGCGGATAGAGGCGATAGCTGCCGTCGGCTTCGCGCCGTTCCACCGCTTCGGGCAGCAGTTTGGCAAAGCGGATATCGTTCAGCCGCGCGCGGCGATGGGTCATAAATTCTAAGAAGCGGCTGATAGAGAGGAAGAAAATAAACATTGTCACGGAATCAAAATAGATTTCCCCCTGCCCTATCAAGGTATGGTAAACACTGGCGAAATAAGCGCCGGCAATGGCAAAAGCTACCGGCACGTCCATATTCACGCGCCGCATTTTCAGCGCCGCCCAAGCATTTTGCAAAAACGGCAGCCCTGAATAAAAGAACACCGGCGTAGTGCAAAGCAGACTAATCCAGCGCAGAAGTTGCGAATATTGGCGCTCGATGCCGTAATAATCGCCCGTATATAAGCCTGTGGCGAACATCATCACCTGCATCATGCCCAAACCCGCCACAATCAAGCGCAGCAAATGCTGGTTGCGCAGGCGGTTTTGGCGGCGCTCGGTTTCTTCGGGGCTGAATAGATTCGGCACATAGCCCAATGAGGCAATGGCGGCAAGAATTTGTGAAAGTTTGACATTCTCGCCATAGCGGATTTCCGCCCGCGCCGTACTGACATTGACGAAGACTTCTTCCAAGCCCAATTGTTCTTTCAAAACGCTGCGAATCAGCCAAGCACAGGCGCCGCAATGAATGCCTTCGATATACAGATGAATTTCCGACTGCCCGTCTTGCTGATGCACATACTGTCCGGCAATTTCGGCAATGTCGTAAGCCTGCCACTTGGCATCATTTTGGGCTTGCGGACGCGGCGCGGCATTCTCGCGCACGGCGTAATAACGGCTTAAATCGCAGCTGCTAATCAGCTCCGCTACCCCCAAGCAGGCATGGCAGCAAAATGCGCGTTCTTCTCCCTCAATCGAGGCGCGAACCGCCGTGCCGACCGGAATCGCTGCTTGGCAATGGTAGCAATGTTCGCTCATTTAATTGGCATCAAGGGAAATCGGCAATTTCTGCCCGTTGACTTGTCCATGCGCTTCGCCGCTGATGCGCCATGTCAGAGCCTTGTCGGAGACTTGCACATACCAACGCTGCATTTGCAAATGCTGCAAAATGGCGGGGTTGAGCGGATATTGACCTGCCGCATTGCGTGCGATTTCATAAGATTGGTCTTTGGTATCCAGCGTAGGATGTTCCAATTTCAGCAGCAATACCGGCTCTTCACTGCCCTGCAAGGTCAAGATACCCTGCGCGATTTCCGCCCGAATGCGCTGCGATTTGGCGGAAGCCACCAATTGCCGCGGTGCCAAACCGTCTTTGTAATAACCCTGCATTACGGCGGATTCATCGCTTTTAATCGCTAGGACCAATGTCGCAATCGAACCTGCCACCGAAAACAGCGGCAGGAAAATCATCAGGATTAAAATATAGTTTTTATACCAAGGCAGCGGCGGCTTTTTCGCCGCCTGTGTCGGGCTTATTTCACTCATCGTTTCAATTTTCCGGTAAAGACCGCTTCTTTGGCATGCACATCATCAGGCGCATCCTCAGGTGCCACAGTAAACTCAAATTTCGTCATCAATTTGCCGTTTAAAGAGGCTTGCGGCACATTCAAACTAACCACCATTTGATGCACTTCGCTCGGCGCAATCGTAAACGCCGCATTGTTTTCGATTTCCGCATCGGGCAAACCGCGCGTGCTAACTATAAAGCGCCGCTCTTGCTCGCTTTTATTCAAGACTTGAATGGCGTAGGCATTTTGAATTTTACCACCGCGGATTTCGCGCGACAGCATATTGCGGTCGGCAATCACATCGATTTCCACATCGCTCTTGGTAATAATCATAAAAATAAACAGCACGAAGGACAGGCTCAGCACTAGACCGTAACCCAAGGTTTTGGGACGTACAAAGCGGGTCTTTTTGCCTTCCAAGGCATTGGTGGAGGTATAGCGGATTAGACCGCGCGGCGCATTGATTTGATCCATCATGTTATCGCAGGCATCGATACAGGCGGCGCAGGCAATACATTCCAATTGCAATCCTTCGCGAATATCAATCCCTGTGGGGCAGACCTGCACGCACATGGTGCAATCGACGCAGAAACCGAGATGTTCGGGATTCTCGCGATCGGCTTTTTTCAAACGCCGGCGCGGCTCGCCGCGATTTTCATCATAGGCGATAATCAAAGTATCGCGGTCAAACATCGCGCCCTGAAAACGCGCATAAGGACACATATATTTGCAGAATTGCTCGCGCACAATGCCGGCTTGCAGCCAAGTAAAGCCGCCGTAAAAGGCAATCCAAAAATAATGTGCCGGCGCTGCTTTAAGCGTGAAAAAATCCACGACTAATTCGCGAATCGGCGTGAAATAGCCTACAAAACCAATGCCTGTGCAAACCACCACCGCGAACCAAGAAAGATATTTACCGCCGCGTTTAAGCCATTTTTCCCTACTCGTCCAGGGTTGGCGTGCCAATTTCAATTGCTCGGAACGGTTGCCTTCAAATTTCTGCTCCAGCCACATAAAGACTTCATTATAAACCGTGTGCGGACAGGCATAGCCGCACCATACGCGCCCCAATAAAGAGGTGGCAAAAAATAAAATCAGCGCCAAGCCTAATAAGACAAAAGCCAATAAAATAAAATCTTGCGGCCAGATATTTAGTCCGAATACAAAAAAACGCCGCTCGCTCAAATCAAATAAAATCGCCTGCCGTCCATTCCATTGGAATAAAGGCAGAATGTGAAAAATGCCGAGTAAGACTAATAAGGATGTGATGCGCAGATTTTGAAAGCGTCCGCGCACAGGACGCGGTCTTATTTTGACGTGTTTTTCGTAAAGCGTTTGACTTGCCATGTTTACCTCATGCTTTAACAAGCGGCGAAATTGATGTTATATAGAATAAACTCGCTGCGTTTTGTGCCGCTTATGAAAAAAGCCCGACACAATGTCGGGCTTGTGCCTATAAATTATCTAGGCATCTTACTCTTTATTGCTTAATGAGTAAACGTAAGCAGCAACTACTTTAATGCGACCTTCGTTTAACCATTCCTGCCAAGCCGGCATCACATTATTCACAGGATTAACAATTTGCGCCTTAATATCTTCGATATTGCCGTCCACGCTGTAAAGCCAAATATCATCGGCTAAGTTCGGTCCGCCAAGCAAAGTGTTTCCTGTGCCGTCAGCACCATGGCAGGCAATACAGGATTGCTCGTATAAGATTTTACCTTCTGCCGCCAAAGTCGCATCAACATCATGACCGCCCAATTGACGAACGTAATGCGCCACCGCATCTAATTTATGCTCGTCATCCGGCTGCGGATTATTCACATCAATCAATGCGCCACCTGCCGGCATGCCTTGTCCGGGAATTGTGTTGCGGCCATGGGTAATGGTGGCAATCAAAGCCGCCTCATCGCCGCCCCAAATCCAATCGTCGTCGGTTAAATCGGGATAGCCTAATGCAGCACCTTTGGCATTTTGTCCGTGGCAAACCGCACAGTTATTTAAGAAAATCCGCTGACCGGAAGCCACCGCCGCCGGCATTTTAGCCAGTTCTTCTACGCTTTTATCCGCATATACTCTGAAATAGGTTTCCGAGCGTGAGTCATCTTCGGCTTTTTCCTGCTCATATTGCCCGATTTGCGACCAACCTAAAAAGCCTTGGAATTTATCACCGAATACGCCCGGATAAGCTAATAAATACACTGCGCCAAAAAGAATCATGGCGTAGAACAATACTACAATCCAACGTGGCGAAAGGTTATTCACCTCTCTTAAATCGCCGTCCCAAGTATGATCAATAATCTCACCGTCAGGCACATTTTCCGGCGATAGGCGCGTTGTCCAATATACAAAAACGGCATAACCCACGATATGTATAATCGTTACGATGCCAATAAAGAGCGCAACTGTCATGATTTTGTCCTCTTGTCTGATGTCGGATGCCGCGGCGTAATGAGTTCTGAATCATCATCTTTGAGCGCCAGTTTTTCGGCATCCTGATAGGGTTTTTTATTATCCGAAGTAGGCAGCATCGTCAGCAGGCTAATACCGATAAATGCCGTAAACACCACCACAGTAATAAAACTCCACATGTCCATAATTAACGTTTTTCCTTAAAGGCACGTCCCAATCCCTGCAAATAAGCCACCATCGCATCGAGCTCGGTTTTGCCTTGCAAAGACTCCACTACCCAGGCATCAATCTGCTCATTGGTCAACAAAGTATTGTCTGTTGCCCCACCGGCTTGCTCAGGGAAGTTTTGCGCCGTATAAGGTTCGCCCAATTTGATTTTGGTTTTAATGCTTTTTTGCGTTAAATCCACATTCGCCTCAGTATCTGCCAACCAAGGGAAAGAAGGCATATTCGACTGCGGCACACGGCTGCGGGGATCAATCAAATGCAGCATATGCCATTCATCCGAATATTTGCCGCCCACACGCGCCAAATCAGGACCTGTACGTTTTGAACCCCATTGGAAGGGACGATCATAAGCGGATTCTTCCGCCAAAGAATAATGTCCGTAACGCTCGGTCTCCCAACGGAAGGGGCGAATCATTTGCGAATGGCAGTTATAGCAGCCTTCGCGTACATAAATGTTAAAACCCGCCAAACGCAGAGGATCGTAAGGTTTAACAAAGGTATTCTCGGCATCAGGACGCACCGATTTATCGTTAAGTAAAGGAACGATATGCACCAGTCCGCCCCAAATGACCGTTAAGGTAGAGAGTACGCCGAGCAATACAATGCTTTTTTCAATTTTCTCATGACTGAATTTCATTTTTTATTCTCCTTGTCGGCTTATGCTGTTTGCGGATTAACCGCTTGCGCGCTGCGCTTGGCTTCGTCTTTGCGCGGCAAGGTCATCAAGCAGTTATAAGCCATTAAGCACATGCCCGTGAGGAATACCACACCGCCGATCAGGCGTACAAACCAATAGATGTACTTCTTATCTACGATTTCAAGGAATGAGTAGGTTAAGGTGCCATCCGGGAAAGTTTCGCGCCATAACAAGCCTTCCATGATGCCCGCCACCCACATAGATGTGGTGTAAAGCAAGATACCGATGGTTGCCAACCAGAAGTGAACGAAAATAAGTTTAGTCGAATACATCTCGGTTTTACCGTACAAACGCGGCAGCATATGGTATAGAGAACCCATGGTAATCATCGCTACCCAGCCCAAAGCGCCGGAGTGCACGTGAGCAACTGTCCATTCGGTATAGTGCGATAAAGCATTAACGGTTTTCACTGCCATCATCGGTCCTTCGAAAGTACTCATGCCGTAGAAAGACAGTGCTAAGAACAGGAAGCGGATAATCGGGTCGGTAATCAATTTATCCCAAGCACCTGACAGCGTCATCATGCCGTTGATCATACCGCCCCATGAAGGCACCCACAGAATTACTGAAAACACCATACCTAATGATTGCGTCCAATCAGGCAAAGCGGTGTAATGCAAATGGTGCGGACCTGCCCACATGTAGATGGAAATCAGCGACCAGAAGTGCATGATAGAAAGACGGTAAGAGAAAATCGGGCGACCGGCTTGCTTAGGAACAAAATAATACATCATGCCTAAGAAAGCTGCGGTTAAGAAGAAGCCTACCGCATTATGCCCGTACCACCACTGCGCCATGGCATCCACCGCGCCGGAGTAGAAAGGATAGGAGTGGAACAAATCGATAGGCAGGGCCAGGTTGTTGAAGATATGCAGAATCGCCACGGCGATGATATAGGCGCCGTAGAACCACAGGCCCACATAAATATGCTTTTCCTTGCGCTTGCCGATGGTGATGAAGAAGACCGCACCATAGACCACCCAGACCACCGCCAGCAGAATGTCCAGCACCCAGGGCAGCTCGGCATATTCTTTGCCTTGGCTGTAGCCGAAGATATAGCTCAATACCGCCAAGAGCAAGACCAATTGGAAGCCCCAGAAGGTAAAGGCCGCCAATTTGTCCGACCACAGGCGCACGCCGCAGGTGCGTTGCACAATGTAATAAGAAGTAGCAAACAGGGCATTGCCGCCGAAAGCAAAAATTACGCCGCTGGTATGCACAGGGCGTAAACGGCCAAAGTGCAACCAAGGAATATTCTCAAGAAAATGTGGATTATAAAGCTGATAAGCGATGATTACCCCGACGAGCATGCCCACTACTCCGAAAAGAATGGATGCCCAAGCAAACTGCTTAACGACTTTGTAGTTGTAGGTTGTATCTACGGTCATGTCGCGCCTCATTTTGTAAAGTTAATGTCCAACACAGCAACAAGTGCTGTCTACTTGTCTAGATAGCTAGCCAACTTCTAATTGGAAATGTCCGAGCTTTCCCAATTAAATAAGTGTCGGTATCATAGCATGACTAAAAATTCATAACAATACATTCATTAATGTAGGTGTTATTTTTTAACCTTAAAAATCAATCGACTAACAGAACTCTTTTAGTTCTATTTGAAATCTCTTTATTTTTACTAAAGAAATTTTTATAAGTTAAGACTTAGTTAATAAAAAAGCGGCTGCCGCCGCTTGTGTTGCTTATGCTTAAAAATAGCGCAGCCACAAATAGATATGCGCTAATAAAACGGTAGCCAACATTAAGCCGAATCCGTATTTGACATATTGCAGCATACCGATAGGCTGCTTCGCTTTTTCTGCGAAGGCGGCGACGGTTAGGTTTGCACTGGCGCCGATCAATGTACCGTTGCCACCCAAACAAGCGCCCAATGCCAATGCCCACCACACCGGTTGGAAGGTTTCTTGCGCAATATTCGCCCCTGCGGATTCCAGTAAGGGAATCATGGTTGCCACAAAGGGGATATTATCTAAAATTGAGGATAAGACGGCAGAAACCCATAAAACGGCAAAAGCCATTTTTTCGATATCGCCGTTTGTAGCCGCAATCAATTTATCGCCTAAAATCGCCAATAAACCGCTATGCTCCACCGCGCCTACAATGATAAACAAGCCCATGAAGAAGAAAATCGTTACCCATTCCACTTCTGCAAATACATGATGAATACTCTCGCCCTGTTTTTCCGCAGGTTGTTTGCCATAAGCCAAGAGCATCAACAATGCTGCGCCCGACAGAGCTACCGTCCCCGGCTCGATATGCAAAGGATGTCCGACAATAAAGCCCAATAAGACCAATCCAAACACCAGCGCCGATTTTTTCAGCAAAGCCGCATCGTGAATCGCCTCTTTTTCATTAAAGCGCATGATTTTCGCGCGGGCACGCAATGTAGCGGATAATTTATTACGATAAAAAAGCCAAAAATACACACAGATAACTAAAAGAATAAAAAAAGCAATCGGCGCCATGTGCAGCAAGAAATCACTAAAACTCAATTTCACCGCCGAACCGATAATGATATTAGGCGGATCGCCGATTAAGGTCGCCGTGCCGCCGACATTTGCCGCAATAATGGTGGCAAATAAATAGGGAAAAGCGCGCACACGCAATTGTTCGGTAATCAATAAAGTAACCGGCGTAATCAATAAGACGGTGGTAACGTTATCCAATAATGCCGAAAACACCGCCGTAATCACCACGATCATCAGTAAAATACCTATCGGATCGGCGCGTACCGTTTTTGCCGCCTTAATCGCCACATACTGAAACACGCCTGTTTTCGCCGTAATGCTGACCAACATCATCATGCCGATTAAGAGCCACAACGTGTTGAAATCCACGGCATCAATCGCCTGCTGCTGATTGAGCAAACCGCAGTAAATCATCAAGCAAGCACCTAAAGTCGCAATCACGGAACGATTTAATTTCTCCGTAATCAATATGATATAAACAATCACCAAAATAATGCCCGATAACCACATCGGGTTCATGCCAAAAACGGCTGCATGTTCATGCATGATTTACTCCTCATCCCGCACAGTGGCATGAATGGAATCCAACACACCTTTCACGGTAATCACGCCTAAAAACTGGCGGCTATTGGGCGCAAGCACCACCACATGATAATGATAGTGATACAGCAGATTCAGCGCTTCCATAATAGAGGTCTGCGGCGTACAAGTAGGCACATCATCTGTGAAAATATGATCTGTAATCAAAGAATCGCCGATTTCTTGCAAGCGCTCGCCCAGCTCATCCAGCGTGGTTTGCATAAACATCAAATCAAAAGGATTTTTTCCTTCTTTAATGCTCACGCTGCTGGGCAATAAAAGCTTAATCAGGGTCATGCTGGAAAAAGTGCCGACAAAATTACCGGCATCATCGACCACCGGCAAAAACCGCGTACCCACCTGTCGAATAATCGGAAATACCTCTTTAATCGTCATTTTAGGATGTAAAATTCTCGGCTCAGCAATCATGATGCTGCTACAGTTTGCGCTCATCTCAACCTCTCTTTTGATGAAAATCGCGCAAAATATAGCCGCCTTTGCAATCGGCAGCAAATTTATTTTTTAATACAAGTTAACAATATAATAATAAAAGTTTTTTCATAAGATACGACTTAGATAAAAGCCAATAGCAAAGGCGCGAATGCACCGCCGATATACGCCAACAGCCACAGGGCAATGCTGTCGCTAAGGCGCCGCAATAAAGCAAAATAACCCCAGACATAGACAAAAACGACAAGAGCGAGCAAAGCGATATGCAGCCAAGGCATCTGATTGAATAAAAGATTCCACAGCACACTGAAAACGCTATAAGCAGCCGCCCACGCCCATTGCCATGCTTTGCCAGCATTCACCGCTTCTTGGATTTTAGCAAAAGCCAATAAGATCAAGACTTCTATCATCGTTGCTCCTCGTTTTGGGGAATTGAATATAATCCGCCCCTAACATAAGGCAAAAAGGAGCGGCTATGCAATTATTTATCCTGATTCGCGGACATCAGGGCTCGGGCAAATCGACTTTCGCCGCGCAGAAGATAGCGGAATTTCAACAACAGTATCCGCAGGCGGAGATTGTGCATATTGAAAATGATCTGCTGATGACGGATGCACAGGGGGCATATCATTGGTCGCCGGAGGGGCTGAAAGCGGCACAGGCAAGGGGCGAGAGAATGATGCGCAGGGCTTGCAAGCATGCGCTCGCCAATCCGCAACAGGCGATGCTCATCATCAATTCCAATACCAATCAGACAGTCGGCGCTTGTCGGATATGGCTGGAACAGGCGAAAAAATACGGCTTAAGCTGCGAAACCTATTGTCTGAGTAATTTTTTCCCAAACCGGCATGCGGTAGAAGATGAAGACGTGATCGCCGCCTATTTGCGGATTCGCCGACAACGCGTCAGCGGCGAGATTGCCGTGTCTGCTGTGCGCGGTATGAGTGCGGCATTACGCGATGTAATGCGGCAGATGCAGACAATCGGCGAGCATGATTTGCCTTTCGACGAGGTAAGGCAGACTTATGTCAGCGAGCAATATTTGCGCTTGGGACGACTAAATTTTGTCAGCAAGACGTCTTCGCAATATCCTGATTTGCGGCTGCTGAAATATTCGCATCGGGTCAAGCGTTTTGATGCCGCTTTATTAGAAATGCGCGGCTTGGTGCTGGATAAATACAATCACATTATCGTGCGTCCTTTTAAGAAGGTCTTTAACTACAGCGAAAGACTGGCGAAAAATAGACGCTTTCCCCTGAAAATCGAGGATTCGCACTGCATTGACGCCGTCGTGAAAGTCGATGGTTTTTTAAGCTGCTGCACCTTTGTCGATTTGCCGCACGAACACCCTAGTTATGCGGCAAGTTTCAATCGGCAAGTGCTGTATTCCACCACCGACTCATTGGACGACTCTTATGCGCAAATGACGAAAAAGCATTGTCAGGCTTATGAAGCCCTATTCCGCAGCTATCCTAACCATACCTTTTTATTTGAGATTAACGATGCCGCAGCCCCGCATACCATTCAAGAAGCCTTGGGCGAGACCTTAATCGGCGCGGTGGAAGTTATCAGCGGTAACATGTTCAGCCAAGATCGCTTAGACGAAATCGGCGAAACCTACGCTATCCGCCGCCCCGCCCGTTTGCGCAATATCTGTTTCGGCGAACTCAAGGAATTATTGAAAAGCGTGCAACATGAGGGCTTTATGGTCTTTGACTCGCATAGCCAAGCCTTACTGTTTCAGCTCAAATCGTCCCACTACCTCATTTCAACATTCTTCAGCTACAACAAGAAATACAGGCTCGAAGACAGATTAAACAAACACCGCCTTGGCGAAGCATTCTATCCTTTGATTGAGCATATTCAGGCGCAGCAAAAACACTTCAATCAACTAAACGAAGCGGAAAAAATCGATTACATACGGCGTTTTTTACAAGAGCCGCATTTTCTTTATCGCTAAGCGGCACAGCGCGAAAATGCCGCCGAATTAAGCACTTTTATTGTCGCCGCCCGCTAAACAACGTATTATCGGCGACTTTGCTTATTTTGGAGGAATCATGGCTTATTGGTATCAAAAATCGCTCTTGGATTTGACCGATCATAGCGCGGAAGCGGTGCGTGAATTGCTCGAGCTGAGTGCGCAATTAAAAAGCGAAAAAAAAGCAGGAAAGGAAAAACGCCGTCTGCAAGGTAAAAACATCGCTTTGATTTTTGAAAAAACCAGCACGCGTACCCGCTGCGCCTTTGAAGTCGCCTGCGCAGATCAAGGCGCTTTCAGCACCTTTTTATCCCCCGAACATTCCCAATTGGGCGCCAAAGAAAGCATTGCCGACACCGCACGCGTATTAGGCAGAATGTATGATGCGATTGAATACCGCGGTTTTGCCCAAGAAACCGTGCAAGCCTTAGCGAAATTTGCCGCCGTACCGGTGTATAACGGGCTGACCGACCTCGCCCACCCCACGCAAATGCTGGCGGATTTGCTGACCATGCAGGAACACAGCGACAAGCCGCTGCAAGACATTGCCTTTGCCTATATGGGCGATGCGCGTTTTAACATGGGCAATTCCTTATTACTCGCCGGCGCATTAATGGGCATGGACGTACGGATTGCCGCACCTAAAGCCTATCAGCCCAACGCGGAAATTCTGCATAAAGCACAGCAACTTGCCGAGAACAGCAGCGCAAAAATCCTCATCACGGAAGAGGTGCAAGCGGCAGCGGCAGGTGCGGATTTCATCCATACCGATATTTGGGTATCGATGGGCGAAGACAAAAGCGTCTGGGACGAGCGAATTCCCGCCTTAATGCCTTACCGCATCACACCCGAAATCATGCAAGCCGCCGGCGCACATGCAAAATTCATGCACTGCCTGCCCGCTTATCATGACCGCAAAACCCCGACCGGCGAAGCCTTTTATCAGCGGCAAAAATTAGTCGGCATCGAAGTGGCGCATAATGTCTTTGAAAGCGCCGCATCTATCGTCTTCGATCAGGCGGAAAACCGCATGCACACCATTAAAGCCTTATTAGTCGCCACCTTATGCGAGCATTATCAGGCGTGAATGTCGATGCCTTGATTATCGGCGGCGGCGCGGCAGGTACTTATTGCGCCATTCATGCCGCCGCACGCGGTCTGCGCGTCGCGATACTGGAAAAAAATCTCGATATCGGCGCCAAAATCCGCGTTTCGGGCGGCGGACGCTGCAATATGACCAATCGCGACATCGCCCCGCATGCCTATCTCTCTCATAATCCCAATTTTTGCCGCTCCGCCTTGGCGCGGCACAGCCAATGGGATTTTCTCGCTTGGTGCGAAGCGGCGGGATTAGACTATGAAGAAAAAACCCTTGGACAACTCTTCTGCCGGCAAAAAAGCCGAGGACTAATTGCCGCCCTGCAAAAGGCTTTAGATGCGGCACAAATTCCTGTTTACACCGATACTTGCGTAGACAGCATCAGGCGCGATGGACAAGGCTTTTGCCTGCATACCTCGCAAGGCGTATTCCGCGCCCCGCAAATCGTACTTGCCTGCGGCGGACCAAGTTTCGCCAAATTAGGCGCCAGCGATCACGCCCTCGGTTTTGCCAAAAGCCTCGGCATTGCCAATTTTCCTTTCCGCCCTGCCCTTGTTCCCTTTACTCTGACAGAAGCCATGCCGCAATTGGCGGGATTATCCTGCCGTGTCAGCCTGCGCACCGCGCAATCACCCACCTTTACCGAGCAATTACTCTTTACCCATCGCGGACTTTCCGGTCCTGCCATCTTGCAAGTCTCGAGCTATTGGCAGAAAGGCGAAACCGTTCATCTGAATTTTCTGCCCGATTGTCCCGCCGATGCTTTGGCGCAAGCCAAAGCGCAACATTCACCGCAATCACTGACGCAATGGCTCAAACAGTATTTGCCCAATGCTTTAGCGCAACACCTCGCCGCTCCTTATCCGCAGCGCCCGATATCCGAACTTGCCGACAAACAGATTCAAGCCATCAGCCAATCTTTGCAGGATTACCGTCTCATTCCCAGCGGCACGGAAGGTATGAAAAAAGCCGAAGTCAGTACCGGCGGCATTGATACGCGCGCCCTCGATCCGCGCACAATGGCAGTCAAATCTCAGCCGGGTATGTTTGTTATCGGCGAAGCCTTAGATGTAACGGGTTGGCTGGGCGGCTATAATTTCCAATGGGCATGGTCTTCCGCTTGGTGCTGCGCCCAAGCCCTAAACAAACATTTGTGAGCATTTGATAATATTTATCTCATTAGACAGTAATCATCCATCAGTAATTAATCGCTATAATCACGGCTCATTCACAAAAAGCAAGGGAGCCTTTCATGGCAGAAGATCGTGTAGAAATTCTCGAAAAACAATTAGCCGAGATGAAAAAAGAATTTGCCAATACGCAAAAAGAGCTGAAATCATTTTTAGATAAAGCTTTAAGCGAAGCAGAGGACGTTTATGAAGACGGACGCGATGAAGCCGCTCATTTCTTTGAAAAAGCACGACGTAAAGGGCGTAAAGCATGGAATGAAGTGCAAAACGTCGGCGGTGACTGGACGGACGAAGTCTCTAGCTGCGTGAAAAAACATCCTTATTCCGTAGCGGCAGTCATCGGCGGTCTTGCTGTTTTCGCCGCCATCATTTACCGCTGCGCCGAAGACAACACTTCACGCGAATGGTATCGCCGTTGGCGTTAACATAAGCACACATGCTCAGCAAAAACCCTGCTTTCGGCAGGGTTTTCTTTTATTTGAAATTTATTGGATGAAATCCACATATTCTTGCATGAGGTCCTTCCAAATCTTGAAGGTATCTTCAAGATTGGCTTTCTCAACGCCATGCTTTAAGTTTACATCCCAATCCAAAGCCGGATCGCCATCTACATCAAGGAAAGCGCGACCGAAGCGTTTGTTTTGGTTCCAATCATTGACCTTTTCTAAATCTACTTCCGAACTGATTTCCCAAGCAGCATCAAAAGCAATGGTCGTGCAATTTTTTCCGTTTTCGCAATCATAGAAAATGATTTGATATTTATATCCTTCCATACGTCCTTGAATCAAAGGATCGCCATGCTTGTCATTAGACAATTCCGCGCTGCCAAAACCTTTGGCAATCTCTAAAATTTTATTCGGTTCAGTCGCATCGACCGTTGCCGCCATTAGATTAAGACTCATGGCGCTTAAGGCAAGTAAGAAAGCTTTACGCATATTCATATCCTCTGTTAGTAAAAGAGCGGCATTATAGCATGCCGCCTTCTGCCAACCAAGAAATCAAATGTGTCTCATCCACAATCGCCACGCCTAGATTTTGGGCTTTATTTAATTTACTGCCCGCTTTTTCTCCCGCCAAGAGATAATCCGTTTTTGCCGACAAACTGCCGCTGATTTTCGCCCCCAGTTTTTCTAAAGCCGCCTTGGCTTCTTCGCGCGTAAAATGCGCTAAAGTACCTGTCATGACGATAGTTTTGCCCGAGACGGGACTATCGCCAGCAATTTCTTGCACTTCCATTTCCTGCCACACAATGCCTTGTGCCTGCAAATCCTCCATCACGGTAAGATTGGCGGCATCTAAAAAGAAATGGCGGATATATTGCGCCATCACAGGTCCGATACCGTCAATTGCCTGTAATTGGATTTCATCGGCTTGGATAAGCTCCGGCAAGCGACGAAAATGCTGCGCCAGCAAATTCGCACTGACCTGCCCCACTTCGCGAATGCCCAAAGCATAAATAAAACGCGCCAACGTCGTCTGCTTCGCCGCTTCTAGCGCATTCATCACATTTTGCGCCGATTTTTCCGCCATGCGCGGCAAAGCCGCCCAATCGGCAAGGCTTAATTTGAACAAATCCGCAGGACTATGCACGCTGCCGTTTTCCACCACCTGCTCAATCAATTTATCGCCCAAGCCCTGAATATCCATTGCTTTGCGCGAGGCAAAATGAATCAGCGCCTGCACGCGCTGCGCCTTGCAATGCAGACCGCCCGAGCAACGCGCCACCGCCTCGCCCTCAGGACGCAGCACTTCCGAACCGCAGACAGGACAATGCTCGGGCATCACAAAAGGCAGACTGTCGGCAGGACGCTTTTCCACCACGACCTTGACCACTTCGGGAATCACATCGCCCGCACGGCGGACAAATACCGTATCGCCCACGCGCACATCTTTGCGCGCCACTTCATCGGCATTATGCAAAGTGGCATTGGTAACGGTTACGCCACCCACTTCCACCGCCTGCAAACGCGCCACCGGCGTTACCGCGCCCGTACGCCCAACCTGCACGTCAATGCCTTCCACAAGGGTGGTTTTTTCCATCGCCGGGAATTTCCATGCAATCGCCCAGCGCGGTGCGCGCGAGCGAAAACCTAATGCCTGCTGCGCCGCAAAAGCATCCGTTTTAAACACCACACCGTCGATTTCATAAGGCAATGCCTCGCGTTCGGCGGCCAGCTCGTCCATATAACGAGCGGCAGCGGCAACCCCGCCTATCAAACTGCGCTGCCAATCACAGACCGGAAAACCGAAGCAGCGCAACTGCGCTAAGAATTGCGTATAAGTCTCGGGCAAAGCAAAGCCTTGTATTTCGCCGTAACCATAAGCGAAAAATGATAATTTTCTTGTCGCGGTAATCGTGGCATCCAATTGGCGCAAACTGCCTGCGGCAGCATTGCGCGGATTGGCAAAGGTTTTGCCACCCGAGGCAAGCGCGGCGGCATTTAAGGCGAGAAACGCCGCTTTCGACATATATACCTCACCGCGCACTTCCAAGACCGCCGGCGGATGTTGCGCCTGCAAACGCGCGGGAATATCGGCAATGGTGCGGATATTGGTGCTGACGTCCTCGCCCGTTTCGCCGTCGCCGCGCGTGGCGGCTTGCACCAAAACGCCTTGTTCATAGCGCAAATTAATCGCCAAACCGTCAAATTTCGGCTCGGCGGAAAGCGGCAAGCCTTCGCCCAAACGCTCCTGCAAACGGCGGAAAAATGCGGCGAATTCTTCTTGATTAAACACATTATCCAAAGACAGCATCGGCACCTGATGGCGCACCGTCGTAAAACCTGCCGCCGCCTTGCCCGCCACGATTTGCGTAGGCGATTGGCTGTCGGCGGTCAAATCCTGCAATTGCTGCCGAATCTCTTGCTGACGAATCCAAGTTTCAATATCGCCGCCTTGCGCCTGCAAAGCGGTCAATTCCGCCTGCAAGGCCAAGCGCTGTTCTTCCAGCCATTGCTGTTCTTTCTGCGCCAGCTCGCGCAGCAGGGCATCATATTGCGCATCGGCAATCTGCGGATTGTCTTCTTCGTAATAATAGCGGTTATGTATTTGAATTTCTTCGCGCAAAGCCGCCACTTCGGCAGCTAAATCTTCTAGCGCTGATGAGCGGCTAACCATTGTTCATAATCTCTTTGGAATTTTTCTGCCGCATGGCGGTAAGTAAGCAAATCTTTGGCGGTAACTTGACGGCGTTCAAAATCGCACAAACGTCCGCCACAAAGCTCCGCCATATCCTTGCTAATCGCCAGAAAATTTTCCCAATCTTTTACCGCATCGCCGCAATTAGGCAATTGCAAGACTAGCATCACGCCGTCAATCGGCGCCATATGCTCCAAATCCTGCGCAAAAATGCCCGGACTATGGATGTTGAGCATGCTGAATAAAATATCGCGCCCGTTTTCATTGAGCAATTCATATACGCCACTGGGCGAACGTTGCAAACCGAAGGTTTTGACCAAAGCGGCGATGTCGTCGCCGCTGAAATGCTGACCGATGCGCGCCATAATACTGAGCGGCAAATCAATAGTCGGCGTATCAGGCAGACTGTCTGCGGTCGGTAAAGCGGTTTTGCCGAAAAAGCCGGGATTGAGACGTGATGTTTTTTGCGCTTGTGCGCTAAGCAAAGGGGCTTGTCCTGCGCGCTGCAATAGTAATTGTTTCAATTGTCGCTGACGACGTAAATAAATGCGCCGCGCATAATGCAAAAGCAAAAGCGCCAAACCTGCGCCCAGCAACCTGACAATCCACAACATCATTTCCTGACTCATTCACACTCCCCGTTTCCCAAAGCATCTTCCAGCCTGAACATCAAATAATCGTCAATGGCATATCCCTCGCGCTCAGACAAAGCAAAATGACAGACACTCCGTCCGCAACGATGCAAAGTCTGCCTATCGCCGCTTTCCAAATAATGCCATTTCGGCAAGGGCTTATTTTCATGACGTAAACGATAAGCGCAAGTCGGCGGCAGCCAACGAAAATCCTCGCGGGCAATCTCCGCCAAATTCAGGCAATCCGGCACTTTCTGCGCACGATTGGGATAATCGCCGCATTGTGCCGCCTCGATATCGAGCAGCGAACAAGCCACACGGGAGAAGTAAACTTCTCCCGTGTCAATATCTTCCATTTTATTCAAACAACACAAGCCGCAACCGTCGCAGAGCGCTTCCCACTCCTGAGCATTCAGCGCATCTAGCGGCTTGTGCCACCAAGGGCCGGTCAAATTAATTCAAGCCTTGAATATACAGACTGACCGCCTCGATTTGGCGCGGCGTCAATTTACGCGCCACATCGCGCATCATCTCATTCGGATCGTTGGCGCGCATTTCATCAGCCGCCAAAGCGCTGTCGCTTGCCTGCTGATCGACATTCGCCGCATGTTGGAAATGCTGTAACTGCATACGGTTGTATTCGGCCTGCTGACCCGACAAAGCAGGGAAAGCCGCCGGCGGAATACCTGCTCCTGTCGGACCATGACAAGCCGAACAAGCGGGAATGCCGCGCGCCAAATCGCCGCCGCGATACAATGCCTGACCTTCCGCCAACATTTCTTCCGGCGTATCGCCGCGTCCCTGCGTTGCCGCAGGCGGCAAAGCCAATGAAGCATAATAAGCGGACACGTCTTCCATTTCCTGATCGCTGAGCATCGCCGCCTGCGCGCCCATCACGGCATTGCTGCGTGCGCCGCTTTTAAAATCTTGTAACTGTTTCAGCGTATATTTGGCGCTCTGTCCCGCCAAACTCGGCCAAATAGGATTAAGCGACACGCCGCCCGCACCATGACAGGCCATGCATAAGGTCTCCGCCTTTTCCTTGCCGGCCTCTAGGTTTGCCTCGGCAAATGCCATCATACTGGCGCCTAATGCCAATATTGCAACTGCTGTTTTTTTCATAATTTGCTCCATGATGTTTCAACGCACAGAACGACACACAAAGCGTCGCTCTACGTGTTGCCCTGAATTGAAAAAAGTTATTAAGCCTCTCTCAATTCCATTATCCTACCTGAAGAGAGGTCTTTCAACTAGTAAGAAATTTTGATGAATTGTCTTGCGCGAATTTCCGCTATAATCCGCAGGCTTGTTTTTAAACATTCTACATTATATGCGAAATCCCTATCATCAGGCAAAATTTGCCTTCTCTGCCAATGCCAAAAAGCAGCTGCCCAATGATGCGAGGGCGGAAATCGCCTTTGCCGGCCGTTCCAATGCAGGCAAATCTAGCGCCTTAAACACCCTGACCGACCAGAAAAATCTGGCGCGCGTATCCAAAACCCCCGGCCGCACGCAATTAATCAACTATTTCTCGCTGGCACAAGCCGGCGATTATTTAGTCGATTTACCCGGCTACGGCTATGCCAAAGTGCCGGAAGAAATCCGCAGCCATTGGGAACGTTTGCTGGGCGATTATTTGCTCACGCGCGAAGCCCTGCGCGGCGTAATTCTGCTGATGGACAGCCGCCATCCGATGAAAGACTTGGACATCCGCCTACTGGAATGCTGTGCCGAACGCCAATTACCGGCACATATTCTGCTGACCAAAATCGACAAACTGAGCAACAGCCAAGCCGCGCAGCAATTGCAGGCGATGAAAAGCGAAATCGTGAACTGGAACGCGCCCTTTAGCGTGCAAACCTTCTCTAGCCTTAAAAAACAAGGTTTGCCGCAACTGATTGCACAACTCAACCAATGGTTTGACTATGATTGCTGAACTGACCGGAAACCTTTCCCTATGGATACTGCTCGCGCTGTTCACCGTCGGCTCCTTAGCCGGCTTTGTGGACACCTTAGCCGGCGGCGGCGGTATGCTGACCGTGCCCGCCCTACTGATTTCCGGACTTCCGCCTGATACGGCACTTTCGACCAACAAACTGCAAAGCAGTTTCGGCACCTGCTATGCCGCTTGGTATTTTATCCGCCGCGGACATCTGAATTTCCGCAAACTCCTGCCCGGTATTATCGCCTGCGCAATCGGCTCGGCATTAGGTAGCGCCGTGGTGCAAATTCTGCCCAAAGATTGGCTGAGTAGCGTGATTCCCGTCTTATTGATTGTCGTTGCCGCTATTTTTATTTTCATGCCGGCGCTGGGCGAAGTCGAACAGGAAGCCCGTTTGCCCATGAGTGCCTTTTTAATCGGCGCACTGGCACCGATTGGTTTTTACGACGGCTTTCTAGGTCCCGGCACCGGCAGCTTTATCCTGCTCTCCTTAATCGCTTTGCGCGGCTACACCCTGCAACACGCCACTATTGAAGCCAAACTGTATAACGGCACCACCAATCTCGTCGCCCTCTTCATTTTCATGCTGGGCGGCAAAATCATATGGCTTGTCGGCTTTGCCATGGCGGCGGGACAACTCATCGGCGCGCGCATTGCCTCGGGCATGATTTTAAGCAAAGGCAATAAACTCATCCGCCCCATGGTGATTACCATGTCTATACTTATGAGTCTGTATTTAATAGGAAAAAACTGGTTTCACCTTTATTAAAACGCAAATTTAGGCGTAATTATTCCTATATACTAAAAAACCATTGCGCCGTCATTCGTAATATGACGACGCAATGGTTATCTTAAATCGTCGGAGAGGCAGACATTTACACAAAGCGGCGAGCCGGCAATTATCGTATAGTTTCTTCAGGTTAAAGCGTATCCTTTTAATCTGAAGAAACTATAGTTTTCTATTCTTCGACGATAAGCTCAAATCATTCCACCGCAGCCAAGGTATTGACCAGCCATTGCCAAAATTGCGCCACGCTTTCAATATGCACGCGTTCATCAGGGGAATGCGGCATTTCTATCGTCGGACCGAAGGATGCCATTTGCCAATGCGGATAATACTGCGCCAATAAGCCGCATTCCAGTCCTGCATGAATGACGGTAATCAGCGGCGTTTTGCCTAAGAGTTTTTCACCTTCGCGCGAGAGTACATCACTAATTGTCGAGCTGGGCGCAGGTTGCCAGCCGGGATAAGTACCGCTTAATACCGCGCTGCCGCCCGCCAAGCGGAAGAGATCCGCCATGCGCTCCGCCAAATCGTCACGCGCCGCATCGTCTAAAGAGCGCAGCAGGCAATGCACCTGTAATTGATCATGTTCGCAGCTGATTTTGGCAAGATTGGTCGAGGTTTCCACCAAGCCCGCCACCGCCATGCTCATGCGGTCCACGCCGTTCGGGCATAAATACAGAGTGCGCAGCAGATTTTCCTGCGTTGCCGCCGTCCAGACTTGCACCGGTTGTGCAACAGGGCTGAGTTCGATGCGCAATGTTTGTTCATCCGCCGCCAAAGCACGTTTAATGGCAGGAATAAGCTCATCAATCTGCGCCTGCAATTGTGCTTGAGAAAGCGCCGAAGCAAAGACCGCCTGCGCTTCGCGCGGAATGGCGTTGCGCAAACTGCCGCCGCCCACTTCGGCAATCTGAATGTTGTCTGAAAGTTTACGCAGCAGGCGCAATAGAATTTTAATCGCATTGCCGCGCTGCTTGTGGATGTCGATGCCGGAATGTCCGCCTTTCAAACCGCGCACTTGCAATTGGAAGCCCGCCTGCGTATTGGGAGCAAATGCCAACGGCAGACTGAAGCTGCCGTCCACGCCGCCTGCACAGCCGATGCAGATTTCGCCTAATTCTTCGCTGTCCAAATTCAGCAGATAATCGCCTTGCAGCCAACCGCCCTGCAAACCTTTGGCGCCGTCCATACCGGTTTCTTCAGTCGCGGTAAAGAGAGCTTCAATCGGCCCATGACTGAGGGAATTATCCGCCAATATCGCCAAGGCTGCCGCCGCGCCGATGCCGTTATCCGCGCCTAAAGTCGTACCGCGTGCCTTGACCCACTCGCCGTCAATATAGGCTTGAATCGGATCGCGGCTGAAATCATGGGAACTGTCTTGGTTTTTCTGCGCCACCATATCCAAATGGCTTTGTAAAATCACACCTTTAACCTGTTCTTTGCCGGCGCTTGCCGCTTTGCGTACCAAGACGTTGCCGGCGGCATCGCGCTCCGCCCACAAGCCCAATCGCGCCGCTTCCGCCAATACGAAATCCTGCACCGCCGTTTCTTGATGCGAAGGGCGCGGAATCTGCGTCAATTGATAAAAATAGTGCCACAATCCTGCGGGTTTTAAGTCTTGAATGCTCATCATCTGCTCCTTGTCTTAACGAAAACGGCTTTTTAAAGGCGCGCTGGCTTGGGCGCGTCCCCATTGTCCGAAAATATGACCTTTTATGCGCTCGATAAAGGATTCGTTCGCCTCATAGCTAATCTGCCAAATCTGGTGGCTGTCGATATGTTCCAACAAATAATCGTCGCTGACCTGCACGCGGTCAATCAAGCCCTTTGCCAATGCCTGACTGCCGTACCATGTCTCGCCGGTAGCAATCGCTTCCACGTCCAATTGCGGGCGCATGGCGGCAATGTGATTTTTAAATAATTCATGCGTTTCCGCCAATTCTTTTTTGAATTGCGCACGGTCTTCATCGGTATTTTTGCCAAAGACAGTCAAACTGCGCTTATGTTCGCCGGCGGTGTGTTGCTCATATTGAATATAGTTGCGGCTCAGCAATTCATGGAAATTCGGCACCGCCCCAATCACGCCCACCGAACCGATAACGGCAAAAGGCGCGGCGATAATTTCCGTACCCACGCAAGCCATCATATAACCGCCGCTTGCCGCGATTTTATCCACCGCCACCACCAGCGACAATTCCTTAGCACGCAAACGTACCAATTCCGAAGCCGCCAGCCCGTAGCTATGCACAAAACCGCCGCCGCTTTCCAAACGCAGCAAGACTTTATCTGTCTTTTCCGCCACTTGCAGAATGGTAGAAATATGCTCGCGCAAATCCGCCACCGCAGAAGCTTCCACATCGCCGTCAAAATCCAACACAAACAAACGCGGCTTTTCCGTCTCATCTTGGGCTTTTTCCGCTTTTTTCAGCGCTTTTTCACGCGCCTTCCATGCCTTTTTATCCAGCATCTGCGCATACAGCTGCTCGCGCCAATTGATGAACGTATCGTTAAGAGAAGTGATTTTGAGCTTATTCTCCTCATCATCGTCATCGCCGCCTTTCAGCGCCACTACCGCCGCCACTAACACAATCAGCAATACCACCGCCGTCAAGCCCTTAGCGAAAAACAAGGCATAAGCCTGCCAAAATTCCATCATCATCGATTCTCCTGTTGCATCAATATAAAGCAAGAGCCAAAAAACAAGACATGCAGCAAGACAAAAACTGCCGTCTGCACATGAAAAATTCCCTGCGTAAACAAAGCCGCATGCGAAAAAGGCGAGAGCCATCGCACAATATCCGCCGCCGGCGCCGGCTCGTAAACCAATAAAGGCGACAGCCACAGCAATAAAAGCAGCACCGCCGCCGCCAAAGCGGTGGTTACGCTATGGCGCAGGCGCAGACTTAAAAGCCACACCAGCGCCAAAGCATAGAGACTCAAGAAAATTTGCGCCGCCGCTATGCCGTAAAGCAAACCCTTATCCCAATCGGTCTTCAGTCCCAAAAAGCCGACCGACAACCAAAAAGGCAGGCTTAGCAACATCACATTCAACCATAAAATCAGCGCTTTGCGCCACAAAACAGCCGCACCGGCAAAAGGCAGGGTCTGCCATTCGTATTCCTGCGCCAAAGCGCGTGCGCCGAAAAATACCGTCCACAGCAACATCGCATTGAGCAAAAGCTGATTCACCGGCAGCAGCAGCATCTGCGTTGCGCCGCGGCGATTTTCCAACTGCGCCAATTGCAAAGCCAAAGATTGATATTGTTGATAAGCCGAGAGAAAAAACAAAGCCAAAGCCAGCCACAAGCCTAATCGCAGCCATAAAGCGGCAAGACTAGATTGCAAATGCCATTCCTTACGCCATAAAGGATTCATGACGCCCTCCCCTGTTCCGTCTCAAGCGCCTCCGGCACAAGCAATGCCTCTCTTTGCGCCTGCAAAGCCGCCGCCGGATAATGAAAGCCCATACGCTGCAAACCCGCTTGCCGGCTTAATTGCTGCATTTTTTCCGCCCGCGCCTGCGTATCTGTAAAAAGATAACCGCTGCAAGAGCCCAAGCGCTGTTGAGCATCAAGACAGCTTTGCGCCTGCTCGGCAGTTTCCCATTCGCACCATAGCCAGCATTCCTCTTTCGCCGGCAAAGACAATGCCAAGCAATAGCCCTGCTGCAAGGCATAAACCCTATCGGCTAATGCCACGACTTCTTCCAAATCATGATGCACCAGCAATACGCCGGCAGACTGCGCCACCTGCCGCAAGATGGTGCGCAGCGCCAATTTCTGCCCCATATCCAAACCATTACCCGGCTCGTCAAGGCACAATAAATCGGGCCGCGCCGCCAAAGCGCCGGCTAAGGCAACGCGCTGACGAAAGCCGTGCGAAAGATGTTTGCAGGGCGTTGTTAAAACGCTTTCCAAGCCGCAGGCGGCAACCGCCGCCAATGCCGCCGCTTTGGCATCTGCCACCGCTTGGCAATCGGCGCTGCAATGAATAAAGGTTTCCACCGTCCAATCGGGATATAAAGCAGGTTTATCGCCCAGCCATACGATGCGCGGCATCGGCTGCGCATATTGCCGCTGCCCTGCTTGCGGTTTCTGCAAATTCGCCGCAATGGATAACAGCGTACTTTTGCCTGCGCCGTTTTCCCCAATCAATGCCACGATTTCACCGCGTGAGACCTGTAAATCCGCGTTTTTTAAGACAGTTTTACTACCATGGCGGTGCTGAATGCGGTGTAGTTGCAGTAGGATTTCGCTCATAGAATGACAATCACTCGACTAAAAAAAGTACCTTAACTTCAAAATAAGACTTAAAGATGCGCATTTTGTCAGAAGAAGCGCGGAATAACCGCATTTTGAAGTTAAGAGACTATAAAAAAACCCGCTTAAAAGCGGGCTTTCCTCAAGAAGCAAAACCTTATTTGATTTTCGCTTCTTTATAAATACAATGTTTACGCGCTACTGGATCAAATTTTTTGATTTCCATTTTTTCCGGCATATTGCGTTTATTTTTAGTGGTAGTGTAGAAATGACCTGTACCTTCTGAAGATACGAGGCGGATTTTTTCACGAACATTTTTTTTAGCCATGATTAACGTCCTTACACTTTTTCGCCGCGGGCGCGGATTTCTGTTAATACTGCATCAATACCGCGCTTGTCAATAATGCGCATACCGTTGGCAGAGACTTTCAGTTTGACGAAACGGTTTTCGCTCTCCACCCAAAAACGGTGTTCTTGGATATTCGGAAGAAAACGGCGTTTCGCTTTGTTGTTTGCGTGTGAAACCGTGTTCCCGACTAAGGGGCGTTTACCGGTTACCTGACAAATGCGTGACATGCCGTACCTCTGTATAAAGTCAATTAAAACTAATGGTGGCCAAGGGCGGAATCGAACCACCGACACGCGGATTTTCAATCCGCTGCTCTACCGACTGAGCTACTTGGCCGTTTAAGAAGGCGCGCATTAAACCGTATTTTGCCGATGCCGTCAAGCGCTTTTTAAAAATTTTTGCATCTTTGCGGCTAAAGCCTATTGCGGACGATATTCCTGCGGGCTGACATTTTCATTGCCGAATAAAAAAGCCTCCATTTTTTCGCGCAAAAAGGCTTTGGTTTCCGGCTCGAAAGAAGAGAGGCGGTATTCGTTAATCAGCATGGTTTGCTGCTTGAGCCATAATTCCCAAGCCTCTTTCGATATGTGCTGAAATACGCGTTCGCCGATCTCGCCCGGAATGGGTTTGCGCGGTAATTGTTCTGCTTCGCGTTGTAATTTTTGGCAAAATATGGTCGCCATTAGCCTCTCCGTATCTAAGATTTCTCTATAGTCGAAGAATTGAAAAAGTATTACGGTGTTGGCTCACCTTGCCGTACGCTTTTGTACTGTCTGCGGCTCGCCGCCTTGTACTACTGCTTCACTTCTCCGACTATACTATGCGGCGCGTATGATAGCGTAAACGGCACAGTTTTGCTTGTGCGGCATGCTACACTGACGCAAATTTTTCTTAAGAGACAGAGATGGCTTTATTGATCGGTATTGAGGGTAAGCAGTTGCAGGCGGCGGATGAGGCTCGGTTGCGCCATCCTCAGACAGCAGGCGTAATTTTATTCACGCGCAATTTTGAAGATTTGGCGCAGCTGTGCGCCTTAACCGCCGCTATCCGGACTATCCGTGCGGATCTGTTGATTGCGGTGGATCATGAAGGCGGACGCGTGCAGCGTTTTCGTCATGAATTTACGCATCTCCCCGAAGCCGCCGCTTTCGGACGCTATTTTGATCATGCGCCGCAGGGTGCCTGCGAATGGGCACAGGCGGCAGGAGCAATTATGGGGTATGAATTGCGCCGCGCAGATATTGATTTCAGTTTCGCGCCGGTGCTGGATTTGCAAGATGCGCAGTCCGATGTCATCGGCAACCGCGCCTTTCATGCCGAGCCTGCGGCGGTAGCGCTATTGTCTTGCGCTTTGCGCCGCGGTTTGCGGCAGATGGGCATGGCGGCAGTCGGCAAACATTATCCCGGTCATGGGCGCGTGCAAGGCGATTCCCATCTGATGCTACCCTGCGATAGGCGCGAGTATGCGCTGCGCGAGGCAGACCGCTTCCCTTTTTACGCCAATATCCAAGACGGCGTCGAGGCGATTATGAGCGCGCATATTATGCTGCCCGAAGACGACAAACCGGCGGGATTTTCCGCCCTCTGCCTGCAATCTTTGCGCGATATGGGCTTTGAAGGCGCGATTATCAGTGATGATTTGGACATGGCAGGCGCAAAATTTTTCACCAATCCTGCTGAACGCGTGCAGGCGGCATTAGATGCCGGTGCGGATGCAGCGATGATTTGCAATACTTTTGCCGATATGGACAGCGCGCTGGCGCAAGCACTGCATCTGCCGCAGCCCAAGCGCAGCAAAGCGCGCTTGCAGGCACTGCGTGCCCGAGTGCTGCCTGCCGAGCGACTGGCACAAGATTATGCCGCCGCGGAAGAAATTTACCGCCGTCATCACGCACGCGCCCTAGCTATGGCATAATACGCCCTCTTTTTTAGGACCATCTTATGGCTGATAAACTTGTCGTCATTATTTTAAACAGCTCTTTGGAATCGAGCGCGGAATTGGTTGAGCCGATTTACCATGCCACTGTTGCCGCATCGATGGATTACCGTGTAGAAGTGATTTTGGCCGGTCGCGCCGGCGAACTCGCCATGCGCGGCGCGGCGAATAAAATCCCCTCGCAGCGCAAACCTGACGAAACCATTTACGATTTAATCAAAGAAGCCTATCAAAACGGCGTGGTATTTAAAGTAAGCAAATTTGTCACCCAAGTTTGGAATGAAAAAGATTTAATTGCCGAAGTGAGCGAAACCGTAAGCAGCGGTTACATCATCGGCGAAATCATGAGTCCCAATGTCCGCACCCTGACCTATTAAGCCTATGTTTGTTTCACACACAGAACAACAAATAAAGACCCGCTCTAGATGTTGCCTGAACAGGAGGAGATTAGACCTCCTTCACACATTATCCTTTATAAAAGAGAAATATTTCAAATAGTAAGGAATTATTGATGAAAAATTTAACCAATAAAGAATTAGAAAACGTCCTTCGCCACAGCGAATGCCTGATTAGCGCCGGCGAAATCAATGCCGCTTACGACCGCCTTGCGGCACAACTCAATCTGCATTATGCAGGCTTGAACCCGATTGTCATGGTCGTGATGAACGGCGGACTGATTCCCGCGGGACAATTGCTCACGCGCCTGAGCTTTTATCACCGCATGGATTATCTGCACGCCACGCGCTACCGCGACAATGTCGGCGGCAAAGAACTGATTTGGAAAATGCGCCCCAGCGTCAATGTGAAAGACGAACACGTTCTACTCATCGACGATATTTTCGACGAAGGCATTACCCTGAAAGCCGTCTATGACGAACTCAAAGCGCAGCAGCCCGAAACCCTTTCCACCTGCACATTGATTAACAAAATCCACAACCGAAAAGTACCTGATTTCCAAATCGATTTTATCGGCACAGACGTTGCCGACCGCTACATTTTCGGCTGCGGCATGGATTATCACGGCTATCTGCGCCACCTGCCGGGCATTTACGCCCTGAAAGAAAATGCGCAACTCTAAAGCCCTGTGGCTAATCCCGCTATGTCTGACAGGCTGCCTTGCCCAAGGCAGCTATCACAATCAAAACACCGTGCATTTCTCCCATAGCGGCAACAGTATCAGCGAAACCAACTCGGGAAGCTACAGCCACATGGGTTTGCCGCCGGTCTCGGGCAGCCTTGCCGTACAAGGTTCGCAAGGCGCCGTTCTCATACACAGCCCCGCGCCACCACCAGTATATGTTTACGACTACCCCCGAGACAGCCACCGCGTTTACAGCGACGGCAATACCACCATTAGCCGCGGCACTATTTACCTCGGCGACTGCACACAAAACATCCGTCGGCACGGACGGATTTACAGCCGCCGCATTCCCTGCCCATACTAGGAGCATCATGCAGAAAATCAGCCTATTACTCCTTAGTGCCCTGCTTACCGCTTGCAGCAGCACCATCGGGCAAGAGCGCGATTATCATGTGGAACATTATTTGGACGCCAGCACGGATAACAGCATCGCGCAATGGCGCAAAGCGCGGCTAATCGGGCGCGATGCGCTGGTCGCCATTTATCCCGACGGACATTTTGAAATTGTGGAAGCCGTAACCCGTACGCGCTATATCTCTCCCAGTATGAGCCCTTATGTAAATGATTTTGTGCAATGTTATCTAAATATGCGCGGCATTTACAAAGCCACGCCCGTTATCTTGCAAGCCCCCTGCGACCGCGATCCGGAACGCTGGCGGCATCACGGTTTTCATGGTCTTATGGGCAGCGGATTCGGATTCGGCGGCTATCACGGCGTCGGTGTCGGCATTGGTGGCGGACACCGCAATATGGGCATCGGCATCGGCTTAGGTCTTTAAGATAAGTCGGTTAAAATCAAAATAAGACAAGACGGCAAAGCGCAAGCCGTACAGAGCATACGGCAAGGCAATGCCGTATCATTGTGATTGTAAGCGACTACAAATACATACAGCCATTGCGCATTCATCGCAATGGCTGTATGGCATCAGATTTCAAAAACGTTTTTATTCGCCTTCGGATTTATTGGATTTCAAGAGATTAAATAACATAAACAGCAGCAACACACCGGCAAATGCCAATTTGCCCCAAACGCGCTCCCACATGCTCAATTTAGATTTGCCGTCATCCCAAGAAGTATCGGCATTCAATGCCTTGCTAATCTCCAGCAAATCTTCCTTGCCCACATCGCTATAGGTATTCTCGTCAATATAGCCGCAATAGCGTTCTTCCCAGTTCCACACAGGAATAAACATAATGCTCAACTGCTTATAGCAATAACCGATATCCACGTATCTGCCTTGCACCTTCAGTTCTTCGATATCCGGCAAATCCGCTACGCGCTTGATATGATCGCCATAGCCGAAAAATGCCGGTTTGGCAGCATAAGCAGGCAAAACCGCAAGGCTCAGTCCCAATGCTAAGAGATATTTCTTCATTTTCTATCCTTTTATTAATGAAGCTGACATTATACAAGGATTATTCTCATTTCATACATCAAAAAAATACCGTAAATACTGCTTATTTTTTACTTTCTTGACATATATCAAGGCAAATGATTGCTGCGTAAGCGATTATAATGCCTTTCATTTCAATAAGAGGAGCCGACTATGAAACATTATCTGAACAAATTCTTCTGCCTTGCCGCTTTCGCCGCAGTAAGCGCGATTGCCGCCCCGACTTATGAATACGCATTGATCGATCAGACAGGCAAGACCGTCACACAAAAAGATTTCCCCGAGCAATATCAACTAATTGCCTTTGGATTTACCCATTGTCCGGACGTTTGCCCCACCACTTTGTTTGATTTCAAACAAGTGTTGGCAAATATGCAGCAGCCCGAACGCCTGCAAGCTATTTTCATCACTATCGACCCGCATCGTGACACGCCTGAAACGCTTGCAAAATACACCGGCTATTTTGACAAACGCATCCTCGCCTTAGGCGGCGAGCGGGCGGCAATCGACCAAGCCGTCGAGAATTTCAATGCCACTTACGGCTATCAAATTGGCGGCAAAAAAGCGGAATACGACAATCTGCCCAGCGACAAACCTTATGTCGTCTTTCATTCCACATTGATTTATCTCTTGGATAAAGAAGGCGAATTATTAGATATCTTTGATTATCAAAGCGGACACAAGCAATTGCTGGCAGGCATCGAAGCCAGTATCGCCGCCCGTGAACAGCAATAGGAGTGATAAGTGATATGAATACCTTTCTTCGTCTCTGCACGCTGATTCTTGCCCTTGCCGCTTGGCAAACGCCCGCACAAGAACAATCCAAAGTCGATTTATACAACCCGACCCGCCACGCCTTTATTGCCGGCACAGCAGTGCCCGCAATTGCCGTGGTCGACCTTGCCGAGCAAAAACAGATTGATTTGCTCAATCTGCCCGTGCAAGCAAAAGTCTTCGCCTCTAGCACCGATTCACATTATTTGGCTTTCAGCGACCGCATCGACAGAGCCGTTTACACTTTCAATTTAAAAACACGCGAAATCAAACGCCATCCTACGCCCAGCACCGCTTACCGCCTGATTTTTATCCCCAACAGCAGCAAAATCTTAGTCGTGCTGTTTAAAAACATCGCGGTCTTAGACTTTGCCAGCGGCGAACTCAATGTGATTGAAAAAGACTTCCAAAGCCTTTACACGCGCTACAACATCGTCTTCAGCATCTATAGCCGCACCGTGTGGGTAATGCAGGAAAACACGCCGATTATTTACCGCTACCGCCTCGACAAACCGCAGGAAGGCTGGTCGGAAATCACTATGGAAGGCGACAAAGGCTTCGGCATGGGCGCGCCCAGTTTTGAAGACAAAGTCATTGCCTTTAACACCTATTATGCCGATGAAGGCTTCATTTACTTCAATGACAGCGGCAAAGTCATCCGCACCGGCAAAATGCACGATTCCCGCCATTTAAATGAAGCCATGGTAGAGCCTTATGTCGATAACGGCACGCGCCACGTCATCTTCGGTGACAAACGCGGCAATTTGAAAATCTATGATTTGGACAAAAGCGACGAACCGATGGAATATCAAATATCTTTCCCGCCCAACCGCTTCCGCACCGGCTGGCTCGACCAATACCTGATTGTAGCAGGCGACCAAAACCTCGGCATTTATCCTTTTGAAGACATGGACAAAGGCACAGTCATCTCCTTCGGCTATGAAGAAAACGTCAATGACGTTTGGGTCAGCGGCGACAGCAAAACCCTGCTTTTCGGCACGGCGCGCAGCAACAAACTCGGCATCTTCGATTTGCAACGCCAAGTCCGCCTGCCCGACATTCCCTTAAGCGGCATCGCCGAAGTCGGGCGTATCCGCATGAATACCGCCAACACGATCTGTTATTAAGCCTCAGCAGCACCGCCAAGTGCTGCTTTTTAATCACTCATTATCATAAAGACAGCACAGCCATCTTTCTGTTCTAAAAAATAATCTTTACTAACATGACAATAATCACAAAAACAAATAGACAAGTATTTTTCACAAACTTTTTGTCAAAAATTTTTAACAAAATTGACGCAAGTCAAGGCGCTAAATCGGCAGACTTGTAAAATGAAAGCTCTTAACCAACTCGTAAGGAGAAAATCATGAAAAAGCTATTCTTAGCGATGACAGTGGCATCATTAAGCACCGGCGTATTAGCAGACACCGCAAGCACGCACACCGGCGGTTTAGAAGGCTATGAAGTCGGCAAACAAGCAGATATCGAAGCTTTAGAAGTCGTTACCCCGAAACTTCTGCCTGCGCCGCTCGTTCAAGAGCATAGCTTGGAAGCGCCGGCAAAACCACGCTTAGTCAAATACACCATGACCATTCAGGAAAAAGAAATCGAAGTCGAGCCCGGTGTGTTTATGTGGGCCTTCACCTTTGACGGCGCGGTTCCCGGCCCGATGATGGTGGTGCATGAAGGCGACTATGTAGAGCTGACCCTGAAAAACGCCGAAACCAACAAACTGGTGCACAACATCGACTTCCACGCCTCAACCGGTGCTTTGGGCGGCGGCGAATTAACCAACGTAGCCCCCGGTCAAGAAGTCGTATTGCGTTGGAAAGCCATTAAACCGGGCGTATTCATTTACCACTGCGCACCGGGCGGCGCGATGATTCCTTGGCACGTCGTACACGGCATGAACGGCGCGATTACCGTCTTACCTAAAGAAGGCTTGAAAGACAAAGACGGTAATCCTCTGAAATACGACCGCGCTTACTATATCGGCGAACAGGATTACTACATTCCTAAGAACGAAAAAGGCGAATTCATACGCTTTGACAATGCCGCCGCTTCTTATGCGGACGACAAACGCGCCATGGACACCTTAATTCCCAGCCATATTGTCTTCGGCGAAACCAAAGGACAATTGCTCGGCGACAATGCCATGACTTCAAAAGTCGGCGAAACCGTCATGCTTTACCACTCACAAGCTAACCGCCAAAGCTATCCGCACTTAATCGGCGGACACGGCGAATACGTCTGGGAACGCGGTAATTTGGCAGACGCACCGGCACACGATTTGGAAACTTGGGTCATTGCGGCAGGTTCGGCAGGCGCAGCCATGTACACCTTCAAACAACCCGGCACCTACGTTTACCTCAGCCACAACCTGATTGAAGCCCTGAACTTCGGCGCGATTTCGCAAATTCGCGTGGATGGCAAATGGGATAACGACCTGATGGAACAAGTCGTTCCGCCAAGCCCAATCAAAAACTAAACCTTGATTGTGCTGATAGCCCGCCTAGTGCGGGCTATTTTTTCTGTAGCTGAAATAATATAGTCAACAAACAATTGAAACCTTAGCTTATTCATGTGATTAAGCCGATACACAAAAGTCATATGTTGTGCTGTATGAATTAACTATATAAAGCGGCAAACGCCGCTTTTTTTCTAAATGCCGAATCTACACAATCTCAAAATGTTCATGGCTTAAAGCATGTAAAGCCGAACCGCGCAGCGTCGCGACATGCTGAGCCGCTATTACGCCCGAACCGTCAGCGTCATAAAGCAAAGATCCTGTCTTCACATCAAACAATACGCGCTGTTTCTGCGTATCGGCTTGAGTGCCTAAAGCAAAAGCCTCCGCCTTAAGCTGCTCGCCCAAAGCAGAAAACACCTCTCGGCTCAAAGCAATCTTATCTTCCTGAACATTGAAATCTTCAATAATATCGACCGCATCATCAGCCACGTCAAACACAAACACATCCGCACCGGCACCGCCGTGCAAACGATCCGCACCTTTGCCGCCGCTTAAGATATCATCCCCCGCGCCGGCATAGAGATAATCCGCTCCGTCGCCACCGTATAAACGATCATTACCGCCATTGCCGTACAGTTTATCGTCTCCGTCTTCTCCGTACAGCACATCATCTTTGTCCGCACCGTGCAGGATATCGTTTCCGGCTCCGGCATAGACTTCTGCTTTGCCGCGCCAATATTGGAAGGTAT